>Ga0209013_10005448_pt1 | contig 10961 bp, 13 predicted proteins | sample Cruoilmetagenom2_FD_187291 | JGI IMG/M metagenome (GOLD analysis project Ga0209013, IMG submission 187291) | Oil polluted marine microbial communities from Coal Oil Point, Santa Barbara, California, USA - Sample 2 (SPAdes) (version 2) | ecosystem: Environmental > Aquatic > Marine > Oil seeps ...
CTGGATAATGATGGTAATTTCATCTTCACGAGCGGCAGCAGGATCAAATACCGGCCACTTGGCGTGGTCCATATTTCGCTCCTGCCCGGAAGCCTCCCAGAGTTCTTCACAGAAATGTGGGACCATCGGAAAAAGGAGGAGAAGGGTAGTCGTCAGACATTCGCGCATAATTTCCGGACGGACCGGTTTTTTGGCATCAGTGCTCATGGTAGTTGCCAGGTTAACCAGTTCCATCACAGCACTGATTGCCGTGTTAAAATGATAATTGTGTTCTATATTATCGGTAACACGTTTGATTGTCTGGTGTGTTTTCCTGTGCAGTTCCCGGCCAGGGGCGCTCAGTTTTTTTGCATCGGGAACCGTGTCGTCCTTAAAACATGCAAGATTTGATGTCATGAGCCGGTATACTTTGTTCAGGAAACGTGAAGCACCGTCGACGCCCTGGGAATTCCATTCGAGATCACGTTCCGGTGGGGCGGCAAAGAGAGAAAAAAGGCGAACCGTATCAGCTCCGTACTTATTAATCAAATCATTTGGATCGACGACGTTTCCCTTTGATTTTGACATTTTGGCGCCATCTTTGATGACCATGCCTTGGGTCAGGAGATTGAGAAAAGGTTCATCAATATCAAGGTAACCCAAATCACGCAGTACCTTGGTATAGAATCGTGAATAGAGGAGATGCAGGATCGCATGCTCTACACCCCCAATGTACTGGTCAACCGGCAACCAGTATCGAGCAGCTTTCATGTCGAGCGGTGATGAGTCTGAGTCCGGGCAGGTGTATCGAGTAAAGTACCAGGATGATTCAACAAATGTATCCATGGTGTCGGTTTCCCGCTTTGCTTCACCATTGCAGCGGGGACATGTTGTTGTAAAGAATTGGTCCTGTTGGTGCAAAGGTGCATGACTGCCATCTGGATCATCTGTCCCCGGCAGGACAACCGGGAGGTCATTTTCCGGCACAGGTACGATACCGCATGAGCTGCAATAGATGATAGGAATGGGTGCTCCCCAGTAACGCTGCCGGGAGATTCCCCAGTCGCGAAGCCGGTAGGTGATTTGCGGTCCGCCAAATTTGTTCTCCTGCGCATGCTGAATAATTGCACTTTTTGCAGTTTTCGAATTCAACCCATTGAATTTCCCTGAATGAACAAGAACGCCTGGTTCCGTGTAAGCTTCAGTCAGATCCTGACCTGATTCTCCTCCAACCGGACTGATTACAACCCGGACAGGCAAGCCATACTTATGGGCGAATTCAAAGTCACGCTGATCGTGAGCGGGCACAGCCATTACCGCCCCGGTTCCATATTCCATCAGGACAAAGTTAGCGACATAGATCGGTACCCGTTCACCATTATACGGGTTGATGCAGTAGGCTCCAGTAAAAACGCCATGTTTTTCCAATTCCTGATCAACTGCCGTACGTTGCTTTTCGGCTAAGGTAACTTTAATGAAATCACGAACGGGCTGTTCATATTCAGACCCGTTGATAAGTTGACCTATCAAGGGATGCTCCGGGGCCAGTGACATGAAGGTCACTCCAAAGATTGTATCCGGGCGGGTGGTAAAAATGGTGACAGACTGATCACTGTTTTCAACCTGGAAATCACAGACGAGCCCTTCGCTCCTGCCAATCCAGTTCCGCTGCATGGTAATTACCTTTTCAGGCCAGCCGGTTAACTTGTCGAGATCGTCAAGCAGTTCGTCGGCATAATCAGTAATTTTGAAAAACCAGCCGTGCATATTTTTAGGGATAACCTGCTCGTCACAACGCCAGCAGCAGCCGTCAATGACCTGTTCCCGCGCTAGAACCGTCCGGCAGGAGTTACACCAGTTGACCGTGGTTTCCTTGCTGTAGACCAATCCTTTTTCAAGCATTTTCAGAAAGATGAGCTGTTCCCAGCGATAATAGTCCGGATCGCAGGTCGCAATCTCACGGTCCCAGTCATAGCTAAGCCCCATAGCCTTGAGCTGGTCCCGCATATAGGCTATGTTTTCATAGGTCCATTTGGCAGGGTGGATCCCTCGTTTAAGAGCGGCATTTTCTGCCGGCAGGCCAAAGGCATCCCATCCCATGGGGTGGATGACGTTAAGGCCATGCATACGTTTATACCTGGCTATAACATCACCAATAGTGTAATTACGGACATGGCCCATGTGGATGCGCCCGGAAGGATAGGGAAACATTTCGAGGACATAGTATTTTTCTTTCGACGAGTCATGAGAAACTTTAAACGGCTTAGTTCCCTCCCATCTTTTTTGCCATTTTGCTTCTACTTTTTTAAAGTCGTATTTATCTTGACTGATATTTTCCATGGTCATGTATCTTCTTCGTACTCTTTATCGTGTGCGGACACCCCAACCGGTGGCTGCAGGCTGGTGTAGCTTTCGAAGGTTGTATATTCTGCAAGAAAGGTAAGCTTCAAAGTGCCGATAGGACCGTTCCTCTGCTTTCCGACAATGACTTCGGCAATACCTCTATTCGGGTTGTCCGGTGCAGGCTTGTATACCTCATCACGATAGATAAAAATAATGACATCAGCATCCTGTTCAATTGCACCGGATTCACGGAGATCTGCAAGCTTTGGTCTCTTGTCCGGCCTGCTTTCAAGGCTGCGGTTGAGCTGTGACAAAGCCATGACCGGCACATCGAGTTCTTTGGCCATTTCCTTAAGGGAGCGTGAAATTTCACTGATTTCCTGGGTCCTGTTTTCAGAGTTGCTCCGTCCTCTCATAAGTTGCAGGTAGTCGACTATCATCAGACCTAAATTGTGCTCCGATTTAAGGCGTCGTGCCTTGGACCGCATTTCCAGAACAGACATGCCAGGTGAGTCATCTATAAAGATGGGAGCATCACTGAGCATGCCCGTCCCCCTGGTCAGATTGGGCCAGTCTCTTTGCTTGAGGCGTCCGGTTCTGATACGCTGCGAATCCACCCGCCCAAGCGAACAGAGCATGCGTAGCGCCAACTGGTCCATTGACATTTCAAGACTGAAGACAGCAACCGGGTGTTTATCAACAATTGCTGCATGCTGTGCTATGTTCATGGCCAGGGCCGTTTTTCCCATACTTGGCCGGCCGGCCACTATAATAAGGTCTGAAGGCTGCAAACCTGCGGTCATATTATCAAGCTCGGCAAAGCCGGTAGAGACTCCGGTTACATGTTCCTTACGTTCAAAAAGCCTCTCAATTCGTTCGAATGCCCTGGGAACGATTGTGGACATGGGTTGAAACCCCTGCCCCTTTTTCGATCTGGCGATTTCAAAAATAGTTTGTTCTGCTTCATCTACAAGCGAATCAATATCATCCTGTTCCTGATAACACCTGGACGCAACATCGGTTGTAGTTTGAATCAGCTTGCGCAGGACAGATTTTTGCCGGATTATAGTGGCATGATGAACAAGGGTGCCGGTAAAGGGAATAATGTCGGTTAGTGAGGCAATATAGGCAGGGCCACCGACCTGATCAAGCTTATTCTGGTCCTTGAGCAGATTGGTTACCGTGATAATATCATGCGGTTCCCGATGTTCAAAGAGTTGAACCATGGCACTGTAAATACTTTTATGGGCATCACGATAAAAATCATTCGGTTCAAGAGTTTCGATTATTTTTAGAAGAGATTTGTCCTGGAGAAGAATAGTGCCGAGTACAGCCTGTTCCGCCTCCACGTTTTGCGGTGGGACCAGTTTTGTGTTTGACTGTGCTGAAGGGACAGGCTGGTATTGCATAACTCCACAACAACCAATGGAAGTTGAAAATGAAAAAGGTTAAACTGAAGAAGGAGAACCTTAATGCACTTCTTCTAGGGGATGACCCGGAGAAGAAGTGTGTCCAGCTTAGAATATAAAATATACTAAAAAAGTCCGTCTGTCACAACCATTTATCATTCTTCCTGAAGATGACTATCCTTATTGCTGTAACAGTATCGTCGTTCTCCAAGATATCAATCTGCCGGCTGTTGCCGGGTTGTTTGAAGCAGACAGAAGGGGGTTTAAGACTCGCTCAATCTTTCCGGCGTAAAGCGGAGGGATGTTTTATTCTCCGCTTTCTTCAGGAACAACCTGGACAATGATTTCAGTTGTCATCTGGTAACCTACTTTTACGAATATCTTTGTTTCACCAAGAGTTTTGATGGGGTCGTTTAATATAATAGACTTACGGTCAATTGATATTCCATCCTTCTCGAGTTTCTCTGCGATGTCGGCTGATGTGACCGAACCGAAAAGGCGGTTTTCTTCTCCGACCCGGCGGGCGATCTCGATATTGATCCCACTGAGCTTTGCCGACAGAGTGTCTGCATTCTTTTTCTCTCTTTCAAGGCGGGCCTGTATCGCCTCTTGTTCCTGTTTCAAGCGGGCAAGGTTCTGCTTGTTAATAACTGCTGCCAACTTCTGGGGAATGAGATAGTTTCTTGCATATCCGGGTTTTACCTTGACGACGTCACCTTCAAGTCCGAGATTGTCGATAGTTTTATTCAGTATAACTTCCATTGTTTCATCCTCATTATTAACACGGCCTCAGTTGACCGTTTCATTGTTACTATTCCGGCGCCGCCGGAAGTCAATCCAGACGTCGGCTATGCCGATTACAGACAACAGCAGGAGCCCATAACTCTGCAGAATAAGAATGCCGTATATTGCAATTTTCAGGTAGAGCGGTACCTTCCATTTATCAATAAAATGTACTAATACTGCAAGTCCCTGAAAAAAATAGAGCAGAGCGCTGATAATAATCAGGCTGAACCCCGTACTTCTAATTTCACCTTGTCCAACAATCAATGCAAAGCTGGCAACTATCGGCAACCAGACAAGCCTTTCCGGCAACCGCCAGTTTTTAAATTTTTTCCAGGGTAATTGTCCCGGTTTTATTCTTTCCAGCAGGTTTATACTGCCGATCAGATTAATCCATACCGTCAGCAAAACCGTACAGACCAGGATACCCGGAAGTATTCTTGGTATCAATAAGCGGATTTCAGTTACAGCCCGTTCAAGATTTAAAAGTGTTTGTGCAGAGATCTCACTGTTTTCACGGTATAAATCATACGTTTGAGCAAATCCTGCGTCAAGTAACTCTAGGAGATACGAATATGGATTGACGCCTTCAACAGTTCCGTATCCGATCCAGAAAACCACCCAGGTCAGGCTCAGGATAACAACTCCTTTTCCACAGGTTGTTATCTCGTTTTCTTTTATTGTGGCACTTTTATTAAAACTGTATCCAAGTGGTACAAGAGTTAAGGAAAAAAGTACACTCGGCAACAGGTTTGAAAAGATAGCAACCACTGCTGCTAAAACTGCACTGTTTCTTATTAATATCGTACCGCGTTTTAGTCCATATATGTTGAGCAGCCAGAATACCGGTATGGAAATGAGACCACTTATCCACCCAAACAAAGAGGGTGCCAGCCCCGGCAAAAGAAAGGCAGATGCCAGTAAAATTGTCAGGCCGTTAAATAATCGACCTCCCTGGCTAGCGCTACCCTGCGCTTCCATTATATACTTATGAGGTTAGAACTGGGTTTGTCCGGTGTACGGTAACAGCGCAAGGTGCCTCGACCGCTTTATAGCTTCAGTCACTTGACGCTGATGCTTGGCACAGGTACCACTTATGCGCCTGGGAATAATTTTACCACGTTCTGTCACCAGATACTTCAATGTTTTGGCATCCTTATAATCAATCGTCAGGTCTTTCTCGGTGCAGAAACGACATACTCTAGGTCGGAAAATTCTTTTGCGTGGCGGCATTATCAGTTCCTTATAGTATTGTTAATCTCTGATAGGGATTATTTTTCATCTTTAATGTTTTCTTCAGCGGCTTCTGTTACATCCGCCTCAGACTCTGCTGCAGAGGTAGCGGCTGCTAGTTCGGTTTCCTTTTCAATAGTGTCTTGATCTATGGCATCTTCGAGCTTAACTGTCAGAAAACGAAGGACACGGTCGTCAATACGGAAGATACGTTCCATTTCATGAATGGTTGTTCCAGGGGCTGCATAATCAAAATAAATATAATACCCTAGAGTTTCTTTTTTGATCTCATAAGCTAGTTTTTTTGAGCCCCAGCGCTCAAGATTGATGATAGCACCACCGTCATTTTTAATTATGTCGTTGGTCCGTTCAATGATTTCGGTAAAAAGGCTTTCGCCCAGGTTCGGGCGCAGGATATAGGTGGTTTCGTAGCGTCGCATGGATCCTCCTCATGGTCATTAAGGCCCTCGCTTCATTCCTATCGGGGTGAGAGCGAGAAGGTTATAATTTATAAAATTTATATTTTTAACACAAAGCAGAAGCTGATGTCAATAATTTTTTTTGTTCGTTTTATTGTCATTTTGTAACAGTTCACCGGGGATGCAAAACGTTGTCTCTACCCCAAACTTACGTTATTTTGATGTCGAATCGGTATCACCAGGTCGGGATTGCTCACCTTTTTCCATGGCTTTTATTTCTTCCCATTGTTTGCGCAGTTCACTTTCACTACCGGTTTTAATTCCGGAAAAAACATGAGGATGACGTCTGACCATTTTTTCTGCAATTGTTTTTAAGACGTCATTGATAGTGAAATTTTGTTTTTCTTCATACGTTTTTATCAGTAAAATCAGGATAAAGAACAGATCGCCGATTTCCTCCCGGACGTGATCGTGGTCCCCCTTCAGGATCGCTTCCGCCAGCTCATTTGTCTCTTCAAGCAGATATTTTTTTATGGTTTCCGGTGTTTGTTTCCTGTCCCACGGGCAGCCATTTTCTGCCCGCAGATCTGATATTATTGCAACAAGTTTTGAAAATTCGCTGTCATGATTTTTATCTGACATTATACGCCTCTGAGTAGAACAGTTATTCGGGTAAGTGTATTAAAACTATCATACCACCGTTACATTTGCTATTGTCAGTTGGGTAAAAGAAATAACTAAACAACCACCTACTCGAAGTAGGTGGTTGTTTAAAATAACGGACTGAAAGTCCAGTAATACTGGCATTAGCCGGTTATCTGAGTTCTGTGAATTTATACAATGAGCGTTCGATGTTCGACGCTCAAAAGAATCAACCGCTAGCAAAATGCCGCCCGTCTAAAAGACGGGGGTTTTAACCTTTTAAAGAAATAATTAAAACATGGTTTTTTGGTCCATGGGTGGATGACATGAAAGAAAAAGTTGTCTTTTTCAAGAGGTATCAGTTTGAAGTGGGACAAAGGATACACATTGAAGATGGTCCGAGAAAGGGAGATTGGGAGGTGATTGGACTCGATGATAAAAAGGTAAAACTTCAATGCCCTGTCAGCGGTTTTAAAGCGGAATGGGACAGGTTCTGTTACCTGGTTGGTGAACGTAATGCCATCTGGCCGGCCAGAGAAGACTTTCCTATTTGATGAAGCTGTGGAGTGTTACATCGTAGATGACTGATTTTCCGGCCAGTGGATGGTTGTAGTCTACCGATATTTCGTTCTCTGAAGCCGAAATGACAGTTGCCGGGACCTTTTCCGGTCCGTTTTTACCCTCAAGGGTAAACGACAGGACCATTCCGGGTTTCGGGTCGGTTCTGTCCTCCAAGACTGACCTGTCAATCGTTTGGATAAGGTTATCATAATATGGCCCGTATGCCTGTTCGGGGGTGAGTTCTATGCTCCTCGTTTCACCCGGTTTCATTTTTGAGATTTCTTTTTCTATTTCAGGGAAGAATATGTTCATGCCAAGAGAAAAAACAAGAGGATGGTCATCCGGTGTCTCTTCGAAAACCTCGCCGTTTTCTAGTTTTCCTTTGAATAAAATCGCTACTTTCTTGTTTTTTTGTTCTTCCTGCATAGTATTCCGCTCTCCTGAGATTGCCTGTATATTGTATATTATTTTATTCTATATAATATAAAATCAGAAGTATATTGGCAATACCATAGTAAAATATTTAGCAAGGCTTGACAAAGAAAGCATCAAGGCATAATTATGTGCGGCATTGTGTAGTTAGGAAGATAAAATCATGGAACTTGTGTGTATTAAATATAATGAGAAGATGAATTCAGAGGATGCCAGTTGCAATCATCCCGATGATTACTGCAAATTTCGCACATCCTGTGTTATCCATTTCATGGAAACCGAAAAGAAAAATGACCATGGTCTTGCGGAAGAGGACTCCGATCATGAAAGCAAAGTACAAGGGAAGAAATAAATAATGATTGCATTAAACTTTGCAAAATCGGAAAATAGTCTGCTGCCGGCTATTGTCCAGGATTACAAAACTGGTGAGGTCCTGATGCTGGCATATATTAATGACCTGGCCTGGCAAAAAACCCTTGAGACGGGTAAGGGTCATTTCTGGAGCCGCTCCAGGCAGAAATTATGGCTGAAGGGCGAATCGTCAGGACATATACAGGTTGTTAAAGAGATACTTGTCGACTGTGACGAAGATACAGTCATTTACAGGGTTGAACAAATAGGTGGAGCGGCCTGCCACAAAGGATATAAGAGTTGCTTTTTCCGAAGGGTTGAAGATGATTCACTTGTTGTATACAGTGAAAAGGTGTTTGACCCGGAAAAAGTATATGGCTGATATTTGTATTGGAAATTAAAAAAGAAGGATTTTGGCATGAGTGTTCTGAGACTGGGAATACCGAAAGGAAGTCTTGAAAAAGCAACAATAGAACTGTTTAAAAAATCCGGCTGGCAAATCAAGCTTACGTCACGAAATTATTTTCCTGAAGTTGATGATCCGGAATTGTCCTGCTCCATTTGTCGCCCACAGGAAATGTCCAGCTATGTAGAGTCCGGTATGCTGGATGCTGGTATTACCGGAAAAGACTGGATCATGGAAAACAATTCCGATGTAGAAGTCATTACCGACCTTATGTATTCAAAGGTGAGCAAAAAGCCTACCCGTTGGGTGATAGCCGTACCTGGTGATTCAAAAATTACCCGGGTTGAGGATCTGCAGGGGAAAAAGATTTCCACGGAGCTGGTCAATGTAACCCGGAAGTTTTTTGAAGAGCGTAATGTCGAGGTAGATATTACTTTTTCCTGGGGAGCGACCGAGGCCAAAGCTGTTTCCGGCCTGGCAGATGCAATTGTCGAGGTAACTGAAACGGAATCAACCATAAGGGCGCATGGTCTGAGGATAATTCACGAATTGATGCAATCCAATACCCAGTTGATTGCAAGCAGGGCGGCACTGTCTGATCCATGGAAAAAGGAAAAAATTGATAACATTGCCATGCTGTTGCAAGGTGCGCTCAGAGCTGACCGTATTGTCGGGCTCAAAATGAATATTCCGCACCAGAAACTTGATGAGCTTATTGATATTTTGCCAAGCGTCACTGCTCCGACAGTCGCGAAGCTCTACAAACAGGATTGGTTCTCCGTCGAAACTGTAATTTCCGAGCACCAGGTAAGAGACCTTGTACCCGCCTTGAGAAAAATTGGCGCTGAGGGTATCGTTGAATACGCTCTGAACAAGATTATCTGATTGAGTACTATTCCGTGGTTATGATGCCAAGTCAAAGGATGGATTGTTGGATTCTCTTGGACAGGTCTGATTTTGTTGCATTTTTTTATAGGTTTTTATGAGTGTCAACTTCCATAATGTCCGTTTTCTGCAGAGCGTTTTCAGCACGAAAAACCTGCCTGATCCGCTTTATCCGGAAATAGCTTTTGCCGGCCGCTCAAATGTCGGCAAGTCAAGCTTGATTAACAGAATACTCAATAGACGCAACCTGGTAAAAACCAGCTCACGTCCAGGAAAGACACAGAGTCTTAACTATTTTGTTGTCGACGAGAAGCTGTACCTGGTTGATCTCCCCGGTTATGGGTATGCCAAAGTGCCTCATGGCATGCAGACATCATGGCAGAAGCTTATTACCGTTTATCTGGAAAAACGGGAGACCATTGCCTGTGTTGTCGTTATCATTGATATTCGTCATGAACTCAAAGAACAAGACAGACGTTTTGTCGAATGGCTCCGTCATATGGAGCATACCTTTCTTCCTGTTTATACAAAGGCAGATAAACTACCCAGGGGCAAGCAGGCCAGGAATGCTGATGCACTGGATGCCGGATTAACATTGAAACCGGATGAACGGGTCTTGTTTTCAACAAAAAGTGGACAAGGTTACGAGAAATTAAAGTCAATACTTGCATCTTATTCGAAAGGATGATAAAAATAAAAACTGCTTAAATTATATTGTGAATTTCGTTGAGCTGAGGTTGGTTAGATCAATAACTGGACAAGGAGTGATCGGATGACCCTGAAAACGGATTGGCCCTGTTGGGAAATCATGAAGTGCAACCCAGAGGAAGCGGCGAAATGTCCTGCCTATAAGTCGGAAAAGCCATGCTGGGAAGTCATGCGGAAAATAGATATCTTTGCATTCAATATCTGCCAGGACTGCATTGTTTTTGTTATCAAACAGAAAGATTCGATCTTCAGCCAGGAGGAAATCCTGCACATCATGCACCAGAAAGGGATCAACGTAACCAGTGAGATTAAATGTCCCAGGTTTAGTAAACCATCAGCCAATACTAAGGTATCTGCAGAAGCCATGTAATAAAATGGCAGAGAAGGTTGTTCAGGCAGCCATGACATGCCAATAAACAACCGCCTACTCGAAGTAGGTGGGTTTAAAATCGCGGACTGAAAGTCCAGTAATACCGACATTCGCCGGTTACCTAAGTTATGTGAATTTGCACAATGAACGTTCGATGTTCGACGTTCAAAAGAATCAATCGCTAGCAAAATGCTGCCCGTCTAAAAAACGGGGGTTTTAACCTTTTACAGAAACAATAAACGTTCTTTTGTGCCTGTGCCTCGCGGAGTCTACGCTTACCTATCCACAGCACTTCCCGACTTTTCGCGACGATCTTTAGAAATGCGGGCTATTGGTCGGATTTGAGTATGGCCAGAAAAGCCCGTTGTGGAATCTCGACGTTTCCGACGGTTTTCATTCTCTTCTTGCCTGCTTTTTGCTTTTCCAGAAGCTTCCGTTTT
>Ga0209013_10005449_pt1 | contig 10960 bp, 11 predicted proteins | sample Cruoilmetagenom2_FD_187291 | JGI IMG/M metagenome (GOLD analysis project Ga0209013, IMG submission 187291) | Oil polluted marine microbial communities from Coal Oil Point, Santa Barbara, California, USA - Sample 2 (SPAdes) (version 2) | ecosystem: Environmental > Aquatic > Marine > Oil seeps ...
ATCAGCACGGCGCTGAACATGGTCACGGCGCCCCGCTGCTGACTGGGAAAACCGGGCGCACTATTTCTGCTTCTCTTTCTCGTAGAATTTAAAAACATCTGCTTATTCCTGATTCAGTTTGGTCCGGATCACAAGATGAAATCATTGCGAACGTAAATAACGTCTTCGATTCGCCGCGTTACCATGACGTTGCCCATATCCTCTTCGAGGGTCAGTTGACCTTCGAGAGAAATCTGTATCTGGCGCTGCCGGTTGGTAAAGGCCGTCGGTTCACCTGGGAGAATCTCCTCGGTGATGGATTCGGCGTCATTAATATTGAAAACCGTGATGTTTACTGTATTGGGATCTGTGAGTTCAATCCAGCCATCCGCACCCGCACCGTCAGAGCAGTTGGGAGACGCTCCACCGGTCCACATTTCAATCACGCCTATCCCGCCATTGTCCGCCAGTCGAAAACCAGCAGTCCCATCATCATTATCAATAGAGTCACCGTCAAAGTTGCGATCGAGACTAAATGTGAAACAACTCCCTCCACCACTTATCTGGATATCACCGGCTTGCTCCGCGATACCACCAGGTTTACCGCAATCGGAATTTCCATAACAATAGATTGAATTTGCCGAATAATTGGCCCTGCGGACATCGCGGGTCATCATGCTCATGGCGTTGCGTAACTCATCGGTGAGCTGCGACATTTGGATAATGCGTGTGCTCGTTCCCATTGAATTAGCCATCAGGACCACCATGGCTGAAGTAACGATCAAGCTCAGTGCCAGCGAGATCATCGCCTCTATCAGCGTGACGCCGGCCTGGCGTTTCAGTGCTCTGATCCCGGAATTTTGGATTAGTTGATTGTTCATTAGAGTTTTCATTTGATCACCTGCAATCGTCATAGCCAGGAACGTTAATATCAGCAACGTTCATATCGGAACAGACGGTGACCCGCCCTGTGGCTGTTAACTGTACGTTCAAGGCATAGGTATCATGCTTTGACAGCAACTTCATTTCAAAAGGCATTGCAACCGTATCATCAGCAACCAACATTCCCCGGATCGGATCGAAAACCACCAAATCAAGAGGATCACTACCGCCCAGATTTATCGCAGTCATGTTCACAGGTTTGTTGAGCTGACTGCCTCTTAATACTCGAAGAACCATGGTTCCGTCACCAAATTCATCGACGGCACATGCTTTAGCAGCAGCAGGATCAGTTAAGGTGCAATCACAATCTGCGTCGGTATCGGTATCATTGGCATCGTAAGCAATGAAACCCACGCACCATTCACCGGAATCAGTTGAAATGGCAACTTTTTCATTACGCTTGATGGCTTCCATCTTTGCAGCACTCAGAAATGCGGAGATCTGATGCGCACCACTGGTTACCTGCCGCTTCTCAATTAAAGTGCGGTAGGAAGGCAATGCAAACGAGGTAATGATTGCGATTACGGCTATGACAACCATCAGCTCGATGAGTGTGAAGCCGTTGCTTGTGGAAAATTCCTTTTTCCCTTTCTGCGGATCCCTCCTGGTCTTTCCGAATGTTTTCATTTCGGTCCCCAAGAGAATATGATTGATTTACGATTAATAGTATAGAGGCGCTGAAAGGACAATGTGCGCTGTGACAGACCGCTCATCGTTATGAAAAAGCCGCCTGTCCGGAATCAGTACTCTCGGACGGCTTGATAGGGAAAAATCAGGTAACGGAAAAGCAGGTGACTTATGAAAACATACAAAAATAAACGCTCGGGCTTCACAATCATCGAATTGATGATTGTTATTGGGATTGTGGCCTTACTTGTTGCGCTGGCCTACCCTTCTTACGCTCAATATGTCATGAAAGCCAGAAGAGGTGAAGCGCAGCAGTTGCTGTTGAACTGGTCAATCAACCAGGAAATCTGGCGCTCTAATAACATCGCGTATGCGACAGAAGCTCAGCTTCCGGTTCCAAATCATGACGATTATATTTTCGACTTAGTTGTCGACCCCCCGACTGCGACAGCCTACACGCTCCGGGCCACTGCGCAGGGTAATCAGGCCAATGACACAAGCAGGGGCGGCGTCCCTGGCGATTGCGCGATCCTGACACTCGATCAATCCGGAGTGAAGACACTTGCAGCCTGCTGGGATTAATCTTTAGACACAGCAGACCCTGATTTCACCCTCACTGTGATTTTCTCTACAATGCCCTGAACCCTTACGGACGCGCGGGCGGCATGAACCCTGTGCCAATAAAGCCTCGGTGCGAATTGCCCTTGTATGTTGACCGTCTGTTCTTTCGGCCGCAAGCGACCTCTTACAGCACATAAGGCCAGTGGACAAACGTTCTTCAGGGGAACCAAGATGATGCTGGCCGGCATTGTTCTGCTCCCTTTTCTTTACTCTGGCCATGACCGGCCCAGCCAGCTGGAACAGGTCATGCAGCGCGGCAGCCTGATCATGCTGACCCGCAATGGCGCCAGCAGTTATTACCTTGGCCCCGATGGGGATACCGGCCCGGAATTTGAGCTGGCGATGGATTTCAGCAAATTCCTGGGTGTTCGTTTAAGAGTCGAGGTGGCTGAAGCGTTTGGCCAACTTGCAGGTTTACTTGAATCCGGCAAGGGCGATATGATCGCCGCCAACCTGACACGCACGCCCAGTCGCGAACTGGTCTTCAATTTCGGTCCGGATTATCTGGAAACTTCAACCCTCGTGATTTACCGGCGCGGTCAGCCCCGCCCCAGGGAGATGGCGGACCTTGCTGGCCTGAAGACCATTCTCATAGCCGGATCCAGCTATGAGGAAGCACTGGCGGCGGCAAAAAATCAATACCCGGATCTGGAATGGGAGTCGCGAAGTGATGTCGGGATCGAAGATCTCCTGCTCGCCGTATCCGATGGTGTTATTGATACGACCCTGGTCGATTCCAGCATTTACAAGCTGCACGCGCATTTTTACCCTAGGGCCGCAATGGCTTTCAACCTGCCGGGCACCCTGCCCCATGCATGGGCCTTTCCGCCTGGGTCTGATGACAGCCTGGTGCAAAAGGCCAGGGCTTTCATGCTGCAGGCCAAAGATTCAGGACGCCTGCAGGCTATCAATGACGCCTTCCATGGACCCAGGCAGAGCCTGGACCGGGTCGGGATGTTCCAGTTCCTCGAACAGGTCAGGGAGCGCCTGCCCCCCCTTAAAACCCTGTTCCAGCAAGTTGCTGCGGACCAGGACATGGACTGGCGGCTGCTGGCCGCCATTGCTTACCAGGAATCACATTGGAAACCGGATGCTTCGTCCTACACGGGCGTGCGCGGCATTATGATGCTGACGAACCGGACAGCCAACCAGTTGGGGCTGACCGACCGCCTGGATCCGGAACAGAGCATCGAGGGCGGCGCCCGCTATTTCCTGCAGCTACGCAAGAGGATTCCAGCCCGTATTGAGGAACCGGACCGCACCTGGATGGCGCTCGCAGCATACAACATGGGCATGAGTCACCTGGAAGACGCCCGGGTTCTCACGCAGAAACGGGGCGGGAGTCCGGACGTGTGGGAAGACGTGGATAGGAACCTGGATTTACTCAGCCAGGAAAAATGGTACAGCGATTTACGCTATGGCTATGCGAGGGGCTTCGAAGCCAGGCAGTACGTGGAGAATATCCGCAGCTATTTCGACATCCTGGTCTGGATGGATACGCGTGATCACCCGCTACTGGCGGCGCAACTGTAAGAGCGTGCTTGCGCGCTAATTGTTGGGGGCTGCGTGGGGCTGAAAGCTCTGGAAAGGTCGGCCCGAAGGGACCTCTTGCATTGGTTTTCAGCCCCAGGGGGCCTCTTACAGGTGCGAGCAATGAGCCGTCCAGCTGCAAACGCCCCTACAGTTTTAGCCAGAGGCAGCGGCCTGATTTTTTCTTGATTGCCTGCAAGCGTGCCTCGTGCAGGGCCCTTTCCTCGTCCGTGGGTAACAGAACTGCCAACCGTGGGCGCTCGGTCAAATCAAATGCTTCCCCAGCCAGGTCCTGGGCTGGTGCGGTCTCGAAACTCAAACCCAGATCGCTCTGGCCACCGGTCATGGCGAGGTAGACGTCGGCCAGGATTTCGGAGTCGAGCAACGCGCCATGGAGATTGCGGCTGCTGTTATCCACCTCGTATCGCTTGCACAGGGCATCCAGGCTGTTGCGCTGGCCGGGGTGGAGATCACGGGCCAGCTCCAGAGTATCCAGCACCTGGGCATGGCTTTCGATCCGCACCAGGTTGTTGATCAGGCCAAGCTCCATGTCCAGGAAGCCGATATCGAATGGCGCGTTGTGGATCAGTAATTCCGCGCCTTCAATGAAATCCAGAAACTCTTGCGCCACATCCTCGAACACGGGTTTATCCTGCAGGAATTCACGGGTGATGCCGTGTACTTCCAGTGCGCCATCCTCGATGTCGCGTTCCGGGTTCAGGTACTGGTGGAAGTGCTGACCAGTCAGACGGCGGTCGATCAGCTCCACGGCGCCGATTTCGATGATTCGGTGGCCGTCGCGAGGGTCCAGGCCGGTAGTTTCAGTGTCGAGTACGATTTGTTTCATCTTTGTTTTTCTGCCTTTCTTTACTGCTGTGGGGGTTGTGGTTAATTTGTAAGAGGTCCCCTGGGGCCGAAAGCTCTGGAAAGGTCGGCCCCAAGGGACCTCTTACATTAAAGGCTACCTCTTACATTGGGTCGGCCCCAGGGGGCCTCTTACATTAAAGGCTGCCTTTTACATTGGGATGGCTGAGGTTGCCAGTTCGTCGGCCCGCTCGTTTTCCGGGACACCGCTGTGCCCTTTTACCCATATCCATTTTACCGTGTGTGGCGCGATGGCTGTTTCCAATCGCTGCCATAACTCGACATTTTTTACCGGCTTTTTAGCTGCTGTACGCCAGTTGCGCTTTTTCCACCCCTCCAGCCATTGGGTCATGCCTTTCATGACATAGGTTGAATCGGTGTACAGGGTTATGTTGCAGGGGCGTTTGAGGGTTTCAAGAGCTTTGATGACCGCCATCATTTCCATCCGGTTATTGGTTGTGTCAGCCTCACCGCCCGACAACTCTCTGCGGTGGCCACGGTACATCATGACGCTTCCCCAACCACCGGGGCCGGGATTTCCGCTACAGGCGCCATCGGTATAAATGGTTACGGTTCGGTGCGGCATGTTCTGTTTCTCATTATTGTGCAAGTCGCTGTTTGTTTTTGCTTGTAGGAGGTTCCTTGGGGCTGAAAAGCTCTGGAAAGGTCGGCCCCAAGGGACCTCTTACAGTGAGGCTGATTGTACAACGCGGGAGCGTGTTAGCGGAGTCATTTCCGGGCCACCGCGATGCCGCGCCTGCAGCAGGACGACATCGGCAATCGGTGAGCCCAGCCCGGCCAGGCCTGAACTCATGAAGACCGGGCGCCTCAGGCCAAGCAAACCCGCACCGGCAAAACCCTGCATGGTCATATCAAGGCGATCCAGGCGTGATTTCACTTTCAGCGGTGAGATTCCCGGCAGTCTGCGCAAGCGGCCCTGGGAACGAAACCGCCATCCTATCCGGTTAATACCCAGGATGATAAGTACGCCATCCCTGGCCAGCACGCGCACCGCTTCAACCAGTTCTGACTCCATCCCGTCACTGACCACGTGGTGCAGCACCACCATGCTGAACACGCTGTCCTGGAACGGCAGGCAGGTAGTCTCGCACAGGATGGGCTGATCGAAGCCCGGTTCGTTGCCCATGTTCAGTCTGATTAACACACCAAATTCATGCGAGGCAGTGTGAAGATAATCCGGGTTCATCAGCGGTGCGGCAGCGTGATGAATTTCCAGGACATTGCCCGACAGGCCGGCTCTGCCTGCACTCCTGAACAAGCCTTCGGATAAAGCCCTCAAGTCTTCCTGCCTGGATTTTGTCTGCATTCCTGTTTTTGGCACGGCTCAGGTCACTTGTACGGTTAATTTGATAAAATCCCCTTTCCCCGGCACCATTTGTGCCGGGTAACAGAACGAGATTATTTTCACAATGCCTGCAATCAAAGTCACAGCTGTTCCTGCCTTTTCCGACAATTATATCTGGCTGATCACCACTGGGGGGAATTCCTGCGCCGTAGTGGACCCTGGAGATGCACAGCCCGTGCTCGAAGTACTGCGCGAAGAAGGCCTGGACCTCGACTACATCCTGATCACGCACCATCACCCCGATCACATTGGGGGCGTGAGACGCCTGCAGAAACTGACGGAAGCTGAAGTCTTCGGGCCGCACGATCCCCGCATCGCGAGGCAAAGCCGCATGTTTTCGGAGGGCAAGACCGTCTCACTGCCGACGCTCAATCTTGAATTCAGGGTACTTGAAGTACCCGGCCACACCAGCAGCCATATTGCATTCTTCGGACAAGGCTGCCTGTTCTGTGGCGACACGCTGTTCAGCGTGGGCTGTGGCCGCCTGTTCGAGGGCACCCCTGCGGAGATGCAGGAGTCGATGGACAAACTGGCCGGCCTGCCGGAAGAAACCAAAGTGTACTGCGCACATGAATATACGCTTTCCAACTGCCGCTTCGCCCTCGCGGTGGAGCCGGAAAATGAACAACTCATCCGCCGCTCCAGGGAAGTCGAGGAATACAGAGCCGCCGGCCTGGGTACAATTCCCAGCAATCTGGGCGAGGAACTGATGGTCAATCCATTCCTCAGGTGCCGGCAGGCATCCGTGGTTTCAGCCGCTCAAAAACGGAAACCCGGCGTGCAGGCTGGCGCCGGGACCCTGGCTGTAATCCGCGCATGGAAAGACAGTTTCTAGAACCTGTTAAACCTTGCCAGGTCTTTGCGTTGCAGGCCCAGCCTGGCAAATACTTGACCCAACCGGTACAAACCGCATAATAGCGGGCTAAAGCAACATTTCGAGGAGTGTTCGTGTCTTTACGGTTTATATCAGTGCTGCTGGTCTTTTTGCTTGCAGGCTGCGCCACCACCGGCAAGGGAACGGCTGAAATCACGCAGGCCGCCCCGGAGGCCGTGCCGGAACCTGTTCCTAGTTCCACTCCCACTGTAGACGAACATCTTTATATCCCGGACCCATCGGCCACCCCTGATGCTGGCGAAACACACGTCCATAGCGACGTATGGGAGCGGCTGGTACACACTTTTGCACTGCCGGAATGCTCAGACCACGAATCCAGCCTGAAATGGGCACAGTGGTATGCCGACCACCCCGAATACATGGCGCGCATATTCAAACGCGCACAACCCTGGATTTTCTTTATCACCGAAGAGCTGGAACGGCGGCAGTTGCCGGGTGAACTGGCCCTACTGCCAATTGTTGAATCCGCCTATGATCCTTTCGCCTACTCCAGTAGTCGCGCCCTGGGCGCCTGGCAATTCATCAGCAGCACGGGCAAAAATTACGGGCTGAACCAAAACTGGTGGTACGACGGCCGGCGGGATGTCTGGGCATCAACCCATGCTGCACTGGATTACCTGACCTACATGAACGACATGTTCGAAGGCGACTGGCTGCTGGCGCTGGCGGGTTATAACTCCGGCGAGGGCCGCGTCATGCGGCAGGTAAAGAAAAACACGCGCGCCGGCAAGCCTGCTGATTTCTGGAACCTCAAGCTGCCCCGAGAAACACGCAGTTACGTACCAAAATTACTCGGGCTGACATGCTTGTTCGAAAACCCGGAACAGTATGATTTTGAAATCCCCGCCACTGCCAACAGGCAGGTGATCGCCAGCGTCGATCCTGGCCGCCAGACTGACCTGGTACTGGTATCACAAATGGCCGATGTACCGATTGACATCATGTTCACGCTGAACCCGGGATATAACCGGTGGGCCACTTCGCCGGATGGGCCTCATAGCGTCGTCTTGCCCCTCGAAGGCGCAGAACTGCTGCAGGCCAGCCTGAGCAAAATAGATTCCTCCACCTTGATGAAATGGGACCAGGTAGTGGTCGAGTCCGGCGATTCACTTTCTAAAATTGCCGCCCGCCACCACGTGCCGGTTTCTGTGTTGCGCTCCAGCAATGACATTGATGGCGATCTGATCCGGGTAGGTCAGAAATTGCGCCTGCCCCGGGATGATCAACTGCTGGTGGATCCACTCTACGCACAAGCGGCGCTCGAGTTGCAAACCCTGCAATCGGGCCTGCTCGCAACCCAGAGTGTCAGCCACCGCGTCAGGCCGGGGGAAAGCCTGTCCGTGATCGCGCGCCGCTATCGCGTGTCGGTGAAGGACCTTCAGCGCTGGAACAACATTTCCGACCCCCGCAAGCTCAGGGCCGGAAAAACCATCACTGTATACCACAGCTCCACGCAGGCCCCGGTCAAAGACGGCACGGTACAGTATGTCGTGCAACGGGGTGATTCACTGTGGACCATAGCCCGCAAACACAAGGTCAAGGTCAACGACATCAAGAGCTGGAACGGCCTCGGCAACAACACCGTGATCCAGCCCGGGCAGTCCATCAAGATTATTCAATAAGGAAACCCCGATTCATGTTCAACACTTCCTGGTTTCGTGCCGGTTTGCTTACTATCGTAGCGGCAGGCTGGTTCAATACTGCACTGGCGCTTGAATTGAACGGCGAAGCCATCCAGGGCGGGCTGATCTTTGGCTTGACGCAGCCCGGTAACCAGGTCTTCCTTGGCGAGACTGAGGTCATGGTTTCCGGTGAGGGGAAGTTCCTTATCGGTTTCGGCCGCGATGAAACAGGTGAATATTTGCTACGCGTGAAAGGGGGACAGGATGGCGGGGAAGTTGTGACGCTAAATGTTACTCCGCGGGAATACAACATTGAAAAAGTGGACGGGCTTCCACCCAAAACCGTCACTCCTGATCCCACGGCAGCAAAACGCATCGCTGAAGAAGGGGCCATGGTCTCTTCCGCACGTTCCCGCCGCGATTCGCGGACAGACTATGCGCAAGGGTTCGCCTGGCCTGCACAGGGCCGCGTCAGTGGAGTTTACGGCAGCCAGCGCATTCTCAACGGAGAACCCCGCCGTCCCCACTACGGCCTGGACATTGCCGCACCCACGGGCAGCCCGGTGTATGCGCCCGCCGCCGGAATCGTAACTCTGAACCACCCCGACATGTATTTCTCCGGGGGCACCCTGATTCTGGATCACGGTCAGGGCCTGTCTTCAACCTTTCTGCACCTCAGCAAGATCCTGGTCGAGGCGGGAACAACGGTGTGGCAAGGCGACCTGATTGCAGAAATTGGTTCCACCGGCCGGGCATCAGGCCCACACCTCGACTGGCGCATGAACTGGTTGAACCGCCGGGTGGACCCGCAGTTGCTGATGAAAGGCGCTCCGCAACAAATTCTGGAATAGGAAAACCAGGCTCTTACCGAGAATACCGTGGTTCTCACTCCGGATTGAGCCAGTCAATTTCCGCGTCTTCTGCGTCCTCTGCGGAAAAATCCAGACAACCAATCAGGCCTCGTCCTCAGCGGAAAAATCGAGGTGAAAAATCAGGTTTTGGACAGCTCCAGGCGCACCGGGGCGCCCGCTCCGGCGACGTAGCCGCCTTCCAGGCCCTTGGTGACTACCGATACGGCGTTGTGCGGGTGGAGGCTTTCGTAGTGCGTACAGCGCGCCCAGTAGTCGAGGATGCGTTCGTCGCTGTTGAGTGCTGTCTGAATGCGGCGGCCAGCGTCTTCGCAGAACATCAGGTTGCTGCCGTTCAACAAGGCAAAAGCCTGTTCATCCTCGCGCTTGACAGTAGCCTGCACCGGCGTCTTGAGTGAATATTCAATTTCGTCAATCAGCTCCACAATCGGGAACATTTCAAAAGAGGGCGTCAGCCGCACGCGAACTTCCGCAGCGCTGCGCTGGCTGTGCGGCGTGGCGAGAATTCCTTCCTCGCTGCCCAGCCATTCGTGAATTTTGCTGAAATCAACTTTGTCGTGCCCGAAGAAATCCTGGCGGAATTTGTCCTGGATCATCTGGCGTGACAGGGCTGCTGAACAGGGACAGGTACTGGAATATAAAATTTCCAGTCCCATTTCCAGGCTGAACTCCTGGCCTTCAAGAATCCCGATCATCGAGACCGGATAACGCCGCCAGCCTTCGTTGTCGCTCTCGAGCGCCGGGCGGCGGGTAATGTAATCAAAATCCACACGGATCAACGCCCGGTCGCTGAGGCCTTCATGGGAATCCAGGAAAGAACACAACAACTGCCGCAGGGTGCAGGGGTTGAGTGGCCGTTCGCCAAAACCCTGGTCCAGGTGCAGGTAGAGCCGGGACATATGAATGCCCCGGATATCAGGATCGATCAGGTTCACGTAGGCTGTAACCAATGCCGTTGACTGGATCAGGCCACCTGCATCATCCTCGATGCGGACCGGCATCTCAATCTCGTTCATGCCCACCCATGCCAGCTTACCGGCCACCTCGGCCTTGGCATCGTTGGCAATGTCGGGCATTTCCCGCAGCAATACGCTTTCAAGAGGCGTCATATTCGTCTCCGCACCTGGAAAGTAAAATATCGGTCCCGCCAGACCAGCAATCAAGTGCATTAAACATATTATTATAATTGGTCGGGGCGAGAGGATTCGAACCTCCGACCCCTGCAACCCCATTGCAGTGCGCTACCAGACTGCGCCACGCCCCGACATTTTGAATACCCCGCCGGTGGTCTCCAAAATGAGACGCAGGCGAGACGCGGGATTTTACCCTAATAATCAGTTCCGGAATAGCCCACACGGGTTCTGGATGATTAAACTCTAGCGTTTGAGAACGTGAAGTACCTGTTCCAGTTCCATACGGACCTGGCGGATGATTTGCTGACTGCGATTAATATCATCGCGGGCCTCGTCACCTTCGAGCATCTGGCGGGCTCCGCCGATGGTAAAGCCCTGCTCGTACAGCAGGCTCCGGATCTGACGAATCATCATGACATCACCGCGTTGGTAATAACGGCGGTTACCCCGGCGCTTGACCGGTTTGAGTTGCTCGAATTCCTGTTCCCAATAGCGCAGCACGTGCGGCTTCA
>Ga0209013_10005450_pt1 | contig 10960 bp, 9 predicted proteins | sample Cruoilmetagenom2_FD_187291 | JGI IMG/M metagenome (GOLD analysis project Ga0209013, IMG submission 187291) | Oil polluted marine microbial communities from Coal Oil Point, Santa Barbara, California, USA - Sample 2 (SPAdes) (version 2) | ecosystem: Environmental > Aquatic > Marine > Oil seeps ...
TTCGGATGCCATTGTGACATTCTTGGCGTCCGGATGATAACGTGAAACAGCCCAGATCTCGGGATGATGATTAAATTCAGTCTCCCTGGATAGACGTATCCAGAGCTGGTGGTCGAGGAAAAAGTGGTAACTTGGGTCAATGTATCCAACTTTTTCTACTATTGACCTCTTCATAAATACTGCCGGCTGGCATATGATATTGAATTGAAGAAAATCCCGGGTTCCCCAATTGTTGAAACGAAGTTCATTAAGCAATCGACCATCAGCATCCGCAGATACTGCATCGCCATAGATCACACCTGAGGAAGGATTTTCTTGGAATAACTCTACAGCAGAGGATATCGCACCAGGTAGATACAAATCATCCGAATTAAGCCAGGCAATAATCTCTCCAGAGGCTTTTCTGAAACCCTTATTTATGGCATCCGCCTGACCCTGGTCTGGTTCGGATACCCACCAGGCAAGTTTATTCTTGTATCTTTCGATTACTTCCAAGCTGCCATCCGTCGATCCGCCATCAACGACAATATATTCAAGGTTTGGATAATCCTGTTGAATAACGGATTGCATTGTGTCTTCCAGGTATCGCACCTGGTTATAAGATGGCGTAATGATCGATACCAGAGGTCTCATCATTTAGTCCAACCGCTCATGTAGATCAAAGATTATGTATCCGCCGCCTTCTACTAAAACTGGATAATGATCATTTAATTCCTTATACAGATCCTCCTGGCGCTCATACTCACCCACCCGAGTAATGATGAAGTAGTCATAATCCGTAGTGAATTCAGAAAATCGTTCGGAAAATGGATCCACTTCTGAATCCCTCAGTTCAATATACCGAAGGTCCTCCCTGCCTTTCCAGGGGATAACGTATCGCCAACCAAAATATGAGAGACGATAACCATAATCCTGGCTCAAGGCGACAAGTTTGTCTTCAGGTTCTACAAAATTGGCTACCTTTTGGTAATAGGGAGGTTCATGCCTGTATTCTTTTCTACGTAATAAATAGTACCCACCCACCATACCAACAATCACAATTAAGGAGGTACCAGCCCAAACTAGAGAAGCAAGATTTTTTCCTTTGAACCAGTTGATCACTCTATCTGAAATCTCTCCAAGAGACACTGCCAGAAGAGGAATTACAGGCAGAGTGTAGTAGTAATGGGTAGAAATATGATAAGAAAATCCCAACCCATATAGGAAATAGCCCAGCCAGATAAAAAGTAAAAAGAACCTGTCCCGTTTCTGTTTAATTAAGAACAGACCTATCAATCCTATTATCAATATCAAGTAATGCCCAGTGACGTTCGAGATTGCGTTCTTCCATTGCAAATAAAAACCTAGATCTGACCACATCTGGGGAAAGAAACGCCCCTTGAGCTGGCTTTCCAGCTCACCAGTAATAAAAATTCCATATATATGATAGGCCAGGACCGGGATCCCTGACAATAAAGCGATTACCCAAACCTGGAAATCCTTTATGGTATCCAAAATCTTCTTCCTGGAAATTACAACAAATGCCATACCAAATATTAAAAAGAAAACCGAAGTGGACTTGATATACATGGCAGCTCCGGCTGTTATGCCGGCCAAAATCGCCCACTTCCAGCTGGAGGTTCGATACCAATGGAAAAATGACATCCAGGCTGTGATAATCATGGCGGTCATCATTGGATCAGGTTGAAATGTTCGGCTGGCAGCTAATCCAAAAGGAGCAAATAAATAATAAATAAGGGCAATCACACCACCATCATCAGATACCATGGATCGTGTCAGAGAATAGAGAGCTAACCCGCCCAGAACCCAGAACAAAGATGAGTAAATTCTCGCGATCCAGACTTTTTCCTCACCGACAATTCGGTAAGTAGCAGCAGTGATATTCTCAATAATCTCTGGTTCAATCATTCCGTGGATATTTTGCTGTTTTCGGGCGATATCTGATTGCCATTCCGGTACGCCATTGAGAGTTGAGTAATAGATGCCCCGGGTTATCATGGCAGATCGAAGCTGCCTGGCAGCAGCATAATCCAGGGGAGGATCAGTTAAATCGAACAGTCTGGTGATTAAACCGCTGGCAAGGATGACCACAACGATAATGATCCTCCAAATTTCAGTCGGTGCAAAGATTGATCTTAGGTCTTTCTTTTCCATCTATCCTCCACAATTCTGTTACTCAAAGAGAGATTCATAATCGTTTTTCGGAAATACAGTTAACTTGCCACCAATCGTAGCATCGATAATTTTTCGTCCCGCTGCAAGATATGCAGAATTAGCTATTTGATAGGCACTCTCAGATGTATCCAAATCAGGCAGCTGCCAACGGAATCCCTTTCCGAAGTATTCTGGACTGAAATGATTAGGGTCTTTCCCGCTGGACACAACGGTTTGATTGGCTATACCTTTGGTATCGAAACTATGGTCAACGCCAATTAAATATACTTCACTAAAACCCATACAAAAAGCAAGCTGCAAGCATACATAAGTAACCGTCGATCCTTCCCAATATCTGTTTGTGATCCGATTGTTAAATTTAGGCCCGGTATATGTTGTGTAAAGAAAATGAGTATTGCTATCTGGTTGGCTTTCTGGAAAAAGTAAGTCTTTTGAACGCCAGGAGAAGAACTTTGGCATATTCAAATCCCTAAACTCGCTGTGGCACTGTTCAATTACCATGTCATTGACAGATACCAGAAAACTGGTCTGGAATCCCCATTCCTCGAATGCCAGGTAAATCCGATTCATTCCAAATGTATATTCATCCTTTAGTAAGGAAAGATCTGTATTCTTCAAACTAGGTCCATTTCCGATCACAAAACAGCGCTTTCCATTATACAAATTTCGATATTTTTTCAGACGACGATTCGAATCCAGCCACCAAGAATGGAAGATCATATTTGGCAAGTCTGCCATCCGAACCAGGGCATCCCTGCCTGAGCGTAAAACTTGATATACAGCAGGGGATGATTCATGAAAATTTTGTTTAATCGAATCCATAATTTACTCGGTACTCAACCTGGCTGTCGCGCCGCCATCTACAACCAAAGGTTGTCCGGTGATAAAAGACGACTCACTTTGATCAGCCAGGAAATAAATTGCTTTGGCGATCTCTTCTGGTTTGCCAATTTTTCCACTGACTGTTCTTCGGGCCAGATTTTCCAGGCGCTCTGCTGGTGTTCCGCTTCCAGCGTGATCCCTGCTTAAACCAGCCTTCAACATGGGCGTATCCACTGCTCCAGGCAAAACACTATTCACTCGAATGTTATCAGGAGCTAACTCAATTGCCAAAGCACGGGTTAAAGCTAACATTCCACCCTTACTGGCTGCATATGCGGCAATGTCCTTGGAAGTCGCAACTGCGTGAACAGATGACACATTTACGATCCCTCCGCCATCTTCCGCTTTTAGTGCAGGATAAAGCATCTTTACACTCAAGAAAACAGAACGTAGATTAGCGTTCAACACTAGATCCCATTCCTCTACCGTCGTTTCTACTATGGGTTTGGCAACTTGGATGGCAGCGTTGTTTACTAATGCATCTAAACTAGATGTCCTTTCGGCCAATTTCCCCTGTATATCCTGCCAATCTTTTTCAAGAGAGACGTCAGCCTGGATAAATAGCCCGTTCTGGGGGAAATCACCATCAAACGGCGCTCGATCGATGCCAACAACGATCCAACCTTTTTTTGCAAAGAAGTTAGCAGTTGCCCGGCCAATCCCCCCCGCTGCGCCCGTGATTACGACATATCGCTTTTTCATATGATTTCACCTCTTTCATTGATCTGGTATTCAATCCCCAACCCATCTAGCAGGTTTTTTATTGTATTCCAGTGTACTTTTTCCCAGGCCTGCGGACTGGAATTGGAATTATGTGGAGCCAGCAGCACCTGGGAAAATTCCCTAAGCTTGCTGTCCTCGGGAAGGGGCTCATTTTCATATACATCCATGGCCGCTCCGGAAATAATCCCATCCTGCAGGGCAGCTATCAGGGCTTCCTCATCCACAATTGATCCTCTGGCTGTATTGATCAAAACTGCTCCCGGTTTCATCAAGGAAAATGCATCTTGGTTGATCAAATGCCTGCTGGTAGGATTTAGATCACAATTCACACTCACAAAATCTGCTCGCGACAATAATTTCTCGAGGCTCACCATTTCAAGTTCATATTCTTTTACAAATCCGGGATCTATATCACGGATATCATTGCCAAGGACTTTCATCTCAAACGGTTGCGCTCTTTTCACTAACGCGCTACCAATATTGCCGATACCAATAATACCCAAGGTGCATTCCCTCAACGCTTTGCCTGGGATCTTCTTCCAATCACCCTGTTTCATAGCCCGGTCCATCCAGGGATGCTGGCGGGCGAAAGTCAGCAAATAGCCAAACACAGAATCCGCCACAGGTTCAGTAAAAGCATTTGGAGTATTTCCAAGCATTACACCATATTCATTACAAGCCTCTTTATCAATTGAATCTATACCTGTACCCCATTTGGAGATTACTTTCAATCTGGGAGTAGAAGCTTCAATCACACGGCGGGTAAAACGATCGTCTCCGCAAATCACTCCATCATATTTACCCGCGTATTCCAGTAATTCAGCTTCTTCGAGACGCTCCTCTACTTCAGGAATAATTAACTCAAGTCCACACTTTTCCAGAATAGGACCAAAACGGTCCCGGAATGGAATCATATAAGGCGCAGAGAATAATATTGTAGGCATTAGATCACTCTTTGATTTTCCTCATTAGGAATTCAACTATTTCAAAATCAAGGGGAGTATCGATATCCCAGGATTCATCAGGGGAGATTTCATATAAGTATGGCGAACTCCCTATCCGGTGACCGTTCTTCTTGAGACCGGTTTCTGTAAACAAGTATATACAGGAATTCTCTTCATACAATGGTGATAGATCCTGGGTTTGGATCAATTCCCCAGGATTATGATTTATCGCCTTGCCTTCATGGTCATATAGACGCGTTTTTAGCTTGGTTACAGAGAAGAGGGAATCGAACTCAGATCTATTCTCTAGAAATATCTGAATGGCTTTAGAGATCGTCCCTGCCCGAAGCAGTGGATTCGTGCTGTGGGTTTGCAGATAAAGATCCGCTCCAATCACTGACATATCATGGGATATGATCCGGTTCATCGATACCTCATCCCCCCGCAAATCCTCTGGTCGATCAATGATATTAACTTCCGGGAAGGAATTCCTAATGCCTTCAGCAATCACCGGACTGTCTGTATCCACATGTATCTCATCCAACTGCGGGACATCCAGCAATATTGAAAGAATGTGTTGGTAGAGCGGTTTCCCGGCCAGATCACGGAAGTTTTTTTCTGGCACCCGCTGGGAATGGTGTCTCATTGGCACCAAGGCTGCTAGTTTGGTCATCTTTTATTACTCCTCACCAGGGTAGCGGATGGGTTTGATCGGGCGTGATTCTGGAATCTTATATGTCAGCGAACCGGGAGGATAATAAAATTGTCTGTGTAGTTTCTGATCAATTTTCCCGGAGTATTGGTACCCCTGCCAGGTACCTAGATATTGGACAAGACGGAACCGTAGAATGTTAATAAATTCCTTCCAGAATATTTTTTCCCTACGAGCTTGAGATAAATCGGAGATCGATTTTTGAATGAACATACCAACCATATTCCGGACCCAAAAGTGACTTTCGGGCAAGATTTGCTTCATGGCGATTGCCTCACGCCTATAGCGATTATGGACCTGTTTAAAAGTCTCCTGATGAATATGCACTATTTCAGCTTCAGACACGTAGGCTATAGAATATCCCTGGTCTTTGGCCCAGCTGCTCCAGGCCAGATCTTCTAGTCCTGTGATCTGTTCATTATAAGGATGCTGCTCCCAGAGAGATTTACGAATGGCGGCATTGGCGTTGTGCGTGTACGGCTGTCCTTGGTCAGGTTGGCTGATATCGGGGAAGTATGTCCGGAAAAATTGATGTTCCGAAAAATGATTGGTATCCGCACCGCGTTGTTTTCCATAACTCACCGCTACGCTCTGGTCCTCAAATGCTTTCAGCAGCTGTTCCAGCCAATCAGGATATACAGGATAACAATGGGCACTGATGATCACAATATATCGACCCTGAGCTTCTTGGATACCTCTGTTTAAAGACCTGCCAAAAGTAAATTCTTTTGAATCAATATTTACTACCTTGGCGTCAAATTTAGAAACTATTTCTAGGGTTCCATCCGTTGAGCCAGAATCCACTATTATTGTTTCCAGTTCTTTTAGAGTCTGTTTTTCAATACCGGCCAGTAATTTACCAATATGTTTTTCTTCATTTAAAGCCCGGATAACGATCGAACAGAGTGGTTTTATTAATGACATGAAGTATCCAGAAGTTTTGTTTTACCAGCCCTGATCATTTTCTTCATAACCTAGACCTCTCAACAAATTGCCAGCGACTGCTTTGAATCGACGTTTATTTTCTTTCGTAAAATGCTCTTTCCAGTTTCCCGGTTGACCTTTTCGGAAATTTCCGGATTTATTGGCTGTACTGTCAGGATGAGGATCTCGAAAGCTTCAGTCCTGGAAACCGAAAAATAAACCCCAAGTCCTATAAGATAATCCAGAAGATCTCCTATAGTTTTTTCTTTATTAATGATCAGATATAAGATCATTCTCCAATATAAATGGCGTACCAGCCTTAATACCGGAAACCACAGTGTCCAATACTACAGATTCACCGGAACTCATGTCCCTCCAGGACAGTTTTTTTATCTGTTCATACCCAGGTGTTGGATGCTCATACAGAAATTCATCAAACGGAAGTGATGCCCTATATAGCTGATAATACAAGAACTTTCGAGCATACTCGTAATACTCTTTCGGGGTCTGGATCGCATCAGCAATCAGGAATGATTCCAATTGATTCTCATAATCTTTTCGCGACTCAGGATAAAACACCGTTGGGTACTGTGTATAGCGAGCTTTTCCAGCACACAGAACCGCCGCACCGAGCAGGGTTGCTTCCAATCCGATAGAAGAGTTGTAGACCATAGTGAACTTTGAGCGCTGAATTAATTCATATGAGCTGAGCGTCTCCTCCGGCCCGATCAATTTGATATTTTGAGTCTTCGCTGTTCCTCTTTTCACCGCCCAGTCCATAACACTTTCCTGGCTGCTTTTCCCTTTCCTCATTTCATCAGGGTGGGCTCGGATGACAAATAGGGTATCTGGATGCTTAATTGCTTTATTAACAACAATATCCAACCATTCAAACATATCTCTGAATAATGTGTTTGCATGAGCCTGGCTTGTATCAAAGATGACGTTCGTAAACACAGCGACTATAGCTTTGAATTCTTTTGTAAAAGTCAGAAATTCCTCTGGCAATTGTTCCATTTTCGACCAGAATTTATGTCCTGCCATTCTGAAATCGCCTTTAAACCTTTTTACCAGATAGCCGTTAAGAACCTCGTTCTGCTCATCAGACAATTCAAAATCTTCCGGTATAACCAGCGGGTAAATCGTTGCCTGTCCATCAGTGAAAAAAGCAGAGTATGGTTGCAGATTCACTTCATAGGTTACTGCCCGAATACCTTGTCTTTGTGATATCCAACGGACCACAGCTTCTGGATACTGTAATCCATTAAATAAAACTACTGTATCAGGTTCAACGTCTTTAATAACTCCACTAAACTTAACTGCAATATTATGGGCGGAAAGAATGTATTCCGAGAATAAATAATGAGTGAGATCATCTTCCTGCAGATTATGTCTACGCAAAATCCAGCGCAAACTCGGCAGCACCAATGGTCCCAGAGGGCGATCCTGGTAGCTGAAAGTTTCCAACTTTTCTACGGTTTCCCCGTTCAGAATAAGTCGGAGATCGGGATCCTCTCGATAATTGAACCAGGCAGTCTGAGCTGCCCCAGTGAATAATCTCGAATGTTGGATACAGCCCTGACAAGGAGGTGGTGTTCTGGGATCACCCAGTCCCGCACCGAGGACACATTGACTCATCCCGGACTCACAAGCTAAATGGACAACCTCTCGCCCAGCCAACTGGACACCCCAACTGGAGATCATGCCGAAGGCAGCATTGAGATTTAACCCTTCCAAGCGGGTAGAAGCGTTAAAGAATACTATAGGTTTCTGTTCTTCTTCCAAAACTGTATGGGCAGCGATCATCTTATTTAACCGTCTGATGCGCCCGAATAGCTGCAGCTTGCGTATTCCCCGATTGAATAAACCGGTTAACTCAGCCATAAGTCTACACCTTAAACTCAGGATCTTTCAATCCTGGTTTATTCTTTTTGATAACGTCCACGAATAGGCAGGGTGTCTGTCCGGCGCAGTTTATCCAGGCCGGGTAGTTCACTCTCATACACAATTTTGACACCATCACCGAGAGCTTCTTCCACAACTCGGATATATTTCACTAATTTTCGTAAGCCACCTGGCTCAATGGATGCTGCCTGGTCTGATCCCCACATAGCTCTGTCGAGGGTAATATGCCGTTCTATTAAGGAAGCGCCCAAGGTCACAGCTGCAACAGTGGTTGGTATACCAATTTCATGCCCTGAATATCCGATCGGGCAGGGATACATTTCGCGCAATGTCTGAATCATCCTCAAATTTAATTCTGCTGGAGGGCAGGGATAGGCGCTGGTGCAGTGAGCCAGGATCAAATCATTCGTTCCTACAAGCTCCACGGCCGCTTTGATCTGCTTCATCTGGGACATACCCGTGGAGAGGATGATCGGACGTCCTTGCTGGCGCATCTTTAACAATAAAGCTGAGTCCGTTAAAGATGCGGAGGCTACTTTATGAACTACGGGATCAAATTGCTCCAAAAATTCCACCGAGGGTTCATCCCAGGCAGAAGCTTGCCAATCGATCTTCTTATCCCTGCAGTAATCAACAATCTCGCTGAATTCATCCTTACCAAACTCCACTTTCTCCCGGTATTCCATATAGCTGATATACCCCCACGGTGTGTGGCGCATCTTATCCTTCTGATCATCCGGCACACATAACTCCGGGGTTCGTTTCTGAAATTTCACTGCATCGCAACCTGCTTCAACTGCAGCATCGATCAATTCTTTGGCAACACCCAGATCTCCATTATGATTGATGCCAATTTCACCAGTGATATAAACTGGATGACCATCGCCCACATACCGTTTACCAAGCTTCACTTCTCGTTTCATATTCCAATCTCCCAATATTTACTTTCCTGTGGTTTTCTTATCAACCAGCAGATCACAAATTTCCCGCACGGCACCAAAGCCGCCTTTTTTACGCAAGACCAGGCCAGCCTGGAATATTACCTCAGGATGCGCATCGGCCACTGCTACAGCCAAACCAACCAGCGGGAAACATGGTAGATCATTGATATCGTTGCCCACATATACCACCTGCTCAGCAGAGAGTCCTTTTTCCTTTAAGATTTCCTGCAGCTTTTTACCCTTATCTTCAACACCTTGGTAGACATCGATCTTCAACTTATTCCCACGTGCTTGCACTACAGGATTTTTCTCTTTTGACAGGATAATAACTCCAATACCAGCCCTTTTTACTCTGCTGATACCCATACCATCTCCCCGGTGGGCAGCGACGGTTTCCTCTCCATGCTGATTTACATACACTCGATCATCTGTTAATACACCGTCAAAATCCAGTATCAATAGTGAAATATCTTCAGGGATCGTAAATGAAGATCCTTGAGGAAAAATTATGTCAGTTCCTAAAGTTGATTTCTGGGATTCGGCTTGTTCCCAGTCCAGGAGGCTGTCCAAATCTACCGAAAACCAAGGATCGATCTGACAAGCATAGACGTTCTCCCCACTCATAGAACCATCCAGGATTGTTTGAGTCCGGATGGCATCAATGTGACCGGTTTGCCAGAAGGTCTCTGGTAATTCCTGTCGCGGCATATTATAAGCTTCGACAAATTCGGTATTTAGCAGAGGTTCCATCTTCCCATCATCCAGAACTTGCCACATTTTATAAGGATTCTGCTTAGAAGGTACAACCCCCCGCACAGAATTTGCCTGGGGATTATTAAGCAATATTTGGATCGTTTCATCAACAAGTGTTGGGGAACGGAAAGGGCTGGTTGGTCGGAGCTGTACTACTACTTCAGGCTGATAATCCTCGTGTTCTTTTAACCAAGACAATACATGCTGAAAAACTGGCAGATCCCTGGTATCGTCCCGCGCAAACTCCTCAGGACGTAAAAAAGGAACCTCTGCTCCATATTCCTTGGCTTTCCGGGCTATCTCCTCGTCATCAGTGGTTACTATGGTTCGGGTAACCAGTTTTGAACTCAAACCAGCAGCTATGCTGTAGGCGATTAGAGGATGATCCCCCAGATCCTTAATATTCTTACGGGGAATACCCTTTGATCCACCTCGAGCGGGGATAAGTGCCAGTACTTCTACCATGCTGTCCATCCTCCATCTACGACCAGGTTTGTTCCAGTCACATAACTTGATGCTTCTGATGCCAGAAATACAACCGCCCCTTTCATCTCATGGGGATAGGCCATCCGGCCCATGACAGTCCGTTGACTGTAAGCTTCCTTAAATGCTGGGTCATGATCTCTTTCCACACCCCCGGGTGTTAGTGCATTGCAACGGATCTCAGTTCCTTCATAATATGTGGCAATGTATTTTGTCAAACCGAGCACCCCTGCTTTGCTTACTGTATAATAGACCGGTTTGTATAAACGAGGTTCACCCAGAGATTTATATAAACGCTGATCTGGTCCAGTGATACCGTAAGTAGAACAGATATTGATAATTGAACCCTTACCTGTATCTTTCATCACTTTTGCAGCGGCCTGGCAGGTTAGGAACATTCCTGTCAGATTAACATCTAGGGCTTCTTTCCAGGATTGCAGGGGGAATTCTTTAAATGATGTTACATGAGAGTTTTTAGATTCGCCATCAAACTTTGGATCCAAGCCGGCAGAATTCAC
>Ga0209013_10005451_pt1 | contig 10958 bp, 13 predicted proteins | sample Cruoilmetagenom2_FD_187291 | JGI IMG/M metagenome (GOLD analysis project Ga0209013, IMG submission 187291) | Oil polluted marine microbial communities from Coal Oil Point, Santa Barbara, California, USA - Sample 2 (SPAdes) (version 2) | ecosystem: Environmental > Aquatic > Marine > Oil seeps ...
AGCTAATGGGATTATTAATTTTATGGGTGGACTAGCGTCTGTGTTCGTACTTATTGGAGGATCTAAATTATATGCGATGAATAAAAGTCTACCTTTTATCGCAACAGGTATTATCATGATTTTTTCATTATTTATGTTAACTAAATTTATTAAAGAAAAAAAGTCAGAGAGTAAAGCAGAAGAGAAAGTAAAGATTTTACCTATTCTAAGCGGTATCTTTAAAAATAAAGAACGAAAAACAATTAATTTACTATGTGCCATATTGTTTTGGTTTATAGGATACCAAGGTATGGAAGCTACTTTTAGTAATTATGCAGTTATTTATTTAAATATGCAAGAACATGAGGCTGGATTAGTATTAGGATTTTTTGCACTTGCATTCTTAATATTTGCTATACCTTCTGGGTATATAGGGAAAAAACTCGGAAAGAAGAAAACGATAATGATTGGTTTATCCGTGGATGTTTTTATCTTTATCCTTTTAGGTTTGATAGGACCATTGGGACTTATTACATTTAATAAACCTTTAATAATGGGGTTGTTTGCAATTGCAGGATTATTTTGGGCATGTGTAAATATTAATTCATATCCATTTATTATGGAAGGAATTAGTGAAGATAAAGTTGGTACCTATACAGGGCTTTACTATTTTGCATCTTCTATTGCAGCCATTTCAGGTCCTTTACTATTTGGAATATTCGTTGATATAATTAATTTCTCAGTATTGTTCTATATTACCGCAATAACATTTTTCATTGCTTGGATTTTTGTACATTTAATTAAGAATACTGAAAAAAATTAAAGAAGTTCTAATAGCCCATATCTGAAACCATCGTGATTATCTTTTGACACACGGTGGTTTTTTAGTTTAGCCCAATACTATTTATCAAGATGTCAAATGTTTGAATATTTAGACTTTGTTTGATATAATGATATAATTGTAATATGAAAATAAAAATGGGGAGAGTGATAGTATGAAACACTGGATATATCCAGCAAATCCTAAGTATTATGATGTTATTTCAGCGTTTACACAAAATAATAAAACACCTTGGCCAATGAGTAGTAAGGTAGAGATAGGAGATATGATATATATATACTCAGGAAATCCCTTAAAACAGATATTGTTTAAATGTAAGGTATTAGAAATAGGATTATCATCAGAACAGGTTATAAGTTATGTAGAAGAATATATTAAAGTACAGGGTAAATCACCTAAAAAAAGTTTTATGATGTTAAAAACAATTGAAAGCTTTGGGGTAGATAATGCTGGACCATTATGTTTTAGTGCTTTAAAATTAAACGGGTTAAAGGGAAGTATAATGGGGCCACAGTGTTTAGAAAATAATATAGAACTATTTGATTATATAAAAAGCATTGATAAACAGGAGGGATAGTGTGAATAAAGAAAAGGTTAGGGAATATTTTTTAAGTAAGACTGGGGCAATTGAAGACACACCATTTAATATTCCAGTCCCAGTATTTAAGGTCGGAAATAAGATGTTCGGGCTACTAAATATACATGAGAGCGATAGGCGTAGTATAAATGTAAAATATCCAAAGGATAAAATTCATGAGCTACGTTCAATATTTAAAGAGATTAAACCAGGATATCACATGAATAAGGATAATTGGAATACAGTATATTTAGATGGAGATTTAGAGGAAGATTTAATAAAGGAACTAATAGATATTTCCTATGATTTGGTTTTTAATTCATTGCCAAAGAAGGAGCAAAAAGCACTTAACAAATAAGTTAAGTGTTTTTATTAGGATATATAATTCTAATAAAAAGGAGGATTATAATGAAATTTAGAGCATCAGTGATAGAGATTATTATAAAAAGACGTTCAGTAAGAACGTATACCAGAAAAAAAGTAGAGCAAGAAAAGAAACAGATCTTAAAAAATGAAATGAAAAACCTAAAAGGGAAGAACTTTAGATTTGAGTTAATTGATTTTGATTTTGAAGAAGGTATAAAACTTGGTACGTATGGTATTATTAAAGGCGCTTCTACTTTTATAATAGGAATATTTGATAAGAAGTGGGCTAAGGATAAGAATATAGCTCTAGATTTTGGGTATGCTTTTGAAGAAATGGTGCTTAAGTCTACAGATCTTGGGCTTGGAACTTGTTGGATGGCAGCTACTTTTAATGAGAAAGATATAATGAAAATTGTATCTTTAGCGGATAATGAGCAAGTTGTAATGATATCACCTATTGGATATGGAGATAAAATAAGAGGTATGGAAAAGCTTACAAGGTTTGTAGCAAAATCAGATAAACGTAAACCATGGGAAGAATTATTTTTTAATAAGGATTTTAATACATCTTTATCTAAGCGAGAAGCAGGTAAGTATGAACAAGTGCTGGATATGGTTAGATTAGCGCCATCAGCAGCCAATACACAGCCTTGGCGTATATTAAAAACAAATAAAACGTATGATATTTATACGGCTAAGACATCATTTGCTGAAAAAGAAGGACAGAAAATTAATATAAACTATAATGATATAGGAATTGCTAAGGCTCATTTTGAATATTCATCTAAACAAAAGGGCTTAAAAGGTCATTGGATAAAAAATGATAATGATAAAGAAGAAAAATTCACATATGTATGTAGCTGGCAATTCAATGAAGAATGAAAAAGGAGAAGTAAAATGAGTAAGTGTGAATGTTGCCAAAGTAAAGAAGATAAGTTGGAACTAAATAAATTTAAATGTCCTGAGTGTGGGAAAGAAGGTGACGTTGTTTCACTTCGAACGGTTAAGAATTTAGTGAAAAACTCTGAGATAATTGATGATGAAAAAAAATACTATATTTGCAAAACGGAAAATTGTAATGTTGTTTACTATAGTAGTGGATCAAAAATTTCACAAGAGAACGTGAAGGTACCCGTTAGGTTTAAGAAAGATGCTAATCCTAAAATCCTATGTTACTGTGCGAATGTTACGGAAGAAGATGTTAAGCAAGCAGTGGGCAAATTTGGAAAACAAGATTTGGATAAAGTACTAGCATATACAAATGCTATGAGTAAGCATAATTGTGAAATGGAAAATCCTACAGGAAAATGTTGTCTAGGGAGCATAAAGGCATTTATTAAAAAACTATAAGTAATAAGAAACATAGAAATCAGAATAACTGATTTCTATGTTTTTTTAGTTTAAAAAAATTTTACAAATTTAAAAAATCATGCAACTAAATCAATATATCTGAATATAATAATATAAAGATATAACAAAATAAATATTTACTTGAAAATAATTTAGCCTAAAAATTTTTTAAGTAGAAGGGGGAGGTATTATGGACTCAAAATGGTCATGGGTAAAAGGTGGTTTAGCTCTAGGGATTTTAAACATTATTATTTTACTCAGTGGAAATCACTTAGGAACTACTACCGCTTATGCACAAACATCAGGTTATTTCATTGAATTTTTTACGTCAAAACTTATACCTATTAGTACTTGGATAGAAGGAACCTGTGGAACTAGTGGAGGCTTGCAAGTTAGTTGGCAGTGGATGTTAGTATTAGGCATATTTATTGGAGGAGTTATTGGTAGATTTATTGGTAGATTTATTCACGGCAAAGCAATAACAGAGGAAATACCAAAATTATGGTGTGAAAGGTTTGGTAATCGACCTAAGCTTAGATTAGTGCATGCTTTTATAGGTGGGGTTTTACTTTTAATAGGATCAAGAATTGCAGGGGGATGTACTAGTTCACACATTATAAATGGAATGAGCCAAATGGCTGTAAGTGGAATAATTTTCGCTATAGCTGTATTTGCTTCAGGTATTCCAGTATCAATGCTTATATATAGAAGGAGGGATAAGTGATGAGTTTAATTTTGGCAGTAGTATTCGGGATTGCATTTGGGTATATATTGCAAAGAGTTGGGGCTTTGGAATTTAAAAATATAATAAATGCATTAAGATTAAAAGATTTAACGATTCCAAAATTTATGGTTTTTAGTGTAGCTATTACGACTTTAGGCGTATTTAGTTTAAAATCAGTAGGGTTAGTTTCATTAGATCTAATTACGACAAACCCTGTAGGTAACCTTATTGGAGGATTAATTTTTGGGGGAGGTTTTGCATTAGCAGGATATTGTCCAGGAACATGCATAGGGGCTATGGGAGAAGGTAAAAGAGATGCAAAATATACGATACTCGGAGGATTAGTTGGCGTATTAATATATACAATTGCAAAGCAGTATACTAATTTTTCGTTAGATTCATTTGATTTAGGTAAAATTAGTTTAATTGATATAATCCCGTTGAATGGTTTTTCAGTAGCTGTTATTTTTAGTCTTATACTAATTGTAGCTGTATATTTGATTGATGTGTGGGAAGAAAAGAAAAAAATATAAATCTTAGGGGGTAGAAAAATTATGTTTAAAAATAATCGTGAAAAATCTGTTTTGTACTTAGCAATAACACTTGCAGTATTTATGGTGATAAGTATTATTTTTGGTGGCGGAAAAGTCTCAGGAACAGATAATGCTTCTCAAGATCTTAAAAGTGTTGTTTATGAATATTATGAACGTATGCCAGATCATATTTATAAAATTCCTGAAGCTGAATTAAAGGAATTGGTAGATTCAAATAGCTCGGATATTTATATTCTAGACATACGATCAAAGGAGGATTTTAACAAAGGGCATGTGCCAGGAGCTCATAATGTTCCATTTAAAGAGGTAGGAGAAAATCTAGATAAATTTCCTAAAGATAAGACAATAATTGTTTATTGTTATACAGGTCAGACAGGAGGTCAAACAACTGCTGCTTTAAATATCTATGGATATAAGTCAAGATCTTTAAGTGGTGGTATGAATAATGGATGGTTAAAAGCTGATTATCCAACAGTTGTCGAATAAATAATAAATAGTGCTATATTAAAATAAGAGGTGGCTTAAAGTCATCTCTTTTTGTGACGTGTACGAAAATGTTTTCAGATCGTATTGACAAATTATAGAAGTAGGATTACAATATAACTGTATTAACTGTACTAATATAGTTGATACAGTTAATGTGGATAGGAGGTACTTATGATTCAATTAGACTATAAAGATAAAAGAGCTTTATACCAGCAGATAAAAGATAAAATTAAATTACTTATAATACAGGGAGTATTATTAGAAGATGAGAAACTTCCTTCAGTAAGAGAGTTAGCCTCTAACCTGACAATAAATCCAAACACAATACAAAGAGCTTATAAAGAATTAGAGGAAGAAGGATATATCTACTCTATTAGAGGAAAAGGTAACTTTGTTTGTGAAAGAGAGGATAAATCTACGGTGAAGGTTAATGCACTTTTAAAAGATTTAGACAAATTAGTGGAAGAAATTAAATATATAGGCGTTTCAAGAGAAAAAGTTGAAAAGGTTATATCTGAAATTTATGGAGAAGGAAAGGAGTAAAGGATATGATAAAGGTTGAAAACCTTATTAAGTCTTTTGGGGATGATAAAATACTTAATAATTTAAATTTAAATGTTAATCGGGGTTCTGTACATGGATTGTTAGGTCCTAATGGTTGTGGGAAAACAACACTAATAAAAACTTTAATGGGGATATACAAACAAGATAATGGGAGTATTAAAATAAATGGAGAAGAAGTTTTGGATAATAGTCTACTTAAAAATCAAATAATGTATATTCCAGATGAACTATACTTTTTTAATCAATATAGTGTAGATGATTATGCAAAATTTTATTCTAAGATATATCCATCATTTAATAAAGCAAGATATATAAAACTTAAAGAAGTGTTTGACAATATTGATACGAGTAAACGTGTCGTAAAGTTTTCAAAAGGAATGCAAAAACAAGTTGCTATATGGTTAGGGATGTGTATAATGCCAAAGGTCATTATATTAGATGAGCCTATTGATGGGCTTGATCCAGTTGTTCGTAAAAAGGTATATAACGCTATTTTTCAAGATGTATCAGAAAGAAAAACAACTGTACTTATTTCATCTCATAATCTAAGAGAGCTAGAGGGAATATGTGATACGGTATCAATATTGCATGAGGGAAAGATAATCGTTGAAAACTCTATAGAAGATATTAAAGACAGCATATTCAAAATACAAGTTGCTTGGAAAGATAAAGTGCCAAATGAACTACTGGAAAACATAAAAATATTATCTAAGTCAAAAACGGGAAGTATTTATCTTCTCATTGTTAAAGAAGATAAAGAAGAAGCATTAGCTAAACTAAAACAAACTTCGCCTTTAATACTAGATATTATTCCATTAACTTTAGAAGAAATATTTATATATGAGTTAGGAGGTAAAGGGTATGAAATCAAAAACATCCTTATTTAATAAAGGGGTATTTATCCACAATATAAAGACCTATTGGTGGATAAGTTTAATTAATTTTATTATATTATTTTTTGTTATGCCATTTAATCATTTGAATATGTTAACAGATTTGAATTCCAATAACCAAGACTTATATAAAAATTTGGCTATAGAATCCTTACAATTTAAATTTTATAGTCCAAAGATTCAAGTACAATTATTTTTAATATTGGTTATACCGGTTATAGTGGGAACAATTTTATTTAGTTATAAAAACAAGAAGAAATCCACTACTTTTTATCATTCCTTACCAATAAGTAAAAAGTCTTTATTTACAACAAATTTGATAACAGGATTTTGGATTATTTGGTTACCAATAGTTGTAAATAGTATAGTTCTTATATTAATTAATGTCTTTACACCTTTAAGCCAGTGGTATCATGTAACGGATATACTTAGTTGGACAATATTTATGATAGTCGCATGCTCAGTCATCTATGCATTGACAATATTCGTAGGAATGTTTACAGGTATAACAATTGCTAATATATTATTAACTTGTATAATATATGTGATTCCTTTTTTGCTTGGAGCAGCATTAGGGTATTTGATTCCTAAATTTATATATGGATTTAGTCCTGATGGAATAGATAAAATTTCTAATTATACGCCATTCTATAAATTTTTAGAAATTGAGCAAGAAGGGTTTACTTTAAGTATATTTCTGATTATGGTTTTATTTGTGATTATAGCTTTAGTTGCAAGTTATTATTTATATAAAAAGCTTCCACTTGAATCATCTGGTAACTTAATATCTTTTAATTCCCTTAGGTCTGTGTTTAAATATTGTGCAACCTTGTGTTCTGTATTACTCGGAAGCGTTGTATTTATAGAGCTATATAATCAGAATACAATTATATTAATAATGGGTTCTGTTTTATTTTCAGCTTTTGGATACTTTATTACACAAGCATTACTAGATAGAACTATCAGAGTAGGATATGCTTATAAAGGATATGTAGGATTTGTAGCATCTATGGGTATTTTAATATTATTAATATCTATTGATCCATTTAATTATGTAAGTAGAGTTCCAGCTTTAAATGAAGTAGAGGGAGCTACTGTTTATAGATGGAGTAATGAAGTAACAGGTTTTAAGGAAAAACAAAATATTATTAATATTATTAATTTACATAAGGATATAATTAATAGTAAAGATAAGCAAAATGAATATAGGCAATATTGTTCGATAGGTTACAAACTTAAAAATGGCAAAAATATAAAAAGACTATATATGGATATAGATATAGATAAAGATTATTTACAACCATTATTAGATTCTTCTGAATATAAATTGCAAAATAATAAGGTTTTAACTAAAGAAATTCAAGATATAAAAACACTAGAAATATATGATGAAAGAAATCCTCATAAAAGGTATATAATAAGTGATGAGAAGCAATTAAAAGAGATTGTAGAAATTCTTAGAGAAGACATATTAAATACTTCACTAACAATAAGAAATACAACTTCTTTCTTTAAATTAGAAATAGAATATAAAAGAACATACGAAGAAGAGGAAAACAACAATAATAATGTACATTCATATAGAAATAATAATGAATATTTTTATATAGATGATATGATAAATGTTATGAATTATATTAAAAAACATAACATATATGAGGATATAATAATATCATCACAGGATGTAGAATCTGCAAATATAAGTATTGGAAAATATCAAAATGGGGATAGATATGAAGAGGTGTTATATGAGATAGAGGATAAAACATTAATTCAAAATATTATAAAAGAATGTCAGTCACGAAATAATTATTATGATAATGATGCAGAATATTTATTAGTAGAATTTTCTTTAGATAGGAACAATTACGATACATCAAGGGTAGCAATTCGAAAAGACTCTCCTGTAATTAAAAAAATAGCTGAGCAAAAAATAGCAAAAAAAATCAAATAAAATATTCTTAAATTTGGCATAATAAAAATGGTTGAGAAATTATTAACAAATGAGGAGGATAAATATGTCTATAGAAATTTCTAAAGCAGAATCACATTTATTAGATGGAATAAAAGTTGAATCAACTTCAAGAGGGTTTAAAATGATATTAGATGAGCCAGTAGAAGAAGGTGGAACAGATAGTGGAATGAATCCTGTAGAAGCTATTCTTTGTGCGCTAGGTTCTTGTCAATGTATCGTAACAAAAATAGTTGCTTCAAATATGGGAATAGAACTTGAAGATTTAAAAATAGAACTTGAAGGCGACCTTGATCCAGCAGGTTATCAAGGAGATACAAGTGTAAGACCAGGATTTCAAAATGTAAGATCAAAGTTTATTATTAAATCAAATGCATCAGAGGAACAAATTAAGCAATTGGTTCAAGTGACTGAGCAGTTCTGTCCTGTGGGAGATACAATTTCAAAAGGAACAAACGTATCAGTTGATTATGAAATTAAATAATAACTAATAGTTATGTTAAGTTGAAAGGTGGCGTAAAGCCGCCTTTTTTTTATTTAAATTAGAAACCCCTAAGTTATTTTGATATAATGTAGATACATCAAAGGTTTATAGGTAGCGGTTTGTATGAAAGGGGCTAGTTTCTAATGGATTATATTATATGTATGGAAAAATCTATAGACTATATAGAAGAAAACATAATGAGTAAAATATCATTAAAAGAAGTGGCAGATGTAGTAGGTTTTTCAGAATATCATTTTCATAGAATATTTAAGGCTGTGACAGGAGATTGTTTAAAAGAATATATTCGGAAAAGAAGACTTACTCAAGCATCTTTAGATTTATTATATACAGATACTAGAATTATAGATATTGCTATTAAATATCAGTTTGGATCGCAAGAAGCCTTTACTAGGGCATTCAAAAAAATATATCACAAAACGCCTGCTAAATATAGAAATAATAAAAGAAATTTAACGTATTATCATAGGTATAAAATAGATTGCAAAAAAATTAAATATCTAGAGGAAAGGATTAAAGTAGAATATCATTCTGTTATTGAAAAAGGATTGAAGGTAGTTGGAATTGAATATGTTGGGAAATATAATAAGACTAACTTTGATAAAATGCTTACAAACTTTGTTAATATAAAGGGTATAATAAAAAATGGTATAAATTCTGATACAATAATAGGAATATGTCATTATAATGTTTATGATTTTGATCCTGACACAAATGAAATTCATTTTATATTTTGTATTGAGGTTGAGGATTTTGAGGCAATACCAGAAGGAATGATAACAAAAATTATACCTAGAAGGGATTATCTAGCTTTTATACATAAGGGTTCTAGAGATAAGATTTTTGAGGTAGATGAATATATTTATGGCAGGTTTTTGCCAAAATCAAATCATGAATTGTTAGAAGGTGGAGATTTAATGATGTTTAATTATAAAGATAATAATGAAACAAAATTTTATGTACCCATCAAACCATTATAGTAATTAAATTAAAGAAATACTGATTGTTAATTCATAATAAAAAGGACATAAATAGTATTATAGAGATACATATAGAAATACATATAGAAAGGATGTAAATGACATGACAGAAAAAATATTAGTAGTAGATGATGAAAAAAGCATTGTGGATGTAATTGCGTATGCTTTTAAAAGAGAAGGATATAGTGTTGAGACTGCATATAATGGACAAGAAGCATTAAATAAAATAGAAAGCTTCAAGCCACATGTAATGATTATAGATGTAATGATGCCTGTAATGAATGGGCATGAAGTGTGTAAAAAACTAGATAACAGAGAAAACTTAGGAATTGTTATGCTCACAGCAAAAAATGATATTGTGGATAAAATAGTAGGATTAGAGTTAGGAGCAGATGATTATATAACAAAACCATTTGATATAAGAGAAATATTAGCAAGGGTAAAATCATTAATTAGAAGATTAAATAAAACTTCTAGTGAAGCAGAGGAAACAGATATACAAATCAAAGACATGAAAATTATTTTAAATCAAAGAAAAGTAATTATAAAGGGGAAAGAATTAGAGCTAACCCCTAAGGAATTTGATCTATTTGTTCATTTGGTATCCCATATTGATAGAGTATATACAAGGGATAACTTACTGGATTTAATTTGGGGTATGGAGTACATTGGAGGGACTCGTACCGTAGATATTCATATTCAAAGACTGAGAAAAAAATTAGGCAAACCCTATGAAGATATAATACAGACAGTATATAGAGTTGGATACAAAGCTATAGGTCAAGTTTATGAAGATTAGTATAAAAATAAAATCAAGTATATTTCTTGCAGTATTATTACTTTTTACAGTAGGATTACTCAGTATATTAGTATTAAAAGGAATACAAAACAATCAGGTAAAAGATTATGAAACGTATTTAGCAACACAGACTAAAATTGCAAACACAACTATTAGACAAATGGATATTACAGAACCAATAGAGGATGAAGAAGATTTTTTGCGTAAGAGAGGTAGGCAACTTTTAAATCAGTTAAATTCAATAAATGGAATGGTTACGATTTTATATGATATGAATGGTGAAGAGATAGTTAAATCTATGCAATATGATACGAGTACGATAGATAAAGATGTACTTTCATATGCTCTTGAAGGTCATATAGCATATGAGG
>Ga0209013_10005452_pt1 | contig 10957 bp, 7 predicted proteins | sample Cruoilmetagenom2_FD_187291 | JGI IMG/M metagenome (GOLD analysis project Ga0209013, IMG submission 187291) | Oil polluted marine microbial communities from Coal Oil Point, Santa Barbara, California, USA - Sample 2 (SPAdes) (version 2) | ecosystem: Environmental > Aquatic > Marine > Oil seeps ...
AAGGCAGCAGTGAACTCTTTCCTAATTATTCCATGAGAAATGTTTTTTTTCGGAGTGGTTGACCGGAAAGATGGATCAAGCATATCACATCGCAATTCTCGGAGAGGAAGAGAAGGTTCCAGAAAACCTGAAGGGACGATTTGAGAAAGGCAAGTATTCCGTTTCTTATGTGAAGCCTGGAAAGGGAGAGGAAGCCATCGAAACAATCCGTCCGGATATTTTCATCCTGCCATCCATTTCAAACTTTACTGAATACGCAACCATCATCGGGAAGATTCAGAGATTGGAAGGGGATAAGAAGATTCCCCTCGCCGCTTTCGTTCTACCCGGAGAAAAGGAAAAAGTCACCGGGTTGATCGAGGCCGGCATGGACGATATTTTCATTGAACCTGTTGCGGACCAGGAGGTCCAGAATAGAATTTCCTTCCTGATCAGACGCGCTACTTCCGATGAACCGCCGCACGGGGATTTCTTTACCGGGTATTTCTACAGGCAAACTCTGAATACGATCAATGACGGCGTGGCCATTGTGGATACAGGGGGAAAGATTCTTTTTCATAATCCTGCTGCCGCCGAGATCTTCGCAGTAGAAAACCTCACCGGACAGAACTTTTTTGCTTTACTCCCCAAGGCCATGATTGCTTCCGTTAAATCAAAAAGGAAATCACCGGAAAACGATCCTTCTCGTTACCGCGTTGAAATTCGGACACAGAGTGGCACTCGCAAGAATATCAGTTTTTCGGAAAAAATCTTTCCCCATGATCCAAACCTGCAGGTCTTTACCTTCAGGGACGTGACCAAACAAAAGTTTCTGGAAAAAAGGCTGTTTGAATCTCAGAGCCAGTACAGGATGCTTGTCGAGGATGCGATTGACGGGATATTCATTGTGAAGAATGAAAAATTTGATTTTGTCAATAAAAGGTTCGAGGAAATTACAGGATATTCCCAGAAAGACCTTAATGGTGAACCCTTTACGACCATCCTGACACCGGAATCCATCTGGAAAGCTGAAAGGGTATATAACCGGGGCTTTATTCGAAAGCAACTGGCACCGCAGAACATGGAAATCACAGCCCTCTGCAGAGATGGAACAAAAGTCATCCTGGATATGAGCGCCTCCATCATTAACTACCGGGGGGGCAGAGCAATTCAGGGCTTTATTCGGGACATCACCAAACGTAAGCGACTGGAACAGGAACTGCTTGAGCTGAATCTGGAACTCCAGAGGAAAAACGAAGCGCTGATGGATGCGAATGAGAAATTGAAAGGTCTTGACAAGATGAAATCGGATTTTCTTTCCATGGCTACACATGAACTCAAGACCCCTATTACCATTATCCGGGGTTATAACAGGATGCTTCTGAGTGAATCTGTAGGCTCCATCTCATCCCAACAGAGGGAGTATCTTACTGAAGTTAAAGAGAGTTGCGACCGTCTCATCAATCTTATCAATTCCATGTTAGACCTCTCCAAAATCGAAGCGGGCATCATAGAAATCAAAAAATTCGAGAATGATATCATAACCTGTATCGAAGACACATGTCGCAGGATGCAGCATCTGTTGGAAAAAAACAAGTTGACCCTCATCCAGGAATTCCATAAAAAAATACCTCTTTTCTTTTTTGATCGGGAGATGATCGGACAGGTGATCATGAACCTTCTCGGAAATGCCCTGAAGTTTACCGGGGAGTCCGGGGCAATAACCATTTCAGCAAAAACAGTCACTCCCGATGAGCTTATGGTAAATGCGATTTTTAAAGAAGAAAAGGAATCCGTCTTCTCCGGCAATAATGTAAAATTCGTTCAGGTAACCGTATCAGATACGGGACCGGGCATATCAGACCATCAGAAGGCATTCATTTTCGAGGAATTCAGACAGTTTACGCCGCCGGACGGAAAAAAAGAGGGAGCCGGCCTTGGTCTTGCCATCAGTCGAAAGATCATCAATTCTCACGATGGCAAGATCTGGGTTGAAAGTGAGGAAAAGAAGGGAAGTAAATTTTCCTTTATTTTACCGATGAAGGACAATGGATAACAAAGAAAAACAGAAGATACTTATTGTTGATGATGACCACGGAATTCTGAAGTATTTAGACAACCTGTTGTCCAGCAGACAGTACCGTGTGAGTTGTGCCCGCAGCGGCCAACTCGCGCTGAAGGAGGTGGAACAGAAAAATCCCCCATCTCTGGTTATTCTGGATATTAATATGCCGGAAATGGACGGTATGGAAACATTGATGAAAATCAAGGAGACCAGAAAAAATATACCGGTCATCATGTTGACCTGCGCCGGACAGACACAGACCATTGTGAAGGCCATGAGGTTGGGAGCCACGGATTACCTGATCAAAGATCAATTTGAGCATGATGAACTCGAAGTGGCCATCAAAAATGCCCTGGAGAAGAAAAGCCTGCTCGATGAAATCGTTCGGCTGAAGAAAGAACTGGGACAGAAGGGTGTGAATGGAGACGTGTTCATCGCTAAGAGTAAAAAAATGAAAGAGATCAAAGCCCTTCTCGATCAGGTGGTCGATACGGATGTGACGATTCTTCTGCAGGGTGAAAGCGGTGTGGGGAAAGAGGTTATTACCAACTACATCATATCGCACTCGATACGAAGGGACAAGCCGTTCATAAAGGTGAACTGCGCTGCCCTTCCCGAGGAACTCCTGGAAAGCGAATTGTTTGGATATGAAAAAGGGGCGTTCACAGGTGCAAACAGTCAGAAACCGGGTAAATTCGAAGTAGCCAATAAAGGCACCATCTTTCTGGATGAGATTGGTGAGATGAACCTGTCCCTTCAGGCCAAACTCCTCCAGGTTCTGCAGGACAATCAGTTCAGTCGGCTCGGTGGGCGCAGGGATATCGGAGTGGACGTAAGAGTGATCGTGGCGACGAATAAGCACCTGGAAAAAGCAGTGGAGAAGGGTGAATTCAGAAAGGATCTTTACTACCGGCTCAATGTTGTCAATATTATTATTCCTCCGCTGCGGGAGCGCAGGGATGAAATAAGGGCATTAGCAGATTATTTCCTGGATAAATACAAGAAAAGATACAACCGGAAGCGTATTCACATTTCCGATGAAATGTATGATTTTTTCCAGGAATATGAATGGCCGGGCAATGTCCGCGAGCTCGAGAATCTGATAAAGCGGTTTGTTGTGCTGGACGGCGGGGAAAATGCATTACGGGAAATTTACGCCCTTAGAAATCTGTCTGCGCAGGAAAGCTTTTCACTTGGATCCTCTGAAAAAGGACATTCCTCACTCAAAGAGATCAGCAGAAAAGCGTCTATCATAGCGGAGAAGAAAATTATCACAAAAGTTCTGAATGAAACCAACTGGAACAGAAAAGAGACGGCGAAGAAATTAAATATCAGCTATAAAGCACTTCTTTATAAAATCAAAGAATGCGGAGTCATGGAACATTAATGAAAGTCAAAATATTAGTCATTGATGATGATCTTTCTATGTGCCGGTATTTGAATTCACTTCTTTCTGAGGAAGATTATCTGGTTCACTGGGCACTTAACTGGCAGGAAGCATTCTCACAGATAAAAGCCTTTAGTCCCCATCTGATCATTCTCGATATTCTGATACCGGGTGTGAACGGCCTCGAAATGCTGATGAAAATAAAAGAGATGAAAGAAAATTTGCCGGTCATGGTGCTGTCCGGATGCGGACAAACCAACGCAATCGTGCTATCGATGAAGCTGGGCGCGGTCGATTACATCAGCAAACCTTTTGATCCGGACGAACTGAAGGTGAATATAAAGAAGATCCTGGAAAAGCATAAACTGACAGAGCAGGTGCAACTGCTGAAGAAAAAGCTCAAAACACGGGAAAATTTCCAGATGCATTTCGGCAATAACGAAAAAATGAGAGCGATCAAGGAGATGATCGAGCAGGTTGCGGATACGGATATTACGGTTCTTATCCGGGGAGAAAGCGGCACGGGAAAAGAACTTGTTGCCAGGGCCCTCTACACGTTTTCCTCACGAACTGAGAATCCCTTCATCAAGGTCAACTGTGCTGCTCTGCCAAAGGAACTGCTGGAAAGCGAGTTGTTCGGATATGAAAAGGGCGCATTTACCGGCGCGCACCAGAGTAAACCGGGCAAATTCGAATTTGCAAACCAAGGTTCTATCTTTCTCGATGAGATTAGTGAAATGCACCCGTCTTTACAGGCCAAGATTCTCCAGGTACTGCAGGATGGCCAGTTTTCCAGACTGGGCGGCCAGAATGACGTAAGGGTAGATGTGAGGATCCTGGCATCGACCAACAAAAACCTGGAGGAGGAAGTAAAAGCCAAGAGATTCAGAGAAGACCTTTTTTACAGGCTCAATGTGATCAATATTCAACTGCCTCCTTTGCGGGAAAGAAAAGAAGAAATACCTCTGCTTGTCAAACATTTCATTGAAAAATATTCCAGCCACTATAATAAAAAATCCCGTGCTCTGTATAAACGGACTATGAATATCTTTATGAAGTATGACTGGCCCGGCAACGTTCGTGAGCTGGAAAATATTATAAAAAGAATCATCATTTTAGGAAACGAAGACACCATCCAGCAGGAGTTATCGATTAAGAGAGGCGGAAGTTTCGATTCCAACGGCGATCCCTACCTGCAGAACAATGGAGAGATGGCCTATTCCCTGAAAGATATCGGGAGGCATGCGGCAAAAAAAGCGGAAAGAGAGGCAATCCGTTCCATTCTGGAAAAGACCCATTGGAATCGTAAAGCTACAGCGGATATTTTGCAGATCAGTTACAAGGCATTGCTCTATAAAATAAAAGAGACCGGGCTTGACAAGATTCAATGATTTTACATCCGGTCGAGAATAAAACTTTTTTAACCAAAAGGCTCCATCATTCTGAAGGCCGATTTTCAGCCTGATACCGGTGGGCCTTATGGTTTTTTTTCTATAGCTGGTTTTCAGGAGGCCTTGATCGGGCAGTATGGACGAAAGGATCACATTTAACAAAACACAGACGCTGGATCTTTCAATTGTTATCGTTAGTTTTAACGTGAAGGACTTTCTTAAGAATTGTCTTCATTCGATCTATAAACACGATCAACAAATTTCATTTGAAGTGATAGTAGCGGATAACAACTCCGTGGATGGGACGAAAGAGATGGTGCGGGAGGTTTTTCCTCAGGTAAATTTCATACACAATGAGAGAAATCTCGGATTTTCCGAAGCCAATAATCAGGCTGTTCCGGAGGCTAGCGGAAAGTATATCCTGCTCCTGAACCCGGATACTTATGTTTATGAAAATACGCTCCGTGAAATGGTCTTTTTCATGGATGACCATCCGGAGGCGGGTGTGGCCGGCTGCAGGAATTGGCTCGACGAGAACAGGACCTATCAGTCCAGCAATCTGAACTATCTTAGCTACAGATATATTTTTTCGCTTTCAGATAACCCGGTAGGCAAGTTTTGCGCTGGCCGGAAGTTTCTCTCGAAATACTGGACGGAAAGCTGGGATCTCTGGAAAACCGATAAGCACCGGGAAGTGCGGTGTGTCGTCGGTGCCTTTATGATTCTGCGGAGGAAAACGATCCAGGACGTGGGTCTTATGGATCCGGGATTTTACATGTTCTGCGAGGATAACGATCTGTGCAAAAGAATCTGTGATCATGGCTGGAAGATATATTTCAATCCTAAGGCGGAGATTGTTCATTACGTGGGAAAGAGCGCGGGCAGAGAGCCGGTGCTATGTAACAACTACGCGGATCAGAGCTTGAATTATTATGTCAGAAAGCATTACGGGCGCTTCGGTTATATAGTTTACAGATCCGGATTAAAAGCCGGACGGTTATTAAGCAAATTTTCCGAAAAACTGGAAAATTTTTCGGGCATATCGATCTTTAAAGACAAGAGCAACAGCAATTTTATTTTCCTTTCCAGACAGGATTCAAATCTGAAATGGAAAAAAGACGAGAGGGCGGATATGTATCTCGTCGAAATATCACAAGACAAGCTTTTCACACAGAAAGTCGGCATATTCACCAGGGACAATTTCCTCAAAGTGCCATACGATTTTCTTGCCCCCGGCAGACACTATTTCTGGCGGGTCATTCCTTTCAAAGACGGTCACTATTTACACTGGGGGATTGAAGGAAAATTTTCAAGATGAGCTCTTCCGTATTGCGAACAATTTACAGGACCCTTTTCCCGGAGAAGGCCAGAAATTATCTCGGTTTGTACCGCCACCTCTACGAGGACGGTTCGCATCCGGTGATCCTGGCCGATTTCACGGCGAAAAAGATATTGGTGATTTCGCCTCATATCGACGATGACGTTCTTGGATGCGGCGGAACGATTTGCCTTTTCAAAAGGGGGGGCAGCGAGGTGACGGTCGTTTATATGACGGATGGAAGAAAGGGAAATCCCGCTCTGGATAGCATGACGCTGTCCGATAATGAAAGACATCAGAAGGAAGAGGCATTGGTTCTCCTGAGAAAGGAGGAGGCGCGGTTAACCGCCGCCTGTCTTGGGATCGACAGACTTATTTTTCTGGATTATCCGGATATGACCTTCACATGTACGACTTCTTCCGTACAGCGCATGGTTGATTTGCTGAGGGAAGAATCTCCGGATGCCGTCTTTATTCCCTTTCTTACGGAGAAGCATCGTGATCACCGCATGACCAATGATATTTTTTGCAATGCTCTGAAGCAGGATAAATTTCATTTTAGCTGTTATGGATATGAAGTCTGGACAGCGCTTTTGCCAAACTGCCTGGTGGACATAACGAATGTGCTTCCGGACAAGAAAAAAGCCATCCTGCAGCATAAAAGCCAGCTGGAACATTGTGATTACATCCGTGCTGTGACCTGTCTTAACGGTTACAGGTCCATGGTTTATCTCGAAGGGGACAACTATGCAGAGGCGTTCTATCGCGCCAGCCCGGAGCTTTACAGATTTTTATACACCAGGATGAGATGAGAATGCGAGACACGGTGAGAACTTATTTAGGAGCAGGTATGGTTGCGGGGCTGATGATCGGGCTTATCTTTGCGTTTATCCAGATCCTGAATGCTCTGATATTCTTTTCCTTTTTTGAGACCCATGTAAAAATGCTGGCCCCCTTCTATCTGGTGTCCCCTTTCATCCTCTATATTTTTACATTTGCGCTTGCAGGAACCTTCTGGGGAATCGTTTACGGCATGCTCATGAGAAAAAAAACAGACAGACCTTCTCCAGTCGCTCTTACTGTTTTTCTCTGTTTATTCGCACTTCCCATATACGTTCTTCTTTTCGTTTATTGGACAAAATTTACAGAAAGTCATGTTACCGTCGCTCCTTTTTTTTCATCTCCTATTCGAAGTTTTGGGATTGTGGCCATATTCCTGGGCCTCTGGATTTTTTTTATGAGGGCAGTCCTGCTTCATCTATTTGCTGCGAGACATGGCCGTTTTTCAACGATTTTATGGACCGGAATCATATTTTGTGTCGCCGCCTCCGCCATTCTTTATGGAACACTGCCCCGACAGGTGGAGAGCAGGGACAGAGAACCCCAAAATCCCGGGGTATCGAAAACAGGAGAGGACCGCATCAATGTGGTGCTTGTGACCGTCGATACCCTGCGGCGGGATTATCTGGGATGCTATGGAAACAGTGAATTGAAGACACCTCATATAGATAGACTGGCCGGTAAAGGTGTAAAATTCATGAATCCGGTTGTGCACGCGCCGATTACCCTCCCTTCCCACACCTCGATCCTCACGTCCAGATATCCGGTATCTCACGGAGTCCGGTCCAACGCAAGGTTTAAAGCGAGTTCGACCCTGGTGACGCTTCCGGAAATCCTGAATCAGCACGGCTATAACACAGCCGCTTTTGTCAGTGCAATTGTTCTGGACTCCATTTTCGGGCTGGATCAGGGATTTACACTCTACGATGACAGTTTCAATACGACCGAAGAGAAGATGCTCCTCGTCTTCAAAAACAGAGTCACTATTTTTCGTTTTCTTGAAAAACTGAAGCTCATGCCATTTCCTCAGTTGCAGGAAGCCGAACGGGATGCAAAAGAAGTAACGGAGGCGGTACTTGCCTGGTTGAAGAAGAGCGAAGACAGGCCTTTCTTTCTCTGGGTCCATTATTTTGATCCCCATGCGCCCCTGATACCACCGGAACCATATCGCTCCCTGCAATTGAAAAAGGTTTTCTCCGGCTTGCTTACAGAGGAGCATAAGGAGGTTCAGCATTATAAAGCGCTTTACAGGGCGGAGATAGAATTCACCGATTTTCAGATCGGAAGACTTTTGGATTATCTGGAGAAAGCGGGAGAAATGGAGCATACCATCATTATCCTGACATCGGATCATGGTCAATCGATCCAGGATCACGGGTATCTCGGCCATACGGATACAATCCACTATACAACGGTCAACAGTCCGCTCATCATTACCTGCCGGAACATACTGCCCGAGGGTGTAACGATTGAAACCCTGGTGAGGTCTATAGACATTATGCCAACCATACTCGATCTCCTGCAAATCGATTCCGGAATAGAGATGGATGGCCGCTCCCTAGTGCCCCTCATATACGGTAAAGAAGAATGGGATCCGATCGATGTGGCCTATGCTGAGACCCTCTTTCGAAAGGATCCTGACGCCCAATACATGTCGCTGCAGACCGCCACGTGGAAGTTCATCCGGAATCTGGATGGTACCAGGCAGGAACTTTACAGGATTGCGGAAGATCCGGAAGAGATGCAGAATCTGGCTGCGGACTATCCTGAAATGGTGGCGAAATTTAATCATGAACTTCAGGAAAGTATTCAAAAGAGCCGGCAACAGGCAGATGTTATAGCGCTTGAACCCGGCGGGCGGATAAAGGAGGGACTGAGACAACTCGGTTATCTGGAATAATGACTGACAACAGAGATCGCAATAGCTGGATTATCAGAGATTACCGGTTCGGAGACGAGAAGCAGATAAATGCACTGTTCAATGCAGTATTTCAGACAGAACGTCCCCTGGAGAACTGGTTCTGGAAGTTTGATGAAAATCCGCTCAAGCCGGAGAAATACATGTGCCTTGCTGAAAGGGACAGCAAGATTCTGGCCATGTATCCCTGTCTGCCTTCCTGTTTCCGGTATTTTCAAACACGCTGTGTTGTACTGCAGGCAGTGGATAACTGTGTACACAACGATTTGAGAAAAGGGCTGAAGCGGCAGGGGATTTTCTTGAAGGTTCTGCATGGACTGGTAGAGCAGGCAATCCGAAAGGGATGCGCATTCGGGTTCGGCTTCCCGACAGATGAGCACTTTCGATACGGAGAAAAGAAACTCGGTTATCTCAGCGTCGGGCAGTTACCGGTCCTGCAAAAGAATCTCTCCGGCCATAAATCCGGCGGCATGGTCATTAAAAGGATCTTTTCAGGCATTCGAAATAATATGACGCGAAAAGGGGACGGCAGATTCATTGTCAGAGAAGTGCGACGGTTCGGCAAGGAATTCGACCGGCTCTGGGCAGGTACCGCATCCCTGTTTAAAATCGCTATGGAGAGGGACGCAAAATTTTTAAACTGGCGATATATAGATAATCCCGCCGGCTCTTATAAGTGTCTTGCCGTTTATGCGTCAGGGGATGAGATTCCATGCGGATATATCGTGGGCCGCGTAAGAGACGGAGACGCCGGAATGGGCCTTATTTTTGATTTCGTCCTGAACGGGCCTGAGCAGGCGGGGGCCGCCCTCCTGGAATATCTGGCCGACTATTTTTTGCGCCGGGGGGTCCGGGTTATGGAATGCAGGATGTTTGAGCATGTTCCCATGTACCCGATTTTGGTGGCATTTGGATTTCAGCCCATTCCGCATGCTATTAAAGTGACTTCCTTTCTCTTCGATAAAGTCAAAATAGACAGGGAAGCGCTCGCCAGAAAAGAAAACTGGTATTTGACCCTGGGAGATTCGGATACGGATTAAGATGAAGATTCTTCAGATCAACAATACCTATATGAATCTCGGCGGCTCGGAAAAGTACCTCTTTGATATCTGCGCCGAGCTGGAAAGAGGCGGCCATGAAACAGTAATCCTTTCTTCTGCGGACTTTGAACATATCCAAACCGACCGGAGAAAAGAGTATTTCATCCCCCCTTCCGGAGGATACAGGTCCGGACGCATTGTCTTCCGGCAGATCGAAGAAATCCTTGAAATGGAGAAGCCGGATGTGATCCATCTTCACAATACGCACTGGTTTCTCAGCCCGTTGATCACGCGAAAACTGCCTGGATTATGCCCGACCGTTAGATTTATTCATGATGTCCGGCTTTTCTGCCTCATCGAAAAAAAATTGATCCGCAATGGAGAAACGGTCTGTACGTATCCTCTGGGAGCCGACTGTTTCTTCAGACGGTGCTACCGGCATGGTTTTGAGCTCGACTGTTATCCGGAAAGAACGGCCAGATTTTTTCTCAGATGGGTTGGCCTTACATTTCTTGAGCTTTCGGCAACCAAAAAAGTGCATGTGCTCATCGTAGGCAGTGAATATATGAAAAGAGAACTGATCAGAAATCATTTTGACGGGACCAGAATCGTTGTGGCCCCGTTGTTCCTCAACGATGTCCCCGACCGGAAGAGCCTTCCGGAGAAGAAAAAAGACCTTATATTTTACGTCGGTCGATTTGACGGAACCAAAGGCGCGGATGAACTGATCCAATCACTAAATCTTCTCAAAGATGAATCATGGCATGCGGTCATGCTGGGAGATGGGAAGTACAAAGAAGGGGCCGCTCAACGCATCGAAGCAACCGGGTTGTCGGGCCGCATCACACTCCAGGAAAGGATTGCGAGAGAAGACGTATACCGGTATTACGGAGAGGCCATGGTTGTCGTCATGCCGTCCATGATACCGGAAAGTTTCGGTTATGTGGGGCTCGAAGCGTTTGCCCATGGAACGCCGGTCATTGCTTTCAACGCGGGAGGCGTCGAACAATGGCTGAAGG
>Ga0209013_10005453_pt1 | contig 10957 bp, 9 predicted proteins | sample Cruoilmetagenom2_FD_187291 | JGI IMG/M metagenome (GOLD analysis project Ga0209013, IMG submission 187291) | Oil polluted marine microbial communities from Coal Oil Point, Santa Barbara, California, USA - Sample 2 (SPAdes) (version 2) | ecosystem: Environmental > Aquatic > Marine > Oil seeps ...
CGCTGGAGGTATTCGCCCAGGCCGACCGCACGGCGGGCAGCCGCCAGCACGGAGAGGTGATGATCAGCAGCATCGCCACCATCTTCAAGAAGCTCAAGCTGGACACCCACGAGAACGTCGGCTGGGGCCATATCCACCTGCCCGAGATGGAGCTGCACACGACGGCCTGGTGGGTCGCGCTGGAGCCCGACTCCGTGGAGAGCTGGCGCCGCGACGAGCTTGATGCAGCGCTGATCGGTGCCGGCCGGGCGCTCCAGACGGTGGCCAGCGTGCTGCTCATGGCCGATCCACGTGACCTGGGCATGGTCGCGCAGGTGCAGTCGCCGCACGCGGAGCGACCGGTCATCTACCTGTGGGAGGCAGCACCGGGTGGCGTGGGCATGTCCCCTCGCCTGTTCGACCGCACCGAGGAGCTCATCGCCGGCGCTCTCGATCTGGTCCGTGACTGCGACTGCGAGGTCGGCTGCCCGGCCTGTGTCGGCCCTCGCGGGGAGAGTCGGCTCGACGGGCGGGCCCTGGCCACCCGCCTGCTGCGCCTGCTGCGCGGCGAAGCCCGGGCCAGCACCCCGGTCGAGGCAGCGGCGTGACATCGGAGCTGGCAGAGCAGCAGCCGAGCCTGTCGAGCATGGATGCCATCGGCGCGGGGCGGTTGCGCCGCTCACGACTGGAACGGTTGCGTGATGCCCGCGTGCGCGATGCCTCGGAGATCCGGCGCCCGGCCGTGCCGGAGCCTCGGCCCGATCGCGCCGCTACCCTTGCCGCGGATGTCGGGGGCACGGTGCTGGAGACCACGCAACGACCCATCGTGGTGGTGGAGTCCCGCGAGCACATCGAGCCGGACCTGGCCGGGCTGGCCTGGCTGCCGGAGCCGGTCGATCCTTCACGGCCGTTCGTGCTCCTCGACACGGAGACCACCGGGCTTGGCAGCGGCACCGGCACGCTGCCCTTCCTCGTCGGTGTGGGCACATGGGAGGGCGATACGTTCATCACCCGCCAGCTGCTGCTGCCGGAGCAGTCGGATGAGGCCGGTTACCTCGAGGCGCTGGAGGCACTCATCCCAGCCGAAGCCTGCCTGGTCTCGTACAACGGCCGTTCCTTCGATTGGCCACTGCTGGTGACGCGCTTCCGGCTCCACGGCCACAAGCCGCCGCCGTATGCCGCTCACCTCGATCTGCTGCCCCTGGCCCGCGCCCTGTGGAAGCACCGCCTGCCCGACGCCCGGCTGGCCTCGGTCGAGGCCGGCATCTGTGGTGTACAGCGCGAACATGACCTGCCCGGGGGGCTCGTTCCGAGTCGGTACCTCGACTACCTGCGCTCCGGGCACGGCCGCCCGCTGAAGGATGTGCTCAAGCACAACCGTCAGGATGTCGTCTCCATGGCCCTGCTGCTGCGGGTACTGGCGCTGGAGCTGGCTCCGGTCGCCCGGACCGGGCAAGCCACGGCCGCGGTGCACCCCGGCGATCTCGGTGGCCTCGGCCGGGCCTACGCACGCAAGCACCGCCATGCGGAGGCGCTGGCCTGCTTCGACGCCGGCATGGAGCGGCTGCTGGAGCCGTGGGAGACGCAACGCTACGAGACCATGGCCATGGACCGGGCGCGGACGCTGACCCGCATGGGCCTGCGCGAGGAGGCCGAGGGTGCCTGGCACGCCATCGCGCTCGAGGGAGGGCGCCACGCGGCGTGGGCCTGGCTGCACGTGGCCAAGCACCGTGAGCACGATGCCCGGGACTTCAGCGCCGCTCTGAAGGCGACCGACCGGGCCCGCGCCCTCGCGGAGCGCAACCGCCTCTTCGGGCGGCGCGATCGCCATGTCGAACGCGATCTCGCGCGCCGGGTGCCGCGCCTGCGCCGACGCCTCGCCTCCGCGGCTGCCTGAGAGGCCTCCGCACGGGTTGGAACGCCTCCGAACGCGTCGCCTCGCATGCGCTACTGTCGGCGGTCATGGATGACGCGAGAGGCGCGAGCGCGACATCGAGTGGCGCCACCATCGAATTCGATCATGTGAGCAAGCACTACGACACAGCCACGCTGAAGTCGGGCGGGCCCGGCGCGGTCGACGACCTCTCGCTCACGGTCCCGGCCGGGCGCATCTGTGTCCTTGTCGGCCCATCGGGCTGCGGCAAGACCACCACACTCAAGATGGTCAACCGGCTCATCGAGCCCAGCAGCGGCCGCATCCTCATTGACGGCGTCGACATCACCGACTCCGATGTCACCGAGCTGCGTCGGGGCATCGGCTACGTCATCCAGCAGGTGGGCCTCTTCCCGCACCAGACCATCGCCCAGAACGTGGCCACCGTGCCGCGCCTCCTGGGCTGGACGTCGGATCAGCAGCGCGATCGCTCCGATGAGCTGCTGTCCATCGTGGGCCTCGAGCCCGGCAAGTACCACGACCGGTACCCCAGCCAGCTCTCGGGCGGTGAGCGTCAGCGCGTGGGCGTGGCCCGGGCCCTCGCGGCGGATCCACATGTGATGCTCATGGATGAGCCCTTCGGCGCGGTCGATCCCATCGTCCGGGAGCGCCTCCAGAACCAGTTCCTCCGCCTCCAGGAGGACCTCGCCAAGACCATCCTCTTCGTGACCCACGACATCGACGAGGCCATCAAGATGGGCGATCTCGTGGTGGTCATGCAACAGGGCGGGAAGATCGCCCAGGCGGGGGCGCCCGCGGAGCTGCTGGCCGAACCCGCTTCGGAGTACGTGGCCCGGTTCGTGGGTGCCGACCGTGGCCTCAAGCGGCTCTCGCTGTACCGCGTTGGCGATGTGGAGCTCCAGCAAGCGCCCCTGGCTCATGTCGGGGAGAGCACCCGCGACCTGCGCCATCGCAGCCGTGCGGCGGACCTCGACTTCGTGCTCCTCCTCGACGGCTCCGAGCGGCCCATCGGCTGGGTCGAGCTGGCCGACCTCCCCCCTGGGGGTCGCATCAGCGAGGACCATGCCGATCCCATGTCCCCCCTCCTCGACCGGCGCACGACGCTCAAGGACGCCACCTCGCGCCTGCTCGACGAGGAGGTCCGCAACGGCGTCGTGGTCGATCGCGACGGACGAGTGCAGGGACTGCTCACGCTGCGCGCGGTCATGGATTGGATGCGGGACGACCGCTCGCGCGAGGTGCCCGCTGACGTCGCTGGCGCCATTGCCGAGACTGCCACGGCCCTGCCAGCTGCGGTCGCCAGGGTCGAGGAGGCCTCCCGGGTCGACGCATGATCGAGATCCGCTGGGACTGGATCCTCAACCACCTCGATGACGTCGTCGACAAGACGTGGCAGCACTTGATCCTGCTGCTGATTCCGATGGTGGTGGGCTTCGCCATCGCCTTCGCCCTGGCCATACTGGCGATGCGGCGACCCGGCACGGTGGGGCCGGTCACAGCGGTCACGGGGCTGCTCTACACGATCCCCAGCCTGGCCGCCTTCGCCGTGCTCATCCCCATCACCGGATTGACCCTGATGACCGCCATCATCCCGTTGACGACGTACACGCTGCTGATCCTCTACGTCAACACGGTGGCTGGTCTGAGGTCCGTGCCGCCCGAGGTCAACGAAGCAGCTGATGCCATGGGCTACACGCACACTTCGCGCCTCTTGCGTGTGCAGCTGCCGCTCGCGGTGCCGTTGATCATGGCCGGGGTGCGTGTCGCCGCGGTCACCACCATCGGGCTGGTGACGGTCTCGGCCATCATCGGTGGCCAGCTCTTCGGCGGACTGGGCCAGTTCATCACCGAGGGACTCCAGACCGACTTCGACACCAAGATCTACCTCGGCGCCATGGGCTCGGTAGTCCTCGCGTTCCTGGTCGACGGCGCGCTCGTGACGCTGCAGCGCTGGCTGACGCCGTGGGCTCGCGCCCGATCGGAAGTGCCGTAGCCCATGGAGCAGATGATCGCGTTCCTGACCGACCCGGCCAACTGGCAGGATCAGGCCGGGATCCCCAATCGGCTGATCGAGCACCTCACCATCTCGCTGCTGGCGGTGGCCTGCGCGTCTGCGATCGCGCTGGCGCTGGGCTTCTACATCGGGCATACGGGGAAGCTGCAGCTCCTGGGCATCAATCTCGCCAACATCGGACGGGCGGTGCCATCGTATGCGGTGATGGTGATGCTGCTGCCGGTGATGCTGGGTCTGGCTCCGGTGCTGGGCTATGACCCCCAGATCGGCCTGCGCTTCCTGCCCATCTTCCTGGCCATGCTGTTCCTGGCTGTGCCACCGATCCTGGTGGCTACCTACGCCGGGATCCAACAAGTGGATCGAGACCTGACCGAGTCCTCTCGGGGCATGGGCATGACCGAGCGTCAGATCCTGACCCGCGTGGAGCTGCCGCTGGCCTCCGCCGTGATCGTGGGTGGGTTCCGCGTCGCGCTTCTGCAGGTCATCGCCACGGCCACTATCGGTGCCTTCCTCGCGGGCGGCGGTCTGGGCCGCTACATCGTCGATGGCATCGCACTGCGCGACAACGGCATGCTCTACGCCGGTGTCCTGCTGGTGGCCGGATTGGCCATCGGCACGGACGTGCTGCTCTCGTGGCTGCAGCGCCGTCTGACGCCTCGCGGCGTGCGTCTTGCTACGGAGTCGTCCCCAACGACCGCGGAGCTAGCGTGAGGCCGGTCACACCAAACCCTTACCTGACGGGCTAGTGTTACGGGGACCGCAGTCGCCGAAGGAGCGTCCGGTCATCGTTCAGCAAGGGAGGTACCCATGCGGAGTACCCGCAGACTCGCCCTCGGGGCGTCGATCCTGGCATCGCTCGCGATCGCCGGAACGGCGGGTGGGGGCGCCATCGTCACGGCCCAGGATCAGCCTACGGTCGTGGTCGGCTCTGACGCATTCTACGAATCCGTCCTGGCCGCAGAGATCTACGCCCAGGCTCTCGAGGCTGAAGGCTATCCGGTCGACCGGGCCGGCCTCGCCATCGGCGCTCGACCGGCCAGGCTCGCTGCGTTCGAGTCGGGACAGATCAACCTGATGCCCGAGTACATCGGCTTCGGGCTGGAGTTCTTCACTCGTGGAACCGATGCGTCCGAGGAGATCGCCGCCATCGAGACCAGCGGCAACGCGGAGGCGGATGCGCAGAGCCTGCAGTCGGTGTTCGACGCGCTGGACTACAACGCGACCGTGCTCGGCGTATCGGCCGGCCAGGACACCAATGCGGCCGTCGTCCGTCCGGACACCGCCGAGGAGTTCGGGCTTTCGGCGATGAGCGACCTGGCAGCGGTGCAGGATGAACTCCGCTTCGGGCTGCCGCCCGAGTGTGAGGCCAACGCACCTTGTCGCGGAGCCCTCGAGGATGCCTATGGCATCACCTGGCCACCCGCACAGCTGTCGGCACTGCCGGCCTGTGGCGCCGAGATCGCCGGGGCCCTCGAAGGCAATGCCATCGACGTGGCCTGGCTGTGCTCGACGCAGCCGATCATCGCCCAGAACGGCTGGATCGTGCTTGCCGACGACCTCGAGACGCAGCCGCCTGGCAACCTGGCTCCGGTCATCAGCAACGAGTTGCTCGATCAGATCGACGGTGGAGCTGACTCCGTCGCCGCCATCCTCGATCCCATCTCGGCTCAGCTGACCACGGACGTGCTCACTGAGCTCGGCGTCCGCATCGCGGTCGACCAGGAGGACCCGGAGGACGTGGCTGCCGAGTTCCTCGCCGGCCTCTCCGAGTAGCACTCGTCCCTCGCGGGACAGCATCAAGCGATGAAACGGCCCTCGGGATCGACCCGGGGGCCGTTCTCGTCGAGCGGAGCGCTCGTCAGAAGCCGCGAGCCGTGAGCCACTCCCGGTTGCGGGTATGCAGTGCCAGCAGGGCCTCGGGTGTATCGGCCGGCTTCAGGAACCGATCCTGCTCCACGGTCATCCAGCCTTCGTAGCCGCGGGCCTTGAGCGCATCGAGGAACGGGCCCAGCTCTGCCGTACCCAGACCCAGCTCGCAGAACGCGCCGCGATCCCAGGCCTCCATCAGGCCACCACCCGACTGGCACACCTGCCGCAGCACGTCGCGGTCGCAGTCCTTGATATGGACCAGGCGGACGCTATCGCCATAGTCCTCCAGCAACGCCAGCGGGTCGGCACCGCCGAAGAGCGCGTGGCCGGTGTCGAGGCACATGCCTACCAGGTCGGTGTCGAGCGCATCGAATACCCGGTGAATCTCAGCTCCGCTCTCGCAGTAACTGCCGGCGTGGAAGTGCAGCACGGGGTCGATACCGCGCTCGCGGCAGATCTCCCCGGCGCGATGCATGTTCTCGATGAGGACAGGGAAGCGCTCGTCGGGCAGGCCGGCCTCGGGATGGCTGTCGATCTGGCCGGCCCAGCGCATGCGCTCGGGCTCCAGGGAGGCGTCAGCCAGCACGCCCTTGGGCATGACCTCATCGGGACGGCCTTCGACCAGCAGGTCGAGGACCCCCTTCATCCACTCGAGGTCCTCCTCGATGCGCTCGGCGCGGCTGAAGCGCAGGGGCAGGAACGCTCCCACCATCGACAAGCCGCGCGAGGCCAGACGCTCCTTCATCACGGCCGCGTCGCCGAAGTAGCCGGGCGGGCCAAGCTCGGTGCCGGCATAGCCGGCCGCTGCCATCTGGTCGAGCATCTGCTCCGGCTCAAGCTGCAGCGGATCGCCCTCCGTCTTCTCGAAGACACCCCATGACACCGGAGCGGCTGCGACCTTGATGCCGCCGCCCGAATCGTTCGAGCTCATCGACTCCCCCTCACTACACGAACGAGCGTTCGTTCTTCAGGCTGGCCTCATATGCCTTGCGCGCTTTGCGCACGCGCTTCGAGGTCGAAACCTCAGCCACGGGCACGTCCCACCAGCTCTCGTAATCCGGCACTGCCGGGTCCGGGTTCACCTCCACCACGATGGCCACCGGGCTACCGTTGATCTCCTTCGACTTGGCCAGAGCCGCCCTCAGCTCCGCGGGCGTGTCCGCGGTCAGCACCGTCGCGCCGAGGCTGGCGGCGTTGGCGGCATAGTCGATGGGCAGGGCCTCGCCGCTGAAGCTGCCCGAGGCCTGGTCGCGGACACGGAAGTCGTTGAAGTGGTTGTCGCCGCCGCAGGCACCCGAGAGATTGCGGATGCAGCGGAAGCCGTGGTTGTCGAGCAGCACGATGGTCATCGAGATGCCCTCCTGGTAGGCCGTGGCGATCTCGTTGGCGAGCATCAGGTAGGAACCGTCGCCGAGCATCACGTAGACCCGGCGGTCGGGTTCGGCCATGGCCACGCCCATGCCGCCCGCGACCTCGTAGCCCATCGTGGAGTAGCCGTACTCCATGTGGTAGCTGTGCGGTCCGGCCGCGCGCCAGGTCTTGTGCAGATCACCTGGGAGCCCACCGGCAGCGGCGACCACGACGCCGTCCTCGCCGGCAGCCTCGTTGACGAGGCGGATGACCTCGGGCTGCGAGATATGCGTGTCCGAGGCCAGGTGCAGCACGCGCTCAACCTCGTCGTTCCAGTCCGTGCGCAGCTTCTCGATGCGTCCCAGCCGCTCGACTGAGGCACCGTTGAACCCGCGTTCGTTGAGGGACGCGTGCAGCTCCTCGAGCGTGACGCGCGCATCGGCGGCCAACGGAACCGCGGCTGCCTTGGCCGCGTCCATCTCGGCCACGTTGATGGCCACGAAGGCGACGTCGGGGTCCTGCCACGAGGTCCAGCTCATGGTGGGGAAGTCCGACAGGCGCGTGCCGATGGCGATGACGAGATCGGCGTCGCGCGCGATGGCGTTGCCGGCGCGGCCGCCGGCCGAGCCCATGGCGCCGAGGTTGAAGGGATGGTCCCAGCCCAGTGCACCCTTGCCCGCTTGCGTCTCGACCACGGGGATGCCGAAGCGCGTGGCGAAGGCATCGAGCGCATCGGTGGCGCCGCTGTAGATGGTGCCGCCGCCGCTGACGATCATGGGTCGGCGGGCCGCGGCGATGAGGTCGGCGGCCCTGGCCAGCAAGCCCGTGTCCGGCCGGGGGCGCGAGATCGACCAGGTGCGCGGTGCGAGCAGCTCCTCGGGCCAATCCCAGGCCTCAGCCTGCACGTCCTGCGGCAAGGCCAGCGTGGCGGCGCCGGTCTCCGATTGCGAGGTCAGCACGCGCATGGCGGCCGGCAGTGCGTCGATGAGCATCTCCGGCCGCTCGATGCGGTCGAAGTAGCGCGACACAGAGCGGAAGGCGTCGTTGACCGAGAGGTCGCCGGCCTCCGGTCGCTCCAGCTGCTGCAGGACCGGCCGCACACGGCGGGTGGCGAAGCGGTCACCCGGAAGCAGCAGCACGGGCAGGCGGTTGACGGTGGCGTTGGCAGCACCGGTGACCATGTTCGTGGCCCCCGGGCCGATTGACGAGGTGCAGGCGAACGTGCGCAATCGCTGGCTCTGCTTGGCGAAGGCGGCAGCGGTGTGCACCATGGCCTGCTCGTTGCGGGTCTGGTAGTAGCGCACGCTGTCCTGCGCCGCCTCCAGCGCCTCACCCATACCGGCCACGATACCGTGGCCGAAGATGCCGAAGACGCCTTCGAAGAAGCGCTGACGCTCTCCGTCACGCTCGACGTACTGGTTGGCCAGCCAGGTCACGATGGCCTGGGCCACGGTCGTTCGCGGCATACCGCCTCCTCCCTCGCTCTTGTCGCTCCCTAGGCCTTCACATCGGGGTTGGGCACCATCAGGTCGTCGATGGTCCCGACCAGCTCCCAGTAGGACGAGATGAACCCGCGCAACGTGCGCATCGTCGCTCCGTAGGTGCCGAACTCCTCGACGCTCAGACCGTCCGGTTCGTACGCCTTGACGAACTCCGGCACGCGTTCCAGCATCTCGCTGACATAGGCCTCCGGCACCGGGTCGCTCCAACGGTCCTTGACCTCGATGGCCGAGTCGTTGAAGCGTCGCTGCCAGCCGTACGGGATGGTCATCGAGACGTCGCCGCCGATGAGCTCGGACCAGTGACGGTGATGCCGGTAGGCAGCCGCCAGCAGGCGTGTGCGATAGCCCCGCTCCTTGAAGATCTGACCGGCGCGCTTGAAGACGGCCACGCCGGCCCAATCGAGCGCGGCCGGGTCGACGATGATGCCGTCGCGCTCGCAGGACTTCTTCACCCAGTCGTCGGTGCGGCCGATCATGATGGTGCAGATCGGCGCCATCCAGGAGGTGTCGTGGCCGGCCGCCTCGCGCTTGGTCAGGGCCCGTTCCACGGTCTCGCCGATGGCCAGTGCCTGGGCAACCGTGAACGACACGGTGGCGTTGATGCTGAGGCCCTCGGCGGTGACGATCTCCATGGCCTCGACGCCGGCCGCGGTGGCGGCGAACTTGATCTGCACGTTGGGCGCGAGCGTGTCGAAGTGGCGCGCCTGCTCGACCATCCTGTCGACGGAGCGGTTGAGGGTCGGGTCGATCTGGATCGACATGCGGCCCTTCTGGCCGTGATTGGCCTGGTAGATGGGCTCGAGCATCTTCCAGCCGCGGATGGCCATCTCCTCGATGACCTGCCATGTCACGTCCCGGTCGGCCCAGGTCGGGTTCTGCGCGATGATCTCCTTCACCCGCGGCGCCCAGATGTCGTACTCCTGCTTCATCACCGCACCGACGATGGTCGGGTTGGTGGTGGCGCCGACGGCCCCGTTCTCGATGGCGTAGGTCAGTTCAGCCTTGTTGCAGCTGTCATTCCAGTAGTCGGTCGGGAACTCGCTCGCGGTGCGCTGCAGCGGCGTGGGCTTCGTGGCCATCAAGTGCTCCTTGTGTCGTGCTACGTGGGCAGCTTCGGGTCCCAGTTCATCAGCCAGGCGTGGTCGGGGTCGAGGGTGAAATGCCATGCCCGGTTAGGGCCGGCCATCACATTGAGGTAGTAGGCGTCGTAGCCGGCCGGTGCCCCGAAGGGATGGTAGCCGCGGGGGATGAGGAGGACGTCGCTATCCTTCGGGGCGAACGATTCATCGAGCGCTCCGTCGGGCGTGTAGACCCGCGCGAAACCCCAGCCCTCGGGACGCTTGAAACGATAGTAGTAGAGCTCCTCGAGGTAGGCCTCGCGCGGCGGGTCCTCCGTATCGTGCTTATGCGGCGGGTAGCTGGACCAGTTGCCACCTGGCGTGTAGACCTCGAAGAGGATGAGCCGGCCGGCTTCCGTGGTCGGCGGCAGCAGGTGATGGATGCGCCGCTCGGTGATGCCCGTCCCACGCGTTTCCACGTACAAGTCGTCCGCTTCGAAGAGACGGGTGAGGCGCACATCCGCAGCGGGTGCGTCAGCCACGATGATGGTGGCGGCGCTCTCAGCTTCGACCTCGAGGTCGGACCCGGGCTCGAGCAGGAGCACGGGCGGCGCTGTCCCATCGAAGACGGTCTCGCGGCTCCCCAGCGAGGAGTAGCGTTTCCCACCTGCGCGAATACCGGCACTACCCTCGAGGACGACCACGGCCAGCTCGTGGCCATCGGCAGGACGCGTGATCGATTGGCCCGGTGCCAGCCGGTAATCCGCGAAGCCGACGTACTTCCAGCCGGCGTCGCCAGCGCTGATGCTGTGGACCTGGCCCGTCTTTGGGTTCGGTGGGCCGGCGCGTCGATGTAGGCGGTGCGTCACTGCGTTGTCTCCGATAGAACCTCGGCCACGGTCTTCTCGGTCGGCTGGAGGGCGGAGCCGGCGAGTGTCATTGACATGGAGCGTCCTGCGGACCAATGATACGTCGAAGCACGTAATCGTTTACAGACACCGGGCGAGATCCTGACGGGAGGCCATGGCGGAACCCAGGACAGCGACGATCAGGGACGTAGCCGCCCGGGCCGGGGTCTCGACGGCGACGGTGAGTCGTGCGCTGCGCAAGAGCGACAGCGTCCAACCCGGCACTCGTCAACGCGTCGAGGCTGCTGCCCAGGCGCTCCGCTACCGGCCGTCGGGCGTGGCCAGATCGCTCAAGCTCAGGCGCACGAGCACGATCGGCTTGATCGTCACTGACATCGAGAACCCCTACTTCCCGCAGATCATCAGCGCGGTGGAAGACGCTG
>Ga0209013_10005454_pt1 | contig 10956 bp, 3 predicted proteins | sample Cruoilmetagenom2_FD_187291 | JGI IMG/M metagenome (GOLD analysis project Ga0209013, IMG submission 187291) | Oil polluted marine microbial communities from Coal Oil Point, Santa Barbara, California, USA - Sample 2 (SPAdes) (version 2) | ecosystem: Environmental > Aquatic > Marine > Oil seeps ...
TAATTATTTTATTGTTTTTATTCTTTATAATTGAAGTAAAAGCCCAAATATTGGGGGTTTCAAATGACAAACTGGTTGTGGTTGGTGCTGAATCTATTGCAACTAAAGTATTTGAATTTGAACCAGGCTTTGGTTATTTGTGGTCCACGAAAGCTTATAATGATAATGGAAGTTTGAATCCGCTAGCGCCGGAAGGTGATAGCACTATAGTGCTTCAAGCTCTGGCTTTCCGCTTTACTTATGGATTTGCAAAGAATTTCGAGTTAGGGAGTTTTATTACTTCTGATTTAAATACATTTTCACTGGGCATTAAATATTCTTTTTTGAACAATGACAAAGTTGTTTTAGGTGCATTCCTTGGAACTAATTTCTCCAATGAATCTGATCTCGCATTCAGAAATACCGGACTTTTTGGTAAAACAGCTGCAGTTGTGGGAGGTTTTGCCTTTATGGCAAAATTCACAGAAAAACTATCACTTGATATCGATGTTCAATATCAAAATGTATTTGATAATAAAACATCCTACACCGATGACATTTTTTCTGCTGCAGAATTGGGGTACAGATTACCTAAAAATGTACAATTGATCGGAGGATTTAGTTTCAGGTATAATCAGTTTAAAATTGATCGTCCGGATTCGTATCTTCTAACTTTAAATCCTGGAATTACGGTAAATCCAGGAAGAACATTTGTGATGATCCTGAATGTTCCACTCGATTTACTTGGAAGGAATGTTGACAGATTTAGTGGATTTACCTTTGCATTGACCATCTCGCTAAATTAGCTTGTAAATAAGCTCCTAGTTACGCTTCAAAATCAATGAATTAGAAAATGTAAAAAATAAATGTGTTACATTTACCAATAATTAAACAACTTTTATTACTAAATCATACTGGCACAAATACTGATTACGATTTGTGCTTTCTTTGTCAGTGGGGTTTTACCTTTTTAATTAATCAATGACAAAGCTCTCCGTTAACTAACAGGATTATTAAATATAGAACATGTTAGAAAAACTCATTCAATATAGCCTTAATAATAAGCTGATAATATTATTGTTTACGGCAACTGTAACAGGCTTTGGCATATTTGCCATTTTTAATATACCAATCGGTGCTGTGCCTGATATTACCAATAATCAAGTACAGGTAATCACGACTTCACGAAACCTGTCTACCCTCGATGTTGAGCAATTCATTACCTACCCGGTAGAGTTGGAAATGGCCAATTTACCCGGCGTAAAAGAGATACGGTCAATATCAAAGTTTGGGTTATCGGTTGTAACCATTGTGTTTGATGATAATATGGGAACTTATCTCCCTCGACAACTCATTGCGGAAAAGATTATAACAGCCAGCGAAAATATTCCTGAAGGTTTTGGAACCCCTGAGATGGGGCCAATTAGTACGGGACTTGGAGAAATCTACCAATACATTCTCGATACCAAACCGGGATATGATTCGGTATATTCAATTATGGATCTTCGCACCATACAAGATTGGATTGTAAAAAGACAGCTTTCGGGGATACCGGGTGTTGTTGAAATCAACACTTGGGGGGGGTATTTAAAACAATATGAAGTAGCCATAAATCCAAAAAAATTGAGGGCAATGCAGGTGTCTGTCGCAGAGGTTTTTACTGCCCTCGAAAAAAATAACAGTATTGCTGGTGGGGGATATATTGAAAAAAACACTGAAAGTTATTTCATAAGGGGAGAAGGTTTAATCGGTTCGATTGAGGATATCGGCAACATTGTAGTCAAAACAGCCGACGGGTTTCCGGTATTCATAAAAGACCTGGCGGAAGTAAAGTTTGGGCATGCCACACGTTTTGGCGCTATTACAGGGAATGGTGAGGGTGAAAAGGTTTTAGGCCAGGTAATGATGTTAAAAGGTGCTGATTCTAAAAAAGTAATTGATGCGGTGATTAAACGTGTAGAAAAGATACAAGAATCATTGCCTGAGGGGATTTATATAAATGGTTTTTTAGAGCGTAGTGAACTGATTGCCAAAACAACCAATACTGTCGTCGAAAATTTAGTTTTAGGTTCTCTGATTGTAATTTTTATTGTAGTTCTGTTATTGGGTAACCTGCGTTCAGGACTGGTTATTGCATCGGTAATACCACTCAGCTTATTTTTTGCAATTAGCTTGATGTACATTTTTAAGATAGATGCTAACCTGATGAGCCTGGGAGCTATTGACTTTGGGATTATCATAGATGGAGCGGTGATAATTGTTGAATTTATTGCTTACAAAATCACTTCCGAAAGAACTACGCTAAATGCACTTTCACCAATTGACAGAAAATCCCGCATTGACAAGATCACTTTTAACAGTGCTTCACGAATGATGAATTCGGCCATATTTGGGCAACTTATAATCCTTATCATTTTTGTGCCTGTTATATCTTTAGGTAACGTTGAAGGAAAAATGTTCAGACCGATGGCATTAACATTTAGCTTTGCTTTGATAGGAGCTATGATCTTTTGCTTTACCTATGTTCCGGTTGTTTCATCTTTGTTTCTAAAACCTGCCAAAAGAAGTAAAAACAATATTTCTGTTCGGCTGATGGGATTTTTAATGAAAATGTATAAACCTTCAATTACCTGGTCACTTAATCATAAAGCAATTGTCCTTTCAGCGGCATTGGCTTTTTTAGTGCTCTCAATTTTTGTTTATAACAAAATGGGGGGCGAATTTGTCCCGACTTTAGATGAAGGTGACTTTGTGATCCAGCCTGTTTTAAAAACCGGTACTTCATTGAGTAAAACAATTGAAATTACCACTAAAATCGAACAAATATTATTAACAAATTTTCCTGAGGTTAAACAAGTTGTTAGCCGTATTGGAGCAGCTGAGGTGCCAACTGATCCCATGTCGATGGAAGAAAGCGATGTGATTATCAAGCTAGCACCAAAGAATGAGTGGGTTTCTGCAAAGACAAAGGATGGTCTTGCAGAAAAATTTAAAGAAGCATTATCTGTAATCCCAGAAGTTGAATATGAATTTACTCAGCCAATTGAGATGCGATTTAATGAACTGATTACCGGTGTGAGATCCGATATTGCTATTAAAATATTCGGTGAAAATATGGACCTGATGTACGAAATAGGAGAGGATGTCGCCAGCCTGATTTCTGGAATTAACGGGGCAACTGATATTACACTGGAAAAAACAGTAGGCTTACCACAGATGTCAGTAAAATACAATCGTAAAAAAATTGCAAAATACGGGTTAAATATCCAAGATTTGAACAAGCTGGTTCAAATGGGATTTGCAGGAGCAACTGCTGGAAGTATATTTGAAGGGGAGAAACGTTTTGATTTAGTGGTGAGGCTCGACAAAGACTACCGAAAGAACATAAGAAACTTACAAAATTTATATGTTAATCTGCCAAACGGAAAACAAATTCCATTAAGTGAACTGGCTGAAATTAAATACACTTATGGCCCTGCAAAAATTTCCAGAGATGATACAAAACGTAGAATTGTGGTTGGTGCAAATGTCAGAAATCGTGATCTTGAATCAGTTATAACCGATATACAGACAGTTATTAATGAACAAATAGAACTGCCGGTTGGTTACACTATTGAATACGGAGGTCAATTTGAAAACCTCAGAAATGCCAGTAACAGATTAAAAGTTGCGGTACCAATTGCTTTGATATTAATTTTTATACTACTTCATTTTGCCTTTAAAAGTTTTTCTGATGCATTATTGGTTTTTACAGCGATTCCTTTATCAGCTATTGGTGGTGTGTTAATGCTGTGGATGAGAGACATGCCTTTTAGTATTTCGGCAGGTGTTGGATTCATTGCGCTTTTTGGCATTGCTGTTTTGAATGGAATTGTACTTATTGAACAGTTTAAAGAGCTTAAAAACGAAGGCATAACTGATGTTTGTGAAAGGGTAATTACGGGAACACAATTACGTCTTAGGCCGGTTCTTTTAACTGCTTCCGCCGCTGCGCTTGGATTTTTACCAATGGCTGTTTCAACTTCGGCTGGTGCTGAGGTACAGCAGCCCCTAGCTTCAGTTGTAATTGGTGGGCTTATTAGCTCAACCCTCCTCACTATGATCGGACTGCCTGTTTTATATTCAATTTTTGAAAAAAGAAGAGGATTAGTGTTAAAGTCCAAAAAATTGCTCTTGATTTTGTTGTTGTTTTCATCAGGCTTTTTACTGAGTGAAAAATCATATGCACAGGAAAAAGGATTAACCCTTGAACACGCCATTGAATGGGCTATTCAAAACAACAATGAATTAAAATCATATGAAATTAAAACAGAACAGGCGAAAAGACTGATTCCAACGGCTGTCAATATTGAGAAAACCTCTTTTTATTATAATTACGACCAGAATAATTTTGGTGAAAACGGGCTGGTTCTTAATGAAATTGGGGTGTCTCAAAATTTTGAATTTCCTTCAATTTACAACCTCCAGAAGAAGATTAATACGCAACAATATCATATGCAGGAATTTACATTCCAAATTAAAAAACGCGATCTCTTAAAGAAGGTTTCGCAGCGATATTATACCATCGTTTTTATCCAAAATAAGCAACAGCTCATTCTGTATCTTGATAGTTTATACCAGAATTTTGCGATTGCTGCTGAAAGAAGGTTTGAACTGGGAGGAACCAATAATCTTGAAAAACTTACTGCACTGGCGAAACGCAACCAGATGAGTACACTTGTTATGCAGGTTAAAGATAATATTACTGCTGCATACCAGTCTTTAATAGAAGTATTACAGGTTGACAGCTCGTTTATAATTAAAGAAAAAAAATTAGAACCGATTTTAATATCTGAAAAGATGAATTTAGAATCTAATCCCGGAATTCAATATTACAATAAAGCACAGCGCATGTCTGAAATTAAGGTAAGCCTGGGAAAAAATAAGTTCTTGCCGGATCTGCAATTGGGGTATTATCTTGCTACAAACAGGGGGCCGCTTCCCAATTTTTATAATGCATATACAGTCGGTATTGCTTTGCCACTTTGGTTTGGACCTCAAAAAGCCAGTCTTCGTTCTTCAAAACTCGAAAAAGATATTGTTAACCATGAGGCTGAATCGTACAAACTTGTATTGAATTCAAAATATGAACAATTACAATCCAAATTGAAGGTTTATAATCATGCTGTTGAATACTACCAGCATACAGGACAATCACTATCACACGAAATAGTTAAAACTGCAGAAAAAAGTTATTATAACGGTGAAATAAACTTTTTTCAATATATACAGAGTTTAGATGAAGCAACCAATATTGTACTCGATTATCTGGAAAACCTGAATGAATATAATCAAACGGTGCTTGAAATAAAATATCTGAATTATTAGAAACAATAAAACAATGAGAAATAAGATCACTATTTTAGTTCTGCTGATTATTACTTCTATCTTTTTTTTCTCCTGCCAGGAAGAAAAACCGGTTAAAGGAAAAAAACTATCGTCTATTGAAGAAAAAGTGGATAATAAAGAGTCAAATAAAGCCAAAGCAGAAGAGGAAAGAACCAACCCGAATATTTATAGCATAAGCTCCACTCAGTTTAGAAATGCCAGCATGGAGTTAGGCATGGTAAGTTTGAATAATGTTGATGAAGCTATTTCAGCAGCAGGCTATATGGAGGTGCCAAACGAAAACAAAGCTGAGGTAAGGTCATTTATTGGTGGATATCTTCAATCCTCGCCTTTATTATCGGGTGATTATGTTAAAAAAGGTCAGTTTCTGATTAGTCTCGAAAACCTCGAATATATCCGATTGCAACAAGACTATCTGCAAGCCAAAGAAAAGTTAACTTATTTGAAGACGGTTTACGATCGGCAAATAATATTGGCGGAAGAAAAAATCACATCCCAAAATAACAGGCAACAGGCAGAAAGTGATTATAACAGCGCATTGGCATATTTTGAAGGTTTAAAAAAAATGCTGCAACTGATTAATATCAATCCGGATAAAATTAAACCTGAATTAATTTCTTCATCCATTAATTTGTATTCGCCAATTGATGGTTATTTAACAAAAGTAAATGCTGTAAAGGGTAAGTTTGCCGACCCTACAGATGTAATCTTTGAGATAATTAATACCGATCATTTACATGTTGAGTTGAAAGTCTATGAGAACGATATCCTGAAAATAAAGAAAGGACAGAAAATTTCTTTTAGTATTCCTGAATCCAATTCCTTAAGTTATTCCGGAGAAGTCTTTTTAGTTGGTAAAATCATTGATGAGGCAGACAGGACGGTAATTGTTCATTGTCATATTACAGATGAGGCGAAAATTCCGGTGGTTATCGGTATGTATATTGAAGCCGAGATTTACACTGATACTCAGAATAAATCATGCATGCCTGCCAGTTCTGTTATGCTCGAAGATGGACAATATTATGTTTTTATAAACAAATCTGTCAGCGATAAAGAGTATGTTTTTGAAAAAATAAAAGTTGAGATTGGTCAGATTAATGATAATTGTGTTGAAATTGTTGGAGTAAGCAGGCAAGCCCTTGCAGGAAAAGAAGTGCTCACTGAGGGAGCATACAATTTATAGGTTTATAGTATATAATTCATTTTGAATAAACCCCTTTCGTTTTTCGAACAAAATGTTGTTTTTAACCAACAGTTGACGAATTTTGCTATGAACGTTAGAACGTTACCGAATACTTAGAATAGGTACATTTGCAAAAATTTAAACCATAATGAACTGGAGAAAATCGTTAATCAATATTGTCGTTATTATAATTTTATTTGCATTGAGCTATTTCCTTTATGGAATGCTAACTGGCTTTGCAGAGTCGCCGGAGGAAAAACAACGGGAAGATATCAAACTTTTTGTACGCACACAAAAAGTAATTTATACAGCAAACACAGCAAAAATAATTGAAACCGGCCGATTATCATCGCAGCATAAGGTTGACCTGAGTGCTGAAGTGCAGGGACAAATATTACTTGGCAATGTGATTCTGAAAGAAGGAACTAAATTTAAAAAGGGAGATCTGTTGATCAGGATTTTTGATGAAGAGGCCAAAAATAATTTGAAAGCCAGCAAAAGCCGGTTTATGAATGGCATTGCTGCTATTTTACCGGATATAAGGATTGATTTTCCTGAAAGTTACCAGAAATACGAGGATTTCTTTAATTCAATTAAAATTGACAAGCCATTACCTGAGCTACCGAAGCTGGATTCCGATAAGGAAAAGGTTTTCCTGGCAAGCAGAAATATTCTGAATGATTATTTTAACATTAAAAGTACTGAAGTAAGGCTTGCAAAATACAGGCTTTATGCTCCATTCAATGGAACTTTCACGACGGTCTATTTAGAAACAGGTTCAGTAGCTAACCCAGGCAGCCGAATTGCTTCAATGATACGTACGGATAAAATGGAACTGGAAGTTCCGGTTCGAATTGAAGATGCCTACTGGATTGGCGTGGGCGACAAAGTGAAATTATCAACTAAAGACCGCCACCTTTCATGGACAGGGAAAGTAGTTCGTAAATCAAATTTTATGGATCCAAATTCACAGACCATTACCGTTTATATTGTTGTTTCACCCGAAAAAGACAAACCACTTTTTCCGGGTCAATATCTTTTTGCTGAGTTTGCTTCTAAAACATTGGACGGTACCATGGCTATTCCCAGAAATGCGGTGTTTGATGTAGACAACGTATTTACTGTTGAAGATGGACTTCTCAAAAAAAATACCATCAGCATACTCAAAAAGAATGAAACTACGGTTTTGTTTTCTGGGTTACCCGAGGGAGTTGATGTAGTGATTGAACCACAGGTAAACGCAAAAGAAGGTGCCAAAGCTAAAATACTGAATTAGTAATGAGAAAGCTTATATCAATATTTATTAGGTTCCCTTTTTATGCCAATATCATTCTGGCAATCGTTCTTGTATTGGGCTTGTACAGTTTTTTATCTATGAACAGGTCATTCTTTCCTGATTCGAGAGAGAAGTTTATTACAATTTCTGTATTCTACCCGGGTGCTTCTCCAAAAGAAATGGAAGAAGGCATCACCGTTCGGATTGAAGAAGCCCTCAGGGGTATCGCCGGTATCAAAGAAATAAACAGTACTTCATCCGAAAATGTTGCCAGTGTTCAGTTGGAGGTTACCGGTGAGTATGATATTGATGAAACCCTGATAGAAGTAAAAAATGCCGTTGACGGGATACCGTCCTTTCCGGCAGATGCTGAAAAACCTATCGTTAATAAACAGCGGTCTGTAAGCCGTGCTGCTTTTATGGCTTTGACAGGAGATGTTGATATGCTTATTTTAAAGCAGTATGCCAATGAAATTGAAAATGACTTTTATAATTCCGGGTTTATATCTCAAATATCAATTACCGGATTTCCCGACCTGGAAATATCTGTTGAAATACCTGAAGAAAACCTTCGGCGCTATAACCTGACTTTTGATGAGGTTTCCCGGGCCATTGCCCAAAATAACCAGGATATCTCTGGTGGACAAATACGATCAGATGAAGAAGAGATTATGATTCGTAGCCGATACAGGACGGTTAAACCTGAAGAACTTGAGAAGATCACAATTCGGGCAAATCCTGATGGTACCTACCTGAAGATCGGTGATGTTGGTACTGTAAATATACAATTTGCTGATGTGGCAAGCACTTCTCTCATGAACGGTAAACCCACTGTTTCTATACAGGTTGAAAAACTCTCCGAAGAGGACCTGATTGCCATTTCAGAGTTTTGTAATGATTATTCCGAAGAATGGAACGAAACACATGACGACACCACTTTCATTGTTACTTACGATTTTCTTGAAACACTCAAGGCTCGGCTAAACCTTCTTTATAGAAATGGAGGTATTGGTCTTTTACTCATCTTTATTACTCTCGGACTTTTCCTCAGCCTCAGGCTTTCAATATGGGTGGCCATTGGAATTCCGGCTTCTTTTGGTGGCATGTTTATCCTTGGCTTGTTTTACGGAATCACCGTTAATATGTTTTCGTTATTCGGGATGATACTTGTTATTGGAATATTGGTAGATGATGGAATTGTTATTGCCGAGAACATCTATTCCCATTTTGAAAAAGGAAAATCTCCCAGAAAAGCTGCGTTGGATGGAACCATGGAAGTGCTTCCTGCAGTTTCAACATCCGTAGCCACAACCATTATTGTTTTTTCCGCATTATTTTTTATCCGGGGAAGAATGGAGTTTATGTATGATATGGCTTTCGTAGTGGTATTTAGTCTTGCGTTTTCGCTGCTCGAAGCCTTCTTCGTATTACCCGCTCATCTTGGAAGTAGCTGGGTACTTCGCAGAAATGTGCGTCAGAATACGGGGAAAAAAATCAGGGACATACTTGAGAAGATACTGGGCTTTATGAGAGTTAAAATTTATGGTACAACTTTAAAATTTATGATCAAATGGAAATATGTCGCCATCTTTTCACCCATATTCCTCATCATGATCACCGCAGGATTATTTAAAGGGGAATTCATTAAAGCTACCTTTTTTCCATCCATCCCGTTCGATCAGTTTACTGTTGACCTTGCTTTTAAACCTGGGTCAGGAGAAGCAAAAACACTTGATTACCTGAAACGTATTGATGATGCTATCTGGGAAATGAACACGGATTTCATGGAAAGATTCAACGATACCGCTGATTTTGTTAGTTATACCTCCCTTTCAACAGGTAATGCATTTAGAGGCCAGGAAAGAGGGTCGCATGCCGGAAATATATTTGTGATGTTGCGAGACCTTGAGGGTAGTGGTACATCAAGTTTTGAAATTGTAGATAGTGTGCTGGCTAAAGTTGGTGAACTACCAGAAGTTGATAAACTTACAATCCAGGGAAGAGCAACCTTTGGGACGCCAATTTCGGTTAGTTTATTGGGTAAAAATGAAATTTCACTGAATGCTGCAAAAGAGGATTTAATCCAAAGCCTGAAACAGATTGAAGACCTCAACAATATAGCAGATGTAAACCCTGCCGGTATGCGAGAAGTACGTCTGAAATTAAAACCACTTGCCTATTTTCTAGGTTTTTCCCAATTAACCCTTACGACTCAGGTTCGCCAGGGATTTTTTGGTGGCCAGGCCCAGCGGCTACAGCACGGAAAAGATGAGTTGCGTGTTTGGGTAAGGTATCCGAAAACCGACCGGATCAGTTTAGGCCAGATGGAAGCCATGCGCATCAAAACACCGGCGGGAGAATACCCATTATCAGAACTGGCTGCCTACACAATCGAACGCGGTCCGGTGAGCATCAAACATTACAACGGTTCTCGTGAAATCAGGGTAGATGCTAACGTGGTTAGTTACGACACGCCTACAATTCCTATCCAGGAAAAAATTGAAAACGAAATTGTACCTGAACTTTTATCCAGATATCCGGATATTGAAGTGGCTTACCTTGGGCAAAAGAAAGACAGCGATGAAACTATGAATCAGATAAAGAAATTCTTTTTACCGGCTTTTCTATTGATGTTTCTTATAATCATCTTGCATTTTAAATCGTTTGCCCAGGGAATGATTATTGCTTCGATGATACCATTAGCGTGGTTGGGAGCTATCTGGGGCCATGGCATTGAGGGTATTTCTGTTTCCTTATTAAGTATCTGGGGGATGCTTGCCTTGTCAGGAGTGATTATCAACGACGCGGTGGTGTTTCTGTCAAAATACAATTCGCTGTTGCTGGAAGGGGTAAAAGTAAGAGACGCAGTGTTTCAAACAGGCATGGCACGTTTCAGGGCGATTGTCCTCACAACCATCACGACAAGTGTCGGCCTATATCCGATTATTTTTGAGCCTAGTTTCCAGGCACAATTCCTTAAGCCAATGGCTGTGGCGTTAGCTTACGGAGTTTTTGTGGGTACGGCTTTTATCCTGATTTTCTTCCCAATTGTTATTTTATTTTTAAATGATATGAAACGTTATTCAAAATATGTATACAACCGCATTAATCTGTGGGTATTACAAGG
>Ga0209013_10005455_pt1 | contig 10955 bp, 9 predicted proteins | sample Cruoilmetagenom2_FD_187291 | JGI IMG/M metagenome (GOLD analysis project Ga0209013, IMG submission 187291) | Oil polluted marine microbial communities from Coal Oil Point, Santa Barbara, California, USA - Sample 2 (SPAdes) (version 2) | ecosystem: Environmental > Aquatic > Marine > Oil seeps ...
GTATTTTGTCATAATACGTCTTTGTTGTATTTTCTTTATGGTAAAGTTAGATACAGCATACACCCCTAAAGCTAAAGCAGAGCTCCAAAAAAATTCACTTTCAGTTGAAAAGAATAATACTAACCAAGAAGTGATCATGATTGGTATATTTAAGCAATGGCGTATGAAGGTTTGAATTACTTCACTCATGATGTTACCTCCTTAATATCTATACTAGTATATACGATTCAATCGGTAGAAGGTTTCATTTACAACTATTTTTTAAACTATATCTGTCTCCATAGAGGTATATCCATTTAGGTCCTCAAAAAATTCAATTCTAAAAGCATTTGTTTGAGATAAAGGAGAGACCCCCTTTTGAATATATTCTAAAAACACCTCTAATTGTTTTGCATCACCTTCTATATCAATGACAATCAGTTTGTCTTCTGTTAGTTTGCAGCTACCCTTTAGACCAAGCGATTGAGCTTTTTGTTTCACTAAAAAACGGAAACCTACTCCATCCACATCGCTATGCATTTGAATATAAGCTCGTTTTTTCATATCAAGTCTCCTAACTAATAGTTAATAGTATAACTATAACTTAACTCAAAAAAAGAGAATTTTCAATTTATATATTCATAAGCCTTTTAAGTAGACATTTTATATAGGAACAGTAAAATATGAGTTAAAACGGTTAGAGGCGATGTATATGTTTGAAGTAATTTATATGAAAGCAGACTATGAGCCATGGTGGCAATTCGATGGTTGGGAAGAGCATATCGTAGAAAAGAAAATATTCGATCAGGAATCAGAGGCTCAAACTTTTCTAGAGTTAAAATTAGTAGAGTTACGAAAGCTATTTCCGAAAGAAAAAGAAAAGCATAATAAATATTGGGCTTTCTGGTCGGAAAAAGAACAGTGCTTCTGTGAATCTTGTGACGCAGATTTACAAATATACCACGGAATAATATGGAATGACCTCAGATAAACGATTTAGAATTATTAAAATACTTATTGACTAAACTTATCCAACTGATATAATTTAAATAACAATTTCAAGTGAAAAATGCCGTATTCATGATTCACATATCCTATGAAGTGATCGATATGAGATCGGTACTTCATGGAATATGTGAATTTTTTTCACGTATTGATTAATTTTTAGGGGGATAATAGTATGAAACAAGGCACAGTTAAATGGTTTAATGCAGAAAAAGGATTTGGTTTTATCGAAGTAGAAGGAGAAAATGATGTATTCGTACACTTCTCAGCAATTCAAGGAGAAGGCTTCAAATCACTTGAAGAAGGTCAAAAAGTTGAATTTGAAGTAGTTGAAGGTAACCGCGGACCCCAGGCTGCAAGCGTTACAAAACTATAAGAATACTACTAAGAAGCATATCTTCCCGGTATGCTTCTTTTCGTTTTGTCTTATAATCTATAAATCTTATAATCAAACATATTTATAAATAATTCAATTAACTGGTTTAACTATTTCGAAGATTATTTGCTGAATCAAGCAGAAACGTTAGAGATAAAATTAATGATATTTTAAGAGTTGGAGATATCGATTTAATCAATAATGCGCATCATCTAATTCACTAGACATGGTGATACTAGTTCCGATATTAAGGAACTGACGAACTTCCGAAGGCTCGGGTCTAAAGTTAGAACAAAAGGAAACTTAAGGTGAATATTTATGATTGATTAAAGAATAGTGTGTAGATAAATTAGTGAATGATGACTAGGAGGAGCCATGTGGGTAAATAGAGCAAGAAGGTTCTGTGAGTGGTGAGGGTCACAATTTACAACAAGTTAGTGATGTTTCCTTCTACTCAACTAGTTGAACAAGAAGAGAATAAAAACTAGAAACAATTACATTAACTAAAAAACAGTCGTGCACTACCAATACAGTATAAATTGCAAAACTATCTTCTTTGCTAAACCATTTTGGTTAGTTACAATAAAACTTCACAATTGTGATTCTGGATTCTTCATCATGTTCCTGTAGTTCAGTATGTTTTATCGTAAAGAACAGGCTGAAAAACCTACAGATGAATCATTCAACTAAAAAATTAAGAGTGTCGATAAGAAAGGAATGGATGCATGTTTTCAACGATATTAGCGGGATTAACAATCTTATTTATGTTAGCGAACTTATACTATTTCTTTTCAGGACGTAAGTATAAGAAAAGTTATTTTCAGTCATCTTTATTCCAGAAGCTGTTTTTCGCGATGCTTGGGATTACGATCGGATTTGCTGTTCTTTATTATTTATTGTCCTTTGAAGGGGATGTAGTAAGAGTCGGCACTGAAGAGGGGAAAGATGGAGGAGAAAATTTTTGGGATTATCTCTATTTCAGTGGAGTAACCCTATTATCCGTTGGTTATGGGGACTTGGTACCGGTGGGAAAGGCACGTTTCTTCGCACTTATTCAAGCGGCCATTGGTTTTTTGTTACCAACTGCATTTTTTATCAGAGCTTTGGGAGAAAAGGAAGATAGCCATAGAGAAGGCACAAAAACCAAAAAAGAAGGACGGAAAAGCAATGGTAAAGATGAACAAAATGAACAAGTAGATGACTAAATATTGTTTTCTATAAATGACGATAAAAAAATATAAAGAAAGAAATCAATAGGTTACGTACTCTAGGTCAGTGGAGGTAACCTTTCCAAAAATGCAACGTATACTAACGTTACAAATTCGAGAACTACATTTTTATTATTGCCAGGCAGGGGGCAGTTTAAAATAGGTTGGCACTATTTGGAGCTTGCTTAAATGCCACTGAATACTAGTTTTACAAAATTAATAACAAAAAGGCAACTCAAATGTGAGCTACCTTTTTGTTTAATCTACCTTATTTATCCTTTAAATCTTCAATTGAATCAATATTTACGTAGGCAGGAACAACTAATCCATTTTTTGTTCCTTGAAGATTTGGCCCAAGGTCAACAAAATCATTCTTATACGTTTCATAATACTCGACATGTGTACCTGGTAACCATGCACCAACCATAGCATCCGCACTATTGTTAGCGACACCAGCAAACATAGGCCCAACTTCAACCTGAATTAATGTCGTATTGTAACCATTTTGCTCAAGTACTTTACTAACGACATTTGTACTGGCAATCTCAGAGTCCCAAGCGACAAACACAAGATCAATACTTTCGCCATTTCCTTCTGGAGCACCTTTCGTCCACTTTGCCACTTTATCCGGATTATCATTAATCCAATTTTCAGCAGCTTCAGCTGGGCTAGATCCATTTGACACATCAACCATAACACTTTCCATATCACTTGATTCCCAGATGAATTGGTCTAGGATTTTATATGCACCTGGGGCATCCTGTTCAAGCCCTTTTCTTACAAGTGTATTAATATCTTCAGCTCCACCAAATGAACCCAAAGGATCTTCAAGGTATTTCAAATCGAAAGCTGAGAACATCCAGTGTGGTGTCCATCCTGTTACAATAATTGGCTCTTCCGCATCATAAGCTTTTTTCAATTCTGCAATCATTGCTGCTGAAGAACCTTCAACTAGATTCCAATTATCAAGACCGTAATCAGTTATTCCAGTTTTTGCTAGCTCCATAATTCCTGCACCAGGCTCAATACCAATTATTTCATATTCTGTCTGAGTACCAATTTCACTAGCATGTTCATTCATAGTATCCCCTTGAGGAATCGCTAAAACGATCGCAGTACCGCCTATAAGTACAGCAAAAATTAAAAAGAAAATCTTCGGCTTAATAACTTGATCATAGGCTGGCTTGCGCAAGTTTTGCGTAATGCGATCGAGGATGATAGCAATAATAACAATTGACAATCCAGCTTCAAAGCCTTGTCCTACATTTATTTGGCTGACAGCTCTGTAAACATCTGCGCCTAGCCCAGGTGCTCCTACTAAAGAAGCAGTTACAACCATTGAAAGAGCAAGCATAATACTTTGGTTTACTCCTGCCAAAATCGTTGGCATAGCTAATGGTAATTGAACTTTAAATAGTTTCTGGTTAGTGGTTGCTCCGAAAGCATTTGATGCTTCGATAAGATCTCCTGGTACTTCTCTAATACCAAGATTCGTCATACGGATAGTTGGCGCAATTGCGAAAATAAATGACGCAACAATCCCTGGCACTACTCCAATTCCAAAGAATAAAATCGATGGGATTAGGTATACAAATGCTGGCATTGTTTGCATGAAATCTAAAGTAGGTGTAACTACTTTTTGAACAGTTTTATTTTGTGCACACCATATTCCTACTGGAATCCCTACTAGAATAGTAAAAAATCCTGATACTAAAACAATCGAGAGTGTTTGAATTGTCGACTCCCAATAACTTAAATTATCAATCAAAAGTAAACTAACTATGGTAAATACACCTAACTGCCATTTACTGGTATAGGTTACTAAAAGTGCTAAAATAATTATTAATACGATAGGAGGTCCTACACTCAATACCTCAACTATAAGACCTAAGCCCCAATCGATTACATTTGTAAAAAATTCAAAGAATCCTGCAAATGCGATAGTGATCCAATCTACTAGGGTATCAACCCATTCTCCAAGTGGTATTTTCGATATATTCATTTAATCAATCACTTTCCAAATCGTTCAAGGAATCTTTGTTTCCAGCCAGAGCTCCAATTAATGCGCCACGAATAACAATTCCTTTAATTCTATTCTCTTCATCTAAAACTGATAATGGTAAATTGGATGTTGCCATCATTTCCATAATATCAACTAATAAGGCACCTTCTGTCACTGTTGGAATATCCGTAGTCATCACTTCAGCAATTGGTTTTCCTTGATCTATTGCAAAACGTGCATTCTCAGCACTAAGAGCACCTAACAACTTTTGCTTACGGTCCACAATAAAGATACTGGAAAAACCCTGTTTTCTCATGATTTCTAGTGCAACCCTTGGACCTCTATCTATACTAATTTTCTCTGCACGTTTCATTACATGTGATGCAGTGAGTATTTTAGATAAATCGACATCTTCTACGAACTTCTCTACAAATTCATTTGCCGGCTCAATCATTATTTGTTCAGGTGTTCCAAGTTGGATGATGCTTCCATCTTTCATTAAAGCTATTCGATCTCCAATGCGTAGTGCTTCATCCAAATCATGTGTGATAAAAATTATGGTTTTCTTGAAACTTTCTTGAATTTCAAGTAACTCCTCCTGCATATCCTTTCGAATTAATGGATCTAGTGCACTAAATGCTTCATCCATCAAGATGATTTCTGTATCACTAGCAAGTGCACGAGCAAGTCCAACCCTTTGTTGCATCCCGCCACTCAATTGTGAGGGAAACTGGTTCTCATACCCTTTCAATCCTACTGCTGCTAATGCACTCATTGCTTTTTCATGGCGTACTTTATCAGAAATCTTTTGAATCTCAAGCCCAAATCCTGCATTTTCTAGGATTGTTTTATGTGGAAAAAGGGCAAAGTTTTGAAATACCATGCTTATTTTTTTCTGTCTAACATTTCTTAAACGTGCAGCATCCATCTGTACAATATTTTCATTATTAATCAAAATCTCGCCTAATGTTGGGGTAATTAAACGGTTGAACATGCGGATTAAAGTAGACTTACCACTCCCCGATAACCCCATTATTACGAAGATCTCACCTGGGTATATGCTAAAGTTTACATTTTTAACGCCGACAGTTTGCCCTGTTTCTTTTAATATGTCTTTCTTTGAACTGCCTTTTTTTAATAATTCCACAGCAGCTTTTGGAGATTTACCAAAAATCTTCGTTACGTTTTTCACTTCTACAACTGGTTCCATTTATACACCTCGATCATTATTCTCTTCAGAAAAAGATACATACATCCCTTATTCATGAAGGCAGATTTCTGGACATTAGAATAGAAGGGTTAGGCAAACAATGAAAGAACTAGCCAGTAATTTATTTCTTTGCCTTTCCGCCTAAAAAGAAGAAATAATTCAAAAGTAAATTTTTGAAATATACTTTTTTATTGTTGCTCTAATTACAGCTATTCATACCAACATTAGATTTTATATAGAGAGGAATTAATAAATAAAAGGGGAGAACTGCGGTCATCTCGGCTTTTAGTAGGAACAGGATGTTTGCTAGAATTACTTTATAGGAATTTAGCTTTCAATTCAATTTACCTACTCAAGCAAAAGTGCAACATCACCAGTTACAAGATCATCCAACATCAAAATTTTATGAGGATCTTTTATCGCTATTAGTTTACACCGTTTTATTTCTATTTCATTCTCAGGTAATCCTGTTGCAAGTGCGGCAGTAAATCATTTTCACTAAATAATTTTACTCTTGCACATTTATTTCTTATATGCGTTAATTAGAGCTTTCGTAAAAGTATACTATTTACGAGCGTCAATATTTATCAATAGTTTAACAGTTGGAGGAAATTTGTATCTTTCAAATTATCTAAAAAGTTCTTGCAATATGGAATAAACGAATATATGATATAAAGCGTAATCATTACTATTTAAAGAGATAAGAATTCTTGATGAGGGGAGGGAAGAGAAGAGATAAAAAAGAAAATACAGGTAACTGTTCTCAGTTGTTAATTGATATCAGGCTACTACCTAGATGAATCATATTTCTTGAACAGGACAAAATGAAAGAATTCTTATATTTGACTATAAATAGCAATGGCTAGAGAATGCCAAAAATTTTTACGGTTTTTTAAAGCGTAATGATTACTGTTTAAGAATAATGAAGTAAGAGAGGAAGAGAAAAATGAAGAAACTATTTATGGGCTTGCCAAGCATTTTGCTATTAAGCTGTTTCTTAACAGCTTGCCAAGGAACAGAAAAGGAACAAGTCGGTGATGCTACTGGGCAGGAAACGACAGAAGTACATACAGATGAGGATCATGGTCAGTTTGAAGGAAATCTAGATAATCATGAGGTACCAGAAGAAATAAACATTGAAGGAATCGCAGAACACTATCATACGGGAGATACGATGAAGCTGACGGCAGTTTTAGATGAAGAAAATGAGTCCGATCATTGGCACTGGTACAGCAGAGAGAGTAACGATGAGGAATGGGAAGTCGTTTCAGGACAGGAAACGGACATTTTTACAGGCAAAGCAACGAAGGACGGTTTAGAGATAAAAGTAGTTTTATTTGGCAATGACCACGAGCCATTACTACAATCTACACCTATTAAAGTAGTGATTGATGACCATCATGGACATAACGAAGAAACTCAGCAAATCTATAATGGGTATTTCGAAGACAGTCAAGTAGAAAATCGTGAATTGTCTGATTGGGAAGGAGACTGGCAATCGGTTTATCCATACCTTTTATCAGGAGATTTGGACGAAGTGTTTGCACATAAAGCAGAAAATGGCGATATGACAGAAGAAGAGTATAAGGAATACTATACGACTGGATATGAAACGGATACGAATCGCGTCGTAATAAAAGATAATGTCGTAACGTTCTTTGAAAATAATCACGAATATTCCGGAGAATATGCATCGGATAGCTACGAAATTCTCAACTATGAAGCAGGGAATAGAGGTGTCCGCTTCATATTTAAATTAGTAGGTGGATCAGAGGAAGCTCCTCAATACATTCAATTCAGCGATCATAATATTTTTCCAGTCGAATCACACCATTTCCACTTATATTGGGGAGATAACCGTGAAGAACTGTTAGAGGAAGTTACTAATTGGCCAACTTTTTATCCTTCCAATTTGGATGCAGATGGTCTAGTACGGGATATGTTGGCACATTGATAGTTATTGTGTTTGTCACTAAACAATGAGAATAAGGAAAAATAGATAGGAAGATTATTGGGTCATTAAGTCGATAAATTACTAATCGAGTAATGTTTTTTTAGAGGAGAAGAAATATGAAAAAAAATTGGTTAATTACTGCTTTACTTAGTTTAATTGTGTTGGCAGTCCTTTCTGGATGTAACCAAGAGGGAGAAGAAAGCAATGAAAATGAACAGCTTTCCATCGTAACATCATTCTATCCAATGTATGAATTTACACGGCAAGTCGCAGGGGACCGGGCAGATGTATCGTTAATGGTCTCTGCTGGAGAAGATGCCCATCACTATGAACCAAGTGCAAAAGACGTGGCAGGTGTCAATAATGCAGATGTTTTTGTGTATAGCAGTGGAGAAATGGAACATTGGGTAGATAGCTTATTAAACACGATAGAGAACGATGATCTTGTGATAGCACGTACGGCAGATGGTGTTGATTCAGTGGATATTAGTGGAGCAAACCATGAGGGTGGAAATCAAGAAGTTGCTGAAAGCATAATGATTAAAGGGTTTGCGGACCATTATCATACTGGTGACATGATTGAATTATCGGCGGAATTAGATGGAAAAATAGACTATAATCATTGGCACTGGTACATAAGGGAAAGTGCTGACAAAAAATGGGCAATTGTTCCGGGTCAAACAGGGGCGGAATTCGAATATGAAGCAATAGGAGAAAGTTTCGAGGTTCGTGCAGTAGTTTTGGATGATGCTCACAATGAATATGCTCAGTCAGAACCAGTGAAAATTGTCGTTAATGACCATGGAAACGAGCACAGTCATGGTGAGAAGGACGGGCATAACCATGGCACAGCAGATAACCATGGTCATGATCAAAGTAAGAGTGCTGGACAGCACAATGAACATAAAGGTGATGATACAGTTGAAACTGTTGAAATCACTGGATTGGCTGGTCACTATCATACAGGAGAGGTCGTCACACTGGTTGCGCAGCTTGAAGAAGAGGTAGATTTTGGTCATTGGCATTGGTACACACGTGGAAGCCTGGCCGAGGAATGGGAAGTTGTAACTGGTCAAGAAACCGACCATTTTGAGTATGAAACGACTGGAACAAGCTTTGAAGTACGGGCAGTACTTTTGGATAATGATCATAATATGTATGCAGAATCAGAGCCAGAGTCAGTTTTGATTGATGATCATGAAGAACAAGATCCACATATTTGGTTAGATCCAGTATTGGCACAAGAGCAAGTCAATGTCATTCTTGATGCTCTGATTGAAGCAGATCCAGAAGGGCAAGACTTTTATGAGGAAAATGCAGAAACCTTTAACAAGAAGCTTCAAGCATTAAATGAAGAATATCAAGCTGCTCTCAAAGATGCAAAGAATCGTGTCTTTGTAGTGCAACATCAAGCATTTGGATATATTGCGAAACGATATAATATAGAGCAGGTTGCTATAGGTGGTTTATCTACAGAAGTAGAACCAAGTCCATCACGTATTGCAGAGATTGGAAACCTAGTGAAGGAATATAAGGTGCCAGTTATTTATTATCAGCAAGGAGCCAACTCAGCAATTGCAGAAACTGTCGCTGCCGAAACAGGGACAGAGACAGCTGTTTTATATGATTTAGAGGTGCTGTCTGAAGAATTACAAGCAGAAGATTTAGGATACCTAGATGCGATGCGTGAAAACTTGAAAGCTTTACAGTTAAGTATTCAATGATCAGAAAGGTTTGATTGATTGTGCATTACATTAAAGTAAAAAACCTTGCTTTTCATTATGAAGATGAACCGGTTTTAGAGAATATTTCATTTGAAGTAGATTCAGGAAAGTTAGTGATGCTGACGGGAGAAAATGGCGCAGCAAAGACGACACTACTCCGAAATATTTTGGGCTTGCTCAAGCCGTCGAAAGGAAGCGTCCACATCTCATCAAGAAACCGCTTTGGTGAGAAGCTGGTCGTCGGTTATATTCCGCAACAGGTTGCTTCCTTTAATGCAGGATTCCCAAGCACTGTATTAGAACTGGTGCAATCCGGCCGCTATCAAAGAGGTAAATGGTTTAAGAGGTTAGATAAAGAAGACAAAGAGCATGTGCGACACTCGTTAGAATCAGTAGGAATGTGGGAGATGCGTCACAAAAAGATAGGAGAACTGTCAGGTGGTCAAAAACAACGGATTTCAATTGCACGTGTGTTCGCAACAGACCCTGATTTGTTTGTACTTGATGAACCAACGACGGGAATGGATGTGCATTCCAGGGAAGAATTTTATAAATTATTGAAGCACAGTTGCAGGGACCATGGGAAGGGAATTTTGATGGTTACACACGATCATGAAGAAATTCGCCATTACGCTGATCAGCATATTGAGTTGGTGCGGAAGGAGGACTCCCCTTGGAGATGTTTTTCCATGGATTCATGCAAAGAGCTTTCCAAGCCTCATTCCTTATCTCGTTAATTGCACCAATGTTGGGCTTGTTTTTAATTTTGCGTAGACAGTCCCTTATGGCGGATACATTATCACATATCTCTTTAGCTGGCGTAGCGTTAGGATTGTTAATTGGTGTCAATCCAACATGGACCAATATTTTGGTAGTGGTAGTGATTGCAGTTTTGCTTGAATATTTACGTGTTGTTTATCGTACATATTCAGAAGTGTCGATTGCGATTTTAATGTCTGCCGGCATGGCATTAGCGCTAGTCCTGATGGGATTAAATAATGGAGGGTCGACATTAAGCATAAATCAATTTTTGTTCGGTTCTATTGTTACCATCAGTAAAGAACAAGTTTGGATATTGCTGGGACTGACAGTTATTATTGGCATACTATACTTAGTTTTTCGAAAGCCAATGTATATTCTTACATTTGATGAGGAAACAGCCTTTACTTCTGGCTTACCTACCAAAGTCATGTCGGTTCTATTTAATGTACTAACAGGGGTAACAATTGCAGTGATTATGCCGATAGTCGGTGCTTTACTTGTCTCTGCGATCATTATTTTGCCTGCTGCCATTTCACTGAGGTTCAGCAAAAGTTTTAATGGTGTCATTTTGATTGGTATTGTCATTGCATTAATTGGTACTTCGAGTGGTTTAATCGCCTCTTATGAATTGGGTACGCCACCAGGTGCTTCTATCACACTAGTCTTAATTGTGATTTTTGTTATTCTTACACTTATTAAGTACATCTTAAGTCAACTAAAATTAGAGAGACTATT
>Ga0209013_10005456_pt1 | contig 10952 bp, 9 predicted proteins | sample Cruoilmetagenom2_FD_187291 | JGI IMG/M metagenome (GOLD analysis project Ga0209013, IMG submission 187291) | Oil polluted marine microbial communities from Coal Oil Point, Santa Barbara, California, USA - Sample 2 (SPAdes) (version 2) | ecosystem: Environmental > Aquatic > Marine > Oil seeps ...
AGTCGAACCACACATCGAGTATATCCTCTTCCCTGCCAAAAGATTTGCCGCCGCATTTTTGGCACTTAGCTCCGTCATAGATGAGCTCCTCTGTATCTTTTTCAAACCAGATATCTGCGCCGAATTTTTCAAACAAAGCATATACATGATCTATGACCTTTTGATTAATATGTATTTCGCCGCAATCTTTGCAAAAAAACAGTGCAATGGGAACGCCCCAGGAGCGCTGCCTTGAAACGCACCAGTCCGGCCGGTTTTCAATCATACCGTAGATTCTGTCTCTGCCCCATTTGGGAATCCATTTTACATTATCTATCTCGGCAAGTGTTTTTTTTCTCAGATCGGTTTTGTCCATGGATATAAACCACTGGGGAGTTGCCCTGAAAATAACTGGTTTTTTGCAGCGCCAGCAGTGCGGGTAGGAATGTTTTAGACCTCCTGATGCCAGCAGAGAACCGTTTTCCTGTAATTTGGCGATAATCTCTTTGTCTGCCTTAAACACAAACTGGCCTGAAAAAAAATCTGCCTCATCTGTGAAACATCCCCTGTCATCCACAGGAGAAAGAGGTTCCAGATCATATAAGAGAGAGACCTCGTAATCTTCTCGGCCGTGTCCCGGAGCTGTATGAACGCAGCCTGTTCCGGTATCCAGAGTTACATGATTCCCAAGAATAATCATGGATGTTCTGTCATAAAATGGATGGAGGCATTCTTTGCGTTCAAGAATAGAGGCATTAAATTCTGCGATAGTCGAATAATCATCAAAGCCGAATGTTTCCATGCAGTTTGCGGCAAGCTCTTTAGCAAGTATAAATGTCTCCCCCATGCCGTTATCAACCGCTGAATATATAAAATCGGGATGCAGACATACAGCAAGGTTGGCAGGGAGAGTCCACGGGGTTGTTGTCCATATGACAACAGAGACTTTTTTGCCTGATAATGCAGGTATGTCAGAACCGAGATCATCTTTTAATGGAAATTTAACAAAAATTGAAGGAGATTTTTCATCCGCATACTCTATTTCTGCTTCAGCCAGGGCTGTTTTACAACTGCAGCACCAGTATATTGGTTTTTTACTCTTAAAAAGGCTTCCTTCAAGAGCAAATTTGCCGCATTCAGCCGCAATTGTTGCTTCATATTTATAATCCATGGTGAGATAGGGATTATCCCACTCGCCCATTACTCCAAGTCTTTTAAATTCATCACGCTGGATATCGACATATTTTTCAGCATATTCTCTGCATAACCTGCGGATTTGGATTCTGGTTTTTTCCTGCTTTTTTTTCCCAAGCTTCTTGTCAACATTATGTTCAATGGGAAGACCATGGCAATCCCAGCCAGGCACATATTCTGCATTAAATCCTGACATCTGTCTGGAACGGACAATAATATCCTTTAATATTTTATTTAAAGCCGTGCCCATATGGATATTTCCGTTTGCATATGGAGGACCGTCGTGCAGAATAAACTGCTTCCGGTCTTTGGAAATGGTTCTTATTTTTTTATATAACCCGTCTTCTTCCCATGAGTTTAATTGCTCAACTTCACGCTTGGCCAGCTTGGCCTTCATGGGAAATCTGGTGGACGGGAGGTTCAGAGTATCTTTATAATCCATTTAATCCTCCGAAAAGATTGTTTTTTGCTTGATTGATTTTTGACAGTTTGAGAGAGCCAGATAAAATGCACCCACAGCCAGTTCAGCGCAATGGATCTCTTCGGGCTGCAGGGTCTCAAGGTATTCAACTACAGCTTCAGGATTAATAGACCACGCTTCATCAATTGTTTTGCCTTCTGCGAGGCTTGCAACCACATTACTGCAGGCATTTGTATTCATACATCCGTTAATATTAAAAGACGCTGATATAATTATATTATCTTTCAAGGTTAAAAAGAATTCAACTGTGTCACCGCATTCACCTGTCTTTATTCCGTATCCATCAGGATTTTCAATGGTTTCACGTTTGTCCCTGTTAAGCGCCATTTCAAGATAATGTAGAGAATGATCCTGCCAGAAATTAAACTTTTTGCCCGCCATGTTAAATTTTTAAAAACCCTCCTGCATTATAACTTAAGGTTAAAACAGATTAATCATGTCTCCGCATTTTTCCTGTGTCGCCACATGCAGCTTTGTATTGCAATCCGCCATGGAAAGGCCAACTTCATATAGAGCTTTATCAGGGGTGTTGTTCTTGCTGCTAAGATGGGCTAAAATCACATGGTCAAGTTGATCATGTTTTATCTCTTCCAGCAGTTTTTTTGAATCAACATTTGACAGATGACCTGTTCTTCCCTTAATCCGCTGTTTCAGATACCAGGGATATGGCCCGTTAGAAAGCATTTCCGGGTCATGGTTTGCTTCAAGAACCAATAGAGAACTCCCTTTAAGGTGTTCCTTAACCATGGAGGTGGCAATACCCAAATCTGTTGCTATTCCAACTTTAACCTTATTTTTTTTAACTGTAAATCCTGTAGTGTCTGCAGCATCGTGGGATATGGAGAAAGGATGAATCTTTAACTCATTAATTATAAATGATGAGCCGCACTCAAAAATTTTCTTGTTATCAATATTTCCAAGCTGTGATGATGCAGCCAGAAGTGTTTTTTTATTTATATAAACCGGCAAATCATAACGACGGGCAAGAACACCCACACCCTGAATATGATCACCATGCTCATGGGAAACAAGGATCCCATCTATGTCTTCCGGCTTAATACCCCTTACCTTAAGCCTTCTTTCTATTTCAACTCCGCTGAATCCTGCATCTACCAGCAGAGATGTAAATCCGTCGGAGATGAATATTGCATTCCCTTTGCTGCCGCTTGCAAGTACACATACTGACAGCTCAACTTCTTTTTCATTTTTAGACAAACTCTGCTGTTTTGCAGAAATTTCTTTAGCGCCTGTATCATTACTTTTATATAACATTTTTTTATCTATAAACCGGTATGACCAAATCCGCCGGTATTTCGCTTTGTTATATCAAGCTGCTCAACTACATCTAATCTTGCATGATAAACTTTATTGATTATCATCTGCGCTATTCTGTCCCCCCTGTGAAAAGTATAACTCTGTGGGCCAAGATTTATTACAGCAATCATAATCTCTCCCCGGTAGTCAGAGTCTATGGTCCCGGGAGAGTTTATAATGCTTACTCCGTGCTTAACAGCAAGCCCGCTTCTTGGCCGTATCTGTGCCTCAAAACCTTCAGGCAGCGCCATGGAAAACCCTGTGGGGAAAAGATGAATTCCTCCATGCTTTAAAACAAAATCTTCTTTAATCGAAGTATAAATATCCATGCCTGCAGAACTGGAGGTCATATATCTTGGCAATGGGATATCTGCATCTGCGTCCGGATTTAGACGAAAAAATTTTATAACAGGCGAATTATTCATGTTTTCAGGCGCAGTCTTATTTGTTTTTTTGTCCCATTTCTTCTTCAAGTACAGCTTTATGACTTAAACGAATTTTACCGCCCCTTGCGATTTCAAGAACTTTCACCTTGAGCTCCTCTCCCTCTTTGACTACATCCTCAACCTTTCCAACACGTTTCAGGTCGAGTTGAGAGATATGACACAGACCGTCAGTGCCTGGTAAAATCTGAACAAAGGCGCCAAAGTCCATTATTTTTACCACCTTGCCATTATAAATTTTTCCAACCTCAGGCTCCACTATTATCTCTTTAATCATTTTTAATGCAGCGTCAGAGTCTTCTTTCGATACTGCTGAAATTTTAATCATGCCTGAATCATCTATTTCAAGGCGTGTGTTTGTTTCGCTTTGAATGCTTCTGATCATTTTTCCACCAGGGCCTATAATATCTCGAATTTTATCAGTTTTTATCTTTAATGTTGTTATTGTGGGCGCATGGGGTGAAATTTCTTTTCGTGATTTATCTAAAGCTTTCATCATACATTCAAGAATAAAAAAGCGCCCTTCCTTGGCCTGATTAAGCGCTTTTTCCATCATTTCCCTGGAAAGTTCATGAATTTTAATATCCATCTGAAGGGCTGTGATACCCTGTTTTGTTCCTGTAACCTTAAAATCCATATCTCCAGCTTGATCTTCATCACCTAAGATATCGGAAAGAATAACAACATTGTCACCTTCTTGCACAAGACCCATTGCAATGCCTGAAACAGGCTCACTAATGGGAACGCCGCCATCCATTAATGCAAGAATGCCGGCACAAACCGTTCCCATTGAAGAAGAACCGTTTGATTCAAGCACCTCTGATACAATTCTTATTGTATAGTCAAATTCTTCTTTAGCGGGTAATATACTTTCAATAGCTCTTGTTGACAGACCTCCGTGCCCTATATCCCTTCGGCTGGGGCCTCCCATGCGTTTTGTTTCTCCCACTGAAAAAGGAGGAAAGTTGTAATGAAGCATAAATGGCCTGAACTCTTCTCCCATTAGAGTCTCAACCCTTTGTTCGTCCTGACTTGAACCAAGAGTCATTACGCCCAGCACCTGGGTTTCTCCACGTGTAAAAAGAGCGCTGCCGTGTGTCCTCGGCAAAATGCCTGTCTCACAGGCAATCGGTCTGATCTCATCAAATTTGCGGTTATCTATACGACGCCCTTCTTTCAGAATAAGATCTCTCGAGATCCTTTTTTGAATATTTGACAAAATTTTATATACTTCTTTTTTGCGATTGCTATAATCATCGCCAAGTTCAGCAAATATTTCCGCTTTAAGATTTCGTATAGCTTTATGACGTTTCATCTTTTCAGGTATAATAATTGTCTCTTTTAATCTTGCTTCAGAACTGATTTCAATCTTGTTGAGAAGATCTTTATCTGTTTCAGGCGGCGCAAATTCGCGCTTTGAAACTCCGACGGCCTCTTTTAACTGAACCTGCATATCTATCAGGGGCTGCATCTCTTTATGGCCTGTAAATATGGCTTCAAGCATATCAGCTTCGCTGACATTTTTACTTCCGCCTTCAACCATGACAACACCTGTTTTTGAACCTGTCACTATAATATTTATATCACTCTCAGTGCATTCTTCGATTGTGGGATTAATTATAAACTCTCCATTAATCCTTCCCACACGAACACTTGCAACAGGGCCGGCAAAAGGAATATCGGAAATTTCCAGAGCCGCAGATGCTCCTATCATGGCAAGCACTTCAGGATCATTCTCCTTATCCATGGAAAGAACCGTTGCAATAACCTGAATTTCGCACCTGTAATCTTTTGGGAAAAGAGGCCTGATAGGACGATCTATGAGACGGGCAGTTAAAGTTTCCTTTTCACTTGGTCTTCCAATTTCACGCCTGAAATAATTGCCGGGTATTCGACCTGCCGCATAAATTTTTTCCTGATATTCCACTGTAAGAGGCAGAAAATCAAAACCTTCTCTTTCTTCATTTGAAGACACGACCGTTACCAGCACCATAGTATCCCCATACTGTACCACAACAGACCCTGAAGCCTGCTTGGCCACCTTGCCGGTCTTGATACTTAATTCTTTTCCATTTATTGTAGCTTTTAATGCTGTTTCCATAAAGGTCTCCAAAAATATTGGCATGGATTTAAAAAGGCCGCAAAATTAGATGCAAGGGCTTTGGATAAAACATGCGCTTTATTTTTTTAAGTTAAATGCGTTTTTAATTCTAAAATATAAATTTTTGGCATACAAACAGATTCTATCTTCTCAAACCGAGTGTTTCGATTATTGATCTGTATCGTTTAACATCTTTATTGTTTAGATAATTTAAAAGTCTGCGCCGTTTTCCAACAAGAAGCAAAAGACCTCTTCTGGAATGGTGATCTTTTTTATGTTTCTTGAAATGTTCAGTAAGATAAGATATACGATGTGTAAGAAGGCCGATCTGCACCTCTGGAGAACCTGTATCTGTATCGTGCTGTTTGTGTTTATCAATCAACCATTGTTTGTCTTCTGTAGATAAAACCACTTTCTTTAAACCCCCTATTATAAAAAAATTATATTCTAAAAATAAAAACTATCAGATCAACCCAGGCTTTTTTTAATAAGACCTAATTTTTTTAATTTTTTAATAAGACCCAAGCTTGTTAATAAGATCAGCCCTTAAATCACAAAGTTTGGCATTAATATCAAACCCTGCCGCTCTGTAATGACCTCCACCATGGTACAAAGAAGCAATACTGGAAACATCAACGGAGCCGTCCGAACGGAGGCTCACATGAAATTTATCAATGCCTCTGTTTTTAACTATATCCTTCATGTGCTGCTTAATCAGGACAGCAACTTTAACGCCGTTTATTTCCAGAGCATAATTTATAAGACCTGGTATATCTTCATCCCGTGCCCCGGTTTTAATTAGAATTTCTCTCGTTAATGTAATTATTGAAAGGCTGCCGTTATTTAAAATCTCAATTGATTCAAGAGCCTTCATTATAAGTTTTATACGGTTTAATGAATAATTACCATAAATATTTTCAGCAATTTTAGAAGGTTCTGCTCCGAACCCCATCATTTCACCACAAATTTCAAATGCTGATATGCCTGTGTTCGAAAAACGAAATGAGCCTGTATCTGTTAATATGCCTGTATATATTGAAGTTGCTATATCTTTGTTAAAACAGACCCCCATATTTTTTATAACGTGATATATAATTTCAGCAGTGGCAGATACTTTTGAATTTATTATTTTGAAATCACCAAATTCGGTATTTAATAAATGGTGATCTATGTTAATTGTTGATGATATTTTATCTATCTTTTGTGCTGCTTTGCCGATTCTGTTCAGATCACTGCAATCAAGAATAACAGCAGTATCATAATTTTCTTTTTCGCAAAAATGCTGTTTTATGCTGTCAATACAGGGTAAAAAACCATACTTTGCAGGAATCGGGCTTTCATTGTACATCGTTATTTTGATGTTTAAGGCTTTAAGTGAAAGCCCAAGTGCAATCATGGAACCCAGTGCGTCCCCATCAGGATTTTTATGCGCAGTAATGAGAACATTTTTACTGTTGATCAACTTTTGTGTTATTTTGTGTGATATCTGCATTAACGGATTTTAGCAACTCATCTATTCGTGCGCCGTATTCAAAAGATTCATCATAAAAAAATTTCAGTTCAGGCATATACCGCAAGCCAAGGCTGTTTGCAAGTGAACGTTTTAGAAATTTCAAAGCGCTTTTAAGCCCGGCAGATGCTTTTTTGCTGTTTTTTTTCCCGCCCCTTGCTGCAAAGTATATATTGGCAACTCTTAAGTTCCCTGTCATCTCTACACGGGTAACAACAATAGTTTCAAGCCTTGGATCCTTGATCTTTTTTTTTAATAAGTCAGAAAGGATTTTTTGAATATGACCGCTAATCCTGTCAGATCTTGTAAAAGGTTTCATATGAAAATAATTTCCAGTTCAGTGTCAACAACCTCGGGAAACCCGAGTTCACAGACCATATTGAAGACTTTATCAGCCTTGGAATTGATCAATGACTTGTCGTTGCCGACCATGGAAAAACCTATTGTTGAGTTTTTATGCGAGTCCTGGTGCCCCACTTCGGCAACAGAAGCATTAAAATTATTGCGTACTCTGGCAATAACGGATTTCAAAGCTTTTCTTTTCTCTTTTAAAGAACGACAGGCTCTAAGCCTTAATGTGATAAACCCAATACCAACAACCATTGCAGTTAGAGACTTTTGCAAAATCCCCCCTTATTCAGGCTGCCAAATTTTTAAAAAATTTAGTCAAGCTTAGGTTTAATCTCAATCATAAAATAGCATTCAATAATGTCATTGTTTTTAATGTCATTATAATTTTCAAGCCCTATACCGCACTCATAACCGTTCTGAACTTCTTTTACATCGTCCTGGAAACGTCTAAGGGAAGAAATTTTACCATCATATATTACATTGCTATCTCTTATAAGTCGTGCCTTGCTGCCGCGTTCAATCTTTCCATCAGTAACAAAACAGCCGGCTATTGCACCAATCTTAGGCACATGAAATACATCCCGCACTTCAGCTGAGCCCAACACTTCTTCTTTAAAAGTTGATGCCATCAAACCGACAATAGAGTTTTTAAGCTCTTTTATTACGTCATATATTACATTATAATAACGGATATCAACATTTTCATAATTTGCGAGAGCGGAAACCTTTGCAGAAGCCCGAACATTAAAACTTATAATTGTTGCGTCAGAAACAGCTGCAAGAGAAATATCGGATTCTGTAATTGCACCGGTGGCTGAATGAATTACATTTATTTTCACTTCATTATTTGAAAGTTTTATTAAAGAATCTTTAAGCGCCTCAATAGAACCGTGAACATCTGCTTTAATAATTATATTAAAGTCTTTTACATCGCCTTCCTTTAACTTTAAATAAAGATTGTCCAAACTTAGTCTGGAAGATTTAGAAAGCTCTTTTGTCCGCTGATTTAAAATGCGATGGGAACTAATGTCTTTTGCATCTTTTTCACTATCGAGTGCAACAAGCTCATCTCCTGCATCGGGCACACCTGTTAAACCAATAATTTCAACAGGGATTGACGGTCCTGCCGAATCCAGGTTTTTACCCTTGTCATTTATCATTGCCCTGATTTTACCATAATGCACTCCGCAAACAACAGATTCTCCAACATGAAGAGTTCCCTCCTGTATTAAAACACTAGCCACAGAGCCTTTGCCATGATCAAGTTTTGCTTCAACAACATAGCCTTTGGCCAGCTTGTCAGGGTTTGCCTTTAATTCAAGCACTTCTGCCTGTAGAAGTATCATGTCAAGAAGCTCGTCTATGCCCTGGTTTGTTTTTGCAGAGACTTGAAGAAATATTGTATTCCCTCCCCAGTCTTCAGGCACAAGGCCTGCTTCCGAAAGCTCACGCTGAACACGATCCGGCTCGGCATTCTGTTTGTCGATTTTATTTATTGCAACTATAATAGGCACTTGGGCTGCATTAGCGTGATTTATTGCTTCTATGGTTTGAGGCATAACTCCGTCATCAGCAGCAACAACAAGGATTACAATATCGGTAACATCTGCGCCGCGTGCTCGCATGGCAGTAAAAGCTTCATGCCCGGGTGTGTCCAGAAAAATGATCTGACCCTTGCCTGTTGAAACGTTATATGCTCCGATATGCTGGGTTATTCCTCCTGCTTCAACTTCTGTAATTTTTGTTTTACGTATTACATCAAGAAGAGAGGTTTTGCCGTGATCAACGTGGCCCATAATAGTAACAACAGGAGGTCTCGAGATAAGCTTGTCGGGCTCGTCTTCCTGAACAGCTATAATCTTTTTTTCTTCAAATGCAACCTGTTCAACTTCATAGTCAAATTCAGATGCAACTATTACAGCAGTATCAAAACCTAACGGCTGATTTACGGTTGCCATTACACCAAGCCCAATCAGTTTTTTTATAATTTCACTTGCTTTTATCCCCATACGCTTGGCGAGTTCTGAAAGAATAATAGTCTCATCGATTTTTATCCTGCGCTTAATGGCCTTAGGTGTTGTAATTTGAGTCTTTTGACCGACTGCTACTCTCTTTCTCCCCTTGCGGTCTCTCCTGGTTTTACGTCCTTTTGAACCCTTTGTATAAAGTTTATCGCCTTCTACGATCTCTTTTTTACGAAATGAAACTTTCTTTTTTAAAACTTTTTTATTCTTTACATCCTCTTTCTGTATATTGGCTTTATTTTCTTGTTTTGGTTTTGAGGCAAAAGATGTTTCAGCTTTTTTAATATCGACCTTGTTTTTTGCTGTATCCTTCCCGCCTTTATATTTGGCTTTAAACTCTTTTTTTACAGGCTCAGGTTTTTCTTTTATCTTTTTAACAGAAGGTGGGATTGCGGCTAACTTTATGATCTTAGCAGGGGTGTCCTTTCTTTTCCTTTTTGCCGCATGCTTATGGACAGGTTTTTTAATTTCCGTTTTTTCAGGAGAGATGTCATCAGCCTTTTCTTTTTCCACCGTTTCTTCAGGTATTATGACCTCGACCTCGGGTTCAGCAATCTCCTCTTCTATAGCAGTCTCCTCACTAACAACTTCTATAGCAGTCTCCTTTGCAACAACCTTTTTTTTTCTTCTCCGGATAACAGTTGATTTAACACGTACTACTTCAACTTCTTTTGGTTTTTCTCCGAACAAAGAAGACTTGATCTTTTCAACCATAGTATCATCAACTGAACCCATATGACTTTTTACGGGAACGCCCATATTCTGCATCTTTTCAAGGAGAACCTTGTTGGTTATATTAAGATCCTTGGCAAGTTCATATACCCTGATCTTTGCCATTCCATCCCCCTATATTTATTGGTTTAAAACTTTCATACATAGATAATATCTTTACAACACGACGCTTGTTTGTCTAATTTAAAGCGTTAAGCTTAAATTTTAATCCTCGAAACACAAAAGAGCCTGCCCGAAGCGGTTCTATATTTTCGCTTTTCTTGAAATTGGATATTGATATAAATGCCTCTTTTAAGATTCATCGGATTCATCCTCTTTGATAACATTTTCATCAGGTTCGTCCCATTTAAGCTTTGCTGCATTGATAAGAGCAGCAGCATTTTCTTCGGCCATATCATTAATCTGCATTATTTCCTCAACGGATGCTATACTAAGCTCCCCGGCAGAGTAATAACCTTTTTCATATAATAAATCAGCCAGCTTTATATCAACTCCAGGCATGGAAATAAGTGAATCATAACCGTTTTTCATGGTTTTATTATAGGAAGATTCACCCTTAACATCTAGACGCCAGCCAGTTAGTTTTGATGCGAGTTTTACATTTTGCCCTTTTTTACCAATTGATATTGAAAGAAATTCATCAGGCACAACAACTTCCATGGTATTATTTTCTTCATCAATAATAACCCTGGAAATTTCAGCAGGCGCAAGTGCATTACATACATATTTTGCAACATCAATGTTCCATGGTATAATATCTATTTTTTCACCCTTAAGTTCCTGTACCACATTTTGAACACGGCTTCCTTTCATACCGACACAT
>Ga0209013_10005457_pt1 | contig 10948 bp, 9 predicted proteins | sample Cruoilmetagenom2_FD_187291 | JGI IMG/M metagenome (GOLD analysis project Ga0209013, IMG submission 187291) | Oil polluted marine microbial communities from Coal Oil Point, Santa Barbara, California, USA - Sample 2 (SPAdes) (version 2) | ecosystem: Environmental > Aquatic > Marine > Oil seeps ...
TCCTGAATAGTAAGCAGGGATAATCCTGAAAAGCTTTCGCCGATATACTCCTCACATTGGCGAAAGGCGGAACCTTTTCCCACCAGCATTTCGAGGTCTTCACGATGAACATCCGGACCGACAACCCCAAGGGACAGGTAGGACGGCAGGACAATATTATCAATCCAATAACCGGACTTGATTTTGTCAAACAATCGGAAATACTCTTTATTCTCTCCCTCCCTGGTGTTATAAATTGGGACGATAGCCAGTTCCACATCGCCACGCGAAAACGCATTAATCAGGGCACTGGTATGCGGGTAGGTTGTAATTTTTGCTTTCGGAGCGTACTGAACTGCCGCCTGCCAGGCATGAGAGTTTTCTGGTCCGAGAGTCGCTAATGTTATCATTTTCAAAGGTTCCGGTTGCTATAAGATTCAATCCAGATTCAAAATCAGGACAAGACGTAATCTAACTATAATAAAATAAATACCCGCAATGATAAACCTTAAAATACAGAAGACAGAACATGAGGCATGAGAGCGGCACAGTTGCAGAATACCTTGCAGCACTCACAAACTCAGACCGTTACGGACCTCAGATTGTTGCACAACGGACTTTTGCATCCACTGAAGCGGACCTGGCTGTAACCAACCCGCATCTTCCGGAGGCCCTTGAAAAAGTACTCCCCACGATTGGTATTGAACAGTTATATTCTCACCAGGCCCATGCTGTTGACTGTATCTTGAATAATAAGAATGTTCTGGTAGCAACACCGACTGCCAGCGGAAAATCACTTATTTATAACCTGCCGGTTTTCAACAGCCTCATGACCAGCCCGAACGCCAGAGCCCTTTACCTTTTTCCCCTCAAAGCCCTGGCGCAGGACCAAGTCAGAAATATTGACACCCTGGCCGCCAGGCTCCCGGAGTATTTTGAACAGCATGGCCGTACCGCTGCGGCTATCTATGACGGTGACACGACAGCATATCGGCGGAAAAAAATACGAGAAAACCTTCCAGGTATCCTTGTGACCAATCCGGACATGCTTCACCTTGCCCTGCTTCCCTACCATGACATCTGGGGAAACCTGTTCAGCAACCTCACCCATATTGTTATCGATGAAGTGCATACCTACAGGGGAGTTTTCGGTTCTCACATGGCCTGGGTCGTCAGAAGACTTAAACGCATCTGTTCCCTGTACGGATCAAAACCGGTTTTTATTCTCTCTTCTGCCACAGTCGGCAACCCGGAAGAACTTGGCGCACGACTTATTGATGCGCCGATTGAAGTCATCACCCGATCGGGGACACCGAAACCGCCAAGAAATATAGTCTTACTGAATCCACTTGACTCAGCTCCCTATGCTGCCACCATGCTGTTGGAATCAGCGGTAAGAAGAGGACTTCGTACCATAGTGTACACCCAGTCCAGGAAAATGACAGAACTGATTACCATGTGGACCGGCAAACGTATTGGAGAACTTCAGGCCAAAATTGCTTCGTACCGCGCCGGATTTCTCCCAGAAGACCGCCGTCAAATTGAAAATGGCCTGGCAACCGGCAAACTGCTTGGAGTCATTTCCACCTCTGCTTTAGAGCTGGGAATTGATATCGGCAACCTGGATATCTGCATCCTGGTAGGATACCCCGGCTCCATGATGGCAACCTGGCAGAGGGCTGGACGGGTGGGCCGCAACCAACAGGAATCACTGGTTGTCCTGATCGGCCACGAAGATGCACTGGACCAGTACTTCATGCGTCACCCTGATGACTTCTTTGGCCGGGACGTGGAAGCGATAGTATTCAACCCGGACAATAGAAGCATTGCCAAACAACATCTCAACTGTGCGGCTGCAGAGTCACCTCTTAATATGGATGACCCGCTCTGTTCATTCGAGTCATCAAGAGACTTCCTTGATGAATTAACCCAACAGGGCTTGCTGCTCTGTTCAGCCGACGGTATGACATGGTTCTCTGCCAGGAAATATCCGCAAAGGGATGTGAACCTGCGTGGCGGCGGAACACGATACCAGATCAGGCAATGGGATAATCGCAAAATCATTGGCGAAATCGACGGATTGCGGGCTTTCAAGGAGTGTCATCAGGGAGCCATATACCTGCATATGGCCCGAAGCTGGCTGGTAAACAATCTTGACCTGGAAGGACATGAAGTTCTTGTCACAGAGCTGAAGCCTCATTACTTCACCAGACCTGTCTCCAACAAAACCACTGAAATCATACAAACCTTTGAAACAAAAACTGTCGGCTCAACCCGTGTTCACTTCGGTTCACTCCGGGTCACAGAGACAATCACCGGCTACCGCCGATATCTACTCGGCAGTCAGAAGAATATCGGTTTTTTCCCATTAGACCTTCCACCGCAGGTTTTCGAGACTGAAGGCCTCTGGGTTGAAATACCGCCATTGCTCCAGGATAAAATCGAAAAAAAACTGGATCATTTTATGGGAGGAATCCATGCCGTTGAACATGCCATGATTGCCCTGATCCCCCTGCTCGTTCTCTGTGACCGCAATGACATCGGCGGTATATCACACCCCTGGCACGAACAGCTGGGAAAACCGGGAATATTTATTTTCGACGGATACAGCGGCGGGGTCGGCCTGACCAGAAAAGGATTTTCGCTCATCCGGCAGCTTATGGAAAAAACCCTTGATGCGGTCCGGGACTGCTCCTGTGAACTTGGTTGCCCTTCCTGTGTCCACTCCCCCAAGTGCGGGTCAGGCAACCGGCCGATTGATAAAAAAGCGTGTATCAGTATTCTGGAAGGACTGCTTCAAAAAGACATGGAAAACTCTTCACGTTCATTATTATCGCCCCCATTCAAAAGTATTTCCCGCATTATTGGAGAAGCTTCACAAAAAAGAAAATTATCTGTCAAGCTCCCTGAAAAATACGGGGTCTTTGACGTCGAAACCAGAAGATCGGCTCACCAGGTCGGGGGATGGCACAGGGCCGAACGAATGGGAATAAGTGTTGCAGTTCTTTACGACAACAGAACTGACAGGTTTATACAATTCCAGGAAAAAGAAATAGAAGGCTTGATCGATCATCTCTACGATCTTGACCTGGTGGTGGGTTTTAACAACAAACGCTTTGACAACCGTGTTCTTTCTGCATACACATCGTTACGGCTCAGCGATCTGCCGTCTTTGGATATTCTGGAGGAAATTACCAACCAGCTCGGATACCGTCTCAGCCTTGACAAACTTGCAGAACACACCCTGGGGGTAAAAAAATCCGGCAATGGACTTATTGCCCTCAAGTGGTTCAAACAGGGACGTATGGACCTGTTGGAAAAATATTGCCGGAAAGATGTCGAAATAACCCGTGATCTCTTTCTATATGGTATGCGGCGGCAGCACCTTCTCTTTCAGAACAAGGCGGGGATGACCGTCCGGCTGCCTGTCAATTTCCACAAAGCAATCGAGAAAGTTTTCCGGACCGGCAACAAGAGGTCTTAGCTCGCATTTCTCGTGACGATCTTTATGAAAAATATTAAGGCCAGATGAGTTTTCGATGGACCCAGCCCTTCAGTTTAGGATGCTTCACCTGAATCCAGTCGCCGTCTCGCTTGACTTTTTTCAGAATAACCTCACGGACAACACTTCCAACCTTTTTGTAATTTACCCCAGGACCTGAGCGGACGTTGCCTTCTTTTACGATCACAATGACATATTGCGCATTGGAGACCAACGGGGAAAAAATCCAACCCTGATCATTTTCAAAATCACTGACCTTGACCCATTCTCCCTTGCGGGACAAAACTTTGAGAGGATAGCCTACAGGTAATTCAAACAGAGTACTATACTTCGTTCCAGGACCGGAACGAAGATTTACAGCTTCTTTATTCACACTGACATACTCTGCTGCCAGTGCTGTAGACTGTACACCCAGGCTAAACGCTGCAATTAATGACATGACGACAAAAAACCGTTTGAACTCAAACCATACCATCGTATTCTCCTTACTATTACTCGCTTTATTCAAGTGTTGTCCTCACTAGCCCACATTTCTCACCAAGTTCGTCGCGAGAAGCTGTAAAGGATTGTGGATACAAGGCGCGCGCCGAAAAACACCCGCAGGCATACTGTTAGTATGTTGAGGATGTTTTTCAAGCGCAACGAAGTAGACGCAATACTTTACAGCTTCGCAGCAGATCGCTGGTGAGAAATGTTGGTTAATTCTTCATTATTTTGAGGTACATCAAAAATTCCTGATTTCCCTTGGCACCTTGGATTGGCGATTTAACTATACCAACACACGAAAGCCCGGCATCAGACGCAAAGCCTTTTGCCATCTCCAACGCCTCGTCATGGAGGGCGCTGTCCCGAACCACTCCGCCACGCGCAACCATGTGCGATGGCAGTTCAAACTGGGGCTTGACCAAAGCGATGATCAATACTTCATCGTCAAACAGGCTGCTCACGGGTTTAAGCAGTAAATCAAGAGAGATAAATGAAGCGTCTATCACAGCCAGGTCGATTGACTCCGGAATCTGTTCCCGGGTCAGAAACCTGGCGTTGACTCTCTCGAGAACAACCACCCGGTCATCATTTCGAAGCTTCCAGTCCAGCACCCCGTACCCGACATCAATGCTGTATACCTTTTTAGCTCCCCTCTGGAGCAGGCAGTCTGTAAACCCTCCTGTTGAACAACCTATATCGGCACAAACAAGCCCATCCGGATCCACAGCGAAAAATTCCAACCCGGCTTCAAGTTTTTTTCCACCCCGGCTGACATATGGTTGTTTTTCCTTAAGCTCAAGCTGACAGTCCGATGCATACATACTTCCAGCCTTACCGCCCGACTGACCATCCACCAAGACCCTGCCGACACCGATCAGAGCCCGGGCAGTCTCAATACTTTCTGCAAATCCTTGATCAATAAGCAGGGTGTCAAGCCTCTTTTTAGTCACAGTACAGCAAAACCGGAACGTATTTTCGGTTACTGTAAACGAGCTAATTGCTGTTCGGCGGTCGTAGCTTCCGGACTGTCGGGATATTCAGATATCAACTTTTTGTATATAATCTTTGCCGTCTCATGATCGGTGAGTTTTTCAAAAGACATGCCCTGTTTAAGCAGGGCGGTTGGAGTCCGTTTATGCTTTGCATGATTTGAAATCACCTTTTGATAATCCAGGATAGCAAGATCGTACTCACCTCGTCCATACAGACTCTCAGCCATGTAAAACAGTGTTTCGGCAGCCCGGTCACCTCTGGGATTTTGAGAAAGAACTTTTTCAAAGGTTTTATATGCTTCGGTATACTGCTTGCCTTTATACAAGGCCACTCCCTGGCTGAAAATATCCCCTTTTTGTCCACCCTGGACAGGAGCAGCAATCTCCGGTTTTTTTCCGGAGTCCCCTGTTGACGGCTTGGTTGTAGCGACAGCCTTATCCTTTTGACTCGAATCAACTTTCTTTTTCCGATCATCCGGCTTTAAATTTATGACCCCACCGGAAGCGGCAGCCGCAATCACAGTTCGCTTTCTGGCTTCTTCTGCGCGCCGGGCTGCCTCATGTGCTCTATCTTCCGCTTCACGAATCCGGGCCTGACTCATTTTATCCAGGTTTCTTTCCGACTGGCTGATTTTATCTTCCATCGACTTGAGTCGACGGTCATTTTCCGCCTGCATCTTTTCAATCATAAGCTGGAGACCAGCTATATTCTCCTTTGTCTGCTCGCGATAACGAGTCTCCTGATGGGCATTCTCTTCAACGGTTGCCCGAAGCTGCAACACCTCATTCTGCACTTCATCAATACGACTGACAGAACTGGCCTGCCGCTTTTGCATCTGGCCGACAGTGGTGCTTCTAACCTCTTCCACCTTCTGATTAACCGCTCGGACCTGATATTGCAAATCCTGTATCTCATCCTGCGATGCACACTGGCACAAAAGAAATAGAGAACAACCCGCAACAGCCAAATTTCGTAACCGCTTCATTCACTTTCCCCTTACAAATCTTTTCTTTCCGATCATCTGATATTTAAAAAAGCATAAAACTTCATAGATCAATGTCAACGCCTATTTTCAGAAAGATTACTTTGAAGAAGCAACCCACTGAGGATAGGACTGATTACCCTTTATATCAAATAATACTTGCATATTCCTGCCATCCTTCCTTACCGAACAAATCTGCTGTCGACCGTTCCTCCGCCGGGAAAATCCTATTTGTTTACCATCCGGAGACCAGGTTGGAGATTCGAATTCACCCCATCCGGAAGTGACCTGTCTGGACAACGACGAATTGTGTGGATCCATTGTAAAAATATGATAATGCCCATCTTTAAGACTAGTGTACGCCAGCAAGTCTTCCTTCGGTGACCATTTTGGCTCCGTATTTTCTTGTCCCTCATATGTCATCCGTTTCACCTTACCGCTTTTCATTTCCATCAGATAAATTTGCGGTGATCCGCTACGGTCGGAAACAAAAGCGATATACTTTCCATCAGGCGACCAGGATGGAGAAACATTTATTCCGGCCCGGGAAGTCAACCGTTTTTTGACATTCCCCTGCCGGTCAATCAGATACAGGTCAGGGCTGCCGTCCTTGCTCAATGTTAAGACCATTGTTTTACCATCCGGCGACCAGGCAGGAGCCAGATTCATTCCCTTCCTCCTGGAAATGGCCTGAGTTATCTTATCCTGACGCAAATCAGTCAGGTAAAGGTTCTGATTTCCGCTGTGGTATGAAGAATAGGCCAGATAATTACCGTCTGGTGAAAAACGAGGCGACACAACCAAATGCTTGTGACGGGTAATTTGTCTGTTGTGCAGGCCCATTACATCAGAAATATAGACTTCCTTTTTGCCGGTGGCGTCTGAAACATAGGCTATCCTCGACCGGCTTATGCCGCTCTCCCCCGTAAACACTTCAATAATAGCATCACAGAGCCTGAGCACCATATCGTCCTGCTGTTTGACTGTCCCACGGTAACGGCGGCCGGTAATCATCTTGTCCTCTGCCACATCAAGAAGGCGTCCCTCTACCAGAAGTCCGGAATCATCCGTTTCATACCTGCCCATTATGACGTAATCAACACCAAGAGCTTTCCAGTCCGCATCGTTTCTCCCGCTATAACGATCCGGGTCGAGGACCTGAATAAAGCCATGAAACTCCAACCCACTTGCCAGAATACCAGCCATTGATTTTCCCTGACCAGCCTCTTCTTCTGGAGACGAAGCATTTAAAAACCTAGGGACAGCTACCACAACTTTACGAACATCCTGGGCGGTGATATCGAGATAAACCCTTTCGGCCTGGGCTGGAGGAAGACCTCCCGTCAGCATAACAAGACAAATGACGACGGGGAGAAGAAGTGTAGGAAGTCTATATATTAATCGCATAACGGTATTGACTAAATTGAGCTGGTTGAACCTTCTGGGTTTACATTAATAACTCACCGGGCCGGAAACGAAGACCGACCTCGATTGATGACTGGGTCATCAGGGTTGGAAAACGTGGCATCGGCACAGCGTTCTGCACTGTTTTCATAACAAACTGATCAAAAAAAGGATCCTTTGATTTCTTTTCAATTGTTGTGCTGGTAACCGTTCCGTCCCTGCGTATCGTAAGGACAACCACTGTCTCAAGGCCAACATCCCACTGACGCATATCCGGCAGAACCCAGAAACTCTGTACCCGGTCATAGAGAGAAGAGAGGTATTGCTTAAAGACGATCGACTGAACCTCTTTACTTCCTGAAGATTTCCTGGATGACGATGATGATGCCGCCTTGACTCCCTTTTGGCGGATCATCTCGGCCAGGGCTGCCCTGGCCTCCTGTGCAGCCTGACGTGCCAGCTCCTCGTTCATTCTTGCGTCATTCAGCGCCTGTTTTTTCTTTTTCTCCTGTTCACGCCTGGCTTTTTCTTCGGCCAACTTGTGCGGGTCTGTTTTCCGAACTTTCCGCTTAATGGGTTTCAAAGATACCGGTTTGACCGGCACAGGATTTTCCTGAACCGGTTCCGGCTCCATGGCAACCGCTGCCTTGGCCTTGGCAGGTTCAAGCTTGGTTACAGTTTCAGGCTCCGGAGCGGGAGCCTTCTGTTGTGGTACACTCTCACTGACCTCGGGCAGCGAAACAAGGTTAATAGTTACCACATCATCAAGAAGAGGCTTCCGATTCATCAACTCCGGCAGGGTTGCCGAGACGACAAGTGTAATAAAATGGAATGTCAGGGCCAGGCCGACCGGTTTTAGCCAGCCCCGCTCAAACTGCTTCTGCTGCAGGAAAAAATCTGTGTCGCTGAAACTCACTCCATTCAGTTTCAAAACCTCCTACCGTTTTTCTTTTTCTGCAGATGGCTGGGTTATCATCCCCAGCTTTTCAAATCCGGACTGCTTTATGTCCGCCATAATGGCAACAACTTTGCCATAAGCCACATTCTTGTCGGCCTTCAGATAAATCGGCCGCTTTTTTTCCTCATCAGACATGGCGCTCAACTGCTGTTTGAACAGGGAGCTGTTTACCTTGACCTTGTTCAGGTAAATGTGCCCTTCCTTGTTCAGTGAAACCATAAGCGGCTCCTCTTTCTGACGGAGGGACTTGGCTGTTGTTTCCGGAAGTTCGACCTCAAGCCCCTGGGTCATCATTGGCGCTGTCACCATAAAAATTATAAGCAACACCAACATGACGTCAACAAGCGGCGTCACATTAATTTCCGCAACCAGCCCTCTTCGGCCCCCTCCATTCATCGGTCCCATAGCCATTGTGTTCTATTTCCTCTACAGGTGACTATGCACGGGTTAAAAAATCACGCTCAATAAGATTTAAATAATCCGTGGAGAAGTATTCGACTTCAGACTCAAATTCAGCCAGTTTGTTTGAATAAAAATTATAAAAGACAACAGCTGGAATGGCAACTGCCAAACCGGCAGCAGTGGCAACCAGAGCCTCGGAAATACCAGGAGCGACAACGGCAAGTGACGCTGACCCACGCATACCGATATCATGAAACGAGTTCATTATTCCCCAAACTGTCCCGAACAAACCGATAAAGGGAGTGGTACTTCCGGTAGTGGCCAAAAACGGCAGAGACCTGCCAAGACGGTCAATCTCCATTACATGTGCTTTTCGCATGGATCGCTTCATATTATCCAGCGTTGCAAGCTGCATTTGCAGTGTTTCTGACTCCCGGTCCTGTCTCTCCCGGGCAGTACTGATTTTTTTCAACTCATGGAAACCCGATACAAAGACGGCCGCTTCCGGGCTGAAGGTGTACTCTCTGGCCGAGTTGTAGGCTTCACTGAGGGTTTTGCTCTCCCAGAATTGATCAAGAAAATCTTCTGAATTCCGTCGGGCCCGCTTGAACATCAGCTGTTTCATGACAATGATACTCCAGGAAGCAACGGAAAAAATTAAGAGAGTTATCATAACGGCCTTGACCATAAGCCCGGCGTTCATCATCATCTGAACAAGTGAAATATTCACAGTAAGCGTCTCTTTTTACTTCTCATGTTGGTGGATGTACAGAACCAGGAATAATAAAGAAAATGTTACTTTCCAGACTGTCCTCGGCATACCGAGGTAACGGACAACTTGCCAACTTGCATCAACTGTCATACACATATGTCATACACATAAGATTATAAATATAACTGAAAAATACAATTCTGTCGACCTTGTAATGAAGATAGTGTACAAATCCCGACAGGTCGATTTTGCATTCGTTAAGACGTTATAAAGTCACACGATACGTATACGCTTTTTATCTTTCATTTTTGTTGCAGGAGAACATACAATGCCAAACGACAGATATGATGTTGTTATAATAGGAGCAGGGCCTGCAGGCATCCAGGCGGCGATCCATGCATCGAGAAAAAAAACCGATGTTCTTTTACTTGGCCGCATAGAAAACAGTGCCCTCTATTCCGCCCATATTGAAAACTATGCCTTTACAGAAGGCATCCAGGCCGGAAAGGACCTTCTGGAAGCCGGACACCGGCAGGTAACACAATTCGGCACCAAAATTGTTCCGGAAGATGTTTTAAAGATCTCCCAGAATGATAACCGGTTCCAGCTGGAGCTTGAATCCAGTACTGAAGTAACCACCCGGACACTCATTTTTGCCATGGGCGTGTCCAAGAAGAAACTATCCGTTCCGGGAGAAAAAGAACTCTCCGGTCGCGGTGTAAGTTACTGTGTCGACTGTGATGCAAATTTTTACCGGGGCGCTACAGTCGCCGTTGTCGGCGATCGAAGTGCTGCCGTTGACGGGGCATTGACCCTGCTTGGTTATGCCGCCAGGGTCTTTCTGATATCCCAACAACTCGATGTCTCCCCAGAGCTTCTTGACCGGCTTGAAAAAAGCAGCGTCGAGGTTATTGTCGAGGCCAAGGTAAAAACCATTGAGGGAGAAAATGATGTTACAGGTATCGAGCTTCAAAACGGCGACAAAATCCCCCTCGAAGGCGTATTCATTGAACATGGCTCCAAAGGGGCCCTTGAACTGGCCACCCAGATTGGTGTCCAACTCGACACCGAACAGTTTAAATATATTGATACAAACCGAAAACAGGAGACCAATATCCCCGGGATCTATGCCGCCGGGGACATAGCCGGCCCTCCCTACCAGATGGCCAAGGCTGTCGGAGAAGGGTGTGTCGCCGGCATGGAAGCAGCAACATACTCCAGAAAGCTCAAAAAGAAAAAGTCATCCTGAACAGGAAGGGAACAGAAATAAGGGTCAACGGAATTGTCCAAGGAGTAGGCTTCCGTCCATTTGTCTACAGGCTGGCGAAACAGTTTAGCCTCGCCAGAAATCGTGACGCCTTCATGAGTCAGCATATTGGAGACCTGAATAATCTCACTACTCTTGATTTTTTTGAGCAGACGTACAAGCGTTTTTCGGAAACCCTGGAAATTATTATCAACGGTGTTGTCAGCCCCAATAAATAACAAAATACCGGCAACTTTTGATTTGGGAGAGCATGAACGTATTGT
>Ga0209013_10005458_pt1 | contig 10948 bp, 8 predicted proteins | sample Cruoilmetagenom2_FD_187291 | JGI IMG/M metagenome (GOLD analysis project Ga0209013, IMG submission 187291) | Oil polluted marine microbial communities from Coal Oil Point, Santa Barbara, California, USA - Sample 2 (SPAdes) (version 2) | ecosystem: Environmental > Aquatic > Marine > Oil seeps ...
TAAAAGATTTACAAAGATTAATTGCTTATTTTGAGACTAAAGGTACTGAAGTTGTTTTTTTTGAAATACCAATAGAGAAAAGTCTGGCAAGTTCTTCCAAATCTATACAAAGAAGAGATATCATTAAAAACACTTTTACTAATAAATGGTTACCATTACCTGCTAATGAAGAATACTTTACTAGGGATGGAATTCATTTAGTTGATTATAGTGCATGGCTTTATACAAAGAAGTTTTTAAATGATGTGGAAAATATAAAATAGTAATTGCAGGAATATGTTATGATGGACTTTTAAACGGAGTTTATAAGTAAATGAACTAATTCAATAACAATTAAAAAGATTATTAGGAAAGTAATTTATGGATGATAGAAAAATATTTATACATATTGGTTTGGAAAAAACAGGAACAACATCAATACAAGATTTTCTTTTCAATAATACAGAAAAATTGAAAACAAAATCTATTTTTTATCCTACAGAATTAGGTGCAAACCATACTTCGCTATGTATATATTCAGCACAAAGGGAATGTATTGGAAATTTAGCACCTGAAAAGAAAAATATAAAAATAAAAGAGAACTTTCCTCAAATAATGAAGAGTATTATAAAAGAATTTGATGAAAGTGATTGTGAAAACTTGGTATTTTCAAATGAACATTTATCATCAAGACTAAAAAATACTAATGACATAGAAAACCTAAAAAGACTTTTTGATCATTATACCTATCCGGTGAAAATTATAGTGTATATTAGAAATCAAGTTGATCTCTTAGAGTCCTTGTATTTTGAGGGTATTAAGGCCGGAGGAAAAGAAAATTTAAACGATTGGGCTAATCACTTTAACTATTTTGAATTAGATTATATTAAGTTACTAGGGGCATGGGAATCTGTGTTTGGGAAAGAGTCTATTATAGTTAGATTATTTGATAGACATGTTTTGAAAAATGGAGATGCTATTGATGACTTTTTAGATGTGTTTTCAGTAGAGAGAAATGAAAGCTTTTCAGTAAATAGTCAACAAAATGTATCTCTTGGATATAAGTCGCTAGAGTTTATGAGAAGATATAACTTAAATGTTAAAGAACCTGAAAGAGTGACAAATAAACTCAATAATTTGTTAAATGATTACAATAATGATAAGCAGAAAACATCTTTGTCTTATGATACCCGTGCAAATATTTTTGATAAATATAAAAAAAGTAATTATGAGTTTCTAAAAAAATATTTGCCAAAAGTCTCGTATGATTCTTTTATTAAGACTTCAAGAATCCCTCAAGAACAAGAGTTTTTTGAAGATACACTTTGGGATATTATTAATCATCTAGTGAGACAAAATTTTGAAAATAGTAAGAAACAATCTAATATATTGGACGATAAATGGTATCGCTTTGGGCAGATGTCAAAAAAAAGAAAAGTATTAACAATTACTAAAGTAACAAGTAAAAAAATTAAAATTTATAATTTTTTAAAATTCTTGCAAAATATTATAAAGTGAAAATATACTTTAAACTATTGTATAAGGCTTCATAAAACGATTTAGTGAACTACCAACAGAATAGGCTGTAAGTCTTATGAGAATTGTGGAAAATATTACCCAGAGAGTTATTGTACAGAGGAAGTGATTTAAAATATATATAATCCAAATCGTGATACAATTTGATAATCACTATTTCATAATTTTAAATTATGTATTGTATGGAGAATTATGCGAATTTACTCATCTAACTATAGATGTAATACAAACATCACTACAGCATTAATTGCTCTATTTCAACAAGATATTTTTAGCCTTTTGGGTCTATTATAATGCCTATAATGAAGAAATGATGCCATATATGGATCAAGATATTGTAACAGTAGTTACCGTAACGTATAATGCTGAAGATCTTTTAGAAGATACAATACTATCTGTGATCAACCAAAGTTATGATAATATTGAATATATTGTGATAGATGGGGCTTCATCAGATAAGACCGTTGATATCATAAAACGGTACGAAGATCACATAGACTATTGGGTGAGTGAACCTGATGATGGTATCTATTTTGCAATGAATAAAGCTATAAAAAAAGCAACAGGTAAATGGATTAATTTCATGAATGCCGGTGATACTTTTTTTGATCTTAATATTATACAGAATGTGATGGATGTCAAAGAAATAGATGCTGAGCTAATTTATGGAAATTTTCAAATAAAAGAAACAAAAGCTATTAGAAAAGCTTGGGATAAATCTGAGTGGCACTTCCATACACCTTTTTGCCATCAAACACTTTTCACAAAAACTTCTCTTATGAAAGAAGAATTATTTGATACAGGATATCGACTAGCAGCCGATCATAATTTTTTTATTGCCATGTATAAAAAAGGGAAAAACTTTTTTTATATAGATAAAAATTTAGCTATTTTTAGTTTAGGTGGTTTTGCAGAGAGTAATAAACTTTTAATGAATATTGAATCTATAAAAATATTATTGGATCATAATGTACCTCAGGATGAGATCCGACAGTCAGACTGGTATAGTGTATTAAGTAAAAATATCTATTTGGAAAATATTGTTGATATAAGAGACTCTCAAGATAGAGAATTAACAATTTTGAAAGATAGCATTAAAGAAGTATCTCAGTATTCTATACTAAAAAATCCTATAAAAAAATATAGAAGTTATAAAAAAATGCTCTTAAATTACTATAAAATGAAAACCTAAGGATAGGTAGAAAAATTGAAAACAGATGAACTTGTATCCATTATCATACCATGCTATAATCAGGCTATATATCTTGAAGAAGCAGTGCAAAGTGCTGTTAATCAAACCTATGTTAATTTAGAAATAATAATTGTTAATGATGGGAGTACTGATAATACTCAGGATATTGCAGAAATGTTCCAAAAAAGATATCCTGATCTCATTCGTGTTATTAGGCAAGACAATAAAGGTTTGTCTGAAGCTAGAAATACAGCCATTAAAAATGCTTTAGGTAAATATATTTTACCTTTCGATTCTGATGATATTATCCATGAAGATATGATAAAAAGCTGTGTGAAAACCATGAATGAATGTGGAGTTGACATTGTTAGTACAGATATTCAAGCTTTTGGAGCAAAGAATTACATAGGTAAACCTACAGACTTTCCGGAATGTCAACTCTTATATAAAAACTGTTTGATCGGTACTTCACTTTTTAAACGTGAAGTGTGGGAAACGATAGGTGGATATAAAAAAAATATGAGCGGTGGATATGAAGACTGGGAATTTTGGATCAATGCTTACAAACATGGGTTTAAATTTAAGCGCTGTCCCGAGATATTATTTTATTATAGAATTAAAGATGAAAGTATGTATACTGAAGCAATTAAAAAAGATAAATATCTTAGATCTAAAATCATATTGAATCATCCATCCCTTTATCCAGAAGAAAAAATAAAAGAGTCAATAAATACTATACAAACATATCAAGATGAAAAAGAAGAATATTTTTCTTTAGATATTCTCTCATATAAAAAAGATCTTGAACAAGAACTAATAGCATATAAACATTTGTCAAAATACCAGAACTCTCTTCTGTTACACTATAGTGATATTAAAACTTCTATTCTGGATACAATTCGAATTTCTATGATTAAACATCCTATAGAAAAATATAGAGCTTATAAAAGGTTACTTAAAGTTTTTAATAATAGAGACTTCAAGTAATGGTCGGTCCGTGGATAAAGTTTTTATGTCATAATAATCAAATATTTAAGGACTCAAATGGACCTTATTAATAAGATATACAAAAAAATAAAATATAATTTAGTAATAAAATTTAACATTCATTTTTTTTTACAATCTGTATTAAGATATAAAAAAGTAACTGGAAATAATAAATATACAATTATATCTGCAGTCTATAATGTTGATAAATATCTCGATGATTATTTTAAAAGTCTTACGGACCAAACGCTTATATTTTCTAAACATATACATCTTATTATGGTTGATGATGGTTCCGTTGATACTTCAGCAGAGACTATAAAAAAATGGAAAAACAAATATCCGAACAATATAACATATATTAAAAAAGAGAATGGCGGACAGGCATCTGCTAGAAATTTAGGTTTAAAGTATGTACAAACTCCCTGGGTTACATTCATAGACCCTGATGATTTTGTTGATGTAAGATATTTTGAAAAAGTAGATAACTTCTTATCTCAAGAGCAAGCTCAAAATGTTGGTCTGGTATGCTGTAAATGGATGTTTTATTTTGAAGAAGATAAGGGTATTGCAGACACGCATCCTTTAACATTTCGTTTTGCTAAAGGAAATAGGGTTATTAATCCTAAAAATGATAAAGATTTTTTACCTTCCTCTGTGGCAACCTCAATTTATAAAACTCAAATTATTGACCAATATCATATTAGGTTTGATGAACAAATAAGACCAAACTTTGAAGATGGACATTTTTCCGGTTTGTATCAACTTCATATTGAAACTTTTGATGTCGCATATTTAGCAAAATCCGTTTATTATTATCGTAAAAGAACAGATGGTACTTCTACATTAGATAACTCTTGGAAAAACCCTTCTCGTTTTGATAAAGTTTTAAAAAACGGGCATCTGCATTTAATTAAAGAGGCTAGTAAAAGTTATGAAGAAATTCCTCTGTCAATACAGCGCTTAGTTCTTTATGATCTCTTTTGGTATTTTAAAATAATTATAAACAATAGCGCTTCTGTAAGTTTTTTAACAGAAGAACAGATAAAGATATTTAAAGAGCTACTTCAAAATATTTTTAAATATATTGACCTTGAAACGATAGAAGCATTTAACTTAGCGGGGTGTGAACATTATCATAAAGTCGGATTGGTTAATTTATACAAAAAGAAAAAACTACCTTATCAGGTGATATATATTGATGATTATAATGAAGTCAAGAATGAAATAAAAATTAGATATTATCATCCCAAAAATGAACAAGATATTATAGAGTTTGATAGTCAGACGACAACTTTTTTGACTCAGAAACAGAGAAGATATGATTTTTTAGGTGATGATTTTATTTTCGAAAAAAACATATGGCTGGAAATAAATGAAGATTATTTGGAGTCATTTTCTAAAGAAGGTCAAATTTATTTTCATTTAAATGGAAAAATGTTTCAAGACAAAATTTCTTTAAATCAAATTTCCAAAAGTTTTAAAATAGCACTTATTGGGAGGGTATTAAATAGTCTACCAACACACCTCTTTACAATATATACCAAAGATAAACGCGGGTTAAAAAATACATGGTTATTACTCGATCGAGACAATCAGGCAGACGATAATGCTGAACATCTTTACCGATATATAAGAAAAGAACATTCCGAGGTCAATATATACTTTATATTGCGTAAATCATCTTATGATTGGGAACGGTTAAAAAAAGATGATTTTAATCTTATTCCTTTCGGTTCTATCATCCATTTAGCAGCATTGGTGCAGGCAGAACATCTTATTTCTTCTCATGCAGACAGTTATGTTACTGATTTTATACCTCGTCAATTTTTCAAATCAATTTTAAAATATAAATTCACATTTTTGCAACATGGGATAACACGTGATGATATATCAACCTGGCTTAATAAAAAAGATATTGACTGTTTTGTTACATCAACACCTCAAGAATATCAAGCGATCGCGGGAGATGATAATTTATATAAATTTACTTCTAAAGAAGTTCTTCTTAGTGGTTTGGCCAGACATGACAAACTACTCACCCGCGATGAATCTATAGAAAAAGTAATACTTATTATGCCTACTTGGAGGAAATCATTTGTAGGAGAAACAAAAAGAAGTAGTGCTCAAAGAACAAAAATAGATACATTCTATGAATCTGATTATGCTAGAAACTGGAAATCGCTACTTCATTCTAAAGAGCTTGAGAATCTTGTGAATACATATAATTATAAAGTTGTTTTCTTTCCTCATGCCAACATGCAGATATATATTGATTGGTTTGATGCACCCCATTGGATGGAGGTTAGAACACATAAAAGTGATCCAATATTACAAAAACTATTTAGACGGGCAGAAATTATGATCACTGATTACTCATCTGTTTTTTTTGAGTTTGCAGTTCAGGAAAAGGCCTTGATTTATTATCAGTTTGACTATGATTTTATGTATGGTGGGGAGCAACAATCACAACTGGGCTATTTTGATTTTCACAAAGATGGATTTGGTCCGGTGTGCACTAATGAAAAAGATCTTTTAGATGAGATATCACATTTGTTAGAACAAGAAGGTAAACCAGATAACATTTATCAAAAGAGAATGATAGAAACTTTTCCAAATAGGGATGGTAAAAATTGTCAACGTATTTATGAAGCTATTGTTCAACTTAATAAAGTAGTAGAAATATGAATCATATTAGTTCCAAAGATTCTAGTGAATATAAATATGGTGTCATCTCTGCTACATATAATGTAGGAGACTATTTAGATGATTATTTTCAATCTTTGATTAGGCAAACATTAGATTTTAAAACACATATTTATATAGTCCTCATTGATGATGGATCAACAGATAATTCATCAGAGATTATCAGTAAATGGCAAAAGAAATACCCTAATAATATAGAATATATCAAAAAAGCTAATGGAGGACAAGCATCTGCAAGAAATCTTGGATTAGAATGCATGAAGACAGAATGGGTAACTTTTATAGATCCTGATGACTTTGTAGATAGACGATATTTTGAAGAAGTGGATAAAGCTATTGGAAATTCTCAAGATTTGGATCTTTCAATGATCGGATGTAATATTCAGTATTATTTTGAAAAACTGAAACTGTATCTTGATAGACATCCTTTGAAGTATAGATTTAAATCAGGAAATACATATTCACTAATTGAGGATTTAAATAAAAATATACAACTTTCTGCAAGTGCTGCTTTTTTTAGAACAGATCTGATTCAAGCTTCTCACTTAAAATTTGATACAAGGATAAAACCAAATTTTGAAGATGCACATTTTGTCAATACATATTTAATTGAAAACTATCAGACATCAGTATCTTTTGTAAAAGATGCAAAATACTATTATAGACGGAGAAAAATCAAAAACTCAACGCTTGACAGTGCATGGGAAAAAAGTGAACTTTATGATGATGTACTTCATTTTGGCTGTTTGGATCTTTTTGAAAGAGCAAATAAAAAACTTGGAAAAGTACCTGAGTTTTTACAAAGAACGATACTGTATCATCTTTCCTGGTACTATAAATACATTGTTGATCATCCTGAATTTATAGATTTTCTCTCTTCAGAGCAAAAAGCCACTTTTCAAATGTTACTTACAAAAAACTTTGAGTATGTAAATATGGATACTATAGAAAATTTTGATCTTTCGGGTATTGATGATTATATCAAACAGGGGTGGGCAAATGTTTATAAAAAAAGTTTTTTACCCTATCAAATCATTTATTTAGAGAAACAGGATAAAAAGCTACAATTACACTATTATGCTAATGAACCTCAGTCGTTACATATAAAAATTGATGACATGACTATAACAACTCCAGATTTTGTAACATCAGAGCACACATTTATTGAAAAAAACTTTATTAATAAATACCAGTTTGAACTTCCTCTTACAAATACAATGAAAACAATCTCAATATATATTGAGTCTTATCCAACATATTTGAAAACGTATAGCAATAAATCTCTTGATAAGATAGAGATCACTAATATTCAAAGCAAAAATATAAAAAATCTTAAACAATTACTATATAATTTTGTACGTAAAATAATATTAGGAAATTAAATGGAAAAAATTGATTTTGTTTTACCATGGGTTGATGGGGATGAACCAAAATGGAAAAAGATCAGGGAGCAATATAAAAATACTGATATTACAAAAAAAGATTCAAATTCCAGTGCTCGTTTTAGAGATATGGAAACGCTTAAATATACTCTAAGAGCAATAGAAAAAAATTGTCCTTGGTATAATAAAATATTTTTAATCACTAAAGGCTATTCTCCTGAATGGTTGAATATTGATCATGAAAAAATAGAATTGGTAAGTGAAGAGGAATTATTTATTGATAAATCCCATTTACCTGTATTCAGCTCTGTAGCCATTGAAATGAACTTAGTTAATCTAAAAAATTTGTCTGAAAAATTTGTTTATATGAATGATGATTTTATTATATTGAATAAGATCGATTCTTCAAGGTTTTTTGTTGAAGGTAAGGCTGTTGATTTCTTCTCGCATAATTTTATACCTAGAAACAAATTATTTGAAATGTTTAAAGAAAGAGATACATGGATTCATTCTATCAATAATGTTTTAAAGTTGTTTAATGATAAGTTTGCTCCATTACAACTTGAAGATAAATACCTGTATGACAATAGCTATAGTACTTTTGAAAAGATTAATAATTATTTGCTGCAAAAAATATTTAAAAGACTGATCTGGATCAATCATTGGCATCATCCTCAACCGTTATTGAAACAAACTCTTAAAGATGTTTATAATGAATTTACCTCAGAGATGATGAAAAGTTCAAAAAACAAATTTAGGTCAAATAGTGACTTGAATCAATATATGTATAGGTATTGGCATTTAATAAAAGGAGAGTTTCATCCTCATAAGCATAATGATGATCTTATTTCTAATATCACTTCGGTGGATGTACTCCAGAAAATGATCAGTACATTAAATACAGATAATAATATCAATTTTGTATGTTTTAATGACAGTACAGAGCTGTCAGATACAGAATACATGGAAGTAAAAACAGAATTAAACAGCTATTTGAAAAATAAATTCCCCCAAAAAGCAAGTTTTGAATGTTAAATGTAAAATAGAAGGAAAAGAATGTTACTGATCCACCTTGTCACAGTTGTTACTCCATCATATAATTCATCTCCTTTTATAAGGGAGACTATAGAGTCAGTATTGGCCCAAACATATAAGAACTGGGAAATGATCATTGTGGATGACGGTTCATCGGATAATAGTCAAGAAATTATCAGGGAGTATACTGCGCAGGACGAGCGTATAAAGCTTATTGTCAATAAAGAGAATGTAGGTGCTTCAAAAAGTAGGAATATAGCTATTGCAGAAGCGAGAGGTGAGTATATTGCATTTTTGGACAGTGATGATATATGGCTTGCAGATAAGCTTAAAAATCAGATAGTATTAATGCAGGAAAATGATGTACTGTTAAGTTATTCTGCTTATCGTACTATAGATGATAAGAGTGAAGGCATAGGTACTTTTCCTGTTAAAGAGAAAGTAACTTATGAAGACATGTTAAAAACAAGCTCAATAGGCACACTTACAACTATTTATAATGTAAAAGAACTTGGTAAATTTTACTTTGAAGATATTGGTCATGAAGATTATGTCATGAAATTACAGATACTCAAAAAGATAAAGTATGCTCAAGGTATTATGGAGCCTTTGGCAAAGTATAGAGTACATGACAATGGTTTATCAAACAATAAACTTAAAGCTGCAAGGTGGCAGTGGCATATCTACAGAAATGTTGAAAATTTATCCTTTCCTAAAAGTATCTATTATTTCTTGAATTATGCCTATTTTGGTTTTTTTAAATATAAAGGAAGGTCTTAAGTACTACAGATCGATAAGCATTAGAAAAGATAGCCAATAAAATTACAGGAATCTTTTGCAGAGATCCTATGGAATAAACTTTAAAAATAAGTTACACTAGTTTGTGTTTTGTTTTTCTTTTTTAAAAAGATAGAGATATAACAATGTATAACATAACACAAAAACACCTGCAATTTTAATATTACAAATTGAACAGTTAGCATACATCGTAGAAACTATCATAAAAGGCATAATGAAAAGTAAAATGATCAATGCAGTTAATGGGTTGTTTTTATATGATATTTGTCTGTGTACAAGCATGTGAAAATGATAAGCATCGGGTTTCATGGGAGAAAGTCCAATGGAGAGTTTTCGAATGATTGAGAAGATAACTTCCCACACTGGATAGATTAATATAGAGAGGATATACCAAGGACTTACGCCATCATATTTACTTGCTAAGAATATTCCGATAATTGCAACAATAAATCCTAGTAAATACGCACCACCATCGCCTAAAAATATCTTTCCTTTGGGAAATACTAAAACAAAAAGTCCAAGGGTTGATCCTAGCACGACTATAATAACAGAAAGCATTTCAAAATTATTATGCTGATAAGTTGTAATAGCAAAAGAAGTAAGTATCAATAGTATAGTGCCTGATGCAAGACCATTGAATCCATCAATGATATTGATAGCATTCATCATCCCTACAATAGCAAAAACACTAAATCCTACACCAAGCCAGTAGGGCATACTTATACCTAAGCCGAGATAGGTGACTACTGTATCCAAAAATAAAACGGCTATTAGTGCAGCTATTATTTGCAGAAACAAGCGACGTCTAACACTGAGTGAATTGTGAAAGTCTTCAAATATACCACTAAGAAATGCTAGTAGTGCAGGAAGTAACAGTTTGATACCAATGGAGGTCATTAAAAATATCATCATTCCTGCAAATATACCAAAACCACCAGATCGTGGTGTACATGATTCATGAAAGTTTTGAGGTTTGTCGTGATGACTGGAGTCTATAAAGTAATCATGTTTGTGTGATAAGTATATAACAATGATAAGTGTAATTAGAGAGATGACAAAGGCATACATAAAAATTGTGATCATTAATACACTTTTATTAGGGATTTTTCGTATTATACACAAGTGTAGGTTATTTCTTTTTTAAATAAAATTACTTCATTAGAGAGTTATGTAATTATAGGGTTTTATGTTGTATTTATTTATGTTAGTTTAAGATATAAATATTAGTTGAAAGTGGCGCGGTGGACGAGACTCGAACTCGCGACCCCCTGCGTGACAGGCAGGTATTCTAACCAACTGAACTACCACCGCACCTAAGACCAACTTAATGGTT
>Ga0209013_10005459_pt1 | contig 10946 bp, 9 predicted proteins | sample Cruoilmetagenom2_FD_187291 | JGI IMG/M metagenome (GOLD analysis project Ga0209013, IMG submission 187291) | Oil polluted marine microbial communities from Coal Oil Point, Santa Barbara, California, USA - Sample 2 (SPAdes) (version 2) | ecosystem: Environmental > Aquatic > Marine > Oil seeps ...
AATCCCCCGTATCTACCAAGAAAGTAACTACGACTGTATTCCGCGCTAAAAAAGGGCGCGGGGATCGTATCACCATGTTAACTGCTTATGACTATCTTACAGCCAGGGCAGTTGACTTGTCCGGAATTGATTCCATCCTGGTGGGTGATTCCCTGGGGATGGTAATCCTGGGATATGAAAATACACTGCCAGTTACTATGGCTGATATGCTTCATCACTGTCGGGCAGTCTCCAGAGGTGCTTCAAGAGTGCTCTTGATTGGGGATATGCCTTATATGTCATATCAGGTCAGTGCCCAGGAAGCAGTTAGGAATGCTGGGCGTTTCCTTCAGGAAGCCGGTATGGACGCTGTAAAGCTGGAGGGCGGCAGGGAGCGCCTGGAGGTTATCCAGGCTTCAATATGTCTCCTGCGCTGATCCAATTACGTTGATAGAACTTGAAAAAGAAGTCAAGGAAAGCTTGATCTCGATGGCGGTATTTATAGGCAAGACCAGACTGATTGATAATCTTAGATTAGGGAAGTGAACCATATTTAGAAAACTCCTCAAATCAAAAATTCACCGGGCGATATTAATGGATTCATACCTGGAATAAGAAGGCAGTATCACAATTGATAGAGAGTTAATGGCCACGGCCGGTATAGTGGAATATGAACTGGTCTAGATAGTTAATGAAAATAATGATGCCAGATTTGTAACCTATATCAATGAGGGAGAGGCTGGTTCAGGAAAGATAGAGCTCGATGGTACCGCTGCGAGACTTGCCCATCCCGTAGACAGGATAATTGCCATGTTTTATGTTATGGTAAACGAAGAAGATCTATCTGATTGGAAATCCACAATCGTGCTTGTGGATGATATAAATCAAGTTAAGGACGTTCTATGTTAATGACAATTGATATTGGCAATACCAATATTTCCCTTGGAGTATATCAAGGAGAGCAGCTGGGACCTCGCTGGAGAGTATCAACAGATCATCAACGCATGCCGGATGAATATGGCCTGCAAATTGATGGTTTATTGAAACATGAGAACCTGACTGCCGTGGATATTACAGGTGTATGCCTTGCCTCAGTAGTTCCGCGTTTAACAGGAGTTTTCCTCCAGGCTTGTAAAGTATATCTTGATCTGGATCCCCTGGTTGTGGATGCGGGAGTAAAAACTGGCGTGCGCATACTATATGAAACTCCCCGTTCGGTAGGGGCGGATCGTATCGTTGACGCCGCTGCGGTGCAGCACCTTTACGGAGGCCCAGCATGTGTTGTGGACTTCGGCACAGGCACAACGTTTGATGCCATCTCAGAAGAAGGTGATTACCTGGGAGGTGCGATAGCTCCAGGTATTAGTATCGCTGCTGATGCGTTGTTCCAACGGGCTGCTAAATTACCAAAAGTAGATTTAAACACTCCTCCATCAGTTATTGGTAAGAATACTCCCCATGCTATGCAATCTGGATTAATATTTGGTTATGTCGGCTTGGTAGAAGGCATGGTGACCCGATTCAGAGAGGAGTTAGGTCCCAAGATGAAAGTTATCGCAACGGGAGGGTTAACTGAGATCATCGCCCGTGAAACTACGGTGATTGATATTGTAGCTCCCTGGTTAACGTTGGATGGTCTGCGGATCGTCTGGGATATGAATCAATAAGCCCTTTGATCCATTCTGTTTTTATGGCAGAAAGGAAAACATATGAAAGTACTTGAAAACAAAAGAATAATTCTGGGTGTGACTGGATCGATAGCAGCCTATAAGACAGTGACCTTGGCCTCGTCATTAACTAAGGCCGGAGCATTGGTTGATGTCATCCTGACGGATGCGGCTTCAAAATTGGTTTCCCCGATAACTTTTTCCTCAGTCACCGGGCGAAAGGCTTATATCGATGAAGATTTGTGGAAAGTGGATGACCATGTATTGCATATTGAATTAGGTGAGAAGAATGATGCCTTTTTAATTGCACCAGCAACAGCCAATTCCATTGCAAAAATTTCCCATGGGATGGCAGATAACCTATTAGCACTGACTGCCTTAGCATCACGAACTGTTCTTCTCGTGGCGCCGGCCATGGATGGCGGGATGTACAGCCACGCGGCAACTCAGGAGAATTTGGATCTCTTGAGAAAACGAGGAGTAGAGATCTGGGGACCGGCAGCGGGCCACCTGGCTTCTGGTCTGTCTGGGAAAGGACGAATGCTGGAACCGGACCAACTGCTAGGACATCTGCGGTGCTGGATTGGTAGAAATGGAGTTTTAAAGAGTAAAAAAGTGGTTATCACAGCAGGGGGGACCCAGGAATCAATTGACCCTGTTCGTGTTATCGGTAACAGATCTTCTGGAAAACAAGGTTTTGCGATCGCCCAGGCTGCCCTGGATCAGGGCGCTGAGGTCATCTTGATCACAGCCCCTGTGACCCTGAAAGAACCTGTCGGGACCAGATTGGTTTCTGTGAAAACAGCTAGCGAGATGGCTGAGGCAGTTCTCTCCGATTCTAATGATGCCGACTTGTTATTCATGGCCGCAGCAGTTGCAGACTATAGACCCAATCGGGAAGCTGATAACAAAATTAAAAAAGATCAGGGCGGATTGGATGTCATCCAGTTGGAAAGGACCGTTGATATTCTCAAGGAAGTTGCCAATATCAAAGCGAAGAAGAAAATTGGTCCAGCCGTAGTGATCGGATTTGCAGCGGAAACAGAAAACCTGCTTGAGAACGCAAAATCCAAATTAGAGAATAAAAATCTTGATTTGATTGCCGCCAATGATGTCAGCAGAAATGATCTTGGTATCGGATCAGACAAAAATCAAGTAACATTGATATGGAAGGATGGCCGGACCAGAGAGCTGCCAGTAATGGATAAAACCGACATTTCGGATGAATTGGTCCAGGAAGCAGCAAAATTGCTGAAGTAAGTATATAGTTAAGTTATATTTAGTTGGTGGGATCCCCGCAAGCAAGGAGGGTTTTTGTGACTGCAGATACCTATAAAAAATTAGCTGAAAAACTGGATACAATGCCCCATAATTATCCGGCAACAGAAAGTGGGATAGAGATCCGTTTACTTGAAAAGATATTTACCCCTGAAGAAGCCCTTCTAGCGGCAGAGATGTTCTATCCGAAAGAGCCGGCTGCGGAGATCGCTGCCCGGGCCAATGTCCCAGAAAAAGAAGCTCGCCGAACTTTAAAGGATATGGTCAGGAAAAAAATGATCCTCTTTTCGAAGGGAGAATCAGCACTGATCTTTGGCTTAATGCCGTTTGTTGTGGGGTTTTACGAAGAATTATTACCCAGGTTGAATGAGGAAATCGCTACCTTGTTTGAGGAATACTTCCAGGAGACCAAGGGAACTATTACCGGGAAAGGTTTGTCTGTGCATCGAGTGATCCCGGTCCAGGAGTCGATAGATTTTGAGATGGAAGTTTATCCATATGAAAAAGCCTCTAATTTGATCGAGAATGCATTGGCGTGGGGTGTGAGGGATTGTATTTGCCGGGTCCAGAAGAACTTGATTGGTGATCCTTGCGATCATCCGGTCGAAAATTGCCTGGTATTTGCACCGGTAGAAGGATATTTTGATAAAAGTGAGGTAGACCGGTCTATCAGCAAAGATGAAGCTCTCCAGATTCTGCGCGATTCTGAAGAAGCTGGTTTAGTTCATACGACGGGGAACTACCAGGACCGGAATTCCTATATCTGTAATTGCTGTACCTGCAGCTGTGGAATATTAAGGTCCGTAGCCGAGTTTAACAATTCGGCAGCTATCGCTAAATCAGATTTTCTGGTTGTAATAGATGAGGATCTGTGTGTTGCCTGCGGGGATTGTGTGGAACGCTGCCAGTTCGACGCATTGGATGCAGATGGCGTTGTATGTGTAGTCGACCCAAGGAACTGTGTCGGTTGCGGGCTGTGCGTCCCTGCTTGTCCGGAAGAAGCCATGGTTCTGGTCCGCAGAGATGTGGGTGAAGTGTCTCCTCCCCCTGCTACAATAAAAAATTGGGGAGTAGAACGCTCCCAAAATTGATAACCTGTTTAACATCTCACAGTATTTCTATGTATTCTTAATCCAGGTTCTTTGTCATGGAGCCTGGATTTCTATTCTCCACTGAATAAAAACCTAAAGTTTACGCAATCTAACTCAAATGGTAGAATGACCGAGGTTTTAATAGTGGCTTGATTGTATTCCGAGAGTACGAGGAGGATTAATTTGACTCTTGATAAAGTTCAAGAAATAACCCCAAATCATTTCAGTCTTCCCAGCCGGATAGAGCGGTTGGGTGAACTTGCTTATAACTTGTGGTGGACCTGGAATCCAGACGTCCAGCGTCTTTATAAACGCATCGACAGTGATTTGTGGGAAGAGACCTCGCATAATCCGATCCAATTTCTACGAAAAGTTGAGAGGGCGAAATTGAACGCGGTGACCCACGACAGTCATTTTTTGGAATTTTATGACCGATCCATGCTGGTTTTTGACCAGTATATGGAGCGAGAGGATACCTGGTACCTGAACAATCATGGCCATGTTGATAAAGAGGTTATTGCTTATTTTTCTACCGAATTTGGGCTCCATGAGACAGTGCCGATCTACGCTGGCGGCCTGGGTGTCCTTTCCGGGGATCACCTGAAAGAAGCAAGTGATCTGGGGCTACCGCTGGTGGCGATGGGGTTCCTTTATACTAAGGGATATTTCACTCAGATTATTAGCGAAGATGGGTGGCAGGAAGCTCAATATGTTAAATTGAATTTTGATGAACTGCCTGTGCTGCCCCTGGTGGACGATGAGGAAAAACCAGCCACTATTTCTGTGGAACTAGCCGGTAGGGAAGTTTTAGTAAGAATGTGGAAGATCCAGGTTGGCCGAGTTCCTCTGTATCTTTTGGACTCCAATGTGGATGGCAATTCAGATGATGATCGGGAGCTGACTTCAAGATTGTACAGCAGTGATCTTGACCTGAGGATTTCGCAGGAGATCATTCTTGGTATTGGTGGAGTAAGAGCTCTCCGAAAACTAGGCCATTCCCCTGCAGTATGGCACATGAATGAGGGTCATTCTGCATTCTTGGTCCTGGAGCGTATCCGTGAGCAAGTAGAAAAAGGCTCCAACTTGGAAGAAGCGATCGACTATGTCCAGGCGAAAACTGTATTTACGACCCATACGCCAGTTCCGGCCGGTAATGATGAATTCCCTGACTGGTTAATCGATAAGTATTTTGGTGGTATGCAGCAACAGCTGGGTTTGTCTCGGGACGAATTCTTTGATTTGGCTCGCTATAATGTAAACTGGGGTGAGACCTTCAGTATGCCGGTCTTAGCGATGCGTACATCAAACCTGCGCAACGGCGTTTCTGAACTGCACGGTGAAGTTGCTCGGGAAATGTGGAATTCCCTTTGGCCTGATGTCAAAACTGATGAAGTTCCGATTAGCCATATCACCAACGGTATCCATACTGGAACCTGGCTAGCCCGGCGGATGAGTCATCTTTATGGTAGATATATGGGATCGGATTGGCTAGAAAATATCGATGATCCAGAGATCTGGAATGCAGTTTCCGATATCCCCGATGAGGAATTTTGGGCGGTCCGCAGGCACCTGAAGAGAAAACTTGTGATCTATATGAGAGAACGGGCCCGTTCTCAATGGGGCCGCGATGAGGTTCATCCTATTCAGGTGATTGCTTCTGGCGCTTTATTGAATCCTTATGCATTGACAATTGGTTTCGCCCGGCGTTTTGCGACATATAAACGGGCTGACCTGATCTTAAGTGATTTTGAACGACTTTTAAAGATAACAAACAAACCCAATATGCCAGTCCAGATCATCTTCGCCGGAAAAGCCCATCCTGCAGATCAACCAGGAAAACTTCTAATCCAAAACGTATACAGGAAAGTGAAAAAGGCAGAAAGTGGGGGTAGGTTGGTGTTTTTAGAAGACTATGATATGAATCTGGCCAGGTATCTGGTTCAGGGAGTTGATGTTTGGTTGAACACTCCCCGGCGGCCGAATGAGGCTTCCGGTACATCTGGGCAAAAAGCAGCTGTAAATGGCGCTTTGAACTTCTCGATCTTAGATGGCTGGTGGCGCGAAGGTTTCAATGGAAAAAACGGTTGGGCAATCGGAACGGATGACAGCCACGCGGATCACAAATTCCAGGATGATATGGATGCAGAAAGCCTTTACGATACACTTGAAAACGAGATCATTCCCCTATTTTATAACCGTTCTCCTGGAGACCTGCCGGTTGAATGGATCGGGTTAATGAAAGAATCCATCAGGACGCTTGCACCAGAATTCAGTATGCGCAGGATGGTAAAAGCCTATGCCAATGACCTGTACTTTGTGTTGATGGACCGAAATAAGTAGTTCAGATAAGGAATATTTATGTTTACATTTCAGCTCACCACACAGAGCGTTCTGATCGCTCTCTTGATATTTACCGTCCGTGTGATTTCAACCAGCCTTGATACCTTGCGCGTGATCCTGACCTTGCGCAGTAATAAGTTCTGGGTCTGGATGTTGGGGTTTTTTAACTCGGCTATCTGGGTTTTAACATTCGCTTTCGTTTTAGCGGATATAGACAATATTGTCAATGTGTTTGTGTATGCTGCAGGTTTTGCCACTGGTAATGTGGTTGGGATGTGGCTTGAAGATAAGCTGGCGATCGGTTTTGCGGAAATTCGAGTAATCAGTCCAAATTGGGGGGCAGCCATACTGGAAGTCCTCAGAGAGAATAATTATGCTGTTACGGAAATTCCAGGACGCGGAAAGGATGGAATGGTTTCTGTTATCACGGCCAGTGTCCTACGCAGCCAGGTCCAAGATTTCGAAAAACTAGTTAAGGATGTGGATCAGGAGGCATTTATTACAACTGAGGATGTAGTTGCTGTCCAGCGGGGTTTCTGGCACGCGAAGTAGGAACCCTCTGGAGCCTTAGTATGTTAAAAAAGGACGAAGTCCCCCTAAAGGGACTTCGTCCTTTTTTTTATTGTCAAAATTGTCAAAGCAGTTCTTCTATTGGGATTGGATCTTCCTCCAGGCTGAACTGCCAGGCGCAGTAGAATTCATCCGGATGTGGGTCTGGGGGACAGGCGATCACAACCGTCCTGATCCGCGGATCGATAGTATGGGCAAAATATGCATATTCAGCGATGCCAACAGGTTTGCAGGGAAAGTCATCCAGGCCTTTCCTTTTGCGTGCGCTCTGGACTCGGCAATCATTCATCTCAAAACGCAGAGAGTTATCGTTTGAGGGTATAAAGGATTGTTCGTTAATCCGGGCATATAGACGGAATTGAAGTGCTTTTTCGAGGGCAGGTATGCCTCCGCCGGGTTCGATTCCGTGGCGGTGCATAATCCTTTTGGCTTCGATCTGGGTGAAGGATATCCAGGCTTCTGTATCGAGTTTAATGGCTTTTTCCATACCATATTGACGCTCTACAGCCTGGAACCAGAGCCCATCATGTGCCAGCCAATTTTTTGCTGAATCCTCCAGCATATCAATCAGAGTATCTTTTGAGAGAGTATAGAGATTTTCCCTTTCCGGCATGATCCCTCCTGCATCATTGTCTGTCATTTGATGGATTAGCATTTCCTGGAGATTAGATTTTGGACCCGTGAATCCAGATTCGGATTCCTCCAAACGAACTTATGATATTAGTGATTCTAGCATAACCTGGATGGGGAAGCTTTGTCCTTAGACCGGGGCAACTAGATAATTGATCCAGCGTTGGGAGAAGAATCGATATAATCCCATAGCGAGTTTCACAACTTCATCTGCTAAGACCAACAGATAAACCCAATGAACTGGTAAACCCAGAACGAACGCGCCAATTAACGCCATTGGTACACCAACAACCCAAACAGATCCAGCATCAATGAAAAAGGCAACTCTTGTATCTCCGCCACTACGAAGAATGCCAATTAACAAGATCATATTTAATGACCGGACCGGCAATGACAAGGCCATCAATCCGATCAATTTGATCGTGTAGTTGATAGTGATTTCTGAAACCTTGTAAAAAGATAGAAAAGGATTGGCAAAAGCGTACATTGTCAATCCTAAGATCGTTGCTCCTACTGCTCCAAAAACCAGGAATTTTTTTGCATAGGATGTAGCTATTTCATTTTGTTCGGCTCCAATCTGATTTCCGATCATGATTGCGCAGGCATTGCCTAAGCCTGCAAATACCACAAAGATGATCCTGTCTAGCGTTCCAGCAATATTCACAGCTGCAATGGATTCAGTCCCGATCCGGGCATAGACCACGTTATAGGTAGTGATCCCAAATGACCAGACAATTTCTGTCGCGATAACAGGTAGGGTTGTCTTGAAAAACTTTGTAATGGACAATATTTTGAAATTCAATAAAGCAGGCAGTTTTGCCGCAATTGGCAGTTTTTTGCGGTAAATAATTAATAGCAATAGAACTACCTCGATCAGGCGGGAAATGATTGTGGCAATCGCCGCACCTTTTACACCCAATGACGGCAGTCCGAAATTTCCAAGTATCAGCCCGTAATTCATGAATGTGTTTAAGCTTAATGCCACCAAACTTGTGATAAGGGGAAGTTTAACGTTTTCTGTGCTCCTTAAAATGAAAGCGAAGCTATTGGAAATAGCAGTGATCACATAACTGAAAGCGACGATCTGCAGATAAACGCTACCTTGGGATATGACTGCTGGATCTTTTGAATAAATGCTGATTACCTGAACAGGGAAGAGGATGGCCACCAGGGAAAAAATCGCTGCACCGCTAATGCTCATCAGCAGGCTTAAACCCAGAACACTTTGGATCCGCTCAGTATCTTTTTGCCCCCAATATTGGGCTGCGAAGATGGCTGATCCACTTCCAATACCAAAGAAAAGCAGAGAAACCAGGAAGAATACTTGATTGGCTATTCCTACGGCAGCTACTGCGCTTTCTCCAAGTTGGCCGATCATCACGCCATCCACCATATTCAGAGATGCGAATATTAAATTCTGGAGCATGATCGGAGCAGCCAGTTTGAGCATGGTATTGAGGAATTTTTTATCACCAAACAAGAACTTCATTAAATCTCCTGATAGATCATCCAGCGCCTACTCGAAAGCAATTTGAATATTATACTGGATTTTTCTACACGGCCTCTCATCCGCAGGTATTATTTGATAGTATTAGAATCCCGCAAGTAATCATCCCTACTTGGCAGGTAATAATTCCCCGATTATAATTTTCATGTGGCACAAAAGAAAGATCCCCGGGATTTATCCATTAATGAGCTGCGCAGGCTGCTGATCGAAAAACAACGCTCAGGCAGAAATGAGCGCATTGAACGCTATCGCGAGACAGGTAGGGTAGTCCGACTGGTCTCTGATGAAGAGGAAACCTCTTGGGAAGATTTAAGGACAACGTCACCCGTTGGAGAAGGCCCCCCGGATCCTGTTGAAGAGGAAAAAAAGAGAAATAAAAAAGTTGTGGATGGTTTCCTGCTAGCAATCGAGGTCTTAGCTGTTTTAGGACTAGTATTCGTGCTCTTTAATGGATTGGATATCCTCCAACAATTGAACAGAGAAGTTGCTCTTGCCTTGGAACAACCTACATTGACGGCAACGCCATTGATCAAAGCCGTAGTTCTTCCGGGAGGTCATACTCCACCTGATTCACCTGGCGGCAGTCAACCGAACATCGAAGAGATCCCGGAACATTTACGACCAGTCGTTCAATCCTATTGGGAAATCCCGATTCCAACCCCTGGTCCTAATCATGCCATTAGGTTGCAAATTCCCGCGATTAACAAGGATGTCCCGGTTGTTGAAGGGGATGGACCAGAACAGTTGAAAAAAGGTGTTGGTCATGCTATATATTCCGTTAATCCAGGTGAAATCGGGAATGTGGTGTTATCTGCCCATAATGATATCCAGGGTGAGATTTTCCGAGATCTGGATCAGCTGGAAGAAGGGGACCTGATAATCTTGTTCTCTGAGAGAAAGAGTTACACATATGTTGTAGAAGATGTTTTGATCGTTGAGCCTCACCAAGTGGAATTCCTGGAATCCACAGATGAATCTGTTGCAACTTTGATATCCTGTTATCCGTATAGGATTGATAGTCAAAGAATAATTGTCATAGCGAACCTAATTGAAGGATAAGGTGTTTTAGCAATCACGTAGGATTTTGTTTAACAAGATAGATTGTTAGGACAAATAATTTATTGGTTCATTAAGCATTTTTTATGGCTATTTAAGAATGAAGGGGATATACAAACCATGACCACCGAAAGTCAGCGTTCACCTTCCTGGGGGACCACTACAAAATTAGTGCTGGGGTTAACCCTGGTGGCAATTCTTGCCGGGGTCTTTATTTACTACCGCTCCATTGTATCGCTACTGGTCCTGGCTTCTATCATCACTTATCTGTTTCAACCAATCGTATCCTTTTTAACAGAAAAAACCCGTCTATCCTGGAGAATGAGTACAACACTGGTTTTTCTTCTCTTTATCATTTTATTGATCGGATTGTTAACTGGGGCAGGCCTGGCGATCGCCCAGCAGGCATCCGGACTGGTGCGGGTTGTTCAGGAATTTACGGAGAATCTTCCCGATCTGGCAAACGATCTCACCGTTTTTCTGGAACAGTATGGGATCAAAGATTTAATCAATTTGAATGACCTGGCCAATAGATTGTTGGAAACCATCCAACCGCTGCTGGGTCAGGCGGGATCGATAGTTGGTTCTCTGGCAACAGGAGCTGCCGCAAGTATTGGTAGGATCTTTTTCATTGTTTTTGTGGCGTATTTTATTCTGTCCGAATCCCAACGTGTGGGTGAGATCACTTTCGATCAGATCCCCCAGTATGATTATGACATTGGCCGCATGACCCGCCAGCTCAGAGTGATCTGGGAATCTTTCTTCCGGGGACAAATCATAATCTTTGTAATGGTATTCGCGGTATACCTGATCATTCTTTCCGGTCTG
>Ga0209013_10005460_pt1 | contig 10946 bp, 12 predicted proteins | sample Cruoilmetagenom2_FD_187291 | JGI IMG/M metagenome (GOLD analysis project Ga0209013, IMG submission 187291) | Oil polluted marine microbial communities from Coal Oil Point, Santa Barbara, California, USA - Sample 2 (SPAdes) (version 2) | ecosystem: Environmental > Aquatic > Marine > Oil seeps ...
CACGCGTAGAAGCTTAAGTGTTAGAGTTTCTGGACGCGGGTTCAAATCCCGCCGTCTCCATATTAAAAACTACTATAAACGTAGTGGTATCAACGGTTTTTACAACTAGGGAGTTTGAACGGGTGTTGAACTAGGGAGGAAACTCCCTAATAAATTCCCTATCGAATTTGCGATAATGACCTTCTAATTTGTATAAATTAGGAGGTTTTTTGTATGAGCAGAAAACATGGTATTTTTTCCGTTCAATTAGAAGAAGTTAACATTTCTACAAAGAAAAAAACAATCAAAAGAGACAGTATAACCATTCAACAAGCATTAGAAACCGTTTATCAACAAATGCGAATCGCAGGAAACAGAATTAGAACAATTGAAAGCTACGACTATATTTTTAATCAGTTCGTACAGTTTAATAAACTGGAGTATGTAGAGGATATCACAGCAGATAGCATTTACGAGTACTTAGGTTCATTAGAGGTAGCACAGCAGACGAAATTAATACGTCTAAAATCAATTAAGGCTGTGTTAAGTAAGTTTCATAATAACGGTTGGGTGAAACAAAAGTTTTGGAGTACAATTCACATTAAAATTGATAAGCAAGTTAAAAAAGGTGCTAAAGTAGATGATATTGAAAAGCTTATTGAACTTATTGACCAAAACACATTCATAGGCTTTCGAGATACGGTAGCTATACTAACAATGTATAAGACTGGCATTCGTATACAAACATTAGGAGAGCTGAAAGAGAGACATATTGACTATGAAAACCTCTCCTTAAACCTAGACGGCTCTATTTTGAAGAATCATATGTTTTTAAAACTGCCAATCGACCAAGAATTAGCTGACCTTTTTAAAATATTGATTAAGCAAAATGATAAGATACGAAGCTACTACAATTCGGAGAATACAAATATTATCATTACTCAGAACGGCTTACCCATTAATAATAGTAAAACGTCTAATAACGCCATTTCCAAACAACTTAATAAATATTCCAAACGATTCGGTTTGGAAGACATCAATGCACATGCAATACGTAGAGGATATGCCAAGAAGCTACTAGACGCAGGAGCAAGCATTGCTATAATCTCAAAGGCACTTGGACATTCTGATTTAGGTGTAACAACACAGTATTTAGATTTAGATGTGGAAGAGGTAGCAACTAGTTTGAGGGACTACCTATGATGTATAACAACCAAATTCTGACTAGATGCAGCTATAGTCTAACTTGATTAAAAAGAATGTAATATACAAAACTTAAACGCAAGAATAAAAAGAATCCAATCTTCCATTAGATTGGATTCTTTTTTATTGTCTAAACTAACAGTTGTTTTTACAGGGGCGGTCTTATACCTAACAATCAGAAGCTATTAGAATCAATATTAAGGCTTCTGTTTAGTAAAGAGACAAATATATCCATGGATAATCTATGAAACTTAAACTGCTAATATACTTGGTTAGAATAACTGGAGAAATAGAGTCAAAATATTTATAAACCCAAAAGTCATTAAATTTGATGGAAATCCATAATTGCATTTGCAAAAAATTGTAACATAATGTAATATAAAAAGTATCAATTTGAAACATTTACTGAAACAAAAGGAGGCGCTTAGTAATGAATGAATTTAAAACATCTGGAGAGATACAAGAGCTTTTAGGTATATCACGAACTACTCTGCATCGCATGGAAAAGGAAGGTATGCCTTTCGAAAAGATTGGAAGAACTAAAAGATATGAAATTAGTACAGTTGAGTATTGGATGAACAGTCGTCAAAGTGGAATACAGGATTTAAAAATTGGAGAAGTTTACTCAAATGACGAAGTAGCAACAATTTTCAAAGTTGGTAACATGGGTGGTATGAGACGGAGCCATACTACTAATTCTTTAGTAATAATTTCAGACCATACCAAGATGTATGATGATAGAGTTGAAATTACTAAAGAAGGACTCGAAGTGCTTCATTATACTGGTATGGGCAAAAATGGTGAGCAAAGCCTTGAGTTTGCACAAAATAAAACACTTCGTGACTCAAATGTTAACGGCATTAAAGTATATTTGTTTGAAAAGTTTAGAGACGAAGTCGGCTATACTTTTCGGGGGCAAGTCAAGTTAATCGGTGAGCCTTATCAGGAAAGACAGCTAGGTGAGGATAAGATTGAAAGAGATGTATGGATGTTCCCATTACAAATTATCAATAAGAGTATTGTTGTAAAAGAAGAAGATATTAAAAACCTCCAAGTTGAAAAAGAAGAAAAGGTAGAGAGAGAAACAAAAAATCTAACGCTAGAAGAACTGAAAGAGTTAGCAAAACGTGCTAAAGAAAAAGGTCTTCGTCGTACTTATTCAACGAGTTATACACGTGACCCATATGTAGCTGCCTTTGCAAAACGTCGTGCAAATGGTGTTTGTGATTTATGCGAACAACCGGCTCAGTTCAATGATAAAAAAGGAAATCCATATTTAGAATGTCATCATATTAATTTTTTATCTGAAGGTGGACTAGATACAATTGAAAATGTTGTAGCACTATGTGTGGTTTGTCATAAAAAACAACATATACTCCAAGATTCTGATGAAAAATTCAAACTTATAGCCAAATATAATAAACATTAAGCTATCTTTTGAGAGCTCGATGTTATTAAGAAAGGAAGTATATGAATCTATAGGAATCCAATCTTTCATTAGATTGGATTCTTTTTTTGCCTAAAGGAGCAGTTGTTCTTACAAAGTCAATCTCATACCTAACCACTAGAAGCCATTAGAATCTATTTTAAGCCATCTGTTATATTAAGTGACAATCATTTCTATAAAAAGTCTAGGGTGGTCGTAAAACTTCATATTGAACTATATAGAAATGGGGTAACTGAATTTACATGGGTACAAAAAAATAATATTTCATAAAAATTAGAATTAATATTTGACTTTCTAATTGGGTTACAGTAACCTTTAATTAGAGGGTTACTGTAACTTAATGGAGGATAATGATATGCATGGTTTAGATTACTTTTGCACACTAGAAAAAATAACATTAACAGAATTAGCAAATCTATTAGGAATTAGTAAATCTGCTCCCACAAATTGGAAGAACGGTACTAAAAATTTTCCTGATAAGTATAAGCAAGTTTTATATAATTTATTTTTAATTCCTGTAGAAAAAAGATACTTACTAGAATTGAACTATATAACAGAAGTAGATAGAGCAGAAATTGAATTAATATTTAAACAGAATCAGGTAGATAAAGTTAAAGTGGAAATGAACGATGATGTTGAAAAAGTAGAAATTCAACAAGTTATTATTGAATCACTTGAAAGAGAAGTTTCTAATCTTAAACAGCATATAAAAATGTTGATACTTCTAAAAAAAATTAAAATAAGTTTTAATTCTTCAGTTGGGAATGAAATTATTAATAATAAGAAACTTGAATTGGTTGAGGAGCTAATTGAAAAAATAAATGAACTATAAGGTAGGATTTTTCAATATTGAGCAACAATTATTATTGTAAGAACATCACACTGTATAAGAAAACTTAATTAGCTTAATAGACATACAGCAAAAACCCTAATAAACCTAATGATTTGGGTACACCCAAAATAGCATTTTTGGCTTCGATGGGTTTCGAGAGAGGAATCTAGATGTATGACATATCGTGTTAGGAGCAGTTGTTATTAAATATAGTAGTGAAGGCTCTGTTTAAGTTACCGCTACGTTAGTTTAATAAGATAATCCTGATGATTATTAACGTTGTACATGAGAAGTAAATAAAAAAGCCCCACTCGAAAGAGTAGGGGAAATTAAGATGAAAGTTATTCTAAAGCAAGAAATAGTTCGAGTTTATTTTTAATATTAAACCCAAATTTTTTATAAAAATGAACTTGTCTACTATAATGAACATCATTTGTAGTCACTATGTTTCCAGTTACTGTTTTTACCCCTCTTTGTTTCGCTACCAATAACCCTTCTTTTAATAGAGTAGTTCCGTAACCTCGAGACATAAACTTCTCATCTAAAACTTCTATATCATAAATCTCCATATTTGTTCCTTCAAACCCTAAACTGATTTTATTTCGGGATGGAATACCTTTTACAACACCCATTAGATAAATCACTAGAAGCTCTTTATATTCTTCTATTCGATGTTGATAAATTACTACTTTTTCACGATTTTTTGTTTCTCTAAATTCCCAAACATAATCAAATTCACTTTTTTCAATTCTTTCAATCTGTTTTTCTAATGTTGTTTTATGTTTTTTTATATTCATTAAAAAATTCACATCAACTTACCCCTTCAACATTGAATTATTTTAATCCTACATCACTCTTTTTAGTATAATTCTTTAAAGATAGTTTTCCCTGTGATTAGTGAATAAAATAAAAAACAACCAACTCAAATGTATGAGAAGGTCGTTTTTACATTATCTATAGCTTAATATCACTCACAACCCCAGCCGTCTTTATCTCTATCAAACTTAGATAAATAAGCAGGATGACTACTAGAAACCCCATTTGGATATGCTTTTCTTAACTCGGTACAATTTTTGAATCCAGTTTGTACTGCAGGTGTCTTAACTGTTGTTGCTTTTTCTTTTGTTGTCACCACTGGTGTTTTAACGGTAGTTGGATTCGCAATTAAATATTTTAGTAACTCCATTTTTGATTTTGATGGAGTCTCATATTTTAAATTATTACTATCTTGTATGTAGTTACCTCCACCTACCCCGTATAAAGTCCCGTTAGGATGATTCTTAAATGTATAAACTCTATATTCTTCTCCTTTTTTTATTGCACGAACAGTCGTTAATGACCCATCATCTTCCAATTCTACTAGAACTGTATCCACTAAAATAGTCACTTTACCAATCTGACCTAATTTCAACTCTGTTTTACCCCACATAACAATTGATGAAGCATCAGCAGAACCGACATTTGCTGCACTTACTCCAAGTGCTAACATAACAATTAAAATAATTTTGATAACTTTGTTAGACATACGAATTTCCCCCTTTTAGAATTACCTTTATAGTACTATTTGGAAATCGTAAAGTCTATAGTATTATATAATAATAAAAAAAGCATCCAACTCTATTTAAAGAAGGTCGCTTTTTTTATCACTTAGGTTTTGTAAATGCAATTCAATAGTAGCGCTTCAGTAAACTTTCAAAATCTTATATACTAAATTAATATAAATACTCCGTGTCAAAATTATATAAGGAAACCCATTTCATCGATAATAAACCCCCAAAAAATACAATGGTGTAGGAGTGAGCATATGAACACATTTATTAAAAAACTAATAAATTGGCATGACGAAGACAAAGGACAGTTAATTAGTTTTGAAGATATAGCTAATGGGTATTACTCTGAGAAATCAGTGGATAGAATTGAAAAAAATTTACAGAGTTTAGCATCAGCAGGCGTATTAAAATATGTACTTCTAGAATTTGGATTTCTTATTGAAATCTTACAAATGCGAGAATTAAAAGAAATACAAGCTGCATTGAATGCAATTGAAAATGCTGATGACGAATTGAAGAAGTTACTTAACGATATAGCGATTGAAATAAAAGAAAAATCACCAAATGAAGCAAAGCAAATAATCGTAGAATATCGTCAAAAATTAAATGATTAAAATAAAGAATAACTTCTAAAGTAATTTGTTTGAAATGTATCAGCCTAAATAGTTGGTACATTTTTTTATGAATAAAAGTGGTAATAGTCACCCCCACATACACATTCATGTTATTATTTCGACAGTTTTATTACCAGAGTAGAGAAGCAAATAAAAAGCTTAATTTTAAAGGGTTTAAAGCACACCGTTAGATAAGGCGTAATAACTAATGAAACAGCGTAAAGATTTGAAATTAGCGTATTTAAACGTAATTTCTCGAGAGCGATTTCGACAACAGAAATAGATTAAATTGACGATAAAAGCGTTTGATTGTACGAGTATAGGAAGCACGTAACTAGAAGTGTGTGAGCCAAGGGGCAGATGTAATAGGTGGAATGTATCCTTTTACATATTAGCATACATGAGAAATTGAGTTATATAGCTATTTATCTTTAGTCTAAAAAATTAACGTATGGTATTATTGAATTAACCATAAAAGTATACATTAATTAGGAGGGGTAAAATGGCAAATACAACTGATAAAAAAGGAATGATGATTGACGTACAACCTCTAAGAACATCAAAAGAAATACTGGATATGATAGAAGTGTTAAATTTGTCCAAGAACAATGCGGAGCGGAACGTACTTCTGTTTAAGGTTGGAATCTCTACAGGATTAAGAATTGGCGATATCGTAAAGTTAAAAGTATTCGATGTAAAAGGAAAGTCTAGTTTCAAAATACGTGAAGGTAAAACTAAAAAAGAACGTACTGTACATTTAAATGCTATCATGCCCGAAATAGCAGACTATACAGAAGGATTGAATATTGAAGATTATTTGTTTGCTTCTCGAAAAGGGGATAGTCATATTTCAACTATTCAAGCCTATCGTATTCTTACAGATGGAGCAGAGTTATTAGGTCGTAAGGACATTGGAACTCATACCATGAGGAAAACATTTGGTTATCATTATTATAAAAAAACACATGACATTGTGACTCTAATGAACATATTTAATCATAGTGACCAATCAATTACTAAAAGATACATTGGAATCACAGAGGATGAAGTAGCAAACACTTTGAAAGATTTTCGATTATTTTAAGAAGGGGAGTCAATTGGCTTAATAACAATAACTCTATATACTACTTTTGGAGTTTATAAATATAACTAAGTATCGGGAATAGTAACTTGAGCATATAAGCAGCGTTATCACTAATTGGTGTCCTAGAAGTACACCTTTTTTTATTCAAATGAACATAAGAGAATATTTTACATACAATGGGATTGTAGAAAGTATCGATAGAATAAGAAACTAGATATAAATATATATAAGGTCGGGAGTATTTTCTAATATCCGGAAAGTTGAAGTGTGAACTAGTATTCAGGCTGGTACTTACACACACCAGAGTATAATATTTACGGGGCAGTTCAATCCATGAACTGCTCCTTTTTAATATAGCTTCTTATTTTATATAATGAATACCTAAGCATTAAAAATGGTATAATTATTTGGAATATTAGGAGATAAATAGAGGTAATCTGTATATGAATAATAATGCCTATTAATTTATAAGATTTTGTATGTTAATCAATGCTCCTAGTTTTGTAATTATTGAGTGGATGTGGAAACTGGTTGGTATATTGTCTATTTAAATATTCCACAAGAAAGAAATAATATTGAATAGAAAGTATGTATAATATCGCTAATGGAAGGAATTACCGGCTGTTTAGCTTTAATTTTACATTAAGGAGTGAATAATTAATCGTGAAACCGAAACCGTATCCAAAGTATGTTAGAAAAAAATCTATAATTAAAACAGACTTCAAACATCAAGCTTTAAAAAATTATAGAACATGGCTAAGAGCTACTATTGAACCCAAAGGAATGGAAAATATCGTTTTTATAGGAATGAACCCTTCTGCGGCAAATGAAGTATATTCAGATGATACAGTAAATTCTCTATTAGATTATGCAAAAAGATTATCTGAAGAGAAAACGAATCAAATGAATATTAAAAACGTAATAATTACTAATATTATTCCTATATACGAATCTAATTCTTCCAGCCTACAAAATGCTTATGAGAATGTAATAGAAAAGATAGGTTCTTCAGAAATGGAAAAAATAATCAAATCAAACCTCGGTAAAGTCTTAAGAGCCATTCGTATATCTGATTATATCGTATTATGTTGGGGGAATCCTTACATTAATGACGTTATGCATAGAAAGATTACATCTTCGATATTAGAATCAGTGAAGCATTTAGATAAGGAGATATTTGTTTTTAATTTTAAAAAAGATAGCAATGTTTTAACAGTTAAGGGGCATCCAAAGCATTATGGTTATACCAGGGAACCTGAAGAAATAATTAGTGTAGATATAAGACCTTACTATTATTTAGAAATATAAAGTAAAATAATTACAGGGTGGTTCAAAAGCTTCTAAGTATTAGCCGTTTCTTCAAAACTTAAATCTAAGCTAAAAAATATAGGAGTAAGAAAGAATAGTAATTTATTATTAAGGAAGTATTTTAAAGTATACAAAGTAATTAAAAAGGAGAGTTTAAAAATTAAAATCGAACAAATAAAGTATCCATTTTGGAACGGCAATATCAAAAATATTATAGAACCTTATAAGCATTTATTTAATTTGGATACTACTGTAGACCACGCCCTTGGTGATGAGTGGTGGGAGATAAAGAGTGACCAAGGAATAACACTTGGTTTAGGCTGGTTAAATATTGACACCGATTGGTATGGAAACCGAGAAGGAGAAATTTCATTATGTGTAAATAAAGAAATAACTGGAGAAAAAATTGGAAGCACTTTACTATTTTTTTTAGAAAAAGAAATAAAAAATAGGGAAATTCCGATTACGTCTGTAGTAGTCAAGAAGAAGGGGAATTCAAACTACGAAAAAGTATTAAATTGGTTTAAAGAAAAGAAGTACGAAATAGAGATAGATGATGAGAAAAATACCTATATGATTAAACGTACGAACTAATTTAATAATATCTAGAAAAAATTCATGAGAGAAAAGAGCACAAGGAATATGAGTAGACTAGCAAAAACGCTATTAGATATTGAATTTGACAGTATAAAAGAATTTAAAGTATGGGATATTTTAAACTTAAAAAAATATAAAGAAGTACAAGGATGCTATGTCTTTTTTGATATCAAAGGAAATGCATTGTACGTAGGGGAATCAAATAATATATATAGTAGAATTAGAAAACATATACGTGGCTCTAACCAAACTGGGGCGATATATAAATACTTCTATTCTGTAAAATTATATAAAATAAGTACTCAGGGTATACATAGACAAAGGGAATCTTATTACGAGAGAAAATTGTTAGAACAGTATCTTATAAGAAAATTAAAACCAATTAGAAATGATGTTAAAAATGGTTTCTTGGAGCATAAAGTATTTATGGATTATACTAGGAATCATTTCAAGACTCATATAACAAATTGGTCAACAAGCGAACAAACATTATACAAGAATACTTGGCCTAAAATTGATGTGTAAATTGTGGTTGTTAGATGTGATTAATAATCCAGATTGCGATTTATAACTCAACAAAATATCTATAAATGTTGATATAAAAACATTCTTGAATAGTGTATTAGCGGTTTCTAATTTATGAAGATAGTTAAACCGTAAACGTATTAACAAACTTGTTATATAACGAGAGCTATTTACATTCATTTAAATAGAGTTTAAAAAAAGCTTGAAAATAGGGGGAGAAAATAGAGGTTGATTTTTGGGGGTGATTATTGAAACTGTTCCAAGCTAAATATATCTAGAGTATAGAGCAGAGTTATCACCAAAAATAGGTGTCCTAAAGGACATCTTTTTTTGTGCAAACGAGAATACAAATAATGATTTTATTAAGAAATGAATAGTGAGAATATGCTTATTTATAAGGGATTAGAGGTTTACGTTAATGGTGGGATGGAATCTAATATTTTCACTATTTTTAATACAACTTGTACAACACCCCAAACTATTAAAATTTGGAGCAGCCATATATATTGGACTGTTCCATTTTTATATATTACGAATCTATTATTACTTGAATAGACCTAAAAAGAATACCCCCCTACTCTCTACTCTTAAAACAAAAACTTTAGCATATCACTTTTTACGTGCCTGTAAAATTCCCTTTTTACCCCTAACAATTATATATATAGTCATGGTACTATAGACTTAAATATAATGCTAGGGGTGTGTAATAGTAATGAAGAAAACCAATTTGTTGGGTGTTGGATTTTGTTTTGTTTTTATGTTATCTGCTTGTGGAAATGAAACTGAAAAGGAAAATGAGGTTTTAGCAAATTCGATTAGTAGTGAACAACTGGCAATATCAGATAAATATAAAGCGTTAATTGTTAATGGGGATAATAAAAAAGTTATTCAAGAATATTATCGTACTTTTATAAAAACTGAAAATAAAATAGATACTAATGAAGAAATTAAGAAGCAGTATAATATTGCAGTTACGAATATTGTTGATAATAGTGTTGAAGAGGTAGTGAAAATTGAATCATTACTAGATTACTTAACATTAACTGATGAAACAATTAACCTAATCCAAACAAAGAAAAAAGAAATAATAGATGCTGATAAAGACAGATTGTATAAACTTTATGAGGAAAAACTTTTTCAGGAGGATTATGGAAAGTTTAATTTCCTTTCTCATCAAGATGAAGAGTTCAATGCTATGTATGAATATATGATGGCTAAAAAATATCAACCTGATGGAATCGATAATGTTGAAAATCTCATGAAAAAAGTAAGTCCGGATTATGGGGGGATGTTTAACGGTTTAATTAAACAAGCGATAAGCGATAATTCTAAAACATTTTATTGGCTAGAAACATATAATAAAGCAAACAAGATTCAGACTCCTAATCCTAGAATTGGTATGACAGAAGAAGAGGTAATAAACTCTAGTTGGGGAGAGCCACAAAGCAAAAATAGAACAGTGACTTCTATATCGGTTCGTGAACAATGGGTATACCCTAACTACAAATATCTTTATTTTAAGGATGGAATCTTAATTAGTTTTCAAGATTAATTCCATCTTATATCCATTAAAGGATTATCCCTCCCTAATTGTCGGATTGAGTAGATAAAGGGGAGGTGAAAAAATTGAGTGAAACTTGACCAAGAATCAATCTTAATTCTTCTAAACTACTTTATAGTAAAAGGTTAGACACTTTTAGCAAACATCGACGTACCTAAATACTTCGGTGGTATTACAAAAGAAGAGCTTGTTCAATTAATTTATTGATAAATGGGAGAGAGTCTGACGTATGTTGGGCTTGAGCAT
>Ga0209013_10005461_pt1 | contig 10943 bp, 12 predicted proteins | sample Cruoilmetagenom2_FD_187291 | JGI IMG/M metagenome (GOLD analysis project Ga0209013, IMG submission 187291) | Oil polluted marine microbial communities from Coal Oil Point, Santa Barbara, California, USA - Sample 2 (SPAdes) (version 2) | ecosystem: Environmental > Aquatic > Marine > Oil seeps ...
ATCAGGTTCTGCTGCCCGCGCCAGCCGGTCGTGACCTCCTTCCGGGTCACCGGCCAGGTCTGGTAACTGCCGGTACTGACCTTGACGTCACTGTACTGTTTCGCCTTCTCGAGCGCCCAATCCATATCATTGTTGATGCGGGCAGCCAGTTTCCCCGAGTCCTGCATTTCTGCATAGGTGTTGAGCGTCACGTGCATGGTGTCATTGCTGACTGATTCACTCTGCTGTGCCTGCAAACGAACCTGGTTATAGCGCAGCGGGGCGTCGTCCGCACGCACCGTGGACGATACAGCCAGCACCCCGATCAACAACAGTATGACTTTTCTCATGCCGGTCCCTCCTCTTTGTCTGCCTGCTCGGCAATCTGTTTACGTACCTCATCCATGTCCAGCGCGGCTACCTTTTCTATGACCGACTGCAGACCGGCCGGTGGCAACGCCCCGGGTTGTGAGAACACGATAATCTGGTCCCTGAAGGCCATGAGTGTCGGGATTGAACGAATCTGAAACTGGGCAGCGAGTGGTTGTTGTTCTTCCGTATTCACTTTCGCGAACACCACATCCGGATGTGATTCCGACATGGATTCAAACACCGGTGCAAACTGACGACACGGTCCACACCAGGGCGCCCAGAAATCGACCAGCACGATGTCATTGTCACCAATCGCGCTTATAAAGGTTTCGTGGGTGAGTTCAACAGTAGCCATAACGGGTGCATCCCTGTAAGAATGGAAGATGCAATTATACAGGCTAAAAAACGGGGTATCTATTCAGCTCATCGCAGAAACAAGGATACGAATGGCACTTGTTTACCAGGTGCCATCAATAAAAACACCCCATTGGCCACGGAAGCACACGGAAAAACACGGAAATAATTCTTTTAAGGTATTTTTCTTCCGTGTAATTCCGTGTGCTTCCGTGGCAAGATATTTAAATTAAGCGTCATTCGCCTCTGTTGTGAATAGTTACAAAACGGGAATGAAGAACATTCACCGGATCACAAATCAGCTGTCGGTACTGCGGCGGCGCGGGGCACCGCCCTCACCATCGCTGTAGGTTATATCCAGCTCAATACGATTGCGGCCCAGGCGCTTGGCACGGTACAGCGCCTTGTCGGCACGTTCGATAAAGGCACTGGCGGATTCGCCGGGCTTGTAGAGCGACACACCGGCGGAGAAAGTGGGCACTTTCGAGACCGTTCCATTAACCTGCCAGCGCGTCTCGTTGGCACGGCGCCTGACCTTGTTGAGCGCACGTACGGCGCCATCCGAGTCGGTATTCGGCAACAGCACGGCAAACTCTTCACCGCCGTAACGCGCCACCATGTCATGGTGGCGGAAGATGGACAGAATATTTTTGGAATAAACCCTTAACACCTCGTCACCGGCCGCATGGCCAAGTTCGTCATTGACGGCCTTGAAGTGGTCAAGGTCCATCAGGATAAATGACAGGGGGAAACCATAACGTTGCACACGTGCCACTTCGTCTTCCAGACGCCGCATGAAGGCGCGACGGTTTGGCAGGCTGGTCAATTCGTCGGTCAGGCTGAGCAGGCGCACGCGGGTCAGCTCATCAGTCAGCTCGCGGCTGTCTGATTCGATCAGTTGCAGGTAGTGGTGAGTACTATCGAGCTTGTCCGCCAGCTCATTATGCCCCTTCATCAGTTTCTCGACTTCGCGAATAAGGGTCCAGCGCATGTTTTCGATTTCAGTAAGGTCTTCTGCCTGGTGCAACTCCGCAAGAACCACCTCAAGGATGACACCGAATTCCTCATTCTGGGTGATGGTTTCCAGGACCCGCTGATTGAGGGTGGCCTGTAATTTCTCGATATCCTCACGGCGGGCTTCCAGCTCACTGCGATTAATGGCATTCAGATCCTGCCCGGCAGGAATTTCCTCGCTGATGTAATCATCATCTTCAACTTCGTCTTCGTCTGCTGCTGTTTCGTCTTCATCGACAGGTTCCGGGCCATAATCCACTGCCGCATCCGGTATTGCCTCGTCTGTTGCATCCACTGCAAACGACTCAACCTCGTGCCGTGGCGTCACGGCCGGCGCATCAATACCAAAAGCGGCCAGCAGCGGGCTGATGGCCTCAACCATCACGGAGGGTTCCAGCACACTTGAAGCACGGATCTGTTCACCGCACTGTTCAATGAAACCGCTGAGGGTATCCAGCTCTGTGGGCGTCAGTGGGGGTTGCAGTCGGGCCTGCAATAACTTGATTTGTACGTAGGAGGAAGATCCGGGCAGCTGGTGGGCATTGAAGGCTTCGAGCAGCACATTCACAAAACCCGAATAGGCCAGCTCGGCACGCAGGTGGTTGGCAGTCACCTCATCCAGCATGCCTTCGGCCTGCCGGTAAATGAGACTACCGGCGGGCGTGGCACGCAGGGAATCGATCAGATAAAGCAGCTTGCGTGCGCCGCCTGGATCGATTTCCTCCGGTCTGTTTATACCCGCAACCATAAAGACTCCTGCACATCCATGAGCCCAAGCAGCTTACACCTGATCCTGCTTACCCATGCCATACCCGTTTTTATTAGAACTACTACTTATATTACAGCCACTTAACCAGAGTGTGCGTAGCGCTCATCAGGCCCCGTAACGCCACAGAATTGACGTTTGGAAAATTGTAGCAGGTATAGCCCTGTAGCGGGTAGTGGTACGAAAGTACTAGCCACGGCATTAACGATGACCAAATACAGAAAAGGCCGGCAAAAGCCGGCCTTTTCATTCAATCAGACCCGGTAAAACTAACCACCGAGGCCCGCATAGATCGCATCACGGATTTCATCCACTTTGCCTATGCCATTGATCTTCACATAGCGGGGAGCACCCTCACCACCGGCGTCGGCCCACTTGGAGTAGTAATCGATCAAGGGCTCGGTCTGCTCATGGTAAACATTCAGACGTTCACGCACGGTGTCTTCCTGGTCGTCATCACGCTGGATCAGCGGCTCGCCGGTTTCATCATCCTTACCCTCTTCCTTCGGCGGGTTGAAGGTGACATGGTAGGTCCGACCAGAGGCCAGATGCACACGGCGACCCCCCATACGCTTGATGATTTCAGCGTCATCAACGTCAATTTCGACCACGGCATCCACGGGAACCCCGTTTGCCTTCAGGGAATCCGCCTGCGCCAGGGTACGTGGGAAACCATCAAACAGGTAACCGTTCTTGCAATCGTCTTCCTTCAGGCGCTCGTCAATCAGGCCCAGGATAATGTCATCGGAAACCAGCCCACCGCTATCCATCACCTTTTTGGCTTCTACGCCCAGTGGCGTACCGGCCTTGACCGCAGCGCGTAGCATGTCACCCGTCGAGATCTGGGGAATATTGTATTTGTCTTTAATGTAATTGGCTTGTGTACCCTTTCCGGCACCCGGTCCACCTAACAAGATAACCCGCATAGTCTTTCTCCTTGATGCAAACATGCTATTGAAAGGGTGGGATTATCCCTGCCCGGCCCTTGAATAGCCAGATAGCTAAAACTATGGGGGGATGGAGGTAATTTATGTGGCTTCTGCTGATAGTCGCGCGCTGGACATGGCCCTAATTGAGTTGAATCCGCTGCCCCCAGGGGACCTGTCCCCGGCCCTTCACCAGCCAGATCACGGGGAAGCCGGGCTCAACCTTTGGGAACTCGCCCTCGGCATCGGTAAAGTACACCAGTAAATCAGGGGTACTGCCCTGTCCCTCCAGCCACTCGAATACCGGGGTGAAGCGGGTGCCACCGCCACCGCGGAGCCTGCCCGGCAGCTTGAACTCTTCCCAGGGCTCAAATACCCAGGGTCCCTCGCTGGAGAGGGCTGCATCGCAGGCGTGCAGGGTTATTCGCGCCCGCACCTGTCCCTTGATGGCATCGATCTCGGAGGCAAATTCCTGCATCTCGGCCGGTTTGATGGAACCACTGGTGTCGAGCATTACCACGATATCCGTCTGTGCACTTCTCAGACGGGGGAAGATGGCCTCGCCTTCGCGCCGTGACGGGCGCATGTAACTGTAGTCGTCTCGACTGGAGTCGGTCATGTAACGCGCCAGCAACATACGCCATGGCAACTGTGGTTGCAGCAGGTGGTCAACCAGCAGGCGTAGCGAGCCCGCCAGCTTGCCGGCCTGCATGGCCTGCTGCGCCGCGCCAGCAAGCCGTTGCCGCCACTGGATCGACAGTTGCTCCTTCTCCGCGTCACTCAGTGCATCGGGTGGAGGAATCTTGCCGGCGCCGGCACTCTCGCCGCTGCTGTCCCTGCCCCCGTCTTCAGCTTCACTGTTCCCGGGTGTCGACTGTTGTCCCGAGTCACGCTTCGATTTCGATTCATTACTATATAAATGCTCATCGTGTGGCTTCTCCTCGCTATTCTCCTTGACGAGTGGATAGATTTCCTCGGCCATCATGCCTTCATAACCGATGTTGTAGAGCGCCCCCGGTACTGCGGTCATGCCCTCTTTTATCAGTATCGGATTAATCGCCAGGTCACAGGCAATATCCCAGCGGGACCTTACCCGGTGTTCCCGACGGGCAAAGTGCGACAAGGCGCAGTGCAGGGCCTCGTGCGCCAGTGCGAACTGTGTCTGTTCCAGTGACAGGCTGTCGATGTAGTCAGGGTTGTAGTAAAAATGCCGTGCATCGGTGCCTATGGTTGCACACCATTTGGGATCTGCGGGTTTCATTGGCATGCGCAGGACCAGTGCACCAAGGAATGGGCGGTCGAGGATCAGGCGGGTGCGGGCGGCGGAGAGTTTGGTTTCGGTGTCTTCGGACATAATTTAAAAAGTCTCTCGCAAAGCCGCAAAGAACGCGAAGGCATGATTCATGTTTGCTTGGGAGTAATGTTTCTTTATTCCTTTGCGTCTTTGCGAGAAATATTGTTCTTAACTATCGTACAACATCACATCCGCAACAATATTCGCCCACTTCGAAAACTGCGGTACAGTAAAAATCTCCTGCCCAATCGCCCGGTACATATCCGAAACCAGCATGACCCCCATTTCCCGTTGCGGAAAAGAACCGGCAAATTCCAGAATATTACCGAAGGTCTCATGCGCATTATCATCACCCTTCGCGCGAATGGCACGTCCCACCAGTGCCGCGGCAACGGCATACTGCAGATCCGTTTCCTTCGGCACCCTGACCTTTTCACCGCGGACAATGGCATCGATGTCCGGTAAATTATCGAGGTTCTCGATAAAGGCAGACAGTTCAATACCGGCAGCCGGGCCCACACAGGCCTGCAGGGAACCGGTTAACAGGTCCGGCACATCACCGAACTTGTGCAGTGCACGGTGTGCGAATTCCCAGGAACGCGGTGACGGAAAGGCCACCGGATTATGTGCCGGGTCAAACTCGAACAACAGTTCCGGGCGGAAGCGTAAAAAGGCAATCAGGCGTTCATCGATATCGTGCGCATAGGCCCAGGCAACCCAGTCATCCAGGTTGATGTCGACATCAAAGTGTGAGAAGCGGTTTGCCAGGGGTGCCGGCATGGTGTAGGTCACGCCACGGTCACCCTGACGATTGCCGGCAGCAAAGATAGCCCAACCATCCGGCACCTCATAAGCACCGAGCCGGCGATCGAGAATCAACTGGTAAGCCGCCGCCGACACACTCGGGGGTACCGAGGTGATTTCATCCAGGAACAGGATCCCCTGGTTACCGTGCCGTTCAGCCTCCGGCAACATGGAGGGCACTGCCCAGTCCACTCGACCGTCATTCCGGAAGGGTATGCCACGCAGGTCACTCGGCTCCATCTGTGACAGGCGTATATCGATGACCGGCATGCCATGGCGCTCAGCCACCTGCGCAACCATTTGCGATTTACCAACCCCCGGTGCACCCCACAACATCACCGGGGTATGCTGGCCATGGAGTGCTGCCTGGAATTCTCGTTCGAGTACGGTTAACAACTGGGCTGGACGCATGACTCTTCCTTTACTCTTTTGCAGATTTGCTAACTGCTATGCAGTCAATCCGGTTTAATGGCGTATCGCCCGCTGCCCAGAAAGACCAGGGCGAGACTACAGAACAAATAAAAACCCTGTAATTCCAGGGCCCAGCCACCGTGCTCGCCCAGGCTGAAAATATCGGCGCTATGCGCCAGCCAGATAGCAACCGACATATTCACGGCAGCCACCAGACCGCCAAGCCGGCAATAGACACCCAGAACAATCATCAATGGCGCAATGATCTCGCCCACATAAACTCCGTAGGCAAGAGCGCCCGGCAGGTCTGCCCCTTCCAGCATCTTACTGATAAATCCGAGGGAATCAGGATGTAATATTTTGGCCACGCCGTGAAACAACAAAAGACCACCCACAGTCAATCTGACCATCAGCTTACCGAATGCATCGTCGTGTATTAGTGTGATCATGACCACCCTCCAGTCGTTATCCCCGTTTAACTGCGCAGTGCCGGTACCCTACCCGAGTCCAGATAATACCGATAGTCTTTCATGATGCGGTCGTGGTCAAATGCCAGCGTCGGGGTTTGGTGTGGATCGTAAAGCGCGAGATGCTTTGCATCATCGGCTGCACACGGCTCACCCTGTGCTTCGGCAACATAGACGGCGCTGGCGGTATGGCCACGAAAATCCCGTGAGGGATCTGAATAATTACCCAGCAACAGCTTGAGCGTGATATCCAGTGACGTTTCCTCCTGCGCCTCTCGAACCGCCGCAGCCTCCAGCGACTCACCCACATCGACGAAACCACCGGGCAGGGCCCAGCCGGGCGGTGGATATTTTCGCTCGATCAGGACAATGGGGCGTCCGGGGCGGTCAATCATCTCGATAACAATATCGACGGTAAGCAGTGGCGTGACCGGTTTACTCATAAGGGACGGGTGCTACTCAGTCTGCCTGGTTTTGAAGCGATGTATCTGTCGCCGTGCACGCTTGTCAGGTCGGCCCTCATGTCTGACTGCTGTCTTGCCCAGCAACCGCTGCTCTTCATGTATTTGCTGACGTTGCTGCTGACTCTCCTCCGACTCGTTGTAGAGGGCACGCGCCACTGCGGCCGGTCCCCGCCGCTGTGACAGACCAGCCACTGCGATAGAAAAGGTGTAAATCCCCTTGCTTATGGTGAGCTGGTCACCAATAGTCAGTTTATGCGCAGGCTTGACGCGGGTACCGTTGAGATGCACCTTGCCACCATTGATGGCCACCGTGGCCAGCGAACGGGTTTTATAGAACCGGGCAGCCCATAACCATTTGTCAGCACGGACGCCCGCATTCTTGTCCCGTGGTTTTTCCATGCGGGTCAGGACTGCTGTGCTGCCATGCCTGCCTGCGCAAGTTTCCTGAAGGTCGACAAGGGCAGCGCGCCGTCTAATCTTTGTTTATCACCAAAGAAGATCGTCGGTGTCGCACGCACATCCAGTTCGCGGGCAGCTGCGAGATATTGTTGCAGACGCTCTTCATAGCGTTTGTCTGTCCAGGCACGTGACACAATCTCGTTCGGCACACTCGACGCATTCGCCAGGTCTGTCAGCACAGCTTCATCACCAATGTTCCGGCCCTCGGTAAAGAAGGCCTCGAACAGGCGGCGGTGCAACGCATAAAAAACATCGGCACCGGCTTCCTTGGCCGCTTCGGCCAGCAACAGAGCTTTGTGTGAGTTGGTTGTAAAGGTGTGGGGCTGGAAGGTAATGCCCTCTTCCTGCGCCAGCCGGGAGAGATTGTCCATCATCTGCTGCCATTTCGGATTCGAGTAGCCCAGACAGGATACATCCATACCTTCGGTCGGAGTCTCCGGATGGATTTCAAGGAAACACCAGTTGATTTTCAGATCGTAGTCTTCGCGCAGCCGGTCAAGCCGTACATCACCCACGTAACAGAAGGGACAGATGTAGTCGGTGAAGACGGTGGCGAGTAATTCGGGTTTTTCGGTCGTTGCCATCAATAAAAACACCCAATTGGCCACGGAAGCACACGGAAAAACACGGAAATATTTCTTTTAAGGCATTTTTCTTCCGTGAAACTCCGTGTGCTTCCGTGGCAAGATTTTTAACCAAGTGCCATTCGGCTCAGATACCTATTTAGTCATTTCCTGCAGCAGATCGTTCAAGCGGTTCACGAAGGCGACCGGGTCTTCCAGTTGCCCTCCCTCGCTCAGCATAGCCTGATCCAGCAACACATTTGACCAGCTGCTGAAACGTGCCTCATCAGCCTCATCCTTCAGGCGACTGACCAGCGGATGCGCAGGATTGATTTCCAGATCCGGCTTGCTGACAGGCACATCATGACCGGCCTGTTTCAGCATTTGCTGCATATGCACCGCCATATCCTGCTCACCCATCACCAGACAGGAGGGCGAGTCAGTCAGACGCTGACTGACACGTACCGTGTTGACGCGCTCATCGAGCACTTCCTGCATGCGCTTCACAAGGTCGGCATATTCATCCTCGGTCTCCCTGGCGGCCTTTTTCTCATCTTCATCCGCCAGCTTGTCAAGATCCAGCTCACCCTTGGCGATGGAGTGCAGTGACTTGCCATCGTATTCGGTCAGGTGGGAGACCAGCCATTCATCGACACGATCAGACAGCAGCAGTACCTCAATACCCTTGCGGCGGAATATCTGCAGATGCGGACTGTTTTTAGCCGCAGCAAAACTGTCGGCCGTCACATAGTAAATAGTGTCCTGACCATCCTTCATACGGGCAATGTAGTCATCCAGCGAAATGTCCTGTTCCTCACTGTCAGTTTTGGTCGATGCGAAGCGCAGCAGTTTTGCAATGCGTTCCTTGTTGGCAAAGTCTTCACCGGGACCTTCCTTCAGGACATTACCGAACTGTTTCCAGAAGTCCTTGTAGAGATCCGGCTCGTCCTTCACCATGGCCTCCAGCAGGCCCAGCACTTTCTTGATAGAACCGGCACGGATGGTATCGATCAGCTTGTTGTGCTGCAGGATTTCGCGGGACACATTCAGTGGCAGATCATCCGAATCCACCAGTCCGCGCACGAAGCGCAGGTAGTAAGGCATCAACTGCTCGGCGTCATCCATAATAAAGACGCGGCGCACGTACAGCTTGATACCGTGGCGGCTGTCGCGATCGTAAAGATCAAACGGCGCGCGTGACGGAATATAGAACAGCGTCTTGTATGACTGGTTACCTTCCACATGACTGTGCACCCACTTCATCGGGTCCTCAAAGTCATGGGCAACATGTTTGTAGAACTCCTTGTACTCATCCTCGCTCACTTCATTGCGCGGACGTGTCCACAGGGCCGAGGCCTTGTTCACTGCCTCGTAGCCCGCTTCCTTGCCCTCTTCCGCCTCACCCGGCATTTCAATGGGCAGGGGGATATGATCAGAATATTTGTGAACAATGCTTTTCACGCGGAAGCTTTCGAGGAATTCGTCCTCACCTTCACGCAGGTGCAGCACCACCTCCGTACCGCGCTGTGGCCGCTCAACGGTCTCCAGGGTAAATTCACCGTCACCGGCGGAACTCCAGCGTACGCCGTGTTCAGCACCAAGACCGGCACGGCGCGTGGTCAGGGTCACCTTGTCAGCCACGATATAGGAGGAATAGAAACCAACGCCAAACTGGCCGATCAGCTGGCTGTCCTTCGCCTGATCACCGGTAAGAGATTCGAAAAACTGGCGAGTACCGGACTTGGCGATGGTCCCGATATTGTCGACCACCTCGTCCCGTGTCATGCCAATACCGGTGTCTGTGACCGTCACCGTCCGCACGTCCTTGTCAATATCGATACGGATACGCAGGTCGGTATCGTTCTCATAGAGTTTGTCGTTGGCCAGCGCTTCAAAACGGAGCTTGTCGCAGGCATCCGAGCCATTGGAAATCAGTTCGCGCAGGAAAATTTCCTTGTTGGAATACAGCGAGTGAATCATCAGCTGTAACAGCTGCTTGACCTCGGTTTGAAATTCGAGGGTTTCTTTCTGGCTATCGACCGTCATGCGTGCAAATTCCTCTGTTGACTGGGTTGTAACCCGGTATATGGGGTTTTCTGCCGGGTTTTCAAGGCTGGGCCGACAATTCCCTCGTGCCTGAGCAACCACTGTTTGCGCTCAATCTCACGCCCGCCGGTACTGCCGGAATAGCCGCCGATGCCCGCGGCGCTCACCACGCGGTGACAGGGCACGATGATGGATACCGGGTTATTGCGGCAAGCGTTGCCAACCGCTCTGGCGCCACTGTCCAGACGGGCAGCCAGTTCGCCATAGGTCAATGTCTGCCCCGTTGGGATTTCTGTTAGTGCCTGCCAGACCCGGCACTGGAAGTCAGTACCCTGGTTGTCCAGCGGTAGCGTGAAGTGATGTTCGGGGTTAACGAAGAACTGCGCAAGCTGTTTTAACACCCGCCGTTCAAAGGGTATCGTTGCCGCCTTCAGCGGAACCGTATTGGCAAGATAATCCAGCCGCGTAATCCGGTTGTCCCGGCACTGCAGTCCCAGCCTGCCAATGGGTGAGTCAAAAACAACAGCGTAGCCGTTATCAGATTTTGCGTGCTGCATGTTAATCACCCCTCCAAAAAAAACGGGCATCCTGTTATCAGGATACCCGTTATTCTAGCGGTTTAATGGCAGCCGCGTGTAACTTATAGTTTTTCCTTGATGCGTGCGGACTTGCCGGACAACTCACGCAGGTAATACAGCTTGGCACGGCGTACGTCGCCCTTGCGCTTGACCTTGATCGAGCCGATGGCCGGGCTGTGCGTCTGGAACACACGTTCAACACCCTCACCGTGCGAAATCTTGCGCACGGTAAAGGCCGAGTTCATGCCACGGTTGCGCTTGGCGATGACCACACCTTCAAACGCCTGCAGCCGTTCGCGACTGCCTTCCTTAACCTTCACCTGTACAGTGACGGTATCGCCCGGACTGAATTCCGGAATATCCTGCTTCATCTGCTCCTGTTCAAGCTGACTGATTATGTTACTCATGGCTGATCCTCTGGGTTCTGATAATGGGCTATTGATCAC
>Ga0209013_10005462_pt1 | contig 10940 bp, 13 predicted proteins | sample Cruoilmetagenom2_FD_187291 | JGI IMG/M metagenome (GOLD analysis project Ga0209013, IMG submission 187291) | Oil polluted marine microbial communities from Coal Oil Point, Santa Barbara, California, USA - Sample 2 (SPAdes) (version 2) | ecosystem: Environmental > Aquatic > Marine > Oil seeps ...
GATTATATACATTCCTCTTCAACTTGTCAATACTTAAGGATTATTTTAACTATTTGAGAGCTTCAAAAGACTCCTTTATTATCAGAGTAAAAAAGCTATATTTCTAATCAATTAATACCAAAAAAATTTTCAGCATTTTGTGTTGTTGCAGCAGCAACTTCTTCTACAGAAATACCTTTAAGACGAGCAATTTCTTCCGCAACTAAAGTAACTAACGCTGGTTCATTTCTCTTTCCACGATGAGGATGCGGTGCTAAATATGGTGCATCTGTTTCAATCAATAAATGCTCTAAAGGAATTTCTGTTGCTACCTCTTTTGGTTTTTTTGCATTTTTAAACGTAACTGGTCCTCCAAGGGAAATCATAAAGTTCATATTGATGCACTGTTTAGCTGTTTCAACACTTCCACCAAAGCAGTGCATAATTCCACCAGTTAAATGAGCTTCTTCTTCATGTAAGATTCGTACAACATCTTCTGTAGCTTCTCTATTATGAATAATTATTGGTAATTTTACTTTTTGAGCTAATCGTATTTGTTTTCTAAATAATGCTTGTTGAACATCTTTAGGTGATTTATCCCAATAATAATCAAGTCCTGTTTCACCAATACCAACTACTTTTTCATTGGCAGAAAGTTCTTCAATCCATTGTAAATCTTCTTCTGTACAATCGATTGCATCTACTGGATGCCAGCCAATTACTGCGTAAATAAACGTATAGTCTGCTGCTAGTTGCATTGCTTTTACTATTGTTTTTCGATCAAATCCAACAACAACCATTTTCGTCACATTCGCTTTTAACGCACGATTAATAACTTCTTGAAGATCTTCTTCATATTGATCTGCATTTAAATGCACATGCGTGTCTATATACATAATTTATCTCCTTTTAATTACAGCATTAGAATTACATTTATATAGCGTGAAATAATATCTCAAAATATTATTTTAAAAAACCTGCCACTATATAGCGACAGGTCTACTTTATAGAGCAAATTCGATCCTACTATTTAACTTGAGCACCATTTTCAAGTTTTTCATCCACTGTAGCAAGTGTTAAATAGCCATCTTTTCCACCAGCAAGAATCATCCCCTGAGACAATTCACCTCTAAGCTTAACTGGTTTTAAATTAGCTACAACAATGACTTTTTTGCCAATTAGTTCTTCTGGCTTATAATACTCGGCAATTCCAGAAACGACTTGACGTTTTTCATATCCCATATCTAATTGAAGTTTTAATAATTTATCCGCTTTAGGAATTGGTTCGCAAGCAAGAACAGTAGCTACCCTTAAATCTACTTTTAAGAAATCATCAATAGAAATTTCTTCTGTTTGTGGTTTTACTTCTATTTCAGGTTCTACTTGCTCTGTTTTTACAGAACCACGCATTTGCTCTCTAATATATGCTACTTCAACATCTACATCTAATCTCGGGAAGATAGGAACTCCAGCACTAATTACTTGTGTATCATCAACAATTACATTAAATGAACCTAAAGAGTCCCATTGTAAAACCTCTGATGTTAATCCTAATTGCTCGATTATTTGTTTAGGACTATTCGTCATAAATGGTTGAATTAATGTAGCAATTTGTCGTAAACTTTCCGCCAAGTTAGTCATTACTGCAGCTAATTTACCTTTAGTAGATTCATCTTTTGCTAATACCCATGGTTGTGTTTCATCAATATATTTATTTGTACGAGATACTAGTCCCCATATGTCACCTAACACTATACTGAACTGCATATTTTCCATATTAGTTTCATATTTCTCAATAGTTTCTTTCGCAAAGTTTTGAAGAACTTGATCAAATTCCGTCTCTTCCACTTGGTTCACTGGTATTTTCCCGTCAAAATATTTATTAATCATAGAAACTGTTCGATTCAATAAATTACCTAAATCATTTGCTAAGTCAAAGTTTGTACGTTCTACAAATGATTCTGGAGAAAATACACCATCTTGTCCAAATGGAAGCTCACGTAATAAGAAGTAACGAGTCGCATCTAGTCCAAAACGTTCCACTAACATTTCTGGAGATACTACATTGCCTTTAGATTTAGACATCTTACCGTCCTTCATCATGATAAATCCATGAGCAAATACTTTCTTAGGTAACGGTAAGTCTAATGCCATCAAGAAAATTGGCCAATAAATTGTGTGGAAACGAACAATATCTTTACCTACTACGTGAACATCTGCTGGCCAGTACTTATTGAATAAAGAATCGTCCTCTGAAAGGTATCCCAGTGACGTAATATAATTCGTTAACGCATCCACCCATACATAAATAACATGCTTCGGATCTCCGGGCACTTGAATTCCCCAGTCAAAAGAAGTTCTAGATACAGACAAATCTTCCAAACCTGGTTTGATGAAGTTATTAATCATTTCATTTTTTCTAGATTCAGGCTCAATGAACTTTAAATTTTCTTCGTAATAGGCTAGTAAACGATCTGCATACTTCTTCATATTAAAGAAATACGATTCTTCTTTTACTTTATGAACTGGACGACCACAATCTGGGCAATTCCCATCCTCTAATTGTGACTCTGTATAAAATGATTCACAAGGTGTACAGTACCATCCCTCATACTCACCTTTATAAATGTCCCCATTATCTAAAAACGTTTGGAAAATCTTTTCGACAGACTTAGTATGGCGCTCTTCTGTTGTTTGAATAAAGTCATCATAAGAAATATCCATTAGTTTCCACAATGTTTTAGCAGCTTCTGCAATTTCGTCTACATAAACTTTAGGCTCCATATTTGCTTCTTGTGCTTTTTCTTGAATTTTTTGACCATGTTCATCCATTCCTGTTAGGAAACGAACGTCATAGCCTCTCAATCTTTTATAACGTGCCATTGCATCGGATGCTACCGTTGTATACGCAGTACCAATATGGAATTTACCACTTGGATAATAAATTGGTGTAGTTAAATAAAATGTTTTTTGTTGATCTTTCAATGTTATGGCGCCTCCAATATAGAATCTACTTTATCTTCTATTCTAACGAAATGAAGTACTTGTTTCAAATATTTAATAAAAATCGAATAATGTCGAATGATATTCATTTTAAAAAAACAAGTAATAATAATTAATATCCCCAAATAATTACTTTTAATTATAATTACTAATCAAATATCCATCATTATAAATAAGATATAATATAATATTAATAAAAATAGTACTTTTGCTTCTAAATTAATAATTGACGAAAATGGTATTTCTTGGTATGATAGATTACATGAAAGAGATATATGTCGAATTTTGACGAATAATATAAACTCTTGAAAGGGGAAAATATAAATGAAATCTACAGGTATTGTTCGTAAAGTTGATGAATTAGGTCGTGTTGTTATTCCTATAGAACTTCGCCGTACATTAGGTATTGCAGAAAAAGATGCTCTTGAAATCTATGTTGATGATGATAAAATCATCCTTAAAAAATACATGCCTAACATGACGTGTGCTGTAACTGGTGAAGTATCAGATGATAACCTACGTCTAGTTGGCGGAAAACTAATTCTTAGCCCAGAAGGTGCAGAATTATTAATCAAAGAAATCCAAAGTAATCTTAAATAATAAATGATAAACATCCGCTTTCTATTAGAAAGCGGATGTTTTAATTATTCTACGTGATAACTTTGGTATACATCTCTTTTTGATAATCCTCTTTGTATCGCTGCTTCTTTTATTGCCTCTTTTGATGTACACTGTTTTTCTTCCATTATATAATTCACATGTTGTTCTATACTTAAAGCTTCCCAATAAGGAACTTCTGATGATTCATTCTCTGCTTCATTACTTCCTTCAAGAACAATACAAAACTCTCCACGAATTTCTGCTTGTTCTACCCATTCCACAGCTTCATCAATTGTCCCTCTTAAAAATTCTTCAAATTTCTTTGTCAATTCTCTTGCCAATACAATTCGACGATTTCCGTCCATAATTGTTTGCATATCTCTTAGTGAATCTTTTAAGCGATGCGGAGACTCATACAAAATAATAGATTCCTGTCTTTTTTGCAACTTCGAAATCTCTTCTTTACGCTCTTTTTTATTTCTACTTAAAAAACCATAAAAGAAAAATGGTTGTGTCGATAATCCTGATGCAATTAGCGCGCTAAGCGCTGCATTGGCTCCTGGTATCGGGACAACTGCAAAACCTTCACTGACAGCCTTTTCTACGATATCTGCTCCCGGATCTGAAATACAAGGTAATCCTGCATCACTTACTAATGCAACACTTTTTCCTTGTCTAAGTAATTCTAATAATTTTTCTCCACCAACTTGTTGATTGTGATCATGATAACTTGTTAGTGGTGTATGTATTTCAAAATAATTACATAGTTTTTTTGTATTACGAGTATCTTCTGCAGCGATTATATCTACTTCTTTTAGTATTCGAATTGCTCGCATCGTCATATCTTCCAAATTACCGATGGGAGTAGCAACTAAATACAAGCAACTGCCCTGTTCATGCTCTGTCGATTTCTGAGATTTCATCGTTTACCCGCTTTCCCATATAGTGAATTTTTTGCTTTCTTGTTAATTGTTTAAATGCATATTCAGCTTGCATAGCTTCTGTTTGCGTTTTGTATATTTCACTATGAATACAAGAGACTGGGAGTTTTGCTCGTGTATATTTTGCTCCCTTGCCTTCATTATGAACAATAATTCTTTTTTTTAAGTCATTTGTATATCCTGCGTAGAAGGAACCATCCCCGCATTCCAACACGTAAAACGTATGCTTTTTTTCATTCTTTTCCATATAGCATCTCATTCACTTCTTTGGTATACTCCCCATTCTCTCCATATACATATAAAGGCGATAATATTTTTAGATCGGGTTTACCATCTTTAATTGCTTCTATTAATAATGTATTTGCCTCTTTTCCCTCTTTCGGATAGACAAAGCGGATTCGTTTCGGTTCTAAACGATTCGCTCTCATAGCAGTAACAATATCTAGAAGTCTTCCGGGGCGATGAACAAATGCAGCTTTTCCACCTTGCTTCAACAATTCGCTAGCGGAGCGAACAGCTTCATCTAAAGTAAGATGAATTTCATGTCGTGCAATAGCTAAATGTTCTTTTAAGTTTTTTTCACTTGCTTCGTGTGCAGGGAAATAAGGGGGGTTACACGTTACAACATCGTACTTTTCTGAACCAATTTCTGTTGAAATCCCTTTTACATCGCCTAGTTTAATTGTAATTTGTTCTTCCAACTTATTATACTGAACACTTCTTTTCGCCATATCAGCTAAACGATCTTGTAACTCAATTCCTATAATCTCAGCTTCCGTTCGGGCACTTAAAAAAAGAGGAATTGCACCGTTTCCAGTACACAAATCAACTATTTTTCCTCTCTTAATAGGTACATATGCAAACCTAGAAAGTAAAACTGCATCTAGTGAAAAGGAAAAAACAGAAGGACTTTGGATAATTCGTAAATCTTCTGCCAATAAATAGTCGAGCCGTTCATCATTTTGTAACCATTGATCCATAATATGAATACCTCCAGCAAAACAAAAGACTGACACCCACTTATGAGTGGCATCAGTCAAATGATCATATGTTTTGTTTACTTAAAAATGACAAGCAGAATAGACAATCTTCGTCTTTTCGAGAACTACCAAAGTGAACATTACACACATGATAGCCTTCTTGATATAGACGCGCTAAATTATCATAGCCTTCTCCTACATCGCTCTTGTTCAACTTTTTTTCTTGTTTTTTTTCAAGTAATGCTTCTTTTTCAAGTATTTCATCAAGCCTTTGTCTTAAATGTGCATTTTCTTGTTGCAGCGCCTGACGTTCCTCTACCATTATCGCTACAAATTCCTTTAAAGCGTGAAATTGCAGCTGCGTGGACTCTAATTGTTTTTCAAACTCTGAAATTGTATCAAAATAATTACGCTCCATCACACACATTCACCTCATTGACCTGACCATTGAACTGGATTTTCTGCATAGTTTGAAATTTCATCTAATGTGTATTCTAATACTCTTTGAGGGTCATGTAACTCAATTCGTAATACACGTTCTAAAATATTCATACTAACAACTTTTCCAAGACCATCTGGAGTTTCTATTTTGTCGCCAAGATCCGGCATTTGTTCTTTTGCTAATTCATACTCATCATTTTCATATTTCAAACAACACATGAGTCTACCACAAAGACCAGAAATTTTAGACGGGTTCAACGACAAATTTTGGTCTTTCGCCATTTTAATAGAAACGGGCTCAAAGTCTCCCAAAAACGTTGAACAACAAAGCATACGCCCACATGGACCAATACCGCCTAACATTTTCGCTTCATCACGAACACCAATTTGTCGAAGTTCGATTCGAGTTCTAAAAACAGAAGCTAAATCTTTTACTAAATCACGGAAATCTACTCGACCTTCTGCAGTAAAGTAAAAAATAATCTTGTTTCTATCGAATGTATATTCAACATCTACAAGCTTCATCTCTAGTTCTCTATCCATAATTTTTTCTGTACCTAAAGCTAGGGCTTGAGAAGATTCTAGACGATTCTCTTCGACTTGAATACGATCTTTATCTGTCGAAGGTCTAACAACTTGCTTTAAAGGAAGAACGACATCGTGTTCCCCTACTTCTTTAATTGGAACAACTACCTTGCCGTGTTCTACACCTCGAGCAGTTTCAACTATTACGTAATCATTCTTCTTTAAATCAAAATCGATTGGATCAAAATAATATATTTTACCCGCTTTTTTAAAGCGAACTCCTACAACATTATACAAAAGTAATTCCCTCCTGCAAGTTTAGCATTAACTGTTCCATCATCAGGGTCCGGTTCATATTTTTATGCAAATTTTCTTTTGCATGTAATATCATTTCTAACTGCTTTGACAATTGCTCATAAGTTGTATGTAGCGCAACCTGTTGCCAATAGTGAATCATATCCGGATAAGTACAAACTGCGATGGTACTTGATTTTATAGCAACTATATCACGATACGCAAATAGTAGTAAATCTAATGCTTGTTCCGCCTGTTCTTTCTCTTTGAGCAAAGGACCAAAATCTTCATGAATACACATGAGTGCATCCTGAACACTTTTTCCACTTGCTTCAACCAATTTTAACACTGATTTCCTCGCAAGTCCAAAATGCTCGTCTTTCGCTAAATTAATTGCTTCTTCTACCTGATTCGTCATTTTACTCACTGTGGAAGCCATTGAATCCGTGATTCTTTCTTCTACTAATTTCTGTTTTAACAAAGATTGAGGCAAAGAAGCTAAACTAAAATGCTGGCATCTAGAAAGTATTGTTGGAAGAAGGGCATGAATTCTGTCTGTTAATAAAATGGCGGTTATTTCACTCTGAGGTTCCTCTAAAAATTTCAATAATGTATTTGATGCACTTTGATTTAATTGATCCGCATGGTATATAACATAGATTTTTCGTCCAGTTTCCATGGCAGTTTTACTCATTTCGTGTATTAAATCATCAATTTGAGCCTTTTTTATGTTTTGTCCATCAGGTTCTAATTGCATAAAATTTAAATGGTTATTTGATTTTAATCGTTTACATGAACGACATGTTTCACATGGAACATTTTTTGTTGGGTTTTCACATAATAATAACTGAACGAAAAACTGCATGACCTTCGTTTTTCCAGTGCCTTTTGCACCCTCTATTATATAAGCATGTCCTATGCGTTTTCTAAACACAATTGACTGTATTTGTTTTATTGTTTTAGATTGTAGCTCTTCTATACCTTGAGTGTCCCAGCTTTCGATGTACATCACCTTCTTTTTTAAAAATCCCGTGTTCTCGCATTATGCGAAACACGGGAAGCTTACGTGTATAAATTGATAAGTAGACCTTTAATTTCCCCAATTTTATCTAACAAATCGATTGAACTTTTTTCGTGATTTAATATATCTTCTGCTAATTCAATTAATTTTTCATCAATTGTTTCCACAATCTTTAATTTTCTACCTTCTCCAAAGCGATTCCATGTATGAGATTGTTTTAAACCCATTCCAAAGTCTACTGCTTCCTGTAAAAATTTACGGATAAGCATTTTATACTTTGCCATATCACGTAAATTTCTCGATCTTGCAAGGCGGTCTCCCGCTGAAGATATATCACCTAAAAGTTTAGTCATTGTATCTGTCTGCATTCTTTGTTCATGTTTTATAATCATTTGTCCAAACTTTGCAGATTGCGGACCATTTGACAGATTATCTTTTCTTCTATTATCTATTCCTACTCTTAAATCTTGATTTATTTTCACTATTTATTACCTCATTAGAAATGATGGAATTGTTCGATTGGCAGAACAAATACTGTTGCTCCTCCAACCTCAACCTCAACGGGATAAGGGATGTATGAATCTGCATTTCCTCCCATTGGAGATACTGGGGCAACCATTTGCTCTCTTGCTCTACAATTTTCTCGGATGAGCTCTAGGGCACTTGAGACTAACGAATCCTCTGTACCGATTAAAAAAGTAGTATTTCCGGATCGTAAAAATCCACCTGTGCTTGCAAGTTTAGTAGCCCTAAACTTCGCTTTTGTTAAAGCATTTGATAAACGATTGCTATCCTGATCTTGCACTACCGCCACTACTAATTTCATCCATACTCACCCCTGTTCGTTCTTTGTTCTTTCTATTATAACATGAATTATCTAATAATTTCTAATTCATATTTTACCACTTTATATACTTCTTCTAATACTTCCTTTATTGAGCGATTTGCATCAATTACTTGAATACGTTCTGGATATCTTTCTACAAGTGACAAATACCCTTCTCTTACCTTCCCATGAAAAGCAAGACTTTCTGCATCTAATCGGTTTTTTTCTCGATCCAAGTGTGCATCTATCCTTGCAAGTCCAATTCTTGGTTCTATATCAAACAAAATGGTTTTATCTGGCATCATTTCACCAATTGCAAATTTATTAATAACCAAAATTTCTTCCATACCAATTCCTCTCGCATGTCCTTGATATGCTAAGGAACTATCGATAAATCGATCACAAATAACAATTTTCCCTTCAGCAATGGCTGGTTGAACTTTCTCAACTAAATGTTGTCTTCTAGCGGCTGCATATAATAAAGCTTCTGTGCGACTATCCATCATTATATGCTCAGTATCTAGAATTATGTCTCTTATCTTCTCGGAAATTGAAATCCCACCAGGTTCTCTAGTCATAACGACTTCATATCCTTCAGCCTTTAACTTATCTCCAAGCAGGTTCATGACAGTAGTTTTCCCTGCACCTTCTGGACCTTCACTTGAAATAAAATAACCTTTTTTCGTCACAATTATTCCTCCACTACATATATTAACTTTTCTTCCAATCGATGTTCACCTTGAAATAATGCACCTTTTTCTATCCACTCTTCTAGTTCCGTTAACATAGCAATTGTAATTTTTTCTCCTGCTACTATTAAAGGAATTCCAGGTGGGTAAGGGATAATCATTCCTTTTGCAATTCTGCCAATAGAACGGACATATGGTGTCCATTCTCCTTGCTTCCCATTTAATACCTCAATACTCATCTCTAATGTAGATAATGAATTCCTACCACTTGGACATATATCCTCTGGGGAATTAGGGGTATGCTCTCTTAACTCATCTACTGCAGACTTCATACGTTTTCTAACATTAGCAAAGGCATACTCCTGATCTGCCTTGAGTAAGGGTAATATTAAGAGAACTTGATATGTATCTGCTAACTCGACAAATATATTCTGAGCCTCTAATGCCTTTTGTACTTGAAATCCAGAATAATTCCCAACTCGGATTAATAACTTGAGTGGATCGTCTACTTGTATTACTTCAAGCAATCTAATCGTCTCCAAGGCTTCTATAAATAACTTTCTTTTATACGTGAACTGTTTATAGTCCATCTCACTATATCTTTCCACATAACTTCGTGCATCATCCAAAGATGCTAATAAAAGATAGGATGGGCTGCTAGACTGTAACATCCTTAAATACTTATTTACTTTATTTACATCTATTAGTGTTGATTGTACATGTAAAAAAGAACCCATTGTTAGTGCAGGTAATGTTTTATGAGCTGACTGCACAACTACATCTGCTCCGTAAGCTAGCGCAGATTTAGGGAATCCTTTATGTGCATGAAAATGCGCCCCGTGAGCTTCATCGACAAGAACCGGAATATTTTTCGAATGACACAGAGCTATGATTTCTTCTAATTCTGAAGAAACAACACCATAATAATTCGGATAAGTTAATACTACCGCTTTCACCAATGGATATTTTTCTAATGCCTCTTGAATAAGCGCTAATGAAACAAAAGTTGCTGTTTTAGTTCGTGTATCCCATTCCGGTGATATAAAAATAGGTTCTACTCCAACTAATTCAATTGCATGGAAGAAAGACTTATGTGCATTCCGTTGGACTATAATCTGTTCTCCAAAGTGGCAGGTTGCATAAATCATTGCTATATTCCCTATAGTTGATCCATTAACTAAAAAGAAACTTTTTTGAGTTCCATATACTTTTGCAAGTAAACCCTCTGCTTCTTTTATTGCTTCTTCTGGATGATGGTAATCATCTAGGCCATATAGCTCCGTAAAATCATACTCCATTGCTTTTTTCATTCCAGATGGTAAGTTTGATAAGAGTCCATTCTTGTGTCCTGGTACATGAAATGAGATGGGTTTATTGCTATGAAATTTTTCTAATGCTTCGACTATTGGACGCTTCTCTTGCATTTATTATTCCCTCACAATACCGTTCATATTTCCTTATTCTATTATACATAAGAAAAGCGGAAGCGCCTATCACTGCGTAAGGCAGCAAATGGGGAATCGCGAGGAGGCAGCTCCTCAGTCACCAAAGTCGATTACCCATTTGACCCCGAGGGGCAACGTTCTTCTGCGACGAGCTTTGCGCAGGAGCAAGGCGGCTTACGCTAGACAGGTATTATAC
>Ga0209013_10005463_pt1 | contig 10939 bp, 6 predicted proteins | sample Cruoilmetagenom2_FD_187291 | JGI IMG/M metagenome (GOLD analysis project Ga0209013, IMG submission 187291) | Oil polluted marine microbial communities from Coal Oil Point, Santa Barbara, California, USA - Sample 2 (SPAdes) (version 2) | ecosystem: Environmental > Aquatic > Marine > Oil seeps ...
CGGCCACGATCTCGATGCACTGGCGCTGGTTCTCCTCCACCGACAGCTCATGCGCGTCGAAGAGCACCGAATCCCAGCCGGCGGCCAGGCAGGCGCTGATGACGTCCCGATCGGAACAGTGATCGAGGTGAAGCGCCACCGGGACCTTGGTCTTCGCGACCATGGAGTCCCACATCGACCACAGCACGTCAACCCCGATCGAGCGGACCGTCTTGACAGAGGTCTGCACGATCAGGGGCGCCTGCGCCTCGTCGGCTGCTGCGAGCACGGCCTCGAGCGTGAGGTCGTTGACCACGTTGATGGCCGGCACGGCGTAGCCGTCATCCAGGGCGCGCTGCACGATCTGCTGAGTGCTGTTCCTGGGCATGACTCCACCATTGTGGACCGTGCGAAGGGTGCCGTTGGACGGCGCCGTGGAATACCGTCGCTGAATCGAATGGCGTCGCTGAATCGAAAGGCGCCTCACCCTGCCGGGCGAGACGCCTCATCGTGTGCGTGGCCGGCTCTGCACTGGCCGGGGAGTGGCCTACTTGGCGGCTGGAGCCTCCTCCTTGCGGGCGGCGCCGCCGCCGCGGACGTCGTCGGCCGTGCGTTCCTTGTCCAGCGCCAGGGTGGACTCGGGGTCGAAGAGGTGGACCTTGTCGAGCGAGACCTTCAGGTTCAGGTCGTCGCCCGGCTTGACGCGGTTCTCACTGCCGATCAGTGCGACGACGTCCAGCTCGCCGACGGTGTAGTGGATGAGCTCCTCGTTACCGAGGTACTCGACCACGTCCGCATTGCCGCTGAGCGTGCCGCTGGGGCCGTCGATGCTGACATCGAGATGCTCGGGCCGGACACCCGCGACGAGCTTCTTGCCCTCGTGCTTCTTGATGCTGCCCTTGTAGCGGTCAGGCAGCGGGATCTCGACGCCGTCGCCCTTGAGGACGATGCCGTCACCGGAGCTGGTGGTCTCGACATCCATGAAGTTCATCGATGGGCTGCCGATGAAGCCGGCCACGAAGCGGTTGTCGGGATGGTCGTAGAGCGCCTGCGGGGAGCCGACCTGCTGCAGGCGCGCCTCGCTCATAACGGCGATGCGCTCGCCCATGGTCATGGCCTCGACCTGGTCGTGGGTGACGTACACGGTGGTGGTGCCGAGGCGATGGTGCAGGCGGGCGATCTCGGCACGCGTCTGCACGCGCAGCTTGGCGTCAAGGTTCGAGAGCGGCTCGTCCATGAGGAACACGGCCGGCTCACGCACGATGGCGCGACCGAGCGCGACGCGCTGACGCTGGCCACCGGAGAGCTCGCGCGGCTTGCGGTCGAGCAGGTTCTCGCACGAGAGCATCGCGGCCGCCTCGTGGACGCGGCGCTTGATCTCGTCCTTGGGCGTCTTGCGCAGCTTCAGGCCGAAGGCCATGTTGTCGTACACGGTCATGTGCGGATACAGCGCGTAGGACTGGAAGACCATGGCGATGTCGCGGTCCTTGGGGGCGACATGGTTGACGACGCGGTCGCCGATCGAGAGCGTGCCCTCGGTGATCTCCTCGAGCCCGGCGATCATGCGCAGCGAGGTGGTCTTGCCGCAGCCCGAAGGGCCGACCATGACCATGAACTCGCCGTCGTTGATCTCAAGGTTGAGGTCGTTGACGGCGATGACCTCACCGAACTTCTTCATGATCCCGTCGAACGTGACAGTTGCCATACCGGAGTACCTCCTCCGCCGCGGGGTCGCGGGTCCTTGCATCTGCCGACCGGGTTGGCCTGCTGGACGGACCCCGTACGCCTCACGGTGGATAGCGCCATCCTAGCAAACGAATGCACCGCCACGAAGGCCCCTGGTGCCGATTCACAGGCCGTCCTTGCCATCGGGCCACGCATCACGCCGGTTGCCTTGCGCGCGGAAGCTCGGCCATCGTCCAGCCTGCCGCTCGCCACGTCACGCCCTCTTGGCCATGATTTGCTCGATCATGGGTACCAACGCGCTCCGATCCGGAAGCCCAAGCCATACTGCCGTACCTCGTTTCGGGGCCTGGGGCCACTTGAGGCGACGGCTGGCACGGATCCGTCCGCTTCTGATCAGATGTCACGATGCGCGGCCTTAGCCAGTTCGGCGAGGTCTGCGGCCCCCCGTGCTGCTGGTGGCCTATGCGACCATGGGCATGAACCAGTCACCTGAGGGCATCAAGCGTGCGCCCGGACGCTTTCGCAAGTCGGCCAGGTCGTGGCCCTGTCTGCCTACGGCCACCTGGCGTGACATGTGACCAAGTGCGTGACCCGGGCTGGCGCTATGGCGAGCCGATCCTCTCAGGGCATCGGGGCCTGCGCGTTCATGCTCGACTCTCCGACCGGGCTCTTCCAGTGCGAAGCGCATGATGGCAGCAGGAGTGCCCACCACTACGGTGCTCACTTGGGAGTTGCTCGGCCCCAGGCGCGTCAGGTGGGATGCCACCGGCACCGCCGGCTGCGCTACCGTGGCGTCGGCCGACGACCCGCCAGGACAAGCATCGCGGGGTTGCCAGGGTTCTTCGCCCGGCCGGCAGCGGCATTCGGAATGGAGTGAGCACAGATGACCGACACCGCTGCGATCCGCTTCCCCGAGGGCTTCCTCTGGGGCGCGGCCACCAGCGCCTACCAGATCGAGGGGGCCGTGGATGAGGACGGTCGCGGCCCCAGCATCTGGGACACGCAGTGCCACAGCACGAACCTGGTCCGTGATGGCCACAGCGGCGATGTCGCGGTGGACCACTACCACCGCATGGAAGACGACGTGGCCATGATGGCCTCGCTGGGCCTGGGTGCGTACCGCTTCAGCGTGGCCTGGCCCCGCATCCAGCCCGTTGGCTCCGGCCCCGCCAACCAGGCCGGTCTCGACTTCTACTCGCGTCTCGTGGACCGGCTGCTGGCGGCCGGCATCCAGCCCGCGCTGACGCTGTATCACTGGGACCTGCCGCAGGCCCTCGAGGATGCGGGTGGCTGGCCGGCGCGAGACACGGCCTACCGCTTCGCCGACTACGCGGCCATCGTCTTCGAGGCACTGCACGATCGCGTGCCGATGTGGGCCACGCTCAACGAGCCGTGGTGCTCAGCACTGCTGGGTTATGCCGATTCCGCGCACGCGCCGGGGCACACCAACCCCCACGAGGCCACTCGTGCCATCCACCATCTCAACCTGGCTCACGGCCTGGCCGTCAAGGCGATGTGTGACATCGACTCCGGTCCGCAGCACGGCATCGTGCTCAACCTCCAGCCTATCCATGCGGTGGGTCCCGATCCCGACGGTGTCGTTGCCGAGGGCGTGCGCCGCCTCGACGGCCTGCGCAACCGTGCCTGGACCGAGCCCATCTTCGGGGCGCAGTACCCCGCGGACGTGGTCGAGGACCTCGAGGCGTTCGGCGGGCTGCCGGTGGAGGAAGGCGACCTCGACATCGTGGCGCAGCCGCTCGACTGGCTGGGCATCAACTACTACTGCGATGACTTCCTGCAGTCGCGCCCCGGCGGCACCATCCCCCATGCACCCGGTCTGCGCGATGCCGGCGAGGTCGACCCCGGCGAGGCTGTGACGGATATGGGTTGGCCCATCACGCCCGATGGCCTGCGTGCCCTGATGGTCGGCCTCGAGGAGACGTACCCCGACCTGCCGCCGATCTACATCACCGAGAACGGCTGTGCCTACGACGATCCGGTCGTCGATGGCGCCTGCCCCGACCCGCGCCGTATCGCCTATCTCGATGCTCACCTCCGGTCCGTGCGTGCCGCCATCGACGCGGGCGTCGATGTTCGTGGCTACTTCGAGTGGTCGCTGATGGACAACTTCGAGTGGTCGCACGGCTATCACCAGCGCTTCGGCATGGTGCACATCGACTACGACACGCTGGTGCGTACCCCCAGGGACAGCGCCTGGTGGTATCGCGACGTCATCGCCCGCAACGGCCTGACGCGCACAGCCACCGTTTCATCCGGGTGAGGGTTCGCTAGCATCGGTCTTGAACCGACAGAAGAGAGGGGGCCGAGGATGCCGATCACGACGACGCAGTATGCGGGGCACGAGGCCATCCAGATCGCCGCCGGCCGGGTCCGGCTGATGGTCACGACCTCGGTCGGGCCGCGGGTGCTGGGCCTGCTCACCGAGGACGGCCGCAACCACTTCGCCTCGCTGCCGGCGATGACGCTCGACTGCCCCGGCTCCGACCCCATCCACCTGCGTGGCGGCAGTCGACTCTGGGCCGCGCCCGAGGACCCGCGTTTCACCTACCGGCCCGATGATGACCCGGTCGGGGTCGAGGAGATCCCCGATGGCGTGAAGCTGGCCACCCGACCCGACCCGGTGTCGGAGACCAGTCGCGAGATCAGCATCCGCGTCACCGGCCCCGAGCGCTTCGCCTTCGACTATCGCGTCGTCAACCGCGCCGAGGGTCCGCAGCGCCTGGCTGCCTGGGCCATCACGATGATGGCGCCGGCTGGCCGTGCGTTCTTGCCGGTCCTGACCGAGCCCTTCGATCCGGGTGGGTTCCAGGGCCAGCGCAACATCGTGCTGTGGTCGTACTCGCGCAGTGACGACCCCCGTTTCGTCCTCTCCGACCATGCCATCGAGGTGCAAGCCAGCACGGACCCCAAGCTGGGGCGTTTCAAGGTCGGCACCTCGCTGCGCCGCGGCTGGGCCGCGCACTGGGCTGATGGCGTGATGCTGGTGAAGTACGCCGGCCACGACGAATCTCCCGAGTACGCCGATATGGGCGCGTCGGGGCAGATCTACTCGCAGCACGACTTCACCGAGCTGGAGACGCTCGGGCCTCTGACCGACCTCGACCCGGGTGACGCCGCCGAGCATCACGAGGACTGGACCATCCACCTCGTCGACGAAGCCGAAGCCGAGCGCCTCGTCGCGTCGGGCGAACTCGACCGCTGAACGAAAGGAATACCGTGACCGCAGCCAACCTCGTCCTCGGCCTGGACGTCTCGACCACCGCGACCAAGGCCATCCTCCTCGACCGTGACGGGTCGGTCGTCGGCATCGCTTCGTCCGAGTACGACTTCGAGTCGCCGAGGCCGCTGTGGGCTGAGCAGGACCCCGACCTGTGGTGGACGGCTGCGAAGGAGATCATCCCGACGGTGTTGCGGGAGGCCGGGGCCTCGGCCGACGACATCGCCGCCATCGGCGCGTCCGGCCAGATGCACGGCATGGTGCTGCTCGACGAGAACGACGAGGTCGTGCGCCCGGCCATCCTCTGGAACGATGGCCGAACACAGGCCCAGTGCGACGCCATGCGCGAAGCCGTCGGCCGCGAGCGCTTCATCAGCATCACCGGCAACGAGGCCCTGACCAGCTTCACAGCGACCAAGATGCTATGGGTGCGCGAGCACGAGCCGGCGAGCTGGGCCCGGGCGCGTCATCTGCTACTGCCCAAGGACTACGTTCGCTTCAAGCTCACCGGTGAGCACGCACTCGATGTCAACGACGGCGCCGGCACGGTGCTCTTCGATCTCAAGGCCCGCACCTGGTCGAGCGAGGTGCTCAAGGCGCTGGACCTGGATCCGGCGATGCTGCCGCGGACCGTGGAGGGCCCCGAGGTCGTGGGCACCGTCAGCGAGGAGGCGGCCGCGGCCACCGGGTTGCGTTCCGGCACGCCGGTCGTCGGCGGTTCGGGCGATCAAGCCAGCAACGCAGTCGGTGTCGGCGCGGTCGTGCCCGGCATCGCGGCCATGTCGGTCGGCACCTCGGGTGTCATCTTCGTGCCCACCGCCGGCCCGGCCATCGAACCCAACGGCCGCCTGCAGGCCTTCTGCCACGCCGTGCCCGGGACGTGGCACCTCATGGGCGTGACCATGTCGGCGGCCGGTTCGCTCAAGTGGCTGCGCGAAGAGCTCGCGCCGGACAAGTCCTGGGATGAGCTGACGGCGTTGGCCGAGCCCATCCCGCCGGGCGCCGAGGGTCTCGTCTTCCTGCCCTATCTCAGTGGCGAGCGAGCACCCTATCCCGACCCCCTGGCGCGAGGTGCGTTCGTCGGCCTTACCGTCCGCCATGGCCTGGGCCACATGGTCCGGGCCGTGCTGGAGGGTGTCGCCTTCAGCCTGCGTGACGTGTTCGAACTGGTGCGTGAGACCGCACCCGATCCGTTGCGTGACCTGCGCGCCACCGGTGGCGGCATCAACTCGGCGCTGTGGAAGCAGATCATCGCCGACGTGCTGGGCGTGCCCATCTCGCTGACGCGTACGGCCGAGGGCGTGGCCACCGGCGCCGGCATCCTGGCCGCCGTCGCGGCCGGCTGGTACCCCACCGTGGGCGATGCCAGCGAGGCCATGGTCGAGGTCACTGATACGACCGCGCCCGGTCCCAACGCGGGTGCCTATGAAGCTGCCTACGCGGTGTACCGGTCCCTGTACCCGGCGCTCAAGGACTCGTTCGCGGCGCTATCTGAGGTGTAGCGGGGCTGCGCCGGCCAGTCGTCGGCGGGTTCCAACCGCACAACGGCCGCGCCCACTACCCGCGCCCGCGACCATCGCCGGCCGCTGATCGCCAGGCTGCAACCGCACAGCGGTCGAGTTCGACGCTCCTGCGCCCCGATCGCAGGCGTTGCGCCGCTGTGCGGTTGAGGGTGTCAGTCTCGACCGCCAGGCGGCAGGAATCAGCACGATCGGTGCCAGTCTGGTCGTGTTCGACCTCGTAGCGGTTGGCCACCGCGCTCCCTGTTCGGGCTCGTAGCCCAGCAGCCGCGCCGGAGGCCCAGCACCCGCGCCGACCACAGATCGCCCGGCCAGAGGCTCGTGACCCGCCACCAACGCCGGCCCGCCACCGGGTTGGAGGCTCGCCGGGCTAGAGGCCTTCGTCCTCGGTGCGGTCGGCGCTGGTGCGGACGAGGTTGGCCAAGCCGACCTTCGTGGACTCACCCGGCGCCAGCGTGATCGGCCACACCCACAGCAGGCAGCCACCCTGGTGGTTGCCCTCGAAGCCACTCTCGGAGAGCGACATCGTCTCGATCGACGTCCACCACGCGGCGGCGCGAGGCGTGGGCCGTGACTCGAGCTCGACCTTGATGTAGTCGTTGCCCATGCCCACGTGGTCGGTGGCCTCCGCGATCTTGCGTTGATCGAAGCCACCGGTCTCGCCATTGACCTTGTACCAGGCCGAGGGGTTGCCGCCACCACCGAGCATGTTGATGTCCCACTCGATGCCCAGCAGAGCCTTGAAGGGCTGCTCACCGGTGTTGGTGAGCTCGACCTCGAGACCCAACGTGGGCACGCGCCGGTCGGCGCCGAAGACGTGTGACTTGCGCACCCGCAGCGGGCCGCTCGAACCATCCTCGTAGCGGACCGAGCCGTCGCGCACGAGATCGATCATGCCATCGCCCGCCCGCGTCACCTCGAAGGCACCCGACACGAAGTCGCCCAACTCCTCGAACGAGGCCTGCTCGAAGGCGTTGGGCGTGGTGCCCGCCGGCAGCAGGTGCACCAGCGCGGAGCGGCGCTCGTAGGCGTCGTACCAAAGCCGCTTGCTCATGCCCGGTTCGTTGACCTTGACCAGGTCGTGGATAGAAACCGCGCCCTCGCCGGCTTCCTGCTGCTCGACCTCACCGGAGTCGGCTTCACGCAGGGTGTCGTGGTAGGCCTCCGGCCGGCGGCGCATGACCGAGGTCAGCGCGTGTCGCACCGCGCGCGCGTCCCAACTGCCGATGCCGCCGCCCTCGTTGGGCTTGAGGGCCACGATCTGGCCGGGCGTGCTGACAAGCAGCTCGTCGTACCCGTCGACGTCGAGATCGGTCGACTCGATGGTCACGCCGGCAGCCTCGACAGCGCCGGCAGCCCGGTCGGCCGCATCCTCAGCGGCGATGAGATGCTCGAGCGTGGCCAGGCGCATGTGCGAGAGGTAGATGCCGCCGAACAGCCCGTGCCAGTAGCAGTCGTTCGACTGGCCCTGGTAGAGGTGATCAAGGATCCGTTTCATCGACTCCGTGCCGACGGCGTCCGCATCGAGTGCCTCGACCTTGCGCGACACCCGCAGCATCTGCTTGTGCAGGTCGTTGATCTCGCGGTAGTTGATCTGGAACGAGCGCCAGAAGCCGCCGCGCATCCAGCGCGCCTCGGGCTTGTCCTGCTCCACCGCTTCATGCAGGAGCGTGGTGAACTCGCGCCGCGCCTCGACCGGCAGCGACCACTCACCCATCTCGGCATAGGAGCCGGTGGGCAGGTACACGCGACCGATGGGCGGGTGCTGGGCCAGCGCCTCTGACGGCCGCAGCACGTTGAGCCACTCGCTGTTCTGCTCGAGTGCGCTGAAGAAGCGATCGACCCACTGTTGCTCGCCGTAGCAGAGATCCCAGGTGCCGGGCCAGGTGCCGAACTTCTCGCCGTCGTCACCCATCATGCCCACCCTCGAGCCGTCCTCGGTGGCATGGTCGCGGAGGTAGTCGATGACCTCCTCGACCGGGCGGAAGGGGATGCGGTAGCGCAGGCCCTGCTCGGAACCGTAGACGATGACGCGGTAGCCCTGATCGTCGGTGGAGTAGGGCCCCCAGTGCCGCTCCTGGGGGATGGCCGCGGCGCGGAAGTGCGCATCGTCGACGATGGTGAAGTCGTAGCCGGCCTTGGCCAGCGCCTTGGGCACGTCGGGCTCCCAGACACGTTCGGCCAGCCAGGCGCCACCGGGGCGCTGCCCCACCAGCGACTCGATCTCGTCGGCCATACGCGTCAGCTGACCGACGCGGTCGTCCTCACGCAGCGATGCCAGCACCGGCTCGTAGTAGCCGCCGCCGAGGACCTCGACCTGGCCCCGCTCGACCAGCGCCCGGAGTCGGTCGACGGCCTCCGGCTTGCAGGCCTTGAACCAGTCCAGCAGGGGGCCGGTGTAGTGCAGGCCCAGCTGCACGCCGGGGTGCCGCTCGAGGGCGTCGAACATGGGTCCGTAGGCTTTCTGGTAGGCCTCCTCGAAGACGAACCCGAAGTTGCCGACGGGCTGGTGATTGTGCAGGACAAGGGTGAGCGAGATGTGTCGATCGTTCATAGCGGGCCAATGCTATCGGATGCGCGACTCCGTACCGCAACCGTCTTGCCTCCGTACTGGCCCATTGTTGGAGTCGGGCGTATCATCCGGTCGCCAGTCGTGCGGTACCTACCCCCGTGACTGACGACCCTGCACGAGCCACCAGGAGAAACGGTGGCCACAAGGAGGAGGCACATCTAACGATGTCCAACCGATTCAAGGCTGCGGCCCTGACTGCCGCACTCGCGCTCACCGTGGGCGCAGCGCCGGCAATGGCGCAGGACGGCCCCGCCGTCCCCGAGGTCCCGGCAAGCGACCTCGCCTACGAGGGCGAGATCAGCTTCTGGAACACCATGCGCGATTTCGAGATGGCTGAAGTCCAGCAGCTCATCGACGCCTGGTCCGCCGCTCACCCTGGCATCACCGTCAAGCATGAGCCGCAGTCGTTCGACAACGCGCGTGCCAACTACCAGAACGCCGCTCCCGTCGGCACCGCGCCGGACATCCTGCGCGCTGACATCGGCTGGACCATCGGCTTTGCCGATGAGGGCTTCCTGCTCGACGTGAGCGATCTCGTCGACACGTCTGACTTCATCGCCACGCCGCTCGAGACCGCCAGCTGGAAGGGCGGCATCTACGGCCTGCCGCACGTCACCGACGCGCTCGGCCTGCAGTGCAACCAGGCTGTCCTGGGCGAGGCCGGCCTCGACGCCGCGCCTGCCTCCTGGGATGAGCTGGTCGAGGCTGGCGCCACGGTCACCGACCTGGATGCGCAGAAGTACGGCTTCTACATGCGCGGCGACTCGTACTGGGCCCAGCCCTTCGTGTGGTCCTGGGGCGGCTCGCTCTACGAGGTCCAGGATGACGGCAGCGTCGACGTCCAGATCAACAGCGCCGAAGCCGCTGAGGGCTGGAACTACCTCAAGGACAGCGTCCTTGGGACCGTCGCTCCGGCTAACTGGGACTTCGCCTCTGACTACGACAACATGAGCGCGGGCTTCAAGGCCGGCACGATCATGTGCGTCATGAACGGCCCCTGGTCGGTGGGTGACCACCTCTCAGGCGAGGCCTTCGCCGATCCGTCCAACCTCGTCATCGCGCCCATCCCCGAGGGCTCGCCCGGCAACACTGGCTCCCCCGTGGGCGGCCACAACTACGTCGTGTACGCGTTGGTCGCTGAGGACGAGGCGAAGCAGACCGCCGTCCTCGACCTGCTCAGTTACATCAATGGCGGCGAGGCGCAGGCCTTCCTGGCCACGGGTCCGCTGGGCCTGGTGCCGACTCGCAACTCGGCGTATGCCAGCGAGGCGGTCGCTGCCAATCCGGTGATGGCTGCCTGGGGCGAGGTCATGAACAAGGCCACCAACCGCGCCGGTCACCCCAAGTCCTCGGACATGTACGACCCGTTCACTCGCGAGTACCAGGCCTTCCTCAAGGGCGACAAGAGCGCCGAGGAGGCCCTGGCCGCCATCGAGACCGCGTGGGAGAGCCTCTTCAACGGCTAGTCACACCGGTGATCGCCTGATCACGAACCGTTAGCATCGAGCCGGGGTCGCCGAGATGGCGGCCCCGGCTCGATGCCACACTGCTATGGTGCCCGCTGGAGGAGGCGTGGATTGAGGACACGCACCTGGATCGCCTGGCTGTTCATGGCCCCCACGTTGGTGGCCATGGCTGTCATCGTGTTCTGGCCGCTACTCCAGGCGTTCATCTGGACCGTCACGGACATCGATCGGTCTAACGCTGGCACGATCTTCAAAGAGCCCTCCTGGGAGTTCATCGGGCTCGAGAACTACTTCACCGCCCTCAGCGACCCGCTCTTCCAGCACGCCTTCGTGTGGACGATCGTGTGGACGCTCGTCAACGTCTTCTTCCACTTCACGCTGGGCCTGCTGCTGGCGGTCATCCTCAACCAGAAGCTGCGCGGCCGGACAGGCTTCCGCCTGATGTTGCTGGTGCCGTGGGCTATCCCGATCTACATCT
>Ga0209013_10005464_pt1 | contig 10939 bp, 11 predicted proteins | sample Cruoilmetagenom2_FD_187291 | JGI IMG/M metagenome (GOLD analysis project Ga0209013, IMG submission 187291) | Oil polluted marine microbial communities from Coal Oil Point, Santa Barbara, California, USA - Sample 2 (SPAdes) (version 2) | ecosystem: Environmental > Aquatic > Marine > Oil seeps ...
GAGTCCAAGGCTGTGGAACTCGAGCGCCTGCAGGTCGACTCCCTTGCGATCGCCCTTGTTGACGACCGGGACCACCGGCACCCCGAGCCCGCGCAGGTAATCGGATATCTCGCGATCCTCCGGTATGGGACCGGCCTCGCCATCGAGGAGGAAGATGACAACGTCTCCTTCACGGATGGCGGACTCCGCTTGTCCTCTGATCAGAGGTACAAAGGTGTCCTCGTCTTCCATCAGTAGTCCGCCCGTGTCGACCACGGTCACCGTGCCGCCGCCGAGTCGCTCCGCTTCGCCGAAGATGCGGTCCCTCGTCACCCCGGGAAGGTCGTGCACCAGCGCCCGACGGCTGCGGGTCAACCGATTGAAGAGAGTGGACTTGCCGACGTTGGGCCGGCCCACTACCACGACGACCGGCAGGCGGCTCAAGCCGGATCCACTTTCGGAGACGGTTCTTCGTCAGGAATCGGAGTCTCCTGGCTCATGATGGATCGACCAATGCAGATCCACGTGCCATCAACTATTCGCATCTGGAGGATGGTGTGCTGAATCGAAGTGGTGTGCCCCTTTTCGATGCCGTCAGCAGCCCCGACGCGGGTAATGTCCCAAACCTCCCACAGGCGGACGGTGGCGTTGATCGACCGAAAAACGCTCATCGACTGGATGTCGAAATTGATCAAGTCTGCGTCGATCCGGTCTCCAGTCTTCTGCAGCAGCTCGGTGAGCAGCTTTTTGACGTGAGCTATCTCATTGGGGCTGGCGTGGCCTTCGAGAACGTTGACATCCAGGGTCGAGTACGCGTCAGCCAAGGCCTCGAGGTATCCCGTCACCGCGTTTTCGATCTCCAGTCGAACCTCAGGGGAAGGTTCTGTGTTCTCGCAGGCCGCTGCAAACAGCACCGCCAACGAAACAGCGAACACTGTCAGGCTCCGGGCAACGGTCATAGCGGCCTCCAATCGTATTTGTTCAGCGCGCAGAATATCACCACTGTCCTAACCCGCATATCTCACCAGCTTCCTGCTGCGACCGGCGATGTATCGCGCCAACCTCGCGGCGAAACCCGGTGAGATATGCGGGCTAGCGGTCTCACAACAGCAGGTATAAACTTGGAGGTCCCTACGCGGCTGCGAGATTTCAGGTCGCGCCGGGTCGCAAAGAAGGAGGCTGCCGTGAAGGTCCCCGACCGAGTGCTGGTGGTGGGCGGCGTCGCCGCCGGGATGAGCGCGGCCAGTCAGATCCGCCGCCGACATCCCAAGACGCGGGTCACTGTTTTCGAACGCGGCGACTACATCTCTTATGGCGCCTGCGGCATGCCCTACAACATCGAGGATCCCGAGCGGGAGATCGAGGACCTGGTAGTGCTCACCGCCGAGCATGCGCGAAAGAAGCGGGGCATTGATCTCAGGCTCCGTCACGAGGCGAAGGAACTCGACGTCGATCGCGGCACTTTGACGGTTGTTGACCTCGACAGCGGCACCGAGACCCAGGAGCCGTTTGATGCAATGGTGATCGCCACCGGCGCGCGGGCCATACGCCCACCCCTCGGTGGCTTCGACCTGCCGGGTGTCGAGGTGCTTCGCGATCTCAGCGACGGCGCCGCGATCAAAAATGCATTGAAGGATGGCCCAAAGAACGCCGTCGTCGTCGGCGCAGGCTATATCGGTATGGAGATGGCCCACGTCCTCTCCGAGCGCGGCCTCTCGGTCACGGTCCTTGAAAAGCTGCCCCAGTTGCTGCCGGGCTGGCACGAGGAGACCGTGGCCATGGTTGCTGAAACGTTGAGCAGTCATGGTGTTGAATTTCACACCGGCGCCACGGTCACGGCTGCCGAAGCCGGGTCTGGCGGTCGAGTCGCGGCGGTGCTCACCGAGGATGAACGCTATGACGCCGATCTCGTCCTGGTGGCCGTCGGTGTCCGGCCCAACGTCGAGCTCGCGACCACCGGTGGCCTTCGGATCGGTGACACCGGGGCGATCTGGGTCAGCCAGCAACAACAGACGTCTCACGAGGCGGTGTGGTCGGCCGGCGATTGCGCCGAGGCCTACCACCGGGTGCTGCGCCGCAACGCATGGATCCCGCTCGGTACAACGGCCAACAAACAAGGACGTATCGCAGGCGCCAATGCCCTGGGGCTGGGCCAACGATTCTCGGGAATCGTTGGCACCGCTGGGTTCGTGGTCTTCGATCTCGAGGTCGCACGGTCAGGCCTCAGCGAGGACGAAGCCAAGGCGGAGGGCTTCGATCCAATTGCGGTGACCATCCGTCAGCGGTCGCGAGCCCACGGTTACCCCGGCGGAGTGCCGGTCCAGGTCAGACTGGTTGCCGATCGCGAGACGGGGCTCCTTCTCGGTGGTGAGTTCGTGGGTCGCGAAGGGGCCGCGCTTCGAGTCAATACGCTCGCGACCGCTCTCGCCGGCCACATGACGGTGGCCGAACTGCAGAACCTCGACCTGGTCTATGCGCCACCCTTTGCATCGGTCTGGGACCCGGTGCTGGTCGCGGCGAATCAGTTGATTAAGAAAGTGAGTTGATCATGAAGGGCAAGCTGGGTATTGAGTGCCCCCACTGCGGCACGAAAATCCAGGTGGACACCGAAGCCGGAGTCGTGGTTTCTCACGAACGTCCCGTCCACCTTCACGACAGGGCGGACTTCGACGAGAGGCTGCAGCAGCTGGACCGAGATAAGGCGCACGCGGCCGACCGAATGGAGGAAGCCATGCGCCGGGAGAAAGACAAGAGTCGCCTCATGGATGATCGCTTCAAGGAACTCTTCGAAGAGACCAAGAAAAAGGACGACGGCTCAAGGCCGATCAAGGATATTGATCTGGATTGATTTCGGATTTCGGATTTCGAAATTCCCGCACGCACGCCCACGGGTGTCATCCCGAGTGAGCGAAGCGAATCGAGGGATCCATTCGACTCGACCTTCGGCCTCGCTCAAGACAAGCCTGTGGAGAATTCAGCAGACTCCCACACAACCCATGGATCCCTCCGCTCGCTCGCGTTGCTCCCTCGGTCGGGATGACAGTGTGGGGGCCCCATCTCTCGCGCGGAATAACCTAGGTGGACTGGCTGGCGATGAACCTGTGGAGCGCCGGAGGCGCGACAGATGCATAGCCCGGGGCGTGAGCCCCGGGTTTCCGCATACCAAAAAACCACAAGCCGCGGAGCGGCGACAGATAATTGCTGCGCCACCGCTTGACGTTTTCTGTCGCCCCTCCGGGCTCGAACAGTCAACTACTCGGTCGTTTCCTCTGGTGGTTTCGGCGGCACATCAATTCCCTGGCGTTGGAGCTCACTGTCGATGATCGCCTCGAATTCCTCGATCGGTTGCGCACCAGTGAGCACGCGGCCATTGATGAGGAAACCAGGAGTACCGGTGATGCCAAAGCTGTTTGCCTCGGCCATATCGGCCCGCACCACGGCGATGTAGGTTCCTCGATCAATACACTCTGTGAAAACCTCGACATCCATCTCGAAATCGCCGACCTTTGCAACCATGGAATCGCGGTTCAACGTCCTCTGGTTGGCGAATAGCCAGTCGTGGTACTCCCAGAATTTGCCCTGATCCTGTGCGCACAGAGAGGCCACACCTGCAAGCTGTGCCTCCGGGTGCATCGGCAACGGCAGGTGTTTGAAAACGTGCCGAATCTGCCCATCGTATCGTTTCATGAGCGCGTCCAGCGTCGGCTGAACTCGGGTGCAGAATGGGCACTGGAAGTCGGTGTATTCGATCAACACGATTGGAGCATCGACTGGCCCCCTCGAAGGAGTTCCATCGCCGATGGCAACCTCGACTCGAGGCGGCACGAGCAGGATTTCGACGCCGGCCTCCGCGAAGAGCACCTGTCGGAGCTCTTGAGACCGCTGCTGTTTCTCGCGCTGCGAAAGAGCCTGGACGATCTGGGCACGCGCCTGCACGTCATCCTCGGGAAGCTGTGATCGATACTGGGTCATCAGCTTGGCGACCTCACCCTCGTCCGGTTCGCCCACCATTTCGTCGATGCGTTTTCTGAGATAGTCGCCTTCGCTCAATCCTTCAGCGGCAGCCGCGTTTTGCACGAGGCGCTGGTAGATCTCTGCTTCGAGCTTGCTGACCTGGGTATCGTAGATCTGCTGGCGAAGAGCCACCAGGGATGAACCGGCCAGGGCCTCGAGTTCAGACGCCGTGATCACCTCGTCACCAAATTTCGCTACCGCAGAGTCATCGGTGCTCGCAGGCCCCTGCGCGCACGCCACCGCCGCTACCAACAACAAGATGCTCGCGGTTGTAGTCCACATTCCGATCTTCACTTCGGATCCTCCGTTCTTGACCGCCCGGAGAGTCTTGAGGAAATTCTTCCATCCCGAGACGGCATCTCCACTATGGACGGACAACCCGAAGAGGTCAATTGTGGTGAGTTACTGAAGTGTCAAATCCCCAGCCCACTCTCAAGACCTCACGCCGCTTTGTCCGCAGCTTCAAGGGCTGAGCGGTAAGTATCAACTACGGCCGAAATGTCAGACTCGTTGCCGACAGACGATGAGGCCATCAGCCAATCACCGCCTGGCGACCAGTCGACGGACCTGACGGGGTCGTGCTGGGCCGATTGAATGACGACAGCCGAATCGCATCCCACGAATCGAGCGGCATTGATGGCATCTCTCAAGGTGGGCGATGCCCCGGAGGACAGGGCGTAGGTCACGTAGATGCCATCCAGTTCCCTTTCGACCTTCCGCACGAACCCATGGATTTCAGGATTGAAAAGGCCCGCGACTTCGGGAGGAAATACGATGACCAGACCTGTCCGCTGGTCGGATTCAGAAAAACTGAAGGAAGATTCCATGGTTGGCCTCCAATCGATATTCGCTTTCTGCCTCTCTTTTGTCCTGAGGAGGTATCAGAGTTACCCGTCGTCTTCCGCCAATCAGATTCGGTCAATCCCCGAATGCTGATCCCGAGAGCGGATTGTCGCTGGTATGGTATTCGCCGTGGCTCTGGTTGATCGCTGACAAAGGATGGTAGATGAAAATACGCATTCTTCTCTCGATTCTGATTCTCCTGTCGAGCTTGCCGCTTATGGCACAGGATGAAGCGGCCGGGCCGGCACCCTCCCCCACCCCATCACCTGTTCAGTGGGCGCTCGGTCTCGGCGTGTACTCGTCGCCACGTCCGTACGTCGGAGCGGAGAACTCGACGATCCTCGGGCCCGTCGTCGAGCTTTCGTACAAAAAGCTCTACGTGCAGGGAATCCAGGCCGGGTACCAGTTCTTCGATACCGGGAGGTTCAGCCTCGATGCCCGCGCCGGAATCGTCTTCAACGGTCTCGATCCCGAGGACTCGGATGCTCTGGAAGGGATGAACAAGCGAAGGCCTTCCATCGAAGGCGGATTCTTGTTCGCCTGGAAACCCGGAAAGTACCGCCTGAGCACCGCCGCCTACACCGATCTCCTCGGCCGCTCGTACGGCCAACAAGCGTCTGTCGATTTTTCGCGCAACTGGACCTTCAACCGTTACCAGTGGGGATTCGCCCCCTCGATCGGGGTTGTGTGGCAGAGCAGCAATTTCGTTGACTATTACTACGGGGTGACCCCCGAGGAAGCACGCCCGGGTCGCCCTCCCTTCAGCGGCCAGTCGGTAGTCAATTTCCGTAGCTCTCTCTTTGCGTTTTTTTACGTGAACATGCGGGTGCGATTGGCGGGGTACGTGGCAATCCAACGACTGGACAACGAAATTCTCGACAGCCCGATCGTGGACCAGGAACGGGGCATCTTCGGCCTCCTCGGTATCACCTACCGCTTCGGAGTCCTTCCACCACGACCTTCGTAGACGCGCGGGTCTGTCCGCCTCGGAAGATCCGAGTTAGACTCATCATTCCAAAACGATCAGGAGGTGCCCCGTGACCGCAACCCTCGACCCTCAATACCGTCAACAACTCATGGACCGGTTCCTTCGCTACGTGAAAGTGGACACGAGGTCAGATGAAGCCTCGGAGTCGAGCCCGACGACCGAGAAGCAGAAAGACCTGTCGCGGATGCTCGCGGAAGAGCTCAAGGAGCTTGGCTGCGAAGACGCCGAGATGAACGAGTGGGGCTACGTCTTTGCGACCGTCCCCGAAAACCTCCCGGGCGACCACCCCGCCGCCGGCAAGGTACCGACCATCGGCCTGATCGCCCATGTCGACACCTACTTCGGCACCTCGGGCAAGGATGTCAAACCGCAGATCATCGAGTCCTACGAGGGCGACGACATCCGGCTCAACGACGAGCAGGTCCTCAAGACTGAGGACAACCCCAACCTCGCGAAATGCGTTGGCCACACCGTCATCCACACCGACGGTTCGACCCTCCTCGGGGCCGATGACAAGGCCGGAGTTGCGGAGATCATGACGGCCGTCGCGTGGCTCAAGGACCACCCGGAATTCGAGCATGGCCCGATCCGGATCGCCTTCACCACCGACGAGGAGGTGGGCCGGGGCACCGAACACTTCGATGTCGAGGCCTTTGGCGCCGCCTATGCCTACACCCTCGACGGCTCCGACCTCGGCGAGATCGAGGACGAGACGTTTTCGGCCGACACGGCCAACGTCACCGTCGTCGGCCACGATGTCCACCCCGGCTACGCCAAGGACAAGCTGGTCAACGCCCTGCGTGTGACGGCGGCGATCATCGAGGCCATTGACGAACGCTGGCTGCCGGAGACAACCGAGAAGCGCGAGCCCTATCTCCACCCCTACATCGCCTCGGGCGACGTCACCAAGGTCGACCTCAAGGTCCTTGTGCGCGCCTTTTCGGTCGAGAAACTGAACGAGCGCGAAGACCACCTCAAGGAGGTGATCGCAAAGGTCGGGGAACGTTTCCCGAAGGCCAAGATATCGGTGGAGTTCGATGAGTCCTACCGCAACATGTCCTACAAGATCCGCGAGGACCCCAAGGTTCTCGATTACGCCCTCGAAGCAGTGGAGCGCCTCGGTGTGACGCCGATCCGGCAGGCGATCCGCGGCGGAACCGATGGCGCGCGGCTTTCCTACATGGGTCTGTTGACCCCAAACGTCTGGGCCGGCGGCCAGAACTTCCACTCGGTCCGCGAGTGGGTGTCGCTGGAATGGATGGGCGCCGCGGTCATGGCGACGTTGGAGATCCTGAAGGTCTGGGTTGAGAAGTCGGAATAGCTGGAGCCAGCGTCCTCGTCCGCGCCCGGATCTGTATGGGTGAGCAGCAATGACTGGAAATCTCGTGTCCACAATCGCTCAAGTCGAGTGCCGAAGCGAGAGTCGGGGCGAAGAAAAACCAGTCGCGGTGATCATCGGTGGTGAAAGGCTGGAGATCGCCGACGTCCTCGACAGAGCACTGATCACCGGCATCGAGGCCGGGGAACCGGTACGACACCGCCTTTGGGTCGAGTTGGAAGACGGACAACGATGTGAGTTGACCCGGTTGATGCCCGACGGAACGTGGATGGTCAGAGTAGAGCGATAGTCGGGAGCGGGCACGGGCGCGAACGCGGTTGGTTCGTCACTCGAGAGTTGTTGCCGCGTCCAACGCCACCAACCTCTCCTGCATTTTATTTGCGGTGGCGAGGTCACCCCTCGCTGCTGCTATTCTTGCGGTCATGGACCGGTACGACGACTACTACAGAAGCACACCCAACGTCTTTGGATCGGCGCCAAACCAGATCCTGGTCGAGCACGCAAAACTCATCGATCCCTCCGCCACAGTCCTCGAAATCGCCTGCGGTCAGGGGCGCAACAGCTTCTTTCTGGCGCGTAGCGGGATGACGGTCCACGCACTCGACCCATCCGTCGAAGCCGTGCGCCAGGTGCAAGAGATGGCAGAAAAGGAAGGGCTGGCGATCCGGACCATCAACAGTGGATTCTCGGATCTACACGCGGAGGCCGGCGCGTATGGTGCGATCCTGGTCTTTGGTCTGATCCCCGACCTAAAACGGGAAGGTGTCACGGCCCTGGTGGCGACGATCGAGAAGGCCTTGGCCCCGAACGGTTTGCTGTTTATCACCGCGTTCGGGACATGGGACCCCGCTTTCGAGAACCACCAGCGCGAATGGACGGAGGACTCCGAGAACTCGTTCTGCTCTCTCGACGGTTTGGTTCGCACATACCTCGAACCGGATGAGCTGGTGGCGCTGTTCCCGGGTCTCGAAGTTATCCACTCCTGGGAGGGGCTCGGACCGGAGCACCGGCACGGCGACGGCGCTCCCGAACGCCACGGCCTCGCGGAAGCGGTGTTACGATCGCCCTGTTCACCAGAGGCTCTGTAGGCGGGTCCTTCAGGGCCCGCCACCCTAGGCGCCTATTCGTGCAACGTCGTTCCGACCCGCATCGCGTATCTGGCGCGCCCTAAAGGACGCGCCTACATTCATTGGTTTTGTTGATGACAGCTGATCAGACCAACGTTTTGGCAAGACTCGACCAACTCCAATTGCTGGTGGTGACCGGCAAGGGTGGGGTCGGCAAAAGTACTGCCACGGCCGCCCTCGGGGTTCACCTCGCCAATCGTGGCCGCAAAGTGCTGCTGATCGAGGTCGACCCCCGTGAAAACCTCCACCAGCTCCTCGACACACCGCCGTCGGGAGGCGAAATCGTTGAAGCCGCCTCCAACCTGTGGCTCCAGCACATCGATCCACGCGAGCTGCTCGATGATCTGGTGCAAGAAAAGCTGAAGGTCGGCGCGCTGGTGCGCAAGGTTCTGGCTAGCCCGGTCCACCTCCACTTCACCGAAGGGGCGCCCGGCCTCAAACAGACGGCCGTCTTCGGGCGCGCCCTGAGGATGGTCGAAGGGTACGGGCCGAAAGAGCTCCGGCGACCCGACGTGGTCATTCTCGACGCCCCAGCGTCGGGCCACGGGATCGCCTGGATGGCCGCGCCACAGCTGGTTTCAGAGGTCATATCGAGTGGTCCAATCGGCAAGATGGCGGCAGAAATCGCAGCCTTCCTTGCCGACAGGGAACGATTCGGTTCAATCGTTGTCACGACGGCCGAGGAAATGCCGGTGCAGGAGGTGCTGGAGCTTCTCGAGGCCATGTCGGCACGGCTTGACCGCCAACCAGAACTGGTGGTCGTCAATTCGGTCTATCCGCCGGCACCAAAGCCCCGCGCGAAGGACGACGATGCGACCCGCCTGTGGATCCGGCGTCGGCAGGTCAACGAGGCGGAGCTGGCCCGGCTGGTCGCCGGATTTGATGGACCGATCGCCGAGATTCCGCTCGAGCCAATCGACGCCGGACCGGTCTTGGTTGGCGTGGTCGGTGAGCACCTCACCGACGCGTTCGGGAACACCTGATGGACCCCCGCAAGCACTCGCTTGTGATCGTTGTCGGCTCGGGAGGAGTCGGAAAAACAACCCTGGCCGCGGCCATGGCTGCAAGCTCAGCGGGCGCCGGTGACGACACTCTGGTGATGACCTTCGATCCTTCGCTGAGACTCAAAGACACCCTTGGAGTGGGGCTCGAAGCGGCTGAGAACGTGACGCGGGTCAAGGCCGATACCGAGGGCACGCTGCACGCGAGCCTGCTCGATGCGCGGCGGACTTTCGACCGGCTGATCGATCGCTACGCTCCTGACGAAGAGGCGCGCCAGCGGATTCTCACCAACCGCTTCTATGACCGGCTCTCCTCCAACCTGGCGGGAGTGCTCGAGTACATGGCGTCAGAGCGCCTCTTTGAGGTCGCCCACGAGGGCAACCACGACCGCATCATCCTCGATACGCCGCCGACCCGGCAGGCGCTGGACTTTCTCGGCGCCCCGGCGCGGATCGTCGGTTTCCTCGACAGCGGTGCGCTGCGCATCGCCCTCAAACCGTGGTTCGACACCGAGGGCAACCTCAAAGCGACCTCGAGACTCGGCATTCTCGGGCGCAACGTCGAGGGCTTCCTCGATCGCATGGTCGGCCTCGAACTGCTGCGAGACATGGCCGACTTTTTCCGCGCCTTTGCCCCCCTCTACGAAGGCTTCCGCGAACGTGCCCTCGAGGTCCACGATCTGCTGCGCTCTCCCGAAACGATGTTCGTTCTGGTCAGCGGTCCCGGCGAGGGACGGGTCGCCGACACCCTTTTCTTTGCGCGACGGCTCACCGAAGCCGGCTACAACCTCGGACCGATCGTCATCAACCGGGTCCACCCGATCCTCGAAGACACCGATCGGAAGAAAACGAGCAAGGGCCACCGCCTCCTGGCCTGGCTCGGACAACGCGACCACAATGCCGTTGCCGAGCTTCGAGATCTTGTCGGAGATTCGCATCCGGTGATCGAAATCCCGCTGCTGCCCGATGAACCGACGGATCTCAAGTCACTGAGTGCGTTGGGAGAGATGTTTGAATCCGGGCTGGACGAGGCGCTCGAACAGCTCTGACCCTCGATTCTCGATGCTGGATGCTGGATGCGTCGAGATCCTGGATCGTCAGAGGGTGAGGCCATTCGGTATGTGGTAGGAAATCCGAAATCCGAAATCCGAAATTGGCGGGTAGGTGGGGCATCTGTGCTACAACACCTCGATGAGAAATCCGACCTCCCACATCGTTCAAATATTTGTCATCTTCACCCTGTTGCTCAGCCTGTCCGCCTGCACCGAGGCGCCAGCTCCGGTCGACCCGACGTACGCCGCCGAGGTCGAGGAGTGGCGCAGCGGGCGACTGGAACGGCTGACCGACGACGACGGCTGGTTGACCCTGACGGGGTTGTACTGGCTCGAGCCGGGTGAGAACAGTTTTGGCTCGGCCGAGGACAACACGGTCGTGCTCCCGGATGAGAACGTGCCAAGCGTTGCTGGCCAGCTGATACTCGGACCTGAAGGGGTTGTTACGGCTATCGTGAGCGGGGGAGCGGTCGTTAATGTCAACGGCGAGCCCCTCACCGAGGCGACGTTGAAAACGGACGCCAATGGCAAACCCGACGTGGTCACGGCTGGGCGCATCCAGTTCTACATCATCGACCGCGAGGGGCGTCTCGCGG
>Ga0209013_10005465_pt1 | contig 10935 bp, 10 predicted proteins | sample Cruoilmetagenom2_FD_187291 | JGI IMG/M metagenome (GOLD analysis project Ga0209013, IMG submission 187291) | Oil polluted marine microbial communities from Coal Oil Point, Santa Barbara, California, USA - Sample 2 (SPAdes) (version 2) | ecosystem: Environmental > Aquatic > Marine > Oil seeps ...
GCGGTCGACTGGGTCAAGATCTATGACCGCGACGGCGTGACCGAGGAGCCGTGGGGCCGGACCGACTCGATCCCGTACTGCCTGGAGCCGTAGAGGTCGCGATTCCGGCTCGAATCGGGCATCGTCGCTACCATTCGTGCGTGCCCAACCTCAGACCCTTCCGCGCGCTGCGGTTCGACGTGGCCGCCACCGACCTCTCGGCGGTGCTCGCGCCGCCGTACGACATCATCAGCCCGGCTGAGCGCCGGGAGCTGCTCGCGCGCGACCCGCACAACATCGTGCGCATCGAGTTGCCGTCCGACCTGGGCGCTGCCGGTCGCGAGGATTACGCAGTTGCTGCGGCGACCGCTGCCGAGTGGCGTGCCTCCGGCGTCCTGGTCAAGGATGCCGAGCCCACCGTGACCGTCCACGAGATGCACTGGGTCGATGTCGAGGGTCGTGAGCAGATCGCGACAGGCCTGCTCTGCCGCCTGGGGTTGGAGGAGTACGGGCCCGACGCCGGTGTGCTGCCGCATGAGAAGACTCACGGTGGCCCCAAGGAGGATCGCTACGCGCTGCTGGAGGCGACGCAGCTCAACACCAGCCCGCTCGTGTTCCTGGCCGGTTCCGAGCCTGCCGCTACGTCGGCCGCGTTGCTGGCGCTGACCGAGCGCGAACCCGATGCCGCGGCCACCACCGCCGATGGTGTGAGCCACCGCCTCTGGATCTGTGGCGCTGACGTGGCCGCGCCGGTGCTGTCGCTGATGTCGTCGGTGCCGGTCACTATCGCCGACGGCCACCATCGCTACGAGACGGCGTTGAAGTACCGCGCCGACCACGAGGCCGATCGCGCGGCTGATGCCGAGCCGGCCTGGGGCTACCTGCTGGCACTCATCTACCCGCTTGACCAGTCACCGCCGGCACTGCCCACGCACCGCGTCATCCGCGGCCGGCCGTGTGGCGAGGACCTGCTTGAGCGAGTGGCGCCGTACGCCGCCATCGAGCAGCTGCCCGATCGTGAGACGCTGCTGACGCGCATGGCCCAGCCGGTGCGGTTCGCCCCGGGCACGACCGGTACCGGGCGGATCGGCCTCTATACCGGCCGCGATCCCGTGGCGGCCATCCTGACCGTCGACCGCAGCGCCACCGATTCATTCCTCGATGCCGGTCTCTCGGCCGGCTCCCGGGGGCTCGACGTCAACGCGCTCAGCGTCATCATCGACAGGGCCTTCGGCGACGACACCACGACGATGGCGGCCGACGGGCGACTCTGGTACGCCAAGGACGCATCCGACGCGACCCAGCAGGTTTCCGACGAGGAGGCATCTGCCGTCTTCCTGCTCGACGAGATGCCGCCTGCGGCGATCTCGCTCGTGGCCGAGGCCGGCGAGGTCATGCCCCAGAAGTCGACCTACTTCAACCCCAAGGCACCCACCGGGCTCCTGCTCAGCCCGTTGGAGTGGTAGGGCAACCGGCAGCGGACAGAGGAGAGAGCCAGAGGATGGATCCAGATCTCCCCAAGGGAACGGCCGCCATCGCCGGGAACGGGCGAGGTGGTGCTACGAGGGACCTCACCGGTCGCCCGGCGGGCAAGCCGGTACGCAAGGACGAGATCGTGCTCGAGGAGCGCGGTCTGTACGTGGAATCGTGGTTGCCTGAGCGCCGCTCGCGCCGCCGCCCGCTGTACTACCTGCATGGTGAGCTGGGTGGCTCGTGGCTGTGGGAGTCCTATCTGCGCTACTTCGCCCAGCGTGGCTGGGAAGGCCATGCCCTGAACCTGCGGGCGCACTTCTGGTCGCAGACCGCGCCCATCGAGGAGCTCAGCTTCGACACGTACCTCGATGATGCCGTCGCCGGCTACGAGGCGCTGGAGCGCCCAGCCGTCATCGTCGGTCACGGCATGGGCGGCCTGCTGGCCACGAAGGTGGCCGAAGGACATGAGATCGACGCGCTCATCCTCGTCAGCCCGGCCATCCCCGCGCCGGTGCGCCCGGTGCCGCCGCCGCACGTGGTGCGCCTGGTGCCGGCCATCTACCAGGCTGAGCTCATCGACTGGGCCGGCAGCCACGAGCAGGTGCAGCGCCAGAACCAGGACCTCACGCTGGCCGACGTGCGCCGCATCCAGCATCTCCTCGGTGCCGAGAGCGGCGCCGCTCGACGGCAGATGCTGGCCGGCGTCTACGTCGACCGCGACAAGCTGCCCGACGTGCCCATGCTGGTCATCGGTGCCGGCCTCGATCGCCAGTTCTCGGAGGCCGACAGCGCCCGGTTGGCCGAGTGGCTCGGTGCCGAGTACCAGCCCTTCGGCGCGCATTCGCACTACGGAGCCGTCCTCGGCGAGCAGGGCTTCGACCAGGTCGCCGACACCATCCGCTCGTTCCTGGAGCGCCACCGCCTCTAGGGTTCGGTGCCGCCCGGTCATCCATCTGGTCGTTTGTCGCGTCAGACGGCCTTCGCCAGGTGTGGCGTGCGCGATCAAGCCTCCCCGTTCGGCGCCTTCGCGAGCCTCAGTCACACGTGGGCATGATCCGGCGGTCGGAACGCGCGATCGCATCGCCACTGAAGGCCTGGAGAGCCGGCACACATGCCTTGCGCCGCCGGACGAGCCATCTGACCAGATGCGATGTCGCCGGTGCCAGCGCTGTCCGCCCGATGGGCGCGGTGTGGACAGAGTGCGTGGACATCCGATATCCTCTCGTGCGTACCAGCCGCATTCGTCTAGAGGCCCAGGACACCGCCCTCTCAAGGCGGAGATCACCGGTTCGAATCCGGTATGCGGTACCAAAGACTTCACCCCACGCCCCCGGACCGCGCCCCGGGGGCGTCCTTCTATCCCCGAACGACTGAGCAGACCGGCTCCGTGGTCAGGCGCGTTTGCGAGGCGTCGACACCGCTACAGTCGGACCATGCACAAAAAACCGCCCGTGGAAGCTGATACCCGTCGTCGCTACGTGATCCTCGCCGAAGGCCAGTTCGGCGACCCCGGCTCGAAGACCGCCATGGGTGTCATCCAGTACGGCCGCGAGCCGGTGGTGGCGGTGCTCGACAGCACCCGCGCCGGTCGCGATGTCGCGGAGTGGCTGGGCGAAGAGAACGCTGCTCCCGTGCTGGCCACGCTGGCCGAGGCCCTTTCGCTGGCGCCGACCGCGCTGCTCATCGGCACTGCACCCCAGGGCGGCAGGATCCCGCCCGAGTGGCGCAGCATCATCAGCGAGGCCATCGTCCACGGCCTCGACATCATCAGCGGCCTCCACGAGTTCGTCTCCGACGATCCCGAGTTCGCCTCGCTCGCGGCCACGCACGGCGTCGAGCTGATCGACCATCGCCGTCCGCCCGAGCGCCACGAGGTGGCCATGGGCCGCAGGCACGCGCCCGGCAAGCACGTCATCCTGCTGGTCGGCACCGACTGCGCCATCGGCAAGATGACCGTGGCCCTGGAGCTGCGCCGCGCCGCTGCCGAGGCCGGCCTCTCGACGACCTTCGTGCCCACCGGGCAGACCGGCATCATGATCGAGGGCTGGGGCGTCTCGGTCGACCGCGTCATCAGCGACTTCATCAACGGCACGGCCGAGTGGCTCGTCGAGCAGGCCGAGCAGATGGGCGACTGGATCTTCGTCGAGGGCCAGGGCTCCATCGATCACCCCGCCTACTCCGCGGTCACGCTGGGCCTGGTCCACGGCACTACGCCCCAGGCCATGGTGCTGGTGCACCAGCCCGGCCGCAACGGCCACTTCGGTTGGGAACAGAACACCGGCGTGGAGTCGCCCACGCTGTCGCTGCAGGACAACATCCGCCTCTACGAGTCGGTGGCCAATGCCGTGGCACCGTCGAAGGTGGCGGCTATCGCGCTCAACACGGCGCTGCTCACCGATGACGAGGCGCGCGCCGAGATCGAGCGCGTCGCCGCCGAGACCGGCCTGCCCGTCGATGATCCCTATCGCTTCGGGCCGGAACGCCTGTTCGCCGGCCTGCGCGCCAACGTCGAAGGAGACGCTCGATGACGTTCACGCTCGACACCGAGGTCCTGCAGCTGCCCTTCCGCGATCCCTTCAAGATCGCCCGCAGCGAGGATTCCGAAGCCTCGCAGACGGTGCTCACGTATCTCGAGCAGGACGGTGCGAGGGGTCTCGGTGAGTGCTTCCCGGTGCCGTACTACGGCGAGACCATCGAGACCACCGAGGCGGTGCTGCCGCGACTGGTCGACTCGCTCGACGAGCTGGGGCCGCTGCCGCGCGACCGGGGCGAGGTCCTCGCTTGGCTGGAGCGTTCGGCAGAGCTGATGACGGACATCCTGGGCAACCACGGCGGGGCCAAGGGTGGCGTCGACATGGCGCTGCATGACATGGCCGGCAAGGCCCTGGGTCTGCCCGTATGGGAGCTCATCGGCACGACCGATCGGCTGCCCCCGACCGACTACTCGCTGGGCATCGACGATCCCGGCACCGTGGCCCAGCGCGCCCGTCGCGTGGCGCACTTCCCGGCCCTGAAGATCAAGGTCGGCGGCCCGGCCGACATCGAGACGCTCGAGGCTGTGCGTGCGGTCTTCAACGGCCCGCTGCGCGTCGATGCCAACACCGGCTGGCAGCCCGAGCAGGCCGTCGCGCTCATGCCCGAGCTGGAGCGCCTCGGCGTGGAGCTCGTGGAGCAGCCCTTCAAGGCGCGCATGCTGCCCGAGCTGCGCTGGCTGCGTGAGCGTTCCAGCCTGCCCATCATGGCCGACGAGTCGGCCGTCTTCGAATCCGACCTGCCCATGCTCGAGGGTGTCGTCGATGGCGTCGTCATCAAGCTGGCCAAGTGTGGAGGCATCGGTCCGGCGCTGCGCATGATCCGCACGGCCCGCGAGCTGGGCATGAAGGTCATGCTCGGCTGCATGGTCGAGTCGAGCGTCGGTGTGGCCGCGGCGGCGATGGTCGCCTCGGAGGTCGACTGGCTCGACCTTGACGGCAACCTGCTGCTGGCCCACGACCCCTTCGGCGGCCTTGACCTCGGTCCCGACTGCCGCTGGCGGCTGACGTCTGCGCCGGGGCTCGGCGTGTTCCGCAAGCCCGTCGACTGACGCTCGGCCGCCCGGGCCGGGTGGCTCATCCCGGCTATGCCGGGGGTCATCAGGTGTCCCCATCCGACATCGATGTGGACAAGGTCGTGGACAACTTCGTGGATGAGCCGCTAGAGATTTTCGGGCGTCCCGACGTATCATCTGCGCAGCCGCCCGCGGGAGACCCGGGATGGCGCAGGAGAGGGATAGCCCGGGGGTCTGCGGACGTCTCCAGGGCTGAGCGCGTCGTCGCGTCATGGTCTTGCGCAACGGCGATGAACTTGTATGAATCTGTTTCAGTGCGGGTACGTTTCGACGTGCCTGTAGAAGGTGGGAGAGAGTGTCGATAGAGCGGCTGGGCAACGTGCTGTCCGAATCGAGTGAAGAGCACCAGGCGAACGGAAGGCCGACTGCGACGACAGGGTCCGTGATCCCCGCGGAGGGGGCCGCGGAGACGTCCTTCGATCCCGACGGGGAAGCCGAGGAGTTCGTGCGCTTCTGCTATCGCCGCCGAGCGGTGGCCTGGCCCGAGCTGTATGACGAGATGTGCGCCGTGGCTGCCCGCGGGGACTACCGCGGCATGGACTACGAGCAACTCCAGGGTCTCGGTATCGGCTTCGCCCTCGCCGCGCTGCCCCGTCTCGCTGCGCTGGCCAGCAGGGTCATCGCGCAGGAGCGCGGTCCGCAGCCGATCGTGGCTGTCGCCTAGATCCCTCCCGCTCCCGCCGCCGCCTGCCCGCCGGCCTCACCATCGCTGACGGGCAGCTCCATCGAGACCATCCCGCCGAAGCCGATGATGCGCCGCATGTAGCGGAACGATTGCACCTTGGTGACCTTGTAGCCCAAGCGTTCGTAGAGTGACTGCGCACGCGGGTTGGTGTCGATGACGTCGAGCCGCACCCAGCGCATCCGGCCCTCGCGGGCGATGACGAGGACTTCGTCGAGCAGCTTCGTGCCGATGCCCAGGCCTCGTGCCTCCGGCGCGACCGCCACGCCGTCGATGTAGAGCTCGTCGATGGCCGGCTTGTGCTCGCTCCCGCGCAGCGACAGCACGGCCATGATGCTGCCCGGCAGCCCCAGCAGGTCGCGGAAGGGCCGGGGGTCCCAGGGGATGTCCATGAGGCCACCACCGTAGTGGCCGGCCCCGGAGCTCAAGCCGGCCATTCCCAGCAGCTCGCCATCCCGGAGGGCGACCACGACGTGATCCGCCACGTAGACGCGGGCCATGAACGCCAGCCGCTTGTCGCGGTCACGGATGGCCATGCGCATCTTGTCGCCAAAGGCCTCGTCGAAGAGCGCCACCCCGGCCTCGCGCAGGTGCTCAGGCAGGCCCCGCTCGATGACGATCTCGCCGTCGCTCATGTTCCCTCCGTGGTCTGCGCTGGTCGCGTGACAGTGAGCCTATCAAGGCGTCCTGATGGCGCGCTTCCGTAAACTGGAAGGCGGCGCGGAAGGCGGCGCGGATGACCGCACCGGTGGCCCGCGTCGACATCGAGAAGGGGGGATACGACGCATGCACGCGCACGTCCGTCTCACACGGATCCGGCCGCTCATCGTCTCGATCATGGTCATGGCCCTGGTGCTTGCGCTGGCGGTACCGGTCGCATCCGCGACACCAAAGACCAAGCTCATCAGCAAGTCCAGCAGCGGCGTGCAGGCCTCGATGGGCGCCGGACATCCCGCGCTCAGCAGGGACGGCAAGGTCGTCGCATTCCACACCGGCTCAGGCCTCGTGTCGGGTGACAAGAACGCGCGTCGGGACGTCTACGCGCGCAACGTACCGAACCGGACCACGAAGCCGATCAGCCGCGGTCATGGCGGCGTGTGGGGGAACGAGGTGAGCCGCAGCCCTGCCATCTCCGAGAATGGCCGCTTCGTGAGCTTCTACTCGCAGGCCAGTAACCTCATCCACGGCCACGTCATGACCTTCAGCCACTCATACCGCCGCGACCGACAGATGGGCAGGACCGCACTCGTGAGTCGGAGCAGCTCCGGGGCCGTGGCGAACGGCCCCAGTGGCAGCGGCGACATCAGCGCTGATGGCCGCTACGTGGTATTCCCGTCGGTGGCCTCGAACCTCGTGGCCAAGGATGCCAAGGGTGTATGGCAGATCTATCTCCGCGACATGAAGCTGAAGAAGACCTACCTCATCAGCAGGAACAACGCTGGCACAGCTGGCAACCAGTCGAGTGGCGACCCGGACATCTCGGCCGATGGCCGGTTCGTGGTCTACGAATCCGACGCCACCAACCTCACCACCAAGGACACCAAGGGCAAGCGGCAGGTCTACCTCTATGACCGCAAGTCGAAGAGGACCACACTGGTGAGCAAGAACAATGCCGGCAAGGCCGGCAAGGGCGGCAGCGGCGACCCGGCCATCTCGCGCGACGGCAAGGTCATCGTCTACGAATCGGCGGCCGCCAACCTCATCCGGGCGGGCAGGGACAGCAACGGCATGCCCGACGTCTACCGCTATGTCCGGTCCACGCACAAGACATCGCGCGTCAGCCTCAACTACCGGGGTCGCCAGATCACCGGCTGCACCTGTATCGGCTCAGCGGACCCGGACATCTCGGCCAACGGGCGCTGGCTCGTGTTCGGCTCCGACGGTACGAACGTCACCAAGGCCGGGAACCCGCACGACTACGAGCACGTGTACCGGCGCGATCTGGCCACCGGCAAGGTGAGGCTGGTGAGCCGCAGCACCAGCGGGGCGCGCGGCGACAGCTCTTCGCGTCTGCCCAGGATCTCGGCTGACGGCAGGTTCGTGACCTTCGAGTCCTATGCCACCAACTTCCTGGCCCACGACGCCAACGGCCATACCCTCGACGTCTTCCGGCGTGGCCCCTTCTGACCAAGCGCACGGCCGGCCGGCGACAGCGCCAGGCACGCCACGTCGCCGGCCATCTGGTGTCGGATGGCCCTACCGATAGACGACGCACGCTGCCACGCTCGCGCCATGCACACGACACGCCCGACCATCAAGCTTCCCCAGCCCCGAACCGACAGCAGCATGGCCCTCGAGGCTGCGCTGGCCCAGCGCCACACCATCCGTGACTTCCAGCCGCATGCACTGACCGAGGCCGAGGTCGGCCAGTTGCTGTGGGCCGCGCAAGGTGTCACCCATGAGGGCCACAAGCGCACCGCCCCCTCGGCCAGCGGCCTGAACGCGCTCGAGACGTATGTGGCCACGGCTGATGGCCTGGCTCGGTACCTGCCCGACGAGCACGCTCTGCAGCCGCTCGGCGACAGCGACATGCGAGCGCAGCTCCAGGTTGCCACCGGTGGCCAGCCTTTCGTGGGCACCGCCCCGATCGTGGTCATCTTCAGCACCGTGCCCGGTCGCATCTCCGGCAAACATGGCGAGGAGCGCGGTGTGCGCTACTCCGACTTCGAGGCCGGGCATGCCGGGCAGAACCTGCTATTGCAGGCGGTGGCGCTGGACCTCGGTGGCGTGCCCATCGGCTCCTTCGACGACACCGCTGTATGTCGGCTACTGGAGCTGCCCGACGGCGAGAACCCGCGCTACCTGTTCGCTCTCGGCCGTCCTGCCTGAGTCGCGGGGGCAGATCTCCGGAGCGGGCTAGGCGCGGATCTGGCGGCGTGCCAGCTCGGTCTCGATGGCGCGCTCGGCTTCGACGTACTGGTCGATCTGCATGCGCAGCTCGTTGGCCTCGGGTCGGTACAGGTGCACCTGCCCCTGGAGGACGTAGCTCAGACGCCGGGCCGTCATGCGCACGTGGTCGAGGTTCTTCATCAGGACCAGCGGGTCCATCGAGGCCAGGTCGTCGGGGTGGTACATGGGCTGCTGCATCGCCGCCCGAGTATAGCGAGCGACACAGGCCCACCGCCGGTCGGGCGATAGACTCGGCAGACCAGCCATGACGACCGACGACCGCTTCCCTCCGATCACCGACTACGCCTTCCTCAGCGACTGCCACTCCCTGGCCCTGGTCGCTCGCGATGGATCGATCGAGTGGGCCGTCTTCCATCGCTTCGATGGCCGGCCGGTGTTTGCGCGCATCCTGGACCGTGACATCGGAGGTTTCTTTCGTGTCGCCCCGATCGCGGCCGAGGTGGACATCGAGCGCCGCTACCTGCCGGGCACGAACGTCCTTGAGACGACCTTCCGCACGCCGAGCGGCGTGGTTACGCTCACCGACTTCATGCCCGTCGAACCCGACGAGGAGGAGATCGGGAAGGCCCATCGGCTGGGTGCTCGCCACTCGCTCATCCGGGTCGTGCGAGGCGTCAGCGGCAGCGTCGAGGTGGGCCTCACGTTCCGCCCTCGCTTCGCGTACGGCCTCACCACGCCGTACATCCGGGAGTTGGCGGGCGACCTTGTGGTGGCCATCGGCGGTGCCGACGCGCTGCTGCTCGAGAGTGAGATCGGACCGTTGCCGCGGGACGGGCGTGGGGGCGTGGACGCACACGACGTGGTCCGTGCCGGTGACGAACGGGTCATCTCCGTCACCTGGTCGACGCCGAGCGGCCTCGATACGAGTCGCATCCCGCATGCCGAGGCCATCGCCGAGCTCGATACGACCGTGCGCTTCTGGGAGACCTGGTCCGAGCACACCCGCTACGAGGGGCCCTATCGAGCGGCCGTGGAGCGCAGCGCGCTGGCCATCAAGGGGCTCACCGACGGCAGGACCGGTGCCGTCATCGCCGCCGCCAGCACCTCGCTGCCCGAGACCATCGGCGGTGGGCGTAACTGGGACTACCGCTACACCTGGGTGCGCGACTCCACGACCATGCTCAACGCGCTCATCCGGCTGGACCACGACTACGAGTGCCGGCGTTTCTCCGAGTGGATCCGCTACACCACTGCCGGCCGCGCCGACGAGCTGCAGATCATGTATGGCCTCGGTGGCGAGCGCATCCTCACCGAATCCGAGCTGCCGCACCTCTCGGGCTACCGGGGCTCGCGTCCGGTTCGCATCGGGAACGGCGCCTGGGACCAGTCGCAGCTTGACACCTACGGCTGGCTGCTGGCTTCGACCTGGTTCAGCGAGGCCCATACCGGTCAGCTTGGTGAGCACGGAGATCCCCACTACGTGCGCTTCCTCAACGAGGTCGTGAACCTCTCCATCGAGCGCTTCGACGAGGTGGATGAAGGCATCTGGGAGGTGCGTGGCGGCAGCCGGCACTTCCTCTTCTCCAAGCTCCTCATGTGGTTGGCCGTGGATCTTGGGGTTCGCCTCGTCGAACGGCATGACGGCGCTGCGGAGGTGCCGCGTCGCTGGCGTGAGGCACGAGATGAGATGCGCCGACGCATCGAGACCGAGGGTATCGATCCTGCGCGTGGCGTCTTCACGCAGGCCTTTGGCTCGAAGGCGCTGGATGCCTCTGCCCTGCAGATCCCAACCGTCGGCTTCCTGCCCGCTGACGACTCGCGCGTGCTGGCCACCATCGAGGCCATCGACCGCGAGCTCGGTGTCGACGGCCACATCTTCCGCTACCGCAGTGACGACGGCCTGGCCGGTGACGAGGGTTCGTTCGTGTTCTGCACGCTGTGGATGGTCAGCGCCCTGGCGCGGAGTGGACAGGTCGAGCGGGCCAAGGAGCGCTTCGAGATGGTGCTCTCCCACGCCAGCGACCTGGGGCTGCTGGCCGAGGAGATCGACCCGCACACCGGCGAGCAGCTGGGCAACTTCCCGCAGGCCTTCAGTCATGTCGGGGTCATCTCCGCGGCGCTGGCCATCGACGCTGCCGAGAGGCACGAGGATGACTGGGTGCCGGGGGCGCTGCACGCTCGATGACGCGCGGGCATGCTGGCGCAGCCGGGAGTGGTCGGAGGTGGTGTGGTGCGGATGACAGCCGTACCAGTCGCCAGACGAACCGGACGTTCGTTCGGGGGTCGGCCGGAAGTACCTGCCTCGATGATGAGCACGTGGCAGGGGGGTAGCCTCGGCGGTTCA
>Ga0209013_10005466_pt1 | contig 10935 bp, 9 predicted proteins | sample Cruoilmetagenom2_FD_187291 | JGI IMG/M metagenome (GOLD analysis project Ga0209013, IMG submission 187291) | Oil polluted marine microbial communities from Coal Oil Point, Santa Barbara, California, USA - Sample 2 (SPAdes) (version 2) | ecosystem: Environmental > Aquatic > Marine > Oil seeps ...
CTGTGCACCCTGATCCAGCAGTCTCCCTTGGGCAACAAGCTGCCGGTGGTGCAGGGCGGGACCTTCTCATTTTTAGGACCCACATTTGCCATTCTCGGAATGGTGGCGGCCAAAAAGCTGGTCGGACCCGAGCCCCTGTGGCAAATCCAGATCCAGGAAGTGGCCGGCGCCATCATGATCGCATCCGTGGTTGAAATCGTGCTGGGCTACACCGGCATCATGGGCCAGGTACGCAAAATTATCAGCCCCATCGTCATCGGACCCACCATTGCCATGATCGGCCTGGCGCTCTTCGGCATCGGCGCCCCGTGGATGGCGACCAACTGGATCATCTCCCTGATCACCCTGGTGGCATTGATTCTGTACTCACAGGTGTTTGCCTTGAAGTCCAAGATGTTTTTGCTCTTTCCGGTCCTGCTGGCCATTGCCACCGGCTGGCTGGCTTCCCTGATCGGTACCGTTCTGGGGCTTATTCCGGACGGCAATGCCGCCAACCTGGCCGGCAAACTCGGTCTGGTCAGTGCCGCCCCCTGGATTAGTTTTATGCCCATGATGCCCTTCAAGTGGGGCTTTCCCGATCTGGGCAGTGCGACCCTGTGGGCCGGAGTCTTCGGTATGCTGGCCGGTTATCTGGCATCGATGATTGAATCTATCGGCGACTATTACGCCTGCGCGCGCATTTCCGAAGCCCCGATACCCACCGGCCGCATGATCTCCAGGGGTCTGGGAGCGGAAGGTCTCGGCTGTCTGATCGCCGGTATTCTGCAGACCTGTAACGGAACCACGACCTACTCTGAAAATATCGGTTCCATCGGTTTGACCAAAGTGGCCAGCCGCCGGGTTATCCGTTGCGGTGCGGCGGCCATGCTGATCATCCCGATTGTGGGCAAATTCGGGGCCGTTTTGGCCACCCTGCCCATGCCCGTGACGGGGGCAATGTTTGTGGGGCTTTTTGGTATGATCGCCTCTGTGGGTCTATCCAACCTGCAGATCGTCAATCTGAACAATTCCCGCAATCTGTTCATCATCGGCCTTTCCTTTTTTGCCGGCTTGAGTGTACCGTTCTGGTTTACGCCCCATTATGACGTGGCCACCGGTAGCATCGTCAGCGGTGCCCTCGCCTGGGGCCAGCAGGGCGATTTTCTCAATGTCCTCGGTAATATTTTTCAGGCCATTTTGAGTACCGGTATGGCGGTAACCGCCCTGGTGGGAATCCTGCTCGACAACCTGCTTCCGGGTGCCACCCGCGCCGAGCGCGGGCTGGAAATCTGGGAAAAAGGTGCTTCCGAGGAAGCCTGGGAAGAAGCCGAAGCCGCATGGGCCGCTATGAAGGAAGGCGAAATGCGACCCGTCTAAATCGCTATGTTTTAACCAAAGCAATGGGGAATCGCCGTCAAAGCGGTTCCCCATTTTTCCATTTTTTTTGGGCACAGGTTCGCATAGATAAACACAGAAAAATTGAGGGATTTAGGAATTAAGGAATTTAAAATCGGGTCCCTTCCTTAAACCCATTCCGCATTCCGAAATCCGAATTCTGAAAAATCTGTGTCCAACGTCCTTAAAGGACCAAATCATTGCCCAAACCTGTTATGTACATAATTTACGGCCTGATGCTCGTCATCGGACTGGTTGCCATGTATACCCTGCTCAATGCGGGCAATCCTGACAGCCTGTTAAGGCCGTATTTTCCCGATCCACGCCACGATGTCTACATTGCCGTAGTTTCATCAATACTGGTGTTTATTTTAGGATTTTTTGTCTTCTTTTCACGCGACCGGGAAGGTTTCCGCCAGCTGGTCGATCTCAATGCCGATCAAATCCGGGAACTGAGAAAAAATGGTCGGGGCGATGAAGAAATTGCGATCTCCATACTCGCTGCCATGGGAAGCGCCAGCGGCTATAAACACAATCTGGCACTTAAGAAACTGAAGATTGCACTATCAGAATTCAAATAAAAACTGTCTCAAAACAAGCATCTAACGCCCAATGGCGGCGTTGACCCGCGAATTGAAATGCTCACGTACTAACGTGTACACTCCGCTTTCAATCCACGGGTCGCCTTGCCCTTGAACGCGATCTGCCTGTTTTGAGACAGTTTTAAGTTATTTAGTTAAAATACTTCAATTCTGAGACAAAAAAACTTCAGAATCATATTAAAAAATGGCTGAATTTTATCAAAACCAGCAGTGGATCCTCATCGCCCTTGTCTTCTTCGGAATCATTGGCTACATCGTCTGGATTCGCTGGCGGGATCGTAAATGGATCGAAAAGCGCTTTGGCAGTCAAAAAATTCTGGCAATGAGCTTTGGTGTTAATTACTTCGGCCGAGCCTCTGAATCAGGCCCGCCGCGCAAGAGCAGCGGCTTTTTGCTGCTGTTGTCCGATCGATTATTCTACCGCAGCCGGCTGAAAAAAATTGAACTGGACATTCCGGGTTCCAGCATCGCCAGGGTATACCACGATCGAAGCCACAAAGGCACCAACCTGCACCAATCCCTGGTTAAAATAAATTTCATCAATGACCAAAATGAAAAGGACACCGCCGCATTTAAGGTGCCCTACCCGCCGCAGTGGATCAACGCCATTGAAAATACGTTGCTAAAGGAGGAATAGAGGTTCGGGTTGCGGGTCTTTCGATTTCGGATTTCGGATTGGGGATTTCGGATTGTACAGATTGAACGGATGAGATACGGGTTACGGGGATGCGCCATGCGCTTTGCCCTTAAATCCGCATTCCGAAATCCGAATTTCAATCTAGGGCTGTTCCCCAGTCATACTGCCGCTTAATATAGTTTAAAAATAAGGCCGTTTCCGTCCGAACAATCCCATCAATTTTGTTTATTTTCTCAAAGATCAGTTCATTTAACTCATCCAGCGACTTGACCACAAATTCGGTGTCAATCCCGGTTCCGCCTGTGGTTTGAACAATAAACCACAGAGGCTTCAGATTCTTTAATTCCTTTATGATCCTGTCCATTTTCTTGATCTCTACATGAATCCGGATATTACCAACGATCTTAAAGCCGAGCTTGATCGGATTGCTCACCGCTACAATCTGGATAAATTCGTCCTTAATCAGGCGATTTAAACGGGTCCTGACCGTGGCTTCAGACAAACCGATTTCTTTGGCGATATCGGTATTTGAAATGCGGCCATCTTTTTGCAACAGCTCGATCATCTGACAGTCTATCTGATCAAGCGCTTTCTTTTTGTTGGTTGAATTATTGCGCTTCACGTTTCCCCCGTGTGGAATGAAGATTGTCGAATGAAGAATGACAAATGAAGGATGTCGCCTTCTCCAGTTAGTAGCCTTCAAACATTCTCTTGTATTTGCGGCCGCTTAGGAGTAGTAAGCTATTGTTTTCGGCTCGCTCCCTCGAATTTTAAATAGAAAGAATTCCTTAATTATTCATTTGTCAATCAACATTCGACATTCCCTATCGTCATTCCAGATACCATTTAAAAACATAAAAATCAACCTGTATTTGTTTGATACCGAATATTATTGCCTATTAATATATTATATTCGTATTATTTTTATAGATATTTTATATTTATCGCAGAAAAATAGAAAATATTTCTTGACAACAAAATTTGATTTGCCTAAAGTGGGTCAAAGTTGGTAATACTAGGTCCTTAAATTCATCCGCAAATATTTTGCATATGATTTAAATCATGGAAATTACCATTTATACCGAATTTTAAAAAATAAGTTTCGAAATACGGAAGGTTGGTATAAGTGGTTGTAGAAAAAACGTTCGAATAACAGAACGTTTTTTTGACAACCGCTAAAAAAAAACACGCAAAGGAGGAAAGGGTATGTCACTGCCATTAATGAAAAACTACATCAACGGTGAATGGGTGGAATCCAGCTCAACCACATTCGGCGATGTATGGAATCCGGCCACAGCAGAAAAAATCGCTCAGGTTGGTTACGGGACCAAAGAGGATGTGGATAAAGCGGTTAAAGCTGCCAAAGATGCTTATTGGGATTGGCGCACTACACCACCATTGACCCGAGCTCGCTACTTGTTTCGGCTCAAAGACGCTTTTGAGGAAAATTTTGAAGATATTGCAAGGGTGCTGACGACCGAGCAGGGTAAATGCATCGACGAAGCCCGGGGTGAAGTCCGGCGCATGATCGAAAACGTCGAACACGCTACCGGTGTCACCACCCTGATGTGCGGATATACCCTGGAAGATATTGCCACTGGTATTGACTGCTATGGTCATCGTCAACCCATGGGGGTTTTTGCTGCCATTGTCCCATACAACTTTCCCGGGATGGTCGCCTGGTGGTTTTTACCCTACGCTCTTGTCACCGGCAACACCTTTATCGTCAAACCGTCCGAACAGGTGCCCATGACCCAGACAAAAATATTTGAGATTGTTGACGAGGTCGGTTTTCCGGAGGGTGTCATAAACATGGTTCACGGTTCCCGTGACGTGGTTAACGGCCTGTTGGATAATCCGGATGTTGAAGGCATCTCTTTTGTCGGCTCGACACCAACAGCAAAATACATTTACCAGCGCTGCGGGGAAACCGGCAAGCGCGTTCAGGCACTGGGAGGCGCGAAAAACATCGTCGCCGTCATGCCGGACGCCGATCTGGATGCCGGGATGCCCTCTCTGATCACCTCATTTTTCGGCTGCAGCGGACAACGCTGCCTGTCAGGATCAGTGCTGGTGCCCGTTGGAGACATTGCCGATGAACTGGTAGAAAAATTCACGGCCGCCGCCAAAGCCATGAAAGTCGGCAGCGGACTGGATGAACAATCTGCCATGGGACCGTTGGCCGGGCCGGCCCATAAGGAAAGAGCCTTGAGTTACATTGAAAAGGGAATCGAGGATGGTGCCGATCTTATTTTGGATGGGCGTAATTTTACGGTACCGGAATTGCCCAACGGATTTTTCGTCGGGCCCACCATTTTCGACAACGTCAAAGCCGATATGACTATCGCCAGGGAAGAAATCTTCGGCCCGGTGATCAGCGTAGTTCGCGCTAAAGATCTGGATGAAGTTATCGATTTGATCAACACCCGCGGATTTGGCAATGCCGCCTGTATTTATACCAGCAGCGGTGCAGCGGCGCGGGAATTCAAGTATCGTGTGAAACCGAGCATGATCGGTATCAACATTGGTATCGCAGCGCCCATGAGCTTTTTCCCGTTCGGCGGCGCCGGCGATTCCATGTTTGGCGATACCAAAGGCCATGGCCAGGAAATTTTTAATTTCTTTACCGATACTAAGGTAGTCATTCAGCGTTGGTTCTAAAAATCTTGAAACCAGTTTAGATCAAATAGTATAAAATGAGTAGCTGAGTCCTGAAAATTTTGGAAATAAGATAGACTGGAGCATTTATCCATTCCAACACTCCATCACTCCACTACTCCATGATAAAATTTTAAATAGCCTATATAACAGCAGTGATGACACAATTCGTGTAGCTGCTTTAAAAAAGGGGGACCAAAATGCCTCTTGAAAATTTTGGAAGTATCCTCAATTTCGCCGAGGGACTGGAAAAGCAGGACCAGGAGTTCTTTGCGGCTGTGGCCGGTAATCCGGCGTGTGCTCAACACAAAGAAATGTTTGAGCAATTTGCCTCTGACGCCGGCAAGAATGTAAAAGCGGTTCAACGAACCCGCCGTGAAAATGTGACCGAGATGATTTTGGAGCCCATCAGGGATTTTACCCGGGCACCGTTTTGTGAAGAATGCGCCGAGGCGGGCAGCATGAGTGTTGAGGATGCGCTGGTCACGACAAACCGCCTGGTGGACAGAGCCGAACGCTATTACACCGCGGCGGCTGCAAAAATTAAAGTCCAGCCGGAAGTATCCCGGGCCTTAAGAACGATCTGCAAAAAGCATAAAGCCCACCGCGAAAAGCTGTCCGCATTGTAGACGTTTTCAGTGTACATATAGTTTGGACAATAAAAAAGGAGAAACAGACATGACCGACATTATTGAAAGAATCAAGGAAATGACGGCTCATACTTATGGCACCTGGAACCGCCAGAAAACATGGTCTACACCGTTGCTGATCACCGATGCAGAGGGTATTTATTTTTACGACCATACGGGCAAACGCTATCTTGATTTTTCGTCGCAGTTGATGTGTTCGAATCTCGGCCATAAAAACAAAGTTGTGATTGAAGCCATTGTCAAACAGGCTGAAAAATTACCTTACGTTGCGCCCCTTTTTATCACGGAAATTCTTTTAGAAGCCGTCGAAGCCTTGCGATCGGTTATCCCGGAAAAACTCAGCAAATTCTTTTTTTCTACCAGCGGAACGGCGGCCAATGAAGCCGCTTTGAAAATGGTGCGACAATCTCAGTTTCCATCTTATAAAGTCATTTCCCGCTACCACTCGTATCATGGCGCTACCGCGGTCGGGCAATCCTTCACCGGAGATCCGCGTCGCTGGTACGCCGAACTGGCGCGCACCGTGGTGGATGGGGTCGTTTTTGCACCGGATAATTACTGTTACCGGTGTCCTTTCGGCATCACCTATCCGGAATGCAATGTACAATGTGCCCGGTATTTAGACTACATGATCAAAGAAGAAGGCAATGTGGCGGCTATGATCGTTGAGCCGATTGTGGGCACCAACGGCAGAATGATACCACCCCCGGAATATTATCCGATTCTGCGCCGGATTTGTGATGAGAATAACGTTCTACTGATTTGCGACGAGGTCATGTCCGGATGGTTCCGCACCGGAAAACTTTTTGCCATTGAGCACTGGGATGTCCTGCCCGACATTCTCACCACTGCCAAAGGGGCCAGCGCAGCATACACGCCGGTGGCGATCACCGCTTCAACAGACAAGGTGGCCAACTTTTTTGAGGAAGAAGTATTTTGCCACGGCCACACCTTCGCGTATCATGCCCTGGCCGCCGCCGCCATTCCGGCAGCCATTTCCGAGCACGTCAAATTGATGGACTCCGGACTGCCGCAAAAAGCCAGCGAGCATCTGAAAAAAAGACTATACGAGTTGGCTGACAAGCATATTTGCATCGGAGACGTGAGGGGTGTCGGCCACTTCTGGGCCCTTGAAATTGTGAAAAACCGCAAAACCAAAGAACCCTTCGACACCAAACCGGATAAGTTCAGCGGTAAAGCCCTGATGACCGGCAAGATCTGTGGCGACGCCATGCAAAACGGGCTCTACCTGTCGTCCTGGTACGATACCCTGGTCATCACGCCGCCTCTGATCATTACCGAAGACCAGATCGACGAGGCCATTGCCATCCTCGACAAATCTCTGGAAATCGCCGATAAAGAAACTGTTGAAACCGATGTTGCGGCTTCCCGAAGCTGTGAATATAAATCATAATATACAGGCAAATAGAATCTTGTCCGAATGCCCGCCATACCTGGATACCGATAAAATATTGATATTTAAAAACAATATGTTACGACTTGCATCTTGACACAACCTTTGCAGCTTTCTATAATTAGTTATTTAGGCTTCACCCCAGAGGAATAGAGTTCTAATTAATACGATTATCCGGGCATTCGAAAATTATGGCGATCATTAATTTGAAAAAAAGGGAAGTTGAGTGCAAAATCGTGTACTACGGCCCAGGCAGAAGCGGAAAGACGACCAATCTGGAATATATATTTAAAAATAGCCGAAAATTAATGACCGATGAAATGGTCTCGATCAAAACCAAAGGCGATCTGACCATTTTTTTTGATTTTGTCCCCATGGATGCCGGGAAAATAAAGGGTTGCAATGTACGAGTTCAAATGTATACCGTCCCCGGCCAGGTGAAATACAACTCCACCCGCAAACTGGTGTTAAAAGGTGTCGACGGTATCGTTTTTGTGGCCGATTCCTTGAAAATTCGCCATGAAAAAAATATCCTGGCCCTGAAGAATCTCGCTGAAAATCTAAAGGGTTATGGCTTGAATATTATGAAAATCCCGCTTATCATACAGTGGAATAAAAGAGATCTTGCCGATGATGGTCTGCCCCTGATGTCAATCGAAGAAATGGAGCACGCTTACAACCGGAAGCTTAAAGCCCCGTCCTTTGCAGCCAGCGCTACGACCGGCCAGGGCGTCAACGCTACCTTAAAAACCTGTTTGGTTAATACGTTGAGGTCTCTGAGGAAAGAAGCAGGATGGGCGTGAGCCGATTTGGGATTTTAGATTTCGGATTTCGGATTTGGGATTGTTTCGATTTGGGATTTCGGATATCGGATTTGGGATTTATGAAAGGATTATAATCTGATTTAAATAAAGATAAGAAAGAATAGAAGATGGACGGTGGGAATTGCAAGGTGTAAGGTGCCAGCCGTCGTCACGCCTGATCGTGACTATGGCTCGGCACGCAGGGAAAAATGGCTTAAACTATAGAATCCGATCGCCAATCAATTGCAAATCAGATTTCTTACCTTATATCAATCCAAAATCCGCAATCTAACATCCGAAATCCGAAATCTCCAATCAAGCAACCGCATATCACTAAGTAGTTCCAGCAGATCCAGACAAAAACCCGCCTCAAGTGGTTAGAACCTCGAACTTGATGAACGGTTGCTTAGTTGTCTTTGGGAGGATTAATTAATTCGCCTACTTCCGGAAAGCTTTTTTCTAATTTCTTGAATTCTCGCCGATAGCTTTTACCCGAACCCATCATCACACTTACAGGCTGCAAGGGTTCAATATTCTCACACACAATTTTAATGGCGGCTGTAATCGGAATCGAGAGCAGGGCGCCGACAATTCCCCAGAGCCAGCCCCAGAATAACAGCGACAGCAGGATAGCCACCGGGCTGAGATTCAATTGATCGCCCAAAACTTTCGGAGCGATGCCATTGCCGATGCTCAGCTGGATGGTCAAAAGTACAAAAAAGGTGATGACGCCGGGCCAAAAACTGGGATAAAACTGTATCAGGGCCAGAAGAATCGGAGGGATGGACGCGACGATGGAGCCGACGGTGGGAATAAAATTTAGAAAAAAAGCCAGCGCACCCCAGGTAACCGCAAAGTCCACACCTATTAATGAGAGGGCCAACCAGACCAGGCATCCGGTGCATAAACTGATTAAAAATTGCAGAGATAAATAACGCCTGATTTGTCCTGTAATCGAATAGGTGATCTCGCTTAGCTGGTTGGCTCTATGGTCTGAAAAAGATTTTAGAATTTTGTATTTAAAAAACGGTTTGCCGAGCAGGATAAAAAACAAAAAAATGCCCACCAGCACCAGCTTGGAAGCAAAGGTAAATATCGATCCGGACAATGTCACCAGAAAACGACCGACATTCTGACCCCAGTTGATACCGGCGAGAGGATCAAAGCCGAGATTCAGCTGGCTCGATAAACCGGCAATCAACTCCTTCATCCGCGAATGATATTCCGGATAAGCCGCGGCAAAGGCCGAAATCCGGCTATACAAAAAGGTGCCCGACAGATAAACGATGCCCACCAGGAAGATCATGACGATAAAAACCGCCAGGGTCGCCGGAACTTTCCTGTCGGTCATGAAATTTACCACCGGGCCGACCAGAAAAGAAAACAGCCAGGCAATTATCAAAGGAAGGATGGCGGTCCCGGCATACTTGAGCACGACCCCCACGGCCACCAGCACCAGAATGCCCAGGAAAATAAATGATACTTTATTTCTATCAAGGTCTACCATTTAGAAATTGCCTGTTCCCGAAAAGTCCTTCAAACATCGCGGATTATCCGAAAAACATAACAAATCCTAAAGAGCCTGGCAACATCAAAAGCGGGTAACGGTTGGCCGGCAGCCGGTGTCTTTTTAATAAGTTATTCAGGATAGAATTCAGGCCAAAACGTAACGGGTTTACAAATTTTCCTGAGGATATCATTTATTCAAAGCTTCGACTATTTTGGGGGGAGCCGTGCCGGCCTTTTCTTCAATATGTAAATTCGCGACTTCCTGATACTGCGTTTTCATAAAGGCTATTTTTTAGCAAACTCCGGTTTGCGCTTTTCAGAAAAAGCGGTTAACCCTTCCTGGCCGTCGGGGTGATCGGCACACGCTTCAAGGGCGGCCCTTTCAATTTCAAGCTGGGTTTCAAACGAGGTGTTGAAAGAATCGGTGATCAGTTTTTTAGTCCAGGCAAAAGAATTTAAAGATCTCCGGGCCAGATCTTGTGCCATTGCCGTGGCCTCACTCAGTGCCTGCCCGTCCGCCACCACCTTCGTCACCAGCCCCCATTGGAATGCCTGTTCAGATGGAATCGGTTTGTCAAAGGCCGCAATTTCAAGCGCACGGGCAAATCCCACCAGTCGTGGCAGGGTGAAGGTGCCGCCGCCGTCGATACATAATCCTGCTGATGTATAGGCCTGATTTAAAGCAGCGGATTGGTCCATGACCCGGAAATCACAGGCCAGTGCCAGGGAGAATCCGCCACCGGCGGCCACGCCGTTGATGGCCGCCACCACCGGCTTTTTCATTCTGCGAATTTCAAGAACCGCCAGATGGAATTGCGAGGCCAGGGTGTGGAAGGCGGCACCGGGGCCGGTGGGATATTCGAGCGCCCACTTTAAGTCTCCTCCGGCGCAGAAGGCTTTACCCCTTCCGGTGATGACAACCCCCCGCACACCGTTATCTCCAGCCAGCGTGGTCAAACGGTTTGCCAGTTGAGAAACCAGCTCATAATTGAAGGAATTGTATGCATCAGGCCGATTCAGGGCGACTACTGCAATATGCTCTTTCAACTCGACATCGATCAATTCACTCATTATTTTCTCCTCCCTTCTATCGGTTGGAATGACCGACCCTGAAAGGTTTCGGTGGTGCGGATCTGTCGCGCTTCATATGAGCGCCGCCTCTGGCCGCGCGCGGCCAGTCTGATCGTAGAAGAAACTCCAGCATGACAAATGTCGAATGTCGATTGACGAATGTGGAATTGAGGAATTCTTTCTATTTTATTTGTTAAAAAGAGCAGAGCGAAGCGAC
>Ga0209013_10005467_pt1 | contig 10934 bp, 8 predicted proteins | sample Cruoilmetagenom2_FD_187291 | JGI IMG/M metagenome (GOLD analysis project Ga0209013, IMG submission 187291) | Oil polluted marine microbial communities from Coal Oil Point, Santa Barbara, California, USA - Sample 2 (SPAdes) (version 2) | ecosystem: Environmental > Aquatic > Marine > Oil seeps ...
GGCCGTTACGGGCAGCATGCAGGCCGATTTTACCTTCCTTGGCATTGTCTTCCCACACAACACCTTCACCGGCAAGCGCCTTTGCCAGGATTCCAGCCGCCTGGTTTTCATGAATCTCATCATCATCCAAATCAATGAGGTACAAATGATTCTTACCCAGCTTTTGAAGTCGACAAATATCCTCATCACACACCGTATGGCCTTTCCGGAAAGCAGGTCCCTTGAATTCGCCAGGTCGAATTTCCGTAATGTCATGGGCCAGTTGGGTTCCCACGGCGTTTTCAACTTTTATTTTTTTCAGCATGGCGTTTCTCCTTTAATAATGAAGCAACAGTGCAGGTTCTCAATGAATGTGCAGCAGATTCCCTCTGTCACATGCTATATGGGTTGCCGGCATATCCGTAACCTTCGAGGGGGTCCAATCCATTCCCGGCCAGGCGATTTCATGAGCATGTTTGAAATAGCTTTCTTGGGTGCAAGGCTTGCAAAGAACCTTATTGTCTCTGATAATTTCGCGACCATCCCGAATAACCTGGCCACACAGCTGGCAAGTGGCTTTATAACGGGAGGGACCCGGCATATCCTTATCTTTCACCCTTGCATCAACTTTCTGTACCCGGAACAGCGCACTGTCCGGCATACGCCTATAGGCTTCCAGCTGGCGGGCATGTTTACCCTGTATTTCCGTCGCGTACACTTCGGCTAGATCGCGGGATTCTTCCGTGGATAGGACCCGAAAGGCTTTGCCTGATTCAAGATTGACAAAGGTGGCTGCCATGATGCCATAGTCCATAAACTTCAATGAACGGCGCCCTAGTTTGACACCGGTTGTGTAGGCAACTGCATCGGCAGTACATCGATCCATTTCAACGTATACGATTAGTTTTTTTATCTGCTTGCGATTGGTCGGCTCATCCAGACCGATGAGCCGGCAACCGAGCATGGCCATCCGCACACCCACGACCTGCCCCGGGCACAGATGTCCATGGGCCTCAGAAGATCCTACCAATAGTGTTTCAAAGTCCTTCATGTTTGTTCTCCCAAAAATCGTTATGTTGATACTAATATAACAAGCGATAATTATTTTTTGGAGCGGGCCTGATGAGGGTACGATCTAATAGGATGAAATAATATAAACATTATGCTTGAACCGATTCCAATCCTACAGAATTTTCAACATCAGGCTGCCTGGAATTCAGCAATACAGTTATTGTCTGAAGATCGTGCATAACAAAGGCTTCAGTTGCCCTGGCCAGATTTCGATAAAAGGCTGTTTGGGCATTGTTCAAGACTTTAACTGAAAAATCAGATATCCACGCACCTAAATGATATTCCAGAAAGGATCGCTGCATTTTCAAATAATTGATAGCATCGTCTGCACCCCCCTGGTCGGTTGCCTCCATTTCGTTGAATATCAAAAAATGCATAAATTCGAGTTCTGCGGCAACGTGATCTGGTGCATCTTTAAATTGGGCATCTACATCCAAACCGGTTGCACGATAATATTTTTGAACATCTGCGGTAGAAATGCCCATCACCATGCGTTCACCTTCCAGGTATACAGAGCCATAGGGTGGAGCCAGGAGGCTGAAAGGTCCTACAAAAAGCTTGGCATAATCGACTTTCATAAGTTCCATGCTGTCCTTTTTGCCTATACCAACGGGCAAACAATTATACTCCAAAGATTTTCCGCAAATCTCCTCCATACATTTTTCCAGTGTTACCAAACTGTCCATGAGGCATTCATCAGGTAAGTAGAAAGCATTGGCCAGTAAACGATAGGTATCAAATCTCAATTGTTCATGCTCAATAAATTCTTGTGTCTTCATATGTTTTCCTGAAGTCCAATGGATTAGATCGCGACCGGCCCTTTGCCGGGCCGGTCGAAGGTTAATATTATTCGGGCGCTTCCGTCAGTTTGAGGAATCGTTCACCCAGGGAATACAGCAACAGCATGACACCCAGGGCAAACAAAAAAACCAGAAATTCCCAGATGCTTGGAAAATAATTAATGAACTCAGGATACTGCTCTGCTTTGGGACCCACCGGATGACTTTGTCCGGCCAGCAGGATTTCCATGTGTATGAAAAGTGTTCCTGTCAGAATTAAAGCAGACGCGGCTATCTTGCCGCCAACGCTTTTGCGTACCGATGGGAACAGCAGTAGAACAAAGGGTAGGAATAACCCCAAAAGTACTTCCATATGAAATCCACGAATAGCACCAAAGGCGTGTTCAAATTGGTGATACACCAGAAATTCAGGCACAACTGTGGCTGATTCAATGGCAAACTTCAGCAGTGTAAAACCGACAACCACTGCTGTTGCGTAAGTGAAAATGAGGGCAAACTCATCATACAATTCTGTGGGAACACCGTTCCCGGTAATTTTGTTCACGATAAGGCTGTAGAAAAGAAACAAAGCGGTTCCACTCATAAAAGCCATTAACAGACAATAAATGGACATTATCGGTCCGAAGTAGGTTACCCTTGACTCGGTGATACCGAATACAGACCCGATCATTAATGGCGCAACCAAGGCCAGAATGAATGAAGCCGTGGCAAGAGCTTTGCTGAATCCGCTATGCCAATCACCCTTGTGCATCAAACCGAACTTGACGATCAGAACGATGAGTTCGAGACCGTAGATTGCCCCCATCCACCAAATCGGCGATGAAAGGTTGGGCGAGAACATGATATAAATCATGTGAAATACATTACCCAGTTCAAGCCCAATCGATACGAATGCCCCGCATAGTGTCGCGATGGCTAAAAACACCAATCGTTTTGCAAAAGGTTCATATTTTCCAATGCCAAAAACCAGGGGCAGGGCAGCCAAAATTGTCAGGCCGGAGCTGGCCAGAGCCAGATAAATATATACCCCCAAAGGCAGTGACCAGATGACCACGTCGTTTGTATTGAACAATACGTGACCGGTGGTAAACAATTTATATGTTGTAAACAGTCCAATCAGGATGATGATTCCAAGAATCGCCATCCAGATACTGAAAAGTCCCTTTTTCGCACTCATTTAGACACCTCCTTTGGTCTGCTTGTACTGGGCCGGATTAAAACCCCGAATGTAGAAAATATGGGGATTGGTTCCGATCTGTTCCCGCAATCTGAATGGGCGGAATTTGCCGAGCAGTTTCGACACATCGCTATTGGGATCTTTGATGTCACCGAAAACCCTGGCATTGGCAGGGCATGCTTCAGAACAACGGGGCAACAAGCCCTTTTTCACCCGGTGGTCACAGAAGGTACACTTTTCAACAACCCCCTTGGATCTATTCGCAGGCAGTGTTGCGCCTCTCTCCGGGTTTTCGTATGGCGTTTTTTTGGCACCGACCTTTTTGACCTCTTCACTGGGTGAGGCTGTCCCGCCTTTAAGCAGGGAATTTTTATTTCTCCAGAACTGGTGTGGGGCCTTCCAGTTAAAGTAAATTACCCCGTAAGGACAGTTAAATTCACAATACTTGCAACCAATGCACTTTTTGGGATCATGCATGGTGATACCATTGTCCAGTTTGTGCATGGCCTGCGTCGGGCAGCCCCTGACGCACGGCGCATACTCGCAGTGATTGCACAGGGTCGGGATGTAGTGATATCTGACGTTGGGAAAAGTGCCTACGGTTTCCGTTATTTTGTTGGACCAGTATATGCCTTCGGGAACATTATTTTCGTTCCTGCAGGCTATACTGCATGCGCCACATCCGACGCAGCGTTGCAGATCGATTACCATTGCATATCTTGGCATGAGTTTACCTCCTATATTTTTTCGATTTTGACGCGTACACCGGCATGACGGACCGTGCTACCGCTCAGACGATCGTAAACCGCAGGAATGACGTCATTGTTGCTGCCGCCCCGGGGAACCTTACCGAATTCCTTAGCCGCTATAGCGCCGTATGCCCAGTGCCCCTGGCCATAGCATTTGGCCACAGTGCCAGGCCGGACACCCTCCCACAGTTTGGCTTTACAGGTCAGACTGCCTGTTTCTGAAGTAACCTTGATATCATCACCGGACTTAATGCCTATTTTCCCTCCGTCAATCGGATTGATCTTGGCAACATCCTCCCAAGCTTCATCACCTGGGTCGAGATCCTTGAATTCATGATACCAGGTGCAGTTGGGGGTGCGGCCCTCCCGGTTCAACCGGGATTTGTGATCAACAAAGATAAACGGAAACTCTTTTTGAGAGCCTGCAATCAAGGGTTCTTCATAATGGGGTATAAAAGCCTTTTCACCCCGGGCCTGGTACTGGCAGACCTCCAGAACATGATCGACCGTGGTATTATGTTTTTCAGCATGCTTGGTAAGAGCAACCTTCAGTGTCTCCCCGTAAAATTCAAACTTTTTGGTTTTGGTTTTCATGTTTCCCCATTTTTTGTGATAGGGGTAGGGATCCGAGTTCCAGACACCTGTTTTTAAAAATTCATCCCATCCGCTGAACTTGTCGCCGCCCTTGTATTTGGATGGGTCCCAAAGATTCTGGGTGGCATACTTGAGCGCATACAAGGCAAACTCTTTTTCATTGGTCGGCCCTTTGCCGGTTTCCGGGTCCTTGTATTCCTTGTAATGACGCAGAAGGTTGTCAAAGCCCCGTTCAGCGAGCTTTTCGGCGATCAGCCAGGGGATTTCGGTTTCGTCTATTTTGTAGTCCCAGACAGGCTTGATTATAGGCTGCATGAGGGTCACGTGGCGGTGTCCGTTGCCGTGGGACTTTACATAACCCCATTTCTCGAACATGTGGTGGGTATCAGGCAGCAAGATATCGGAAAACATTGAAAACTCGGAAGCATTGGTCGTGATGTGAACAAGGAACGGAATTTTTGATAACGCCCGCTCCCAGCGTTCCGGCTGCCCGCATGAAAAGGTAAAATTATTCATGTAGGCGATGGCGACCTTGATCTCATTGGGATCTGCGTTTAAAATACCAACAGCGGCATTGTTGGTGACCACGCCTCCGCCGGATTTGCCTTTGGTCAGTGCTGGAAACTCCAACCTGCCCCGATGATCTATTTTTCCATGTTTTTTTCCCTTTTTCGCGATATCATCAATGAAATCGTCTGGTTTTGGAAACTTGGATGTGTATTCCTTGTTGGCTTGCTGAGTTCCTCCAACATTATCAACACCACCGGTCAGCCCGTTTAAGGCGTGGCAGATCATGCTGGTGTACGCGCCGCGTACCTGCATCACTGGCCCGCCGCCAACCCAGGATATGCAGTGCGGTGCAGCCTTGGCGTACTCTACAGCGACTCGGTTAATCTGATCTTCCGGCAAACCAGTACGTTCTGCGGCCCAGGATACAGTTTTGTCTTTTAACTCAAGGTTCCACCATTTGACCAAACCATGGGTATGGTTTTCTTCAAAGTCCTCCTCACTGACTTCCTGACCTAATATAAATCGATTCTGGCCGTCGATGAAATCGCCCACAAATTCTCGATTCCAAAGTCCTTTTGTCAAGATTACATGAGCTATTGCTGCAGCCAGGGCACCGTCCTGGCCTGGCTCAAGGGGCAGCCATTCGTCAGCTTTTGCAGCTGTTGCCGAAAGACGGGGTTCGACAACAGCGATAGTCGCTCTGCTTATCGTATCTCCCCATGCACTGGAGTAATAGGACACCTGCCTGTTGGCTGCCAGAGGATCTGCTCCCCAAATGAGAACATATCGAGAATTGGTAACATCATATTGTCGGTAACCCCAGTATCCTTCGGTGTAATAGGGCCCGAACTTTTCAGCCTCGGCACAGATTGAACTGTGCGATATATTGTTTGGAGAACCGATGATCTTGGTCATACGGTCATACAGCACATCGCGCATATATGAGTAGCGACCCCGCATCAGCATATATTTGTGGGTCTCGTTATTTTTTCGAAGATCCATGATTTGATCCGCAATGGTGTTCAGAGCCTCGTCCCAGGAGATGGGAACAAACTTGGGATCTTCGTTGCGCCCTTTTTTAGGATTGGTGCGTTTCATGGGGGTTTTAATGCGGTCCGGATCATACACCTGCTGCAGGCCCAAATGAGAACGGGGGCAACCTTCACCCACGTTGACTTTTGAATTGGGGTTTCCCCTGACTTTTATGGCCCGACCGTCAATGACATACACTTGCTTGGAGCACCAGGATGTACACCCCTGACAGGTGGATGCCTTCCATTCTCCCATTTCTCCGGCAGCAATGTTGCCACTGGCCGCCAGTGCTCTAAATGACGGCCTCAATCCACCGAGAGCTACGGTGGTTCCGGTGGCTACGGTGGCTTTTTTCATGAAAGATCTTCTTGTCATTAAAAAATTGTCAAGAAAACCGTCCATAAATGATTGGTTTTTGCTCTTTTCCTTTTTCATGTTTCCTCCCTGTTTAATAATTGATGAAAAAGATGCGGTTATCAGACTTTGTTTTGAAATGATTACCTCTAATTTGCCGGAGATTAAGTGTCTGGAACGTTTTCCTCTTCGTAAATACTTTTTATCCAGAATATCAGCTCATCCGGATCAATGGGTTTATTCACACAAGCGTAAATATGGTAGCAAATAGCGTCTTTAAGCTCTGGATGAAATCGGTCTTTGGAGGTGCAAAGAAAACAAAGACCAGGGTATTTAAGTGCCAGGTCGCGAATGGTTCGATTGTCCACCGGAACCGAGTCGATATCGAAAATAACCGCGGCATACTGGTTTGATTCAATGAGCTTTTCAAGACATGACAATTCCGGTGTAACCGTGACAGGATAGTCCCGAGATACGAGCATATCGCTCAATGAACGACTGCTCTTTTTATCTGCATCCAATACGATGATACCTTTCTTCATTTTGGCGATTACTTCCATCCGGTTTTATGCTTGATTTGAACACTCGGGTCTAAACTATATTAGCAATTGGAATGCCACTTTGTGGTTATTATGTACTAATAGAGGAAGGTTTCGAATTTCTATTGATAGGACACATGAGATAACATGCTGGAAACAAACTAAATTATAAGATATTGTGTCAAATTGATTTTTTCCAAAATAGTCTGAGAAATACAGGAGACTTTGGCAAAGAGGCTTATAAATTATGTTTTAAAATCGGACACAGAATTGGCAATAGCAATTTATATATATTTTTCAACAAGATAGGCGTGTACGGAATTCAGACACTATTTGGCAGAAAACCATTTTCCGTACATGGAATTGACATTTCAATTCCCGTACGAGTGGATTGCATTAGAAAAAAATGACTTTGATGGGGAAAAGAAAGACTAGTTAACGCGAAGTGAAGATCCCTCCTTGTAGACAGGGCGGCAAGGTGTGATAATTTTGCTCTACGCTAATGAGCGACAGGAATGCGTTTCATAAATGCGTTCCACGATTATAATTTAATGTACTGTAGGTTTTGTAATATTATACTTTTTGAGTTTTTCGTAAAGTGTGCTGCGACTAATCCCGAGTTTGATGGCGGTTTCTTTCTTGTTCCAATTGCATTCACCCAGAACTTCCTTTAGCAGGTTTTTTTCATTTTCCATTATCGAGTGTTTGGTTCCCGTTGAACCACCCTTAATTTCAGTCCTGGCCTGTTGAACGGCTACGGGCAGGTCGGATACTTCAGCGTATTTGCCCTTCGCGATAACTGTAGCGTGCTCGATACTGTTTTCAAGTTCCCTGACATTACCCGGCCAGTTGTAATTAAGAAGTTGTCGCATGGCTTCAGAACTAAATTGCTGAATAGATTTATTTTGTTCTTCAGTAAACATTTGTAAAAAATGTCTTGATAGCATGGGTATGTCGTTGCGTCTGTCCCTTAGAGGGGGGATTAGAATAGGTATAACATTTAAACGATAATAGAGATCTTCACGGAAATGGCCATGCTTGACTTCTTCCGGCAGATTTCTATTTGTAGCTGCGAGAATTCTTGTGTTTACCTTCAACGTTGTTTCACCACCCAATCGTTCAAATTTCTGACTTTGCAGGATACGCAGCAATTTTATTTGCGCTGTTGGAGAAATTTCTCCGATTTCATCCAGAAACACAGTTCCACCGTCGGCCTGTTCGAATCGTCCATTCTTTTGACGAATGGCTCCGGTAAAAGCGCCTTTTTCATGGCCGAACAACTCACTTTCAAGAAGTGTGGCCGGATAAGCAGAGCAGTTAATAACAATAAAAGGTTTTTCTTTGCGTAAACTATTATTATGGATAGCATGCGCCACCAATTCTTTCCCGGTTCCGCTTTCTCCTTGAATTAAAACCGTAGCATCTGTAGGGGCCACATCTTCGATCAGTTTATAAATAACCTGCATTTGGGAATCCTTACCGATAAGACCACTGAACCCGGAAGATTGTTCGATACGGATTCTCAATTCATTGATTTCTTCTTCATGGGCAATAGATCGCTTTAAAGCGCCTGATGCCTGAGTCAAAATCATTTCGACAACATCCAGTTCTTTGGTTACACACGCACAATCTCCGGGACAGGCAATGGACATGGCTCCTACAATTTGGCCTTCATGCCTGAGGGGGAACACAACAGCCTGTTCGCATGATTGAAATCCCGGCAGATGATAATGGTCCCTAATGTGACTTTTGGGAACAAAAGAGACCTGGTCTTTTTCTGCAAAAAATTCATAGGCATTGCGTGCCGGCCCCTCCGTCAAGATTATCGTATCGTTATCTGAAAATAGGTATAATTTATCCTTATTATTGTTAAAAATAGAAATTGCCATAGTTTTGCAGGTAACGATTTGTCGGAGTTTATTAATTAGATATTCGCAGACTGCATTGAGATTGGTAAGCGAGTTAACCTCCTGAGAGATCAGAAAAGAGGCACGGGTTTGTTTATAAGCACGGTCCAATTGTAGGTTTTTTTCTTCCAACCGCTGCGTGTAACCTTTGATGCGCTCCAGCATATGATTAAACGATTGCGCCAAGATGCCGATTTCATCATGGGTAGAAATGTTCACAGTTTGATCCAGTCGGCCCGCATCAATTTTTTCTGCTGTGTCCGCCAAAAGCGTCAACGGACGAGTTACCTTTCTAATAAAAAGCAGACTGGCTATGAGAGCAATGGAGAGGATTCCCATTGTCAACAGGGCAATCTCCAACCAAAGTTGGTTGACTTGTTTTGAATAGGCAGCTTTTGAGAGTCCCACCCGTAAGACCCCGGCTTTCCCCTTGAATATCGGCCAGGCAATATCCACGAAACGCTCTCTGTTTGTAGAAACGATCTGGTTTATGGAATAGAGACCATCTTTGGTGGTCGTATTTGCAGTCGTAAGGTCTATTGGGACTCCTTGGGGAAATGTATGCGCCAATACTTTATTATTGTTAATAATGAAAAGGTAGGCAACTGAAGGGTTACTTCGCTGATGATGGTCAAGTGATTTTTGCAGGGTTACCAGATCATTGATCAGAATTTTGTCGGTGGCCTCCAAGGCGACAGCATGGGCAATATTTTCAACCTCTGCAGCGGCTCGCTGCTGAAGACTGTTGCTATATCTTTGGGCAACGAGCAAAGATATGAGAATGCTGGAACCTGTGACCAGCGTAAATACGGCAATCAGGAGCTTGGTTTTAAAACTTTTGGGTCGCATGGGTAAGACCCCCTGAAGGTTTGAGGGCAATTTCCATTTGGCGAACGGGTTCGTACCATTTTTCATCGGGAAGAACGAATTTTTCAATCATTAAGCTATCGAGTATATTTTTCCCTTGCATATCAAGATGCATTGTAAAAACAAACTGTTGAATTAAGTCCTTGTCCTGGGGTGGCAAAGCAACCGAGGCCACCAGTGGTGGGCTGCCAAAAGGTTTGGATTTTTGTATAACCCGGGTTCGGGATGAAAATATCGGATTTTTTGCTTGGAAATATTCCCATTTGTGGCCATCTACTGTTGCGCCGTCAACCAATGCACGGGCAACAGCCATGATGGAGTTGTCATGGCTATAGGTATAAGAAAAGCTCTCGAAGAACGATTCCGGAGTCTCCCCCATTTTTGAAAGCCAATACTTTGGTACCAATGCGCCGGTATTTGAATCTGGATCAGTAAAGGCAAAGACCTTATCCCTAAGATCGTTTAAATTCTGATATGTGCTTGTCTTGTTAACAATCAGATAAGATCGATAATATGGTTCTCCCCGAACAATGGGCGTGGCCAGCGCTTCAAAACCGTATTTTTCCTTTTCAACGGCGTATGGCCCTGAACAGATAAAGGCCAGATCTACTTGCCCAGTTTTAAATAATTCATTGACTTCTCCATAGGTTTTGCGTTGGATCAGGCTCACTTTTCGGTCCATCTTAGCGCCGATAAAATCTAGCAAGTCCCGATAATATGAAAATGTTTCTTTTGGGGAAATCATAGCTGCGACAGCCACATTCAATGTCCCCTTTTGTGTAATATCGCTCTCTGGGCTCTCAACAGCGATTGTTTTATCAAAGTCAATTGTCACTGCATCGCTGTCTCTGCTGCAGCCGTATATAGCAACTATGAATAGTAAAATAAGTCCATTAATAAGTTTACTTTTCTTGTGCCCAATCATGGTATCGGATGACCTTTCGAGGATATATACTTTAAGTTCAATACATAAGCATGTTGCTTGGTTCTGTGTCCGAAAATCGTACAGACATGACTACCACTATGTGATACTTCATGTCAAGGATAAATTTATAGTGACGCTTTAGAAAAAGAGCTGAAGGGCTGCGTAACGGACCATATTTTTGAAATGATGTGTTTTTGTGATATCACGTCCTCGCAATTGACCCCAAATTGAAAACCACCCACAAACGATTATCAAATCAAGCCTTCGATTATTGCCTTGTGCTGAAAAGTTGTGATTTCATCATCGCCAGCTGGCCCTCCAAACAAAAGACTCTGTAACAGCAGCGACCAGTCAATGTTGGTCCGTTGGAAAGGAGGTGGCGATACCTCTGGAAATTCGGTTAATCGTCCAGCGGGTGAGAGCCCCGCAC
>Ga0209013_10005469_pt1 | contig 10930 bp, 7 predicted proteins | sample Cruoilmetagenom2_FD_187291 | JGI IMG/M metagenome (GOLD analysis project Ga0209013, IMG submission 187291) | Oil polluted marine microbial communities from Coal Oil Point, Santa Barbara, California, USA - Sample 2 (SPAdes) (version 2) | ecosystem: Environmental > Aquatic > Marine > Oil seeps ...
CGCCGGGGCGTCTGGGCATCAAGCCCGGTGAGCATCTCTTGACCGTCAACGTCTCCGGCTACAACGGCCAGGTCGGCGTGAAAAACATCAAGTTCAACGTGGTTGGAGATGCTGATGAAGTTGCAGGAGTCAATCCATGAATGCCATCCCCGAAATGCCCCTCACCCCAACCCTCTCCCTGGGGAGAGGGCTAGGGTGAGGGGATTGTTATAAATCAGGAACAGAAACAACATTTTAAGGAGAGAAAGGGATGTCTCGAAATAAATTTTTACCGCTATTGACTATTGGATGGTTGATGGTTTCATCAGCTGAAGCCTTGATCCTGAACCAGGCTCCGGATTGCAGCCAGGCTGTAGCGATGCCCGGGCGTCTGTGGCCAGTGGATCATGCGCTTGTTGCGATACAGCTCTCCGGGATGACGGATCCCGATGACCACGAGGTCAGCATATCTGCAAAGTGCATCGTTCAGGATGAACCGTTGAATTCGACGGCTGACGGCAGCACCTTGCTGGATGGCGCCGGTCTCAACAGTAACCGGCCACTGGTGCGGAGGGAACGCGCCGGCAACCGGGATGGGCGTGTCTACCATATCGTGTTTCACGCCACCGACAGCGAGGGAGCAGTCTGTTCCGGACAGGTTGCTGTCAGCGTTCCACACAGCGAGGAGTTGGAAGCAGTGGATAGCGGCTATCGCTACCCCTCACTGTCCGGCGGTGGGAATTGCGATGCATTGCCGCTCAACAACCCGCCAATCATCTATTCAGAGCCTCTATCCGACGCCACGGTCGGCAGCGAATACCGCTACGATGTCGATGGGCATGACCCGGATGCACATTCGCTTGTATACAGCCTCATCGATCCGCCGCAAGGGATGAGCATTGACCGGCAGAGCGGGCTGATCAAGTGGACGCCGGGGACGGAGCAGGAGGGCGATCACACCATAGAGGTCAAGGTGACCGACAGTGGAGGCCTGCAGGATTCTCAATCCTATGAACTCTTCGTCGAGGGGCTTCCGGATCAGCTCTCTGTCCGCATCATCGCCAACCCGGTTTCCGGCGCTTCACCGCTGAAAGTGCGCTTCAGCCCGGATGTGCAAAACAACAATCTCGTTATCAACAAATACCAGTGGGACTTCAACGGTGATGGTCGAAGTGATCTCAGCGATACCTTTGGCGCGCCGAAAACATACACTTACACAGGTGCGCCGGGCGATGAGTTCATCTCCAGATTGACAATCTTCCCTGCAGGCGCTGATCCGGTCACTGCAACAAAAAAAATCACCATCACCAATCAGCCGCCATCCGTGCAGGTGTCGGCGGATGTGACCAACGGGCATGCCCCGTTGCATGTGGTGTTTACGGTGACAGCACAGGATCCACAGGGGATTGGCCAGCTGAGCATCGACTACGATGGTGATGGCGTTATTGATGAAACACAAAGCGGCGGGTCAGTGAATGGCTCCTGGCAGTTTCAGACAGACTATCTCGACGAGGGATATTTTCTGGCGCAAGTGAAGGTGAGTGACGCCCATGGTGCCGAAACAGTCGTTTCCAGCCATGCGATTTCGGTGGATGTCAATAATCCGCAGGATCCGGTTATTCAACTCACGGCGACTCCGGGTGCAGGCAACGCTCCCCTTGCTGTGACGCTGACCGCGACGGCAGAGATTTTCGACGGCAGTACGCTGGCTCAGTGGGCCTGGGATCTCGATGGCGATGGAGAGTTTGAGACACAGGGAGGTCTGGCTGACAGTGATGCTATTCACACCACCTATAGCGGCGTCGGCTCCTACTATCCGCTTGTCGAAGTCATCACGAGCAGCGGGCGCACAGCAAGGGCCTCATTGACCATCCGCACCAGTTCGACGGCGCTTCCCTCCATCGCCATCCCCGACAGCAGCGACACCATCAACATCGATACCAACGAGGTTGCTTCGATCAAGGTGAACCTCCCTTTTGAAACCGATCTGGAGTTGTGGATAGAAGATGCAGACGGGAGCAGGGTAAAGACGCTGTTCGCACAACAAAAGCGCTCAGCCGGAGCATACGAGTTTTCCTGGGACGGGAGTGATGAGCAGGGAACCATTGTGCCTGCAGGGGATTACTACGCTGTGTTGGAGTATACGGCAGATGCACGCAAACAGGAGGTTGATTTGCGCACCTCGACAGGCGGGCAGCTCACCTACTACCGCAGAACCAGGAGCAACCCCCGTACATTCGACCGTCTCGAGTCTCCCCTGGTCGTTGATTATGAAGTGCATAATCCGGCGGAAGTCACCTTCTTCTGGCAGATCTCCTGGGGGCAGCGTCTGATGACGCTGCTTGAACATCACCGCATGGGACGCGGCCATTACAGTCTCATGTGGAACGGTGAATATCCCGGCGGTGAAAAGGTTCCGGACACCATGCGCAGGCTGCTGCCCGGCATCGTGCGCTATAACTTGCCGGATAACGTCATCTTTGTGAAGCACAACCCGAGCATCGATGCGTATCGTCTTGGCTCGACCATAATCGCCGATCCACGCCGGGAGCCCATTGGCATCGATATCACCTTGAGCAAGCCTGGCAGTGTCGAGATGGTGGTCGCGGATATGCAAACAGGCAGCCGTGTCGCCACGCGTCTCTATGGGGACCTGCCTGCGGGCGTGAACAACCTGGTGTGGGATGGCAAAAACAACGACGATCAGCTGCTTGCCCCGGGTGACTATCGCATCGGTGTGCGCTCCGTCGATGAACAGGGAAGCCGCAGCCTATTTCTGTACCGCACCCAGCGTCTGCAATATTAGGAGAATCGATATGAAAAGGATTTTAATAGCTCTACTGTTGCTGCTGTCAGGCGCCACTCAGGCAGTTGAAGACGCCGATCTTGTCAATGCGGTGAACGCGCGCCTTGCACAACTGCAGGCAGAGGTCTGGCAAATCGATGATGCGATCTACAAGCTCGGCAACCTGGGCCTGACTGATGCGCAAAAGTATGAACTGATCGCCGAGCCGGGTTTCTCCGAGAGTGAAGAGATCGTCTCCAGCTATGGCTTGACCCTGAAGCAGCTCTACTCCTACGAAGCAACGCATCGGCAGGCACTGGATGCCTGGTTGCAGGAGCATCCGGATCAGGCGGATCAAATCAACGCGCTTGCAGAGGAGATCATGCATCTGCAACTGCAGTTAGATCAGTTGATCCACTCTGGGTCGGGCTGATTTTTGAAAAATTGTCATTTCGACCAAAGGGAGAAATCTTGAAAATGACACGTGACCCTGCGCGGGCTCAAACAATAGACACCCTTAATTAAGAAATTACGGTTCGGGTTATCTCAAGGAGTGAGAACATGAAATGCATTATCAGACAAAGCCTCAGTGCTGTTGTTGTACTCACAGCGCTCTTTTCGAGCATCCAGGCGCATGCCTATGACGCCCCCTGGAATGGCTGGCGGGAGGACATCACCGGCCCCGGCCCGGAGCCTGAAGAGGATTGCCAAAACGGCGAGTGCGGTCCCCCCAATGAGTGCAACACCGGCTCACCAGTCTACACGGCCAGGGGGTCCCTTGTCTGGAGTGATTCCGATATCCGCTTTCCGGGGGCAACCCGGGTTGGACTCAAACGCACCTACAACTCATTTGACTTTCGCGCCGGCATGTTTGGCCGCGGCTGGTTTACCGCGCAGGAGTCCAATATAGCCCGTACTTACAAAGCGATCTCAGAGGGGAGTGCCGATGGCTCTGAAACAACTGCCACAGCATTCGAATCAGCGCCTGTGTGGATGTCATCATACGGACGGCGCTACAAACTGCAGGAGAACGAAAACAGCTGTACAACTCCAGACGTACTCTATTTCACTTTTCAGAAACAGGCCGACGGCAGCTTCAAGCAGGCGTTCAAAGACACTCCGGGTTACGCCATCTACAGCGGCAGTGGTGTATTGCTGGAAAGCTACTCCGATGAGAGCGGAACGACCATCTACTACGATTATGATGAGCAAAGACGTCTGATGCGGCAGTATGACAGTTACGGCAATTCGCTGCAGTTCTTCTATAACGAGCGTGGCTTTGTCGACCAGGTGACTGATCAGGCCGACCGTCTCTGGAGCTACAGCTATGACGACTACGGCAACCTGGTGCAGGTGGTGAACCCCGATGGCGACTCCAGGGATTACGGCTACCAGCTGGTCGATAACAATGGCTACAAGCAGCATCTGTTGAGCAGCGTACATGACAACCTCGATGACCAGGTGTTGAGCGTCACCTGGAGCCGCAGCACGCTGTACAACAAAAAGGCGATGCGCGTCAGCAGCTACATGCAGAGGGATGGCCGCCGCCACGACTACAGCTATGCGCAGACTACATACAGCGGTCTTCCGGCGGTGCGCGCCGTCAAGAACACCAGGCAGGTGGACTCCAACCCCATCATCGAATCCAAAACCTTCATCGCGGATGCGAACAGCTACTGGATCCGCCAGATCACCAATGCCACCAGGGGCACGACGCTGCAGAGGGCGTATAACAGCCGCGGGCAGCTGATCGAGAGGCGTGATGAACGCGGCAACACCACCCGATTCGAGTACAACGAAGCGGGGCGCACAACCAGAATTACTGAAATGGCCGGCTCCGGCAGTGAACGCGTCACCACTATCAGCTATTTCAACAACAGTAATCGCGTCGCCCTGATCAATGAGTATGGAGAGCGGGAGACCCGCTACACCTACGACAGTGATCTGCGCAGGCTCAGCACAACCCGGATCGACCTTGCCACCGGTGCAGAGCGTATCTGGAGCTACAGCTATCACTCCAACAGCAGCGACGCTCAGGGTAATGTGGTGCTGGGAAAACTGGCCGCTGTGGATGGTCCGCAAGCGGGTGAGCAGGATCGGCATAGCTTTATCTACAATAGCAGGGGATTGCTGAGCCGTGTCGAGCAGCCTCTCGGCCACTCGACCGGGTACACATACGACGCCGCCGGCCAGCTGCTCACGGTCACCGACGCCAACGACGTGACCATGGAGATGCGCTTCGACAGCCGCAACCATCCGCTGCAAATCACCCGGGATGGACGCGATACCCATGTCGGATATACAGCGCAGGAGCAGATCAGCAGGGTCACCGATGAGCTGGGCCGGGTGACCACACTCACCTACAACGATCACAATCAACCGCTGCAGATCACCTACCCATCCGGTGACAGCCTGGGTTTCAGCTATGTTTATGCGTCCAGCTACACGCAAGTGACGCGCCGCTACTCGGATGCAGACGGCGCTCTCATCAGCACCGGCATCAGCCGCCATGATTCCGTTACCGGCCTGCCGCAGCAGAACTATCTGCATAGTGCGACGGAACTGGCCGCACAGCATCAATACAACGGCCTCGATGATCTGCTGCAGACCACGCTCTACGGCCAGTTCGGCAATACTACGGGGGTGGCCAGCTCCACCTTCAACTATATCTACGACAGTGAAGGGCGCCTGCAGCAGATCCGCGACGGCTTGAACGGCGTTACCACGCTCTCCCATGATCTCTTCGACCGCATCACGCAGGTTGCCGATGCCAACGGCGGTGCTACGCAATTCGACTATTCAACATGGGGCGAAGTGACCCGGTCAAACAGCCCCGACAGCGGCTCCAGCGGCTATGACTACGATCCTGCAGGCAATCTAGTCACTCAGATCGATGCCAATGGTGCGCACACCGGCTACAGCTACGATGCATTGAATCGTCTCACCGGCATCGATTATGCGGGCGCTGGCCTCGATACTGCATTGATCTATGATGAAGGTGTACTCGGCAAGGGCCGCCTCACCTCGGTGACCGATGGCTCCGGCAGCAGTCGCTACCAGTATGATGATCGCGGCCTGCTGCTGCAGAGCAGCGCCACTGTCGCAGATCGCTCCTTTGATGTCAGCTACAGCTACAACGACGCAGGTGAACTCATCGGTATCGGCTACCCCTCCGGTGCGCAAGTCAGCTACAGCCATGACAGCGGGGGCAGGCTCAGCGGCATCGAGTATGACCACAATGGCAACAACACCACGCTGCTTGGCGGCATCAGCTGGAGCGGCCCCAACATGGCCGGCTACCAACAGGGCAACGGCATCACTACGGAGCTGCTTTATGACAGTGCTGGCCGCCTGATCGAAAAACGCTATGGCGGCAGTGACAACAAACTGCAGCTTGTACTGGACAGGCAGGGAGAGATCACCGGGCAAAGCTGGACGCGCGATGGCAACAGCGAGGCAAGCGGCTTTCTCTACGACCATCTCGGACGCCTCACGCAGGATGGCATCGACAGCCAGACGTTCAGCTATGATGCGGCGGGCAACCGGGTAACCCGGCAGAAGAGCGGATCCAGCGAGAGCTACAGCTATGACGCCGGCAGCAACCGTCTCAATCAAGTCGAGACGAGTGTGATTCAGCGTGATGCTGCAGGCAACAGGCTCGACGATGGCATTCGCCACTACCAATACAATGCCATGAACCGCCTGGCGCAGCTGAGCAGCAGCCAGACGCAAATCCAGGCCAGCTACAGCTACAACTATCAGGGAGAGCGGGTCAGAAAAGAGCTTGCCGGTGCAGAGTCTGCTGATATTCGCTATGTCTATGGCCAGGATGGTGAGCTATTGGGTGAATACAACAGCGATGGCGGCGTCATCCGCGAGTACATCTATCTCGGAGCTGGAGCGGTCAAGGAGCTGATCGCAAAGGTCGGGGCCGATGGCGCAATCATCACCATCCACAGCGATCACCTCGCAACTCCCAGACTGGCGACTGCAGAAGACCAAACCATTGTCTGGCGCTGGAACAGCGACGCCTTCGGAACCACCGCCGCAGATGAAGACCCCGATAACGACGGCAACCCCGTCGTCGTCAACCACCGCTTCCCCGGCCAGCACTACGATGCTGAATCCGGCCTGCACTACAATCTTCACAGATACTACGATCCCGCCACCGGCAGATACATCACCAGCGATCCTATCGGTTTGGCTGGTGGACTGAATACCTTCGGCTATGTTGGGGCGAATCCACTCAATAATGGAGACCCTTCCGGTCTATTGTGTGGCACAGGAGCATGTGCATGGGCTCTTTACACGGCATTCGAGATCGGGATGGCAATCTATGATGCCTACGACACTGCTGATACAATTACTGACAACTGCGCATCGACAGGCGAAAAAGCTCTGGCTGGTGGCCTGTTCGTCGCCGGGGCAATACTACCAGGTGGTGGATATGGCATTATCGATGATGTTGCAGGACTCTCAGTAAGAGGAACGGAGAGAGTCCAGAGGGCAATGTCCCGCGCTGAGCTTGAGGCTATACAGAAATCAGGGGTGTTAAGTCGCGGAGGTAGGGCAGGTCCACACTATGTAAGTGATGCAATTAATTCTACCGCAAATCGCGCGCGGCAACGACTTGCTCTTCCGCAAACGCCTGAAGTAAGAGTGACGATGGACGTTCCGAAAGGTGTCTTCTCTTCGCCAAGTAAGATTAAGCCTGATTTCAACATGCCTGGTGGAGGAACCGAAAGGACTGCGCCTGGATATCTTGATATTCCCGTCATTATTCAACGAGTTGATGGACTCTGATATGGAAACAACATTTGAAGACAAATCGATAGTGGTGAAGATCAGTGATCCTTGGGATTTAGGAGAAAAGTTGAATTGGAAGCCATTAATCGCGGTTATTTTTGCTGTTGATAATAGCGTCACACCAGAGAGGATAATCTTGAGGTTGGCAGACCCATTTGAATACAAAAATGTACGATGTGAGTATTTTGTTGCCTCACCTAGGTATGAAGATGCTCAGATAAACGACTTGCTGGGAAATAAAGGAGTCTATTGTGGATTAACAAGAGTCCCTGAAGAACGCTTGTCTTCAGAAGATCCGTTCGATCTTGAATGGTGGCGAGGTGGTCCTGCTTTAATTGCTGAGTTGGTGTTTGCTACAGGCCCGTAGGGCGCAATAAGTGAAACGCATTGCGCCGCATGAAACATCGTACATGATATCGTCATGCTAACAACACCATGCCCAACTACCGGCGAACCTGGCATCCTGGCGGCACATACTTCTTCACCGTCAACCTGCTGCAAAGAGACAACAATGACCTGCTAATCCAAAAAATTGACACCTTGCGTTACGTGGTCCAATCGGTCAAACAACGCCATCCCTTCATGATTCATGCATGGGTTGTATTGCCCAACCACCTCCACTGTGTCATTGAACTGCCAATAGGCGATGCTGATTTTGCCCTGCGCTGGCGGCTCATCAAGCTGGAGTTTTCGAAACAGATGCCATACATGGAGCGGCGCTCGGAGGTGCGGTTGAAGCGGGGTGAACGCGGCATCTGGCAACGGCGTTACTGGGAGCATCTGATTCGTGATGAGGCGGATTATCGAGCGCATATGGATTATGTGCATATCAACCCGCTCAAACATGGATTGGTTTCCCGTGTGCGTGACTGGCCCTATTCAACCTTTCATCGCCTAGTCCAGCAAGGCATCTATCCACATGACTGGTCCGGTGGTGATGAGACAGCGCTTGGCTACGGGGATTAGCATGCGGCGCAATGCGCACCACACACTATAGCACCTATCTATCCGGAATCCTAGCGCTTGCTATCGACGCTAGTCTGCGCTAATCTATGGGTGTCTATTGGTGTTCACGGAGCATAGAGATGACTACTCAAGAGGCAGTTTCAAATCGACCGGTTATCAATGGCAACGGGTCAAACCGGGTGAATCCTGAACTGGTGCTGAAGTATGCGAATGCTTTTGCTGCTCAAAATATTAGCGGTGATCTTGAGATCAATGAAATCAGTCGAGGGTTTTTGGAGAGCGAAATCGAGGCGTTGCAACAAGGTGGATTTCCGCTTGATGACATCGCTGAAGAGAGGCAAAGTGTTGCCGATTTGGTGAACCAGATCAGCGCCGAATATGCGGTGATCGCGAGCACAGCCATCGATACCAGCGAAGCGGCAGAGTGGTTGCATGTCAAGCCGAGCAGGATCAGGCAACGCCTCGGTGATCGCAGTTTGCTGGGTATACAGGGCGTAGAGAACAACTGGCTGCTTCCCCGCTTTCAGTTTGATGATGACGGCAGCGAAATTCCCGGCATGCGCAGGGTGTTGCAGAGCATGGAAGAGGGTTTGCACCCGATCACAATCAATGGCTTTTTGAATGCTCTGCAGCCGGACCTCTACTCTGACCTTTCGCAGAAGCCATTGACGCCAAAAGAGTGGTTGAAATCCGGACATCCTGTTGAACCGGTCATCGATCTTGCCAGGGCGCTTTAATGGCGAAACTCAGCTGGCCGATGGAAGGGCAGCCTCTCCCCGAACTCGAAAAGAGGGATATTCTCGAGATTCCCGTTAACCGTCCCCTATGGCGGCTCTATAACAGCAGCGGTGGCTATCCAGTGAAATGGTATGAGTTCCGCGATTTTGGTCCCACTGCAAGCCGCTTTGATCACCATCTATTGAATGCGTCGGGTGAAGCCTTCACACAGGATCGGGGAATCCTCTATGCAGGGCATAATGGCCCGGTGTGCCTTGCCGAATTTTTTCAGCTGTCGCGAGTCATTGATCGCCATTTCCGCGAGCCATGGCTGGTGGCCTTCAAGCCGACTCGTCCACTCAGGCTGCTGAATCTGAAATCGCTCTATACGACAAAAATTGGATTATCGACAGCGATACATAGCGGTCGCACGGAGTACTCCCGCGCCTGGGCCAGAGCCTTTTACCAGGCATATCCCGGGATAGACGGCATCTGCTACGCCTCCTCGATGCACAATAATAGTGATGCTTTTGCTCTGTTCGAGCGTGCTGAAAATGCACTACCCGTGAACCCGGTATTTCACACAGCTCTGGTTGATCGCAGGTTGGAGAAGATGTTATTTACGGTTGCGCGTGACATCGGTTATCGAATTGTTTGAGCGGCAAACTGTAGTCATGCGGCGCAATGCGCTGCGCTTATTGCGCCCTACGGCCTGTCATTGCGAGGAGCTTGCGACGAAGCAATCTCGGGTTTGGTGAAGTGACGAGATTGCCGCGCTGCGCTCGCAATGACAACTGCACCGCATTCAGATATTTTGTTGCAGCAGCTCGATCTCTTCGGCGGTTAAATCGAAGAGGTCGTAGACGGCCTGGTCGAGCTGCTGCTCCAGCTGTTTGATCTGCTGGTTCAGCCCGGAGATCTTGCGCTGCTCGCTCTCGAAGTAGTCCTGCCAGTCGTTGCGATCAGCCAGTGGGATGGTGGTTTTTGCGCCTTTGAGTTCGAATGGCGCGATGACCCTATCGCCGGCCTTGTCGTCCGAGAAATGCCCAAGCGCCAGGTCGACAGCGCCGCCGGCAACACCGTATTCACGTGAGATGCTCCATGCGTCACCGCCGAAGGGTTTGTAGCCGAGCACATCCACCATGATCTTGTGGGTAAACGGGGCGTGGATGGCGACTTCGGTCTGTTTCAGCAGGCTGCCGCTGTCGATGCTGCTTTTCCACTCATCGAGGATCTGCAGATGCACGGCCGGGATGATCTCTATCTTTTTCCTGGCCAGCGCTTTTTCGATGATTTTGGGTTGGAACAGGGGCATGGTTGTTTTGGCCGAAAGTTTCGCTCTACGGATTGATGATGAGATTGTACTTGATGAAGTGGATTAAGGAGCCTCTGAATAAATCCGTGGGATGAGGGGTCGGGGGGGAAGGCGATCTGTACGCCCATTGTAAACCATTGATAGATAACCCCTTCCCCCGTAGAAAAACTTGCAGGAATGCTCTGGTCGAGGCGCGGAGCGACTTGATCAGAGCTTCCTTGACATGCGGCGCAATGCACTCCACTTATTGCGCCCTACGGAAACATTGAGTTAACAGCGTAATATATTCTTTTTTACGCGTGGCAGTCCGTGCAAAGAACATGGTTTTCTATATCAATCCACAGCACTCTTGTATACTTGCT
>Ga0209013_10005470_pt1 | contig 10928 bp, 10 predicted proteins | sample Cruoilmetagenom2_FD_187291 | JGI IMG/M metagenome (GOLD analysis project Ga0209013, IMG submission 187291) | Oil polluted marine microbial communities from Coal Oil Point, Santa Barbara, California, USA - Sample 2 (SPAdes) (version 2) | ecosystem: Environmental > Aquatic > Marine > Oil seeps ...
AGGGCTTGCTCTGGGTCTCACCAGACTCCACCGGGTAACCAGCATCACGCCAGTCAACAATGCCACCACGAAAATAGAGAACCTTTTTATATCCCCATGACACGGCTTTCTCAGAAGCACGGGAACTACGGCTGCATTTAACGCCACTGCAGTAAATCACCAGGGGCTCATTCTTTTTAGCTACAGCTGCAAGAGATTCTTCATCGTAGACGTCTTTCAGATCAAGATGAACCGCTCCAGGGATATGGCGTCTTGCATGGAGACGCGGGTTTCGAACATCAACGATCACCACTCCCTTATCAAACAGCTCCTTAACTTCTTCTACACTGACGGTTCGGGCACCGGCCACCTCCTCAGGAGCAACATAGCCTGGTTTGGCTGCATGACTTTGGGGAGTGACTAAAAAAAGAACTATTAGCAGAAGAGAAATAGCCTGGCACTGTCGAATTTTCATATCAATTACCAATCCCATAATTAGCCTAATACATTCAGGGTTTTCTCAACGTCAATGGTGAGAAAACCCTTTAGGATATAAACAATGATTACTCTGAACTACTTACTCAAGGTCACCATTTTCTTCATTTGAGGAGCCAGATCCTTTGCGATTTCGGCAATTTCACCACCGTACATCAAACCCAACATATCCATATTCATCATTGAAATGTAGGTTTTTCCGTTGGATTTTTCATACACGGCGATGGTACATGGCATCATTGTTGTAAGCAGCTTGAACTCATCATGCTTTAACATTTTAACCGCTGCATGGGGCTCGCACATCTTTATGACCTCATTTGGACCAATATCCTCACCCGTAACTTTCTCAAGGTTACGCTGAAAATTGACCCGCCACTTTTTAGGTACTTTCCAGCCTTCAGCTTTCGCATTTTCTACTATTTTATCCAGGGTGTCATAAAAGTCTAATGGGCTTTCAACTTCAATCAGCATCTGCGGAGCCAGTGATTTGCCGATCATTTGCTGAACTGCTGGTATCTGCAGTGAGCCGATGCCAAGAACGGCACCTACGATTAAGGATATGATGATTTTCATAATAATTTTCTCAGTAATGTAAGATTTGTGATCGTATCATGCGTTAAAAATCAGGCTTGACACGACCTGTAGTTTATTGCTTTTTCGGTGCAAAATTGAAATACATTTTTTCTGTTTTCAGATAATAGTTCCATGGCAGGCCGGCATTTTTCCAGCCATTGGTAACACGTTTACCCTTGTCCGGACCCTTCTTTGATTTAAGCCCTTCAAAGCCCTCGACCTGAAAATAGACTTTCTGGTAGCCAGCCTCATGCAGGTCTCTCGCAGCATACGGTGACCGCCCACCGGACTGGCACATCAGAATAATTGGTACCGATTTATCTTTCTTCATGGAAGAAATGAAATTATCGACGGCACTGACGAAATCGTTATTGTATATCTTCCGATAAGCACCATGCACACCATCTTTCTTCAGCTTCCACTCCTCACTGTACAGAAAAATCGGAATATTGGCATCAGCCATATCCGAAAAACCGACAAACTGGGCCTCAGCACGCGTCCTGACATCGATCATCAGTACATTATCAGGGTCAGCAGCCTTCAAGTCATACGCTTCCTGGGGGCTGAGATACAGGTCAAAGGGGGTATGCCACTTTTCCTTCACCAGCGACTTATCTACCGCACTGGCCGATCCACTCCAAACCATACTTATTAAGAGAGTAAAGCTAAAAACTGTTTGATAAACGGGAGCTCGAGTCATAATTCCAATCTGCAGTTAAGAAAAAGGGCCCGCAAGCGGGCCCTTCTTGTTCAACAACCTGAGTTGTCTTTAACCACCAAATGCATCATTGGTGATGTTGTTATACCAGCTGTATGCAAACTGGACTTCACGGGCACGTTCAGCAGGAGAACTATCCTTGCTGGTCAGACCTCCCGAGCCCTTGACCTTTGCAACCTTGCCATCAACAAAATTGTAGACCATGGCAACAGAAATACCGTCGTCTGGCGCCACAATACTGTAGCAGGTATTGACCCACGAGGGTGTGCCAGGTTCACGACCATTGACCAGATCAACGACCGCCGCAGCAGTCACTTTTGCCTCAGAATTGGCAGCATAACCTGATTTTGGCAGTGGCTTCTGGATAGCCGCGTCACCAATCACATGAATATCCTTGTGAATAGTTGACTCAAAGGTCTTGTGATCAACTGGACACCAGCCACTTTCATTGGTCAAGCCTGCAGTGTGAGCAATTTTACCCGCTACCTGTGCAGGGATGATGTTGGTCACGTCTGCCTTATGCACATCGCCTGAACCTGTTGTTGCTGTACCGGCCTTAGCATCAACACTCTTGATACCACCGCCTGTATCTTTTGCAGGTACCCATTCAATAATGTCCTTGTAATGGCGTTCAAATGCCTGGGTGAAGAGCCCTTTCTTGGAGAACTTGTCCTTGGAATCAATAATCAGAACCTTGGACTTCGGCTTGCTCTTTTTCAGATAGCTGGCAATCTGGCAGGCACGCTCGTAGGGTCCAGGAGGGCAACGGAAAGGATTGGGTGGAGGCGCAATCAGCACAGTGCCGCCATCTTTCATCGCTTCAATCTGGCCATGCAGAATTTTTGTCTGGTTACCCGCTTTCCAGGCATGAGGCATTAATTCATGTGCTGCTTCGTCATAACCGGCAATATTATCTTTAAAGGAAATACCTGGAGCCACGATACAACGGTCATAGCTGAAGCTTTTGCCGCCTTTCGTTGTTACCTTGTGTCCTTTTGCGTCGATTGCTGTAACCATGTCGTGTACAACAGTGACACCATGCTTGCGTAGCCCATCATATCCAAACTTGATGGAGTCCAGCGAGCGATGGCCGCTAAGGACTTCGTTACTCATATAGCAGGTATAGTAGTGTTCGTTAGGCTCGATCAGTGTCACTTCAACTGAAGGGTCGGCACGACGAATATACTTGGCAGCTGTTGCGCCACCTGTACCACCACCGACGATGACCACCTGTTTTTTGCCACCTGCTGCTGCAATGGCTGGGAACCCAATTGCACTGACAGCCGCAGTAGCGCCAGCGATTTTGATAAAGTCTCTACGTTTAATCTGTTTCATTATCCTGTCCTCTCCTACTTTTGGCTGGCATAGAATTGCATTATTGCTTCTATTTCGGCATCGTTCAGTTTAGTCACCTTCTTTTTCATCTTCTTCGGCATATCACGATGCCCGGCTCTGAAGTCTGCTATTGCATACTGAAGGTAAGGCAACCACTGTCCGGCCAAAATCCCGGAGTCATCATCAGGCAATCCACCAAATTCGTCATGGCACTTGCTGCAATTTTTATCAAACAGCTTGGCTCCTGCAGCCACTTTCCCACTGTCCAGATTCTGTTTGGCTCTGATAAATTTTTTGCCAGCATAATAGTCTGCCATCAGGGCAATTTCAGCTTCAGTGTAACCCCTGGCGATCCGACCCATGATCGTGCTTGCACGGTCATCTTCCTGGTACTCTTTCATGACCGTTCTGAAATATTCTGCGGACATGCCGGCAATTGTTGGCGTTGCAGGGCCCATACTGGCGCCATCCGTACCGTGACAACCGGCACAGGTATTTGCCAGCATACTTGCACTTGGTGCAGCCATAAGCTGCGTACTTCCAAGCATCAGGATAGAACTTAACAACATGGCGAGCGATTTTTTAGCAGGCATGTATATCTCCTTTTCTTAGGGTAATAATCTTATTTTATAAAAATCCAGCGTAATGCTGCACAAACAATTAAGCTTATGGAATCACAGCAGAGCTTCGGACAAGACCAGTCATTCACAGACACTAGTTTATTAGTGTTTTCTTATACTTGGATCACTGAAACCTTGATCGCTACAACTTTAAATGAGTTAGGCTCTACAGGTCAAATGATTCACGTAAAAATTTTTTCTCGTTGATCTAATTACTTTACTACTTTATATTTTCCGGGAAAGAAACTGATCTAACCCCTTTTTCATTGAATAGCTCTATCCGCTTTTTAACCTCAGCCGCAATGCATTGGTGACAACGAATAGTGAACTGAAAGACATCCCAATAGCTGCACCCCAGGGTGGAATCATTCCAAGTGCTGCAAAAGGGATAGCGATAAAATTATAAGCGGCTGCCCAGCTAAAATTCTGCATAATGTTTCGCCTGGTCTTCCTTGCCAAAATCACTGCCTCTGCCAATACGCTTGCATCATTACCCAGTATCAGAAAATCACTGCTGACATTCGCGAGATCTGTGGCTTCTGAAAAGGATATCGACACATCGGCAGCAGCCAGTGCAGGAGCATCATTGATACCATCTCCAAACATAGCAACACGATATCCTTCTTTTTGCCTGTCCGTAATCCAGACCAGCTTTTCAGCCGGTGACATGTTTCCCCTGCTATCGTCTATACCAATCTGCCTGCCAATTTTCACTACGCTGGAACGGGTATCACCGCTGAGTATTGAAAAATGTGTAATTCCCGACGCAGTAAGTCCATCCAGCAACATTTCAATTCCAGGTCGCAGTGGGTCCTCGAAAACAAATATTGCATACACAGTTTCCATATCCGACAACAGCGAGACGGTCTGGCCTTTCGCCCTAAATGAGTCGAGCTGCGCTAGTATGTCTATATCAAGCGGCTTATTTTTGGCAATGAACTCCGGTTTGCCAAATTGCCACTCCCGATCAGCAAGCCTGGCACTGATTCCTGCACCGGGTGTATTTTTTACGTGGCTTATTTCAATATGAAGCTGCCTGTCCACATCTATGAATGCACGGGAAAGCGGGTGCTCAGAGTCTGCAGAGATTACCGCTGCATACTGCAAAACATCATTTCTGTTCAGGTCTGACAGGGGGATTACATCTACCAGCCGTGGTTTTCCTGCTGTCAGAGTGCCCGTCTTGTCGAATACGAAATAATCACTTTTTGCCAGCACATCCAGGGCCTCCATTCGCAGCGGCAGAACCCCTAGCTGAATCAATTGTCCTGCACTGACTGTCAGTGCCACCGGTGTTGCTAATGCGAGCGCGCACGGGCAGGTGATGATTAATACAGAAATAGTTGCCGGCAGCCAGTTTGACGGATCATTCTGTAGCCAGAACCATGCGGTTGCCACCGCAATCACCAGGATGGCGGCAACAAACAGGCTCGCAACACGTTCGGCCAGCAAGGCATAGCGTGGTCGCTGCTCCAGCCCTCGTTCAACCAGATGACGAATTTCACTCAGCGCCGAGGTCTGCATGGTTTTCGTGACTTTAATAATAATGGGCTGGTCACCATTCACTGACCCCGCCACGACAATATCCCCTGCCCTTTTCAATACGGGATTGAATTCTCCTGTCAGTAATGACTCATCAAAACTGCTAGTCCCGCTACTGACTGTACCATCAACGGGAGCTGTCTCTCCCGGCACCAGGCGTAACAGATCTCCGGGCACCAGGTCTTCGACGGCAACGTCCTCTCGTGTCCCGTTTTCGTCATAACGCTGTGCTGTTCCCGGTATTACACGGGCCAGCCGTTCAAGACGATCCGCTGCTAAAAGTTTACCACCCAGTTCATAGCGTCGTGCCAATAACAGGAAAAAGATGAACATCGCTATCGAGTCAAAATAGACCTCACCATGACCTGTTAGGGTGGTATAGAGACTTCCGGCATAAGCTGCGGTCAGACCCAGCACTACAGGTATGTCCATGCCGAGACGGCGATTGCGGACATCACTCCATGCAGCGGCAAAAAACTCCTGTCCCGAGTAGGACATAATTACCGTAACCAGCAGCAGACTGGTCCAGCGACCGATAATGATCCATAAGGGCAGCTGTCCAGTTTCATCCGGTCCACCCATAAAGTAAGTGGCCAGCGAAAAATTCATCACCAGCATTCCTACAGCACCGGCAAATATCAGTTTTTCGGTACTGCGGCGTTTACGCAATTTCTGCAATTGCTGTCCGCGCGTGGCATCATAGGGATGGGCGATATAACCAATGTCAGCAATTGCGGTAAGAATCTGACTGAGTCGGATGACTTGTGGCTGCCAGCGCACCCGTGCCCGCTGACTTACGTCATCGATATGCACATCAATGACACCGGGCAGACTACGAAGGTGCTTTTCATTCAGCCACAGACAGGCAGGACAACGGATATTTTCCAGCAACAGCGAAGCTTCGCTATAGTCTTGCTGCTGTGAAACAAATCCTCTCTGGATATCAGGTCGGTCATAAAGACTTACCCGCTCAAGAAACTCCGGAATAACGGGATGGTAGGAAGAAGCCGCTGTGGTAGAACGGTGATGATAGTAATCAACCAGCCCTGCATTCACAATTGCCTGGCAGACAGCCAGGCAACCGTGGCAGCAGAATTCCCGCTCAGTACCTTCTACTTCCAGAACAGGCGATGCCTGGCCCTCAGGAACCGGCAAGCCACAATGGAAACAAACGCTCAAATGATTTACTTACTCTTCTTCAGGCAGATCAGCGGCGTAATAGCCTGCCAGTGCCTCGATCTCCTGCTCTGTCAGGACTTCACTGACATAACGCATACGTGAATAGATATCGTTAGTACGATCTCCATCCTGAAAAGCAGTCATCATGTCAACCAGATAGGTTTTGTTCTGTCCGGTCAGGGCCGGGTGATCAAATTGCCCACCCCGACCTTTGCTTCCATGACAGGCGGAGCAAGCCTTTAGCAACCTCTCCGGGTCACCATGAATAACCAGCTTACGGACTTCAGCTGTCATCGTTCTGTCAGCTGCAGGCCTGGATGGCTCCAGGGTAGCGTACCAGGCAGCAAGATCCGCCAGCTGGCTGTCATCAAGCTTTTTGGTCTTCTTATACATATCTTTGTCATCACGCTTCTTCGCCTGAAAGTCCTTAAGCTGCTTAAAAGCGTACGAGGCACTCATGCCGGCAATATTGACATCATCCGGATCATCGGAAACACCATCATCACCGTGGCACTTGGCACATTTACTTTTTTTCGCCAGTGCCTCGCCTTTTGCCGGATCCGCAGATTTCAATAATTTAAGTGTCGGCAGATCGAAGGCAACTGCCGAAGATGGTTCAGCATTCGCAGCCGGTACCAACAGCGCAACACCACAAAATACAAAAATTAAACGCAACATTTTTAAATACTCCATGGGACAGTACCGAAGGTTTCCATCATGAAAAACTGAAGAATGGGATAGCCATAACTGGCGATCATGTAGACCACAATCAAAACAACCCAAAAGCCAAAACTGTTTAACAGTGCAGGCATACGTACTGTCGAATGCAGAGATTCAGCATATTCAACTTCAAGATTGGACTCAGCCTGTGCATTCCCATGCGTCTTCAGCAGGTTATAAACCAGCATTAATGCAGCCGTAAACAGGATAACACCACCTGCAATCATGGCAATCTCAGCAGGAATCCAGCTTTGTACCAGCAAGTCATCATAGGGGGTCGATGAAATCCGGCGTGGCTGGCCAGCAAGTCCAAGCTGATGCCATGGCAACGTGAGCACCAGCATGCCGATGAACCAGAACCACAATTGGGTAAGGGCAAGTTTCGTCGAATAAAGTACTTTCCCGGTCATTTTTGGCCATAGATAATAAGCGATGCCAAAATACATGATGACTACAGTACCGGCAAAGATCAGGTGGAAGTGCCCGGTAATCCACTGGGTGTTATGTACCATGGCATTCATAGAATAGCTGGCGTTGATCATGCCGCCAAAGCCGCCGAAGGTGAGCATCAGCAAGGCTAAAATTGCGGCGAGCACGATAGGATTATTCCATGGCAGAGCACCTATCCAGCCGAACAGTCCCTTGCCCCCGCGCAGACGGCCGGCGACTTCCAGTGAGGCAATCACAGTAAAGCCTGTCAGCAGTGTAGGTACTGAAACCATGAACGTACCGGTCATGTGCAGGAATTTCCAGCCTGCAGCCTGAAACGGATCCATATATAAATGGTGCATACCGATCGGCACTGAGAAAACCAGCAGCAGGATGAAGGCGACTCGCCCCATCTGGTCACTGAACACATAACCGCCGGCAGCCTTTGGAACCAGTGTGTAAAGTGCTATGTAGGCAGGGAACAGCCAGAAGTATACAATCGCATGCAAAGTCCACGAAAACAGTGTCCGTGCAAGGCCTACATCAACGGTATCGATGATTCCCAGTGACCACGGAATGAGCTGGAACAGTATCTCTGAAGCAACACCGAGGCTGGTAATAAACCACAATATGGCATTGGCTACCGTACCGTACATCACCAGTGGAACCGTCTCACCAGGATTGGCCTTTTTCCAGACTCTCATCATCATGACCATCTGCAGGCACCATACCCAGGAGCCGATAACCAGCAAGGCAGCTCCTATATAAAATGCAGGGTGAGCTTTTAATGGAGGATAGAATGTGTACAGCACAGAGGCATTACCTGTCAGCAGTGGCACGGCAGCAAGTAAAACACCTAGCAGCGAGAGCCAGAAGCCAAACCACGCAAATGGCGAGCTCCATATCTCCTGTTTAAGGCTGGTAGTCGCTGCGTAATAGCCAAAGCCCATTACAAAAAATGTCGTCAGCACAAAACCCATCAGCACACCATGGGTCGAGACACTAGCAAAATAAAGCTCAGGAGACTTCAGGCCCGGTATGATATCCATCCTCTCGATGACCTGGTAAAGCCCGAGCAAGGCAGCAACAGCGAAGAATACGAATGCCACCCACATGTTTGCCAGTCCAAGACTGGTCGCATTATTTTTATACATTATTCATTCCCCCCGGCAGTTTTTTCCACCACGATAAGCCTTGACCACATGTTGTCATGACCCAGACCGCAATATTCATTACACAGGAATGAATATTTGCCTGCAGTTGGAAAACTGGTAGAAACCTCTGACACATAACCCGGCACAACCATCGTTGCTGCATTTGTATATGGCACATGAAAGCCATGCAGCACGTCAGCACTAGCCACCCGAAACTTGACCGGGGTGTTCACAGGGACTTCTATAACCGGCGGGAAAAACCCGTAGCGCGCTGCCACCATGGTCACCGTAAGACTACCATCCGGGTTTTCTTTTACCCCCAGCTTATCTTCAGCAAACTCTTCTGTCAGGTGCAAACGTGAAGAATCAATCGTTTCTACATTGCTTGGTGGATGAAGATTGCTGGACAGTGCATACATCCCCAGTAAAAAACCCATGCCGCCTGCCAGGATAAGTGATATCCATAACCAGCGCCGCTCCAAATCATCATCGCAAATCGCTCTGAGTGGATCTCGCATTATTTTACCTCCTAGCTGACTGGGCCGTGTTTAAGAAACATGTAGAAAAACATATACGCCCAGCCGGCAGCCAGTAAAAGTGCCAGTAAAAGCATTAGTGCATAGGTGCCTTTCGGGGCATCCTTGATCGCTTCCTGTTCCTGTGGGGATAGTTGACTCATAAGCTAAACCTCTTTTTCGTTTTCCTGGTTGACATCAATTCAATCTCTGCCCTAACTGCAGTACATAGCAGGTAGCAAAATTCTTCAGTAGAAAAATAAGCATGGATTGTGTTTTTTTATTAATGCTTTTACGCATTCATTATTCTTCAGGCAGACACGTGGGATGCCTTTATTATTCACCTATAATCATTAGATTTTGACATAGATCAAATAATCTCGTCTGAAATCATGATAGATATTAGAAATCAGGTTGTAAACAGGTAAACTTCAAACATCACGAAAATTTGCTTCTAATAACCATACAAGTTATACACTAATGAAAAATGAACAATTTGTTCTTTAATCCTTGTTCCGCAAAATAAGATAGGGGTACCTTCACAAAATGAATATTTCAGGCATTCTTGTAGTCGTTGCACCCGAACGCCTCGATTCAACAGTCGCAACACTGAACACACTGGATGGAGTCGATGTTCATCACATTGATCAACCAACAGGACGCATCATCATCACCCAGGAAGCCGAATCTATTCATGATGAGGTTGACGGTCTTAAGCGTATCCGCGCCCTGCCCGGCATCGTTCTGGCTGAAATGTCATACCACAGTTTCGAGGAAGACACTGGAAATATAAACAGTATTCCAGAGGAACTTGAAAATGATATTCTCAAGACTGACAATATCCCGACATACCTGAACGACTAATAAAATATTTAATAAAAGATTTAATAAAACATTTAATAAAACAGAAACATCCTTCCCAGGAGAAAGCAATGGAACTGACCCGAAGAGAATTACTGAAAACCAGTGCCGCAGCCGCCACCGCTACTGCGGTTGGCATCACAATACCCGCCTCCGCCCTGGCAAAGTCCAAAGAGGCTGAGGCCGGCATACAGTGGGACAAAGGCGTCTGCCGATTCTGTGGTACCGGCTGCGGTATCATGATAGGCACCAGTGAAGGCCGTATCGTAGCTACCAAGGGTGACCCGGATGCGCCGGTCAACAAGGGGCTCAACTGCATCAAGGGCTACTTCAACGGCAAAATTCTATATGGCAAGGACCGCCTGACTCAGCCGTTGATGCGCATGAAGAACGGCAAGTTCGACAAGAACGGCAAGTTCCAGGCAGTCAGTTGGGACGCTGCCTTCGACGAGATGTCCAATCAGTTCAAGAAAACCTATAAGGCGATGGGTCCGACCGGTGTCGGCGTGTTTGGCTCCGGCCAGTACACCATACCGGAAGGCTACGTGATGGCCAAGTTGATGAAGGCCGGCTTCCGCAGTAACAACATAGACCCCAATGCCAGGCACTGCATGGCTTCGGCCGTGGTGGGCTTTATCCAGACTTTCGGTATCGACGAGCCATCTGGTAACTACGATGACATCGAGCACACCGATACGGTCGTTACCTGGGGAGCCAATATGGCCGAATGCCACCCCATCCTGTGGGCACGCGTCTCAGACCGCCGCCTCTCCAATGATAACGTCAAGCTGGTCAACCTGACGACCTG
>Ga0209013_10005471_pt1 | contig 10928 bp, 9 predicted proteins | sample Cruoilmetagenom2_FD_187291 | JGI IMG/M metagenome (GOLD analysis project Ga0209013, IMG submission 187291) | Oil polluted marine microbial communities from Coal Oil Point, Santa Barbara, California, USA - Sample 2 (SPAdes) (version 2) | ecosystem: Environmental > Aquatic > Marine > Oil seeps ...
TTCCTCATTTAAAACCAATGGCAAATATGATCGTTTTCAATTTAGATCATGTGGATTGGTGGATTAGTCATAATCTACCTCCATCCAAATGATAAGCCATGCAAAATTGAAGTCACCTCTGAAAGTTAGACACAGTTATTTCATCAGGTGGCTTGCTCAAAAAGAGTTCGGTATGTTGTTGCACCGGACTCTTTTTTAATTTCACCTTCATCCGAAGGATATATTTTTTAATTCTAATTTAAAATGTTCTACACTTTCAAATTACATTAGTTAGAGGAATTCCATCTTCATAATGCCAAAGCTGTTCTCCATCACCAAGTTGTCGTAACACTTTCCTTTCCGAAACATACTTTGCACAATTTCCCAGGATTTTAGTGCGTGTCGATATTGCTTCATTTCATAATGTTAGCCTTAATCGGAATGCATTATTAGCTGAGAGTACTCTGATAAGTACTATATATCTTTCTCTAAAATATTCGAACCAAGTGAATACGTTGGTCTAGAGCCCATTGTATAAGTAATAATTTTACCATATAGTACGTTTAGAAGCTAAAAAGGAAGAAAAAGTTGAACATGTTGGAAAAGCAGCGGCTATCCAAGTGAATAAGAGCGAAGTTGAAAGTTATATCGAATTGAGAAAAATATATCCAAATTGGGTTGCTTCCACATACATTGCATATGAGTCAATACACAACGGAGATAAAGTTAACTGGGCCCGTGAGCAATAGAATACGGTACGGAATTGATGTTTTCCATCTGGTAAATCAACGTTATTCACTCTGTAAAAGCTATCTATCAGGAGAAATCATTATGGGAATGTCTCAAAAATTCTAATGAATTATCATTGGCAATCGATTAAGTTTATCAAAATCTGGATTATGTCTTAACGTTTCCCACAGCACTCCAGGGTTCGCTACGTTTGCATACTGACAACATTCAATAAATTTCTTCTTCACTTCGTCAAAAGACGTTTCAGGCAGTATCCGTTCAATATGTCTTTTTGTTCCTTGGGTGGTTACAATCCTAATATCACCTAAAGGAATTCCAGGCGTATCGTCCTGAGTTTGTTCAATTTTTATAAGTTTTGTCAAATCTAATACTATAGTATCAGTAAGTGCTTGCTCAGTCAGATTATTCAAATGAACATTCCCATGTACTAATGTAAAAGCAACCATAAAAGGAATACTGAATTTAGCATCTTGTAATGTTTTTGGATGACAACGGATCTCAAGTGGTTGACATAACATATTGGCTGTTTTATTAATCCCTATCACGATTTGGTCAATTTCATTAAGCCTAAAATGATTCCGAAGCTCGAGGGCAGACTTAATATACGGATGTGAGTAACGACAACTAGGATAAAGTTTAATAGAAGTATCAGAAAATGCCCATGTTTCAGTTTTCAATAATATGCTTAGTTGTTTTTCATTTAAATTATCTCCAAAATAATTTATAAAGAGACCTGTCTTCCCATCTATACAGCTTGCGGGTGCACTTACCCCTTCTCGAGCCAAAAATGCTGCTTGAACTCCCCCCATTGAAGCAAACGCAGGATATATAGATCTCGATTGGGAACCAGTCCCAACTCCCGGCTCTTTTCCACCAGCTGCTTGCATATATGCTAGTCCTAAGGCATTGACCAATTCATTATCATCTAACCCAAGTACAAGTCCTGCAGTGATTGCGGCACCAAAATAACCAAACAGTTGACTTAAAAACCATTTGAAATCTGCACCAGTACCCCTGGGTTCGATTGCATATCCCAATCTACACAATAACTCGTTTCCTAGTGCGACTGCAGTAATAAGGTCCGTGCTCCTTGAATCCGTAGCGTCAGCAGCTGCTATTGCGGCAGCTAATGTAACAGGGGTTGGATGAATTCTAGCTAAATCATTGATATCATCATAGTCTAAAGCGTGTGCTAAAGCCGTATTAGCAAAAGCTCCAAAGGCTGGAGGTAATCGATACTCACTTCCTATTACCCTACCACTCCCACCTTTTACACCTATGGAAATACCTGCAATAGATTTTAATGCGATAGGTGCTCCTTTATAAGCAGCTAAGGAAATGGCAATTGTATCACAAATATGGAGAATCACCTTTTCACGAATTTGCTTTGGTAATCCTCGTTTCTGTCTTTGACGGATAGCTTGTACAATATCATGGCTTAATGACAAAATAGCCCCTCCTAATTTAAACCTAATATTTACTGTTAATTTATTTAACTATGTTCGTACTAGTTTTCTGTTTAAACTTCCTATTAACTTTTTTCTTTACAAACAAATAGCCCGCTTAATTGATTAAAGCGAGCTGTGTTTGTTTTGCACCTAGTATTAAAAAGTCTTTGCACTTCTTAATCTTGGTCATCAATTTCAATAATATAAAGAACCTTACGTAAAGAAACTGCCTCCATTGTTGCTATTATATTTTGCTCATGGAAAATATCATTTCAATAAAATCCAGTACTGTATCGCTATAAGTGTCTTGGTAAAAGCAAGACAATATCCGGGAAAATATAGACTAATACGATTAGTACAAGAATGGGGATAGAAAAAGCTAATGCTCCTTTATAGATATTGCCCATACCTAATTCTGGTGCTACACCATTTAAAACAAATATGCTCATCCCTATCGGTGGTGATATTAATGCCAATTCCATTAAAATACACATCACAACACCAAACCAGATAAGGTCATACCCCAATGAATCTATTAATGGCAAAACAATCGGGAACGTAACAAGCATAGCTGCCATTGCATCCATAAATGCACCTAAAATAATATACATCAACACAATAATAATAAAGATATATACGGGCGCTAATGTTAAACCTGTTAAAAAATCATTTAGATAGGCTGGTAAACCTGATTGAACAATGAAACTATTTAAAAGGAGAGCGGATAATAAAATCCCAAATAAGGTACCTACTGTTTTAAGGGATTTTTCTAACACTTCGACAATTACTTTAAACGTCAGTTTTCTTCTTATAAAGGCAATAATGGCAGCTCCCAAAGCCCCCATACTTGCAGCTTCAGTTGGTCCAAATAAACCTATGAAAAGGCCCCCAATAACAAATGTAAACAGGATAGCGATAGGCAAGATACTCGATAAACTTTTAAAGCGGTTTGACCAAGAACTTCCTTCCCCTTTATCCGCAGCATTAGGGTATATTTTCACATAGATCACTACTGTTATAATATAAAGAATAGTTAATAATAACCCTGGCAATAAGCCTGCTATTAAAAGTTTACCAATATGCTGTTGGGCAATTACACCATATAAAACCATAAAGGTACTAGGTGGGATCAATATCCCTAATGATCCACCTGCGATAATGGAACCACTTGTTAAAGCCTTACTATAATTATTATTTATCATCTCTTTCGAGGCAATCGATCCTAGAGATGCTGTTGTTGCAATACTTGACCCTGAGGAGGCTGCGAACATTGCTCCTGCAGTAACCGTTGCAAGCGCCATTCCACCTCGAACTTTACCAAACCATACTTTGAATGTACCATACAAACTATTGCTGATTCCGGAAGAATTCATTAATTCTCCCATGAGGACAAACATTGCAATCGTGGTCATCGTATAACTTAGCGAGTTTTTCATAATCGTTAAATCAATAACATTTACTAAAACGTTCCAATCTCTCATAAACAATATTCCTAATATCGCTGGGACAGCCATGGAAATCGCAACCGGCACTCTGATAGTTAGCAATAGGAACATAACAATAATGAACAATATTCCAATCATTTCATTAGACATCGGATGACACTTCCTTCTCGGATAGAGGAGTTTTGAAGCTAATTTGACTAAGCGCAACTAGTCCCCAAACAAAAAATCCAATAGTTACGATTATTTTTAATACCATAAAAGGAAAATCCAATAATAAAGTCGTTTTTGTCTCTTTCATTGAATTCAAAAAGAATATATAAGTGATTACGATGCAAACGGAAACGGTTAGGACATGGGCAATATTATCAAAAATCAATTGAACTTTAGGTGAATAACGATCAACCAATAAGCCAATGGCGATATGTTCCTTTTTTGTTTGTGTATACCCGAATGAGAATATTATGACAAGAAAGTGGAAAATTTCAGCCAATTCAATAACTCCTAACAAAGGACTACCCAATAACCGCGAGATGACCCCAGCCGATATAATAAGCATTACTATGGCCAAACAAATCATGCCAATGATTTTCAATGTATTCATCATATAGAACACGCTAATAGAAAATACTTTCATTTGATCACCCTCAAGTTTTAGATTTTCAAATCTATAAGTATATGAAAAAAGGGATAAGGGCAAATTTTTTATAAACCAAGATGTATAAATTAAATAATCATACACCTTAGTTTTTTAATAATCATTTTTTAAGAAAATCTAAGTTAACACCATGTTCTCTAGAAATTTCAATATAGCGTTCGAGCATTTCATCCCCTGGGTAACCTTTTTTATTCGCATTTTTTACCCATTGTTCCCAAACCGGAACAGCAAATCGCTGGAACTCTAGTAATTCTTTATCAGAGAATTTGGTCATGCTTCCGCCAGCATCTTCTGCCATTTTGACAACTTCAGCATTGCGTTCCATGACTTTTATAGCATTCTCTTTATATAATTCTTGCCATTTTGGATTAATATCTTCTGTAAACAATGTTTGTAAATCAATTGGCAGTGAATTGAAGAAGTCTTCATTCATAAGTGCTGTTCCTACCGCAATTTTTACAGGCTGCTCTAAAAAGTAAGGAGCTACATCTGCTAATTGCATTGCTGCAAACACATCTTGAGTAGTGAAAAATGTTTCAATAATTCCTTTATCCAATGAATTATAGAGTTCTTCAAAGCTTACTTGTGTAGGTGTGCCTCCCATACTCTTAACAAATAATGCTTCAAGTTCAGTGGATGCACGGGCAGTTTTTCCTTTCATATAATCCAGACTCTCAATAGGCTTTGTAGAGAAAGCATGGTTCGGTGGTGGGGAACCAACACCTACTTTAACTACTCCATCCCAAATTTCATCCAAATATTCGGCTGAGAATTCCTGCATAATTTCAGCTGCTTTGTCAGGATCACCACCTGCTGCAAATGGTAGCTCACCTACTGTTAATGGAAACAACTGTGAATCTTCATAGTAAAGTGCAATTGTATCACCAACATCAAAAAGTCCACTTTTTACACCTTCTAAAACTTCATTAGATGCGGCAAGAGCACCATTATAGTGAATTGTTACCTCCACTCGCCCCTCTGTTTTTTCTTCAATATATTTTTTCCAAGGTTTCCAAACGTTATTTGGAACGTCGGCATCACTAGAAAACCAACTATTAACAACTAATTCAATCACATCGTCATCTGATTTACTGGCCTCAGTTGTACTCTTTTCCTTATCTCCACATGCAGCAAGTGTTAAAACAAGTGAAACTAATATAGCGAATAAAAATAACTTCCATTTTTCCCCTCTAGATTTCATCGTATAAACCCCCCTCTAATTTCGATAAAACTGCCTTTGTCCCTTTGTAAACCCTTAAGAATTCGGTGCATATTCATTGTATTTTCCAAGCATCCCCCTCTTAACCTACAACGCCATGTTCAAAACCAAATAATGACCTACCATATGCCTCGATGGAATCATCATATAAATTAGATCGATGAGCACTTACGGCATGCATATCTCTAAAGAATAATTCAACGGGGTGACCTTTATATAAGGCAAAACCACCCAGCACTAATAACACTCTTTGGGCAATCTCTGTACAATTATGAATAATTCTTGCTCGAATGGCCGCGAATTCCGCCCGCTGATCTCCATCATTTGGATTGTAATTTTCTAACATTTCAAAAACACGTGACATTAAACCCTCTGCCTCAAAGTAGCGGATATTTAATTCAGCTAATACACCTTGATGACGCGATTCTTTCGCAGCTACTCCACGAAGCCTTGTTCGCTTTTCCGTGCGTTCTTTGAATTCTTCGATTAGTCGCTCTGCACCTCCAAGTGCTACCATACTAAACCCAGCGATAAACGGTACAAAGAATGGTTTGTCAAAAAAGAAATAATCTTCATCAAAACCTGTCCCGTCAAGCGGGCGCATAACCTTATCGATCTCACTTAAGCGTAATACCTGCTCTTTTGGAACATAGATATTATCCACCACAACTTGGTTACTCCCTGTACCTCTTAGACCTAAGACATCCCAATTCTGAATAATTTGAACATCCCTTGTTGGTAGATTAAAAGCGACATGTTCTTTCTGCCCACTTTCTGTGTCTTCCATAAATGCTCCCACCGCTACCCAATCACTATGTAAAACACCGCTTACAAAGCTATAGGTACCTGATAAACGAAAGCCATCCCCATCAACCTCTACTTTACCAATTGGTGAAAAAATATCAGCAATTAATCCACCTTGACTTATAACTACTTCTCTACCTTTTTCAGGCAAATATGCTGCCCAAATATTGTGGGTAGTATATAAGAATGTTATCCACCCTGCAGACATATTGTATTTTGAAACTTTTCTAATAATCTCAGAGTATTCTCTATAAGTTATTTGTGGACCACCATATCTTTTAGGTAGCAGTAGCTTTGGTATTTGTGTTGCTTTTAAAGCGATAATCACATTCTCCGAAACGGTTTGGTTTTTCTCCATTTCCTCTACTTCCGACTCAGCAAATTTGCCGATATGCTCTGCATCCAACAACAATTGTTGAAATTCGGTTAGTGTCTTCTCATTTATTTGATTTAGCATTTTTTCACCTCTCAGTTATTCTTTTTTTTCAATCATTTTTAAATTATGTTTTTAAAGAATGATAGGATTAATGGATTGAAGCTTTCCTTCTTTTCAATTTGTGCCCAATGCCCACAATTTGGGAAAACATGAAGCTGTGCATTTGGGATATTTTCCAACAAATAATAGCTAGAATCCACGGAACAAACGCGATCATCCCGACCGTGGACTAGCAGTACATCGTGCTTAATCCGTTCCAAGGCAGTTGGTGGGACTGGTGTTGGCTTTGTAGAAAAGATAGATTCATTGGATTCGCGTGTATCAGGTTTCATTGCAATTTGGTAACGCATATCTGTAATCGAAGCAATTTCTTCTTCTAACGCCTCCCCATCATTCACAAACCAGCTCATGATTTGTTGTAAAAATTTAGGTGTTGGTTCTTCATAAAAAGCTCTTGCCCTTGCTAATTCTGCCGAATGTTTCATGTTCGGTGTACCACCAGGTCCCATTAATACAACTCGTTTAAATCGATCAGGATGTTCAAATAAAAGTTCTTGAGCGATGGAACAGCCTAATGAGTTCCCAACCACATGTGCTTGATCAATCCCTAGTTCATCAAGCAGATTCACGCATTGGTCTACCCAATAACGCATCCAGCCCGAACGTGTACTTGGACGTACCTCTGGGTGGCCACTATCACCAAAGCCTATTAAGTCTGGTGCTAAACAATCAAATTCAACACTGCATGCACCTAAGGCATATCGCCAGTTTGACCATGCATTTACCCCCGGACCTGACCCATGTAAGAATAAAATGACTTCTTTGTTTCCCTCACCAGAACGGTTTAAAAATGTTTGAAATTCTCCTGTTCCCACCAATTTTTGATTAATAATTCCCATTCTTTCTTCCCCCAATTTTAAAACCAAATTTTTTCCAGAATAGTTAATCTACTATTGTTTGAATCTTTACGTTAAGGCTGTTTAAATTCCTGTGACGCCACCATCAGTAACAATGGATGAACCTGTCATAAATGAAGAATCTTCAGATGCCAAGTATAAAACAGATTTTGCCTGTTCTTCAGGAGTTGACCATCTCCCTAAAGGAATTCCTTTTGCCACTTCAATTATTCTTGGGTTATTAGCAATCATTTCAGTATAAACTACCCCCGGCAATAAACAGTTCACTCTAATCCCTTTATCCGCATATTCTGCTGCTACAATTTTGGACATATGGGTGATTCCAGCTTTAGTAAAACTATAAAGTGCATGGGTTTTTCTGACATTAATAGCAGCAGCTGAGGTAACATTTACAATGTTACCAGACCCTTTCAATTCCATATAAGGTAGGACAAGTTGCATTGCTCTAAAGTAAGAGTAAGAGTTAAGGCGAACATATTGTTCCCAATCATTCTCCGTTAATTCTGTAAATGACTTTTGTATAATACGCCCAGCATTGTTGACTAGAATATCAACTTGGTGATAAATAGCTAACGTTTTATCCACCATATTTTTAAGGTCTTCATTTTTCGTTACATCTGTTTTAACAAATATAGCATTGCCACCATTTTGACGGATTGTTTCAACTACCTTTTCACCACGGTCTTGTCTTCTACCAACAATGACTACATTGGCTCCTTCGCTGGCAAATAACTTAGCCGTTTCTCCTCCGATTCCTGAAGTACTGCCGGTAATAATCGCGACTTTATCTTTTAATTTTTGCTTTTCTTGAACCATCTTTTTCTCCTTTTATAGGTTAAGTCTGTTCTTTAGTCTATATAACTTGTGTATTATTAATCTTTTACTAAGTTACATCTATAAGAGAGGTATCCTTTAAATTTTAAAGCGCTTACATTTCTTTGATAAATATTAGCCAAGGATTAGTATTAATAAATTACTACCAACTAAAGTGTTTTATTGCTACTATTCCCCATACTTTTTGATAAGATTGGCTGTCGGCCCAATAAGCCTATATCTGAAAACCTTATCATTTATATTTCTTAATATTTTTACTGCAGTATGATTGTCGCTAGTCTGATACAGGTATGAAAGTTTTTCGCTCACGTAAGTTACACCATCCTCCCTCATGTCATTTTCAGCTACCTCTATAAACAGATTAGTAAACATTTGCAGTTTCTAAATTTCACTTTCAATTTTTCTAACTGTAATTTCTTTAATTAAGCTTCAATTAATGGTTTATTCAATTCTTTATCGCTTACCGCCTCTCCCCAATAAGTATTAGCAAACGCATGCTCCTCTTCAGTCCACTCGATTGCTTTCCAATCAGGTTCAAAGATTAAATAAGAGTTACTAAACAATTCCACTCTACAGCCACTTCCCGGGTCCACGACATAGAGATAGATAGCCTGTGATATTCCATGTTTTCCTGGTCCTATGAACTTAATGCCTTCTTCTGTTAAGATATCTGCCGCCCGAAGAAGATCTTGTGCGTTATCCAACCAATATGCAATATGGTGGAGCTGATTTGGTGTTTTAGCCTCAGGTCGGTAAATTACTGCTATATCATGCACTAAAGGAGTTACACTCATCCAGCCTGCCATTACTTGCTCAATCTTCTTATATTTAACATATTCACGTAAATTAAACCCTAATTGTGTACTTAAATATTCAATAATCTCACCAACATCCATAGAAGTTGCAATATTTACATGGTCAATTCTTCTTGGGGAAATTCCTCGGTTCCATGACTTATGAGATTGATTTTTTAGAACTGATTTCGTTCTCTCATCTCCTCCTGGCTTTTCAACATCATAATAAAGTTCAAAGGAGTGTTGGCTAGGCAATTTAAAACGAATCGCCCTTCCTTGTCCAGCCTCTTCTCCGGCTTCTATCCATTGCACTTCTGTTCCTGCCTTTTCAAGCAATTGCTTAAAACCCTCTACATCCTCTGGTTTCTTTGTCCTCCAACCAATATGGTCAACGTATCCCCTATCCCCAGCCGTGAGTGAAAGTGTATGATGTTCAAAATCTCCCCAAGCTCGTAAATAGGTGGTCCCATTTTTTTCTGCTGTTACTTCCAAACCGATTACATCTTTGAAAAACCAAAGTGATTTTTCAAAATTTGGTGTAACAAGTGCAACATGTCCTAACTTGGCGATCTCTGGTAATATCATTTAGGAGCCCCCTATATATTATTTAAATTTCCTATCGAAATAGAATTGAAATATTGAATTCATCTTTTTACTCATTTTGTATCCAGTGTAATAACTTGGTTCAACTTAACATACACGGTCATTCCTGCCATGGACAATTAACACTTGCTTTTAAATTCGATTAAGAGCAGTTACAGCAACAGTAGCAGCAAAAATAGAGTCGTTTAAACGTTGAAGCTCTGGTCGCATCCCTGTTTAAAAGCGGGTTTCAATTACCCTATCAATGTTGATCCATTCTGCCCGGTCTGTTTTTTGGAAGTATTTCAGGATAGCTACTCTGAGCAAAGCCAAAAAGTTCTGGAGCCAAACAATAATAATTTTCACTGCATGCTTGTAACGCATAGCGCTAATTAGCAATAGCAGCAACCCCTGGTCCCGAACCATGAAGGAATAAGATAGATTCATTATTTTCTCACCTGAACGATTTAAATAAGTTTCTAAATTAATTGTTTAAATTGTTGCCTGATATATACTAATCATTTTCTTCTTCTCCTACATCTCATTGTTAATATTTCCCAAAACTAAATGTAACCCCTTACATTTCTTCATTAATTGACTAAATTAAATAAACTTATTATACTGAAATTTTAGAAAATTTAACCTCTTCTTTCAACATGAAAAACTATTTAATATTTTTTTATTTTTCAATAGATTTTATTGAAAAAAACACAAACTACTTTATCGTGAAATTAGCTTACTGTTATTTTTAAAAAGTAAATTGTAATTCCCTTGAATATAGAAGGCTTGAAAAGAGACATTTTTTTATAAATAGTAGTGTGCTCAAAATTAGTTCGACTTGCTAATCCAGCTTCTTTGTAACTTAGAGTTGAAACTCTATTCTGCATAAAATTTAGTTCCGGCAAATTCAAAGCAACAAAAATACATAAAAAAAAGCAGCACCGAGAATCGGTGCTGCTCAATTTTCATTCATTATCCTCTTAACTCTGCTCCTGCTTTTTCAGCAAGTGCTTTTAATACTTTGTTATGAGCATTTACTACTTCTTCATCTGTAAGTGTACGCTC
>Ga0209013_10005472_pt1 | contig 10928 bp, 6 predicted proteins | sample Cruoilmetagenom2_FD_187291 | JGI IMG/M metagenome (GOLD analysis project Ga0209013, IMG submission 187291) | Oil polluted marine microbial communities from Coal Oil Point, Santa Barbara, California, USA - Sample 2 (SPAdes) (version 2) | ecosystem: Environmental > Aquatic > Marine > Oil seeps ...
TGATGACGCCGGATCTCGAGTCGTACGCTCCCGCGTTCCGAGCCGTTTTCGGCCAAGACGATCAGCATCGCATCCCATTCGAAGTTCATGACCGCAGGACCCGAGACGACGCGTCGTTCTACGACGACTTCCTGGCTGTGCTCGAAGTGCTCGATTCTCGGTTCTCCGTCTTCGACCTGGTGCGACTCATGGATGCCAGCTCGCTATGCGAGGCCTTTCGGTTCACACAGGATGAACGCGCACGGCTCACCGAGTTGCTCGCCGCCTCTGGCGTTCGCTGGGGCATCGACGCCGACCATCGCGAGGAGCTGGAGTTTCCGCCCGACCCGGTTCACACCTGGCGCGCGGGTTTGGGGCGCCTTTTTCTTGGGTTCGCATCGGCCCCTAGCGACATCGACGTCTTCGAAGGCCTCTTGCCGCGAGGCGCGCCGAGTCTTGGCGATGTGGAGCTCGTGGCGCGGCTTGCACGGCTTTGCGAGGTCCTTTTCGAGCTTCAGCGCCGCGCGCGACACCCGCTCCTCGTCGAAGACTGGGCGAGCTTGCTGGAGCAGTTCTCCACCTTGCTGTTCGCGGAGGACGACGAAAGTGGCGACGGAGTGCGAACGCTTCGAGTAGCGCTCGCCGAGTTCCGAGAGCTTGCCCGGCAGAGCGGATACGATGGCGCGGTCGCCCTCAAGACGGTTCGCAGAGAGCTCGGCGGACTGCTGAAGCAGAGGGCGCCTGCGGTTGGCTTTCTGCGACGCGGCGTGACGCTCACCGAACTGGTGCCGCTCCGGTCGGTTCCTTTCCGTGTCGTCTGTCTAATGGGAATGAGCGAAGACGGGTTTCCACGGGCAGACGACCGTCCGAGCTTCGACCTCACGCGGCCCGATCACAAGCCCGGCGATCGCAATAAGCGAGACGACGACCGTCATTCCTTCCTCCAAGCGGTGCTGTGCGCGAGAGATCGCCTGGTCATCACGTACAGCGCGCCGGCCAACAATCCGCGGAGCGGCGCGAATCCGTCACCCGTTGTCTGGGAGCTCTGCGAAACCGTGCAGCGCTACTACACACGACCCGAGAACGAGCTCGCGCTTGGGGTGACGGTGCACCCGCTGCATCCTTTCGACTCCAGGTACTTCGACGAAAGCGGCCTGGCCCGAAGCAGCTCGGAACGGTATCTCGAGATCGCCCGTGCCCTCGAAGAACCTTCCCAGGCCGCCGGCCGTGTGGAGCTGCTCGCCGAGGCTGGGACGGTGCAGGAGACGCTTTCAGCAAGCGAGCTCTCTGCCTGGCTCTGGGATCCGATGAAGACCTTCATCCAACGGGTGCTCCGGGCCCGCTTCGAAGGCTCGGACCTCTACGAGCCGACGAGTGCCTTGACCGAGATTGGCCGGCGTGAGGCGGCTATGCTCGGCAACACTTCGTTGAGCGCCGGGCTTCGCGATGCGGCCCTCGACGAGTACCTGGGCGCCGCGCCTGAGTTTCCCGACGGGAGCTGGGGCGCGCTCGAACGTCAACGGCTTTCTGGCGAGATTCGAGTGATCCGCCAGCAAGGGGATTCGCTCGGGAGCAAGCAAGAGCTGGGGTCGAGGCTCGTGGCAGCGGAGATCGATGGCCTGGTCCTCGAATCACGGATCGACGGCCTGAGTGATGAACAGCGCGTCCTGAGCCGCTTCACCAAAGCAGGGCGTCGCGCAGAGCTAACCACCTGGATCGAGCATCTGCTCATGCAGACTTCGGACGAGCTTCCGAACGCAACCCATCTGATCCTTCGGGAGACGGAAACACGGGCCAAGGTGCTGTCGTTCAGCAAGGTGACCGACGCGCGTCGTCAGCTACGAACTCTAATCGACCTCTATCGCCGATCACTGGCGGCGCCGCTTCCTCTGGTCGGGGAGTCCTCTTGGTTGTTCGTGGAGATGCTCGAGCGAGCGGACTCCGAGAAAGCCTTTTTCGAAGCCAGCAAGAAGCTGCAAAGCCAGCGCGGCTGGAGTCCCTACATCAACTACGTCCTTGGGCCGGAGGACCCTTTCCTCGACCCGGAATGGTCCAAGGCCTTCGAGCAAGCGGCGACCGATGTCTACGGGCCGCTCTTTCGGCACCGGAGCGACGGATGAACGCCATTTCTCCTCAGCTCATCCCCCTCGACGCGCCGACATTGGTGCAAGCGAGCGCCGGGACCGGCAAGACGTACACGATCACCACGTACTTCGTCCGCGCGCTCCTAGAACGCGACCTGAAGCCAGAGGAAATACTGGTGGTGACCTACACCAAGGCAGCGACCGCCGAGCTTCGTGTACGGACTCGCCAACGAATCGTCGATGCGATCGGTCTGCTCGACCCGGGATCGGAGGCCGACGACGTGCTTCAAGGCGTCGTCACGGCGGCGGTCGAGCGCCTCGGCCGACGCGAGACCGCAATGAAGCTTAGAGCGGCACTGGGTGAGATGGATCGCGCAGCGATCTTGACGATCCATGGGTTCTGCCAGCGTCTCCTTCAAGACCACCCACTCTCATTCGGCATCGACTTCGACTTCGAGGTCTCCGAGGACCCATCGTCGATGTACTCGGAGCTCGCGGTCGATTTCTGGACGACCGAGCTCTACGACGCGCCCGATTGGATGCTCCGTGCCCTAGAAGAGAACAAGGTCAACGCCGCGCAGCTCGCGAAGCTGGCCAAAGTAAGCGTGATGCCCGGCATCGAGATCCTCGGGCCCGCACCGGCGGGGGTCGACCAGGCAACCCTGGAGCAATGGTTGCGCTCCAAGAAAGAGGCCGCCGGACTCTGGAGTACGCACCGAGGCGAGGTGGCGGAGATTCTAACCACCAACAAAGACTTCAACGGGAACTCGTATAGGAAGCCGACGATCGAGGACAAATGGCTTCCGGCGCTCGATGCGTTCTTCGCCAAGAGCGGCTTCACCTACCCGCCCGAATTCCTGCGAAGGCTCGCACAAGGAAGCTTGAAGATGAAGAAGGGTTGTGACGAGCCGCAACACCGATTCTTCGAGGCCTGCGCACCCCTCTGGGAGGCACAGCAATCCCTCGTTCCTGGTTTCGACTACGCCGTGTTCCGTTTCCGGGAGCGCTTCATAGAATTCGCATGCATGCAGGCGAGGAAGCGGAGGGACGACCGGGCCGTCTTCACGTACGACGACTTGCTCACCCTCGTGTACGCGCCGTTTGACTCTTCTAGCGCCGAGAGCGCCGCGTTCGATCGATTCCAGATCGCGGAGAAAATTTCGAGCACCTATCGCCTGGCACTCGTCGATGAGTTCCAAGACACCGATAGCGTGCAGTACGGAATCTTCCGCGCGATCTATGGGGAGTCGTCAGTCGTCTACGTCGGCGATCCCAAGCAAGCGATCTACGCGTTTCGGGGAGCCGACGTGTTCTCGTACCTCGGCGCAGTGAAAGATGTGGGGGATCGTGTGCACACGCTAACGACCAATCGACGGTCGGATGCAGGCGTCGTTCGCGCGGTCAACGCCTTGTTCTCCCTCCAGACACCGCCATTCATGCTCGAGGGAATCGACATGGACGAAGCGATCCCCCACCACGAAGAAAGCCGGACGACCTTGGATCCGTCGATGGAAATCGTCTTCCTCGAGCGAGAGCAGCTCAAGGGTGGCCTCGCGCCGGCGGTGGCGCCCATCGTTGCAAACGAGATCGCCCTCCTGCTGGAGTCGGACGCGCAGGTCGAAGACCGACCCGTGGAACCCGGGGACATCGCGGTGCTCTGCCGCAGCAACAATCAGGCGCTTGCGGTGACCGACGCGCTCAGAGCCCTCAACGTCCCGGTGTCGCTCGACGGAGGCTCGAGCGTCCTCGGAACGGAAATCGCCTCCGACCTGAGCGCTGTGCTCGAAGCCGCCCTGATGCCAGGAGACTCATCGCTGGTGCGACGCGCGCTGCTAACGTCACTCGCCGGCGTATCTCCATACGAGCTGGCCACGATGAACGATGAGACTTGGTCCGAGTGGGTGTCACGGTTTCGCAACTGGAACGACTCCTGGCACCGACAAGGCGTCGTGCGCTTCCTCGAAGACATGCTCCGCAGCACGCAGGCGGAGGCAGCGATCGCCAAGCGCCCCGCGGCGCGCCGCGTGCTCACCGACTTGCTCCACATCGAAGAGCTGCTCATGCGCGGAGAACGCGAACGAGGGCGCAACCCGGTGGCTCTCATGCAGTGGTTCCGACGCCTCCGCGAAGACAGCCCGGGCGAGGGCACGGTGGCCTCGGAGGACCTGCAGCAGCGTCCGGACGCAGACGCTGGGGCGGTACGCGTTGCCACGATTCACAAGAGCAAGGGGCTCGAGTACGGAATAGTGTACTGCCCCTTTCCATGGCCAATCAATTTCAGCGAAGTCGCGGTGAAATTCCACGACGAGCACGGGAACGTCAAAGTCGACCTGGGCTCGGAACACTCCAAGGCGAACAAGGAAAGGAGCGCCCGAGAGGAATCCTCCGAAGCCCTGCGCTTGCTCTATGTGGCGACGACCCGTGCGAAGTATCGCTGCACGCTGTATTGGGGCCAGGCCCGGAACTGGAAGAAGGCGGCGCTCGGCTATTTGCTCCACGGTTCGAAGGGCTTGGACAAGCTCGACGAGGACGGAATGCGGAATGGGCTGCAGACGTTCGTAGCCGATTCATCGGGCACAGTCGGCTGGCGTCCGAGGCACGATGAGGAAGCTGCGCCACGTGAGCACGAGGCTTCGCGCCAGGCACTCACCTCACGGGAGCGAGCGCGTTACTTCAGCCACGCCCCGCGTATTGCGAGTTTCACCAGCCTCACCGGCCACGACGAAAAGACCCCCGGCCCGCGGCCTACGACGCAGCCGGCTGAAAGGCAGCGCGCGCTCTTCTCGGGCTTGCCTGGGGGCGTGCGAACCGGGTTGTTTCTTCACTCGGTTCTCGAAGACGCTGATTTCCAGAAGCTAGACGCACTGGAAACCGGACAGTTGATCGAGCGGCAGCTGCAGGCGTTTGGCTTCGACCGTGCGCTCACGCCTGATGTCCAACGCGACCTCGGATCCGTCGCGGCAACTCCGTTCACCAGCGCGGCAGAGGCACCGTGCCTAGTCGACCTCAGCAAAGACGTCCAACTCCGGGAGCTCGAGTTCACGCTCCACGTGGACAGGCCAAAGCTCCCGGGCCTTGCCGAGATCCTGAGCCAGCACGGCGCTCCAACTGCCGCCCCTCGCTACTATGAGCGCCTTGCGGAAGTCAGCGGGTCGACGCTGCAGAGCTTCTTGCGCGGCTACATCGATCTGATGTTCGAGTGGCAGGGTCGCTGGTACGTCGCCGACTACAAGTCCAACACGCTTCCGACATACGGGCCTGAAGCGATCAGCGAGGCGGTTCAGCGCACACACTACCTGCTCCAAGCTCAACTCTACACCGCGGCGGCCCATCGCTACCTGAAGCAACGAGTCCCGGACTACGACCCGGAGACGCAATGGGGCGGCGCGCTTTTTTTGTTTCTTCGTGGGATGCGGGGGCCGGAGAGCGCAGGGTCGAGCGTGTTCTTCGACCGTCAGCCTGCCGAGCTCTTGAGCGCGGTCGACCGCTGGTTGGGAGGAGCCGATGAATCTTTCTAACTATCAATCGCTCGGGCTGCTGGAGTTGCTCGATGTGGAGCTCGCACGCGCCCTCGGTCGCATGGCGGCCGATTCGAGCGCCGAGGTCGAGCTCGCGGTCGCGCTCACCAGCCGAAATGTTCGCCGGGGCCACAGCTGCTTTCCACTTGAGATGTCGGCCGAGGAGGTCTGGCCACGCGAGCCCACGCGGCCCGATGCACTGCCGGGCGCCGAGGAGTGGAAGAACGCGCTGAACCAAAGCCGGCTCACCCAGGGGGGTCCACTAGTCCTCGATGCCGGCGGCCGTCTCTACCTGCGACGCTACTGGCAGCTCGAGCAGGACATTGCATGGGAGCTCGCAGCGCGATCGGCGCTGCCACCCATCATCGCCGATGACGCACCCTGGCTCGAAGCCGCCCTCGACCAGTTGTTTCCAGGGGAGCCGGATTCGCCGCAGCGCCGCGCGGCCCAGAACGCACTTCGACATCGGGTCTCCCTTCTTTGCGGGGGGCCGGGCACCGGCAAGACAACGACGGTGGCAGCGATCGCTGCGCTGATCATTCAGGGACGATTGCGCGACACGAACGCTGCACCGAAAGTGTTGCTGCTTGCCCCGACCGGGAAGTCCGCCGCGCGTTTGGGAGAGGCGGTGCGCCAGGCGAAGACTCGGATTCAGGCGTCCGAGGAGATCCTCGGGCGAATCCCGGAAGAGGCAATCACCATGCACCGCGCGCTCGGGATGCAACGAGAGGGGATGCACTTTCGTCGGAGCGCCGACCTTCCGCTCGAAGCAGACATCATCATCGTCGACGAGGCGTCGATGGTCGACCTGGGATTGATGCGACAGTTGCTGAACGCCGCGCCCCGTGAGGCGACCCTCTTGATCGTCGGGGATCCGGACCAGCTCACCTCAGTGGAAGCAGGCTCGGTCCTTCGCGACCTGGTGACCGCCAGCGCACAAACGGGATGGCGAGACCGAGTCACGCACCTCACCACCACCTACCGATATGACGAGGAACAGCCACTCGGCCAGCTCGTCGCCGCGATCCGACAAGGCGAAGGGTCGCTCGTCGAGGCCCTGCTCGGGCGCGAAGATGCAGATGACGTCCTGTGGGCTTCGTCCGAGGAACTGCAGGCCGAGCTCGATCGGGCCGCCAGCCACTGGTCCAAGGTCCTGGCCACAGACAACCCGGGCGAGCACTTCGAGCTCCGGGACCGGTACGTGGTGCTCAGCCCATTCCGAAGAGGCCGCGTCGGCACCCGGCAGTTGGGCTCGGCAATTCGGGACCGGTTGCCGAGCCTGGACGCCGGCACGCCGCGCGTGACACCGATCATCATCGAGGAGAACAGCCACGAGCTTCGCGTGTACAACGGGGACTTCGCGATGCTGATCGACGGGGAGCCGCCTACCGCCACGGTGCAGAGCGACGCGGACGGCTTTCGGGAGATCACGGAGGCACGGCTTCCCCGGTTCTCGGACGCCTTCGCATTGAGCGTTCACAAAGCGCAAGGGTCGGAGTTCGACGAGGTGTTGGTCGTTCTTCCGGAAGAAGACGCGCCGCTACTGACCCGTGAGCTTCTCTACACGGCGGTGAGCCGCGCTCGGAAGCGGGTGCGGATCGTCGGACCGAAGCAGGTGGTCGCAGCTGCGCTCGAACGAAGAGCGCAACGATACTCTGGGCTCGTCGATGCGATCGGCGCGAGCTAGGCAGCTTTGGGCGGCCAGGGTCGACGAATCTTCCCAGCCACCTTGGCGGCAGTAGCGTCGTCGATCGGAGCGCCCGGGTCTGCACCGAGCTGCTTGAGGATCACCTTGCAGTGAGCCGGGTTCCAGTTGAGGAGCTTCGCGAGCCCCTTCAGGTCGTAAGTTTCTGTCACAGCCATGACGCGCTTCCTTTACTAACAGTTAACTTATAGCGCGGGATCGATGGCTAGCCAAGGCTTATTTGGCATTTAGTATATAAGCGGCCACTCCCAATAAAGTCAGCATGAACAGGGTAATAACCAGCCACCCCGGCCCACGGAGGCCTGGCGCGGGCCGGGAATCGGGCGCTGGCGCGATTGGAGGACCTTCTACGGGCTGAGCCGCTCGGAATTCCTCGATGATCTGGGTGGCCTTCTCGACCTGATCGCGCTCGACGCGGATCTCGGTCCCATGCCGCTGACGGTCGGTGATGCCCGGATAGGCTGTGTCGCGATGGCTGATCAAGACAGCGGCGATGCCCTCAGACTCGAGTGCTTCCTGCAGGGCCAGGGCCTGCACCTCATCGTCGGTCTCGTACACGCTTAGTGTGTCCATGGTGCTACTTCGATTGCACAAAAGGAGGCACGGGACAATCGAGCGCATCGCCGATGGCCCGGATGAGCTCGGCCTCGCGGTCGGTGACGGTGTCATCGGCCATGACGGTAGCCGCGCAAGCCAGCATGAGGCTTCGCTTCAGCGCAGGGGCGGCCGCGTCGAAGCGTTGAAGAGCCGCATCGACCGAGGCCAAGGTACATTCGCTTGAAGGCGGGATCGCGCCCGCGGACTCTTTCAGCTGAAGCGCCTGCGCCCCGTGCCTGAATGCCCGCTCGGCCTCGTCTTCCGTTCGACTACCGACTCGCGCCAGGGTCGCGATCAAGACTCGCGCATCGGGCAGGAGGGCCCGGAGGGATCGAAAACGGAGTGGCGTCGGACCGGCGCCGTCGAAGGAACGCGCGAGATGACGCTGGAGCATCCGGCTCAGCGTGTACTCGAAAAGATCGATCCGCCGGTCGCTTTGCATCAAGGAGTCGACCACTTCGCGAAAGCGGTGGTACTCGTCGATGGACAAGCCGCGTAGCGTCGGGATGACCATGTCGACCAGCGCGATCTTCTCGGCTGAAGAACGGTCGCCGGCCTCGGAGTGAAACCGAAGTGTCAGATCGGCCGTCTGCGCGTCGGTCAGATCCGCCACCCGTAGCAGCTCGGTCCCACGGAGGACCTCGTCCTGCGCGAGCAGGAGCCCGAAGACCATCGCCTGGGCCATCGGCGCCTGGTGAACCGCATGAATCCAAAGGTTGGGCAGCGCCGCGTGAAGGGAGCGCGCGAACGTGATCTGCTCGGGGCGCGGGCTCCCGATGTGCGCGATTGCCTCGCTCACCGCTTCTTCCGTCGGGGCTTCGGCAAACGCGTTCGCCTGGGCGTCGGGGGCGTCGGGTGGGGTGCTCATCCCATCGGCGATATCCGGCAGGGCGACCTCGGTGAACTCGCCATCCCACTGGGGCTCCAACTTGCGGATGCGCTCCGCCAGCGGGGGGTGCGTGCGAAAGACCCCGGCGAACAGCCGTAGCCGTCGAATCGCATCCGAGAAGAAGATGTGGCTCGCTTCATCGGCTTTCGGTGTGTCGAGGTACGAATGACGTGCCCCACCGCCGATTTTCTTGAGGGCGCCCACCAGGCCATCGGTGTCGCGTGTGAACTGTACCGCGGATGCATCGGCGAGGAGCTCCCGTTGCCGCGAGATCGAGCTCTGAATCATGCGCCCAAAGAACACGCCTATCGAGCCGATGGCCAACAGGCCGAGCCCGAGGAGCGCCACGCCGCCCCGCTCCTTCTTGCCGCTGCGCATGGAGCCATGGGTCAGGAATCGACCGATCAATGCGAGAAGAAAGATCCCGTGCAGCAGCCCGATCGCACGGAGGTTGATGCGCGAATCCCCATTGAGGATGTGGCTGAACTCGTGTGCGATGACGCCCTGGAGCTCGTCGCGCCGCAGGAGCTGAAGAGTGCCCTGCGTCACGCCGATGACGGCGTCACTCGTCGTGTTTCCCGCGGCAAAGGCGTTGATCCCGGGCTCCCGATCGAGAACGTACACCTCGGGAGCGGGCACCCCGGACGCGATGGCCATCTCTTCGACGACGTTCAGAAGACGGCGCTCTTCGAGCTTCGTCGAGTCGGGGTCTACCTTTCGACCGCCAAGGCTGAGGGCGACCGCGGGGCCCCCGTCTCGTAGTTGAGCGATCTTGTAAAGCGACCCCAAGCCCACCACGGTTGCCGTACTACCGAGTGCGAAGAGCAACACGCCTGGGTTCCAGAAAGACAGCGCCAGCCTGCCCACGTTGTCGTAGTCGCCGGTCACGTACGCAACCCCGGCGGAGTCGGTCGCCCCTGCGGAGTAGAAGAGCATCGCCAGGAAGTAGACCGCGACGACGACGCCAGCGACGGCAACCGCGAAGAGAAGCACCAGCCGTAGGGTGCGCTTGCGTGCGAGGGCCTGCTCCTCGAAGAAGTCCATGACTCAGAACTGAACTTTGACTGGAGCGCGTTCGCCCTCGGTCTCGACCTCGAAGAACTCGGCGCGCTTGAACCCAAACATGCCGGCCACCAGGTTCGACGGTACCATCTCGCACTTGTTGTTGTAGCGCATGACGGCATCGTTGAAGGACTGTCGCGCGAACGCGATCTTGTTCTCAGTCGTCGACAGCTCCTCGGAGAGCTGCATCATGTTCTGGTTCGACTTGAGGTCCGGGTACGCTTCCGAGAGCGCGAAGAACCGGCCGAGCACACCGCTGAGCCCTGCCTCTGCGCTTGCAAGGCCTTGCATCGCCTGGGCGTCTCCCGGATCCGCCGCGGCCCGCGTTCGGGCCCCCTCGGCGGAGTTTCGTGCCACGATCACCGCTTCCAGGGTCTCGCGCTCGTGTGACAGAAACCCTTTGGCCGTTTCGACCAGGTTGGGAATCAAGTCGTGTCGCCGCTTGAGCTGCACGTCGATCTGGGCGAACGCGTTCTTGAAGCGGTTTCGAAGATTGACCAGGTTGTTGTAGATGCCCACAAACGAGGCGACTAGCACGAGAGCAATCACCAGCAGACCGAGCAACCAAGCCATCGCGACCTCCCCTGCCTTCAAAAGGCGCTTCCAGTGTAAGTGCCGACCCCTATAAACTCAAATCCGTATGGAATCAGAACAGACAGTCCTGATCACGGGGGCCAGCACGGGCATCGGCCTCGCGGTGGCACGAGCCCTGAGCCGAACGAAGTATCGAGTGTTTCTCACCGCGCGACAGGAGTCGCTCCCTCGCTTCGATGTCCATGCGATCGGTGAGTCCGAGAACATTCGAATTCGCCCCCTCGATGTCACGAACGCAGAAGAACGCGAGGCGCTCATCGCCGAGGCTGAGCGCGACTGGGGTGGCATCGACTTCCTCATCAACAACGCCGGGATCTCTTATCGCGCCGTGGTGGAGCACGTCGAAGAGCAGGAGCGGCTCGCCCAAATGGACGTGAACTTCCGATCGCCCATGGAGCTCATCCGGCTCGTGCTACCGGGGATGCGCGCGAAGCGAGGCGGCCGGATCATCACGGTCAGCTCGGTCGGCGGCATGATGGCGATGCCTACCATGGCGGCGT
>Ga0209013_10005473_pt1 | contig 10927 bp, 6 predicted proteins | sample Cruoilmetagenom2_FD_187291 | JGI IMG/M metagenome (GOLD analysis project Ga0209013, IMG submission 187291) | Oil polluted marine microbial communities from Coal Oil Point, Santa Barbara, California, USA - Sample 2 (SPAdes) (version 2) | ecosystem: Environmental > Aquatic > Marine > Oil seeps ...
ATCATCACCTGTTAATGAAGCAGCCGGAGATTGTATGAAATCATTAATTTCATTTTCTGTAATTTTTTTATGGTCCAAATACTCTTCAAGCATACCGTCACCCGCTTCCCAGTCATATAACAAATCAGTTACTTTAGTAATTTGGCTTGCCCCTTGTTCATAAAATTCAACTGTCCAGTCCATGGAAGCCTGAATACCCTTCCGAAAATAATCATTTGCAGTACCTATATTTGTTAGATTGAGCAGGCATGCCTCGGCAAGGCTAAAATAAACCTCGGAACATTTAAGCACGGGCATCTCTATTTCAGGAACATACCACCAATCACTTAACCTGGAAACAGATTCATGTCCATAAGGGTATTTTTGCTCCTGCGGAATTGTTGATCCGTCCATCAGAGGCATGCCACGGTAGCCAAAATAATCCACATGATCCATATATCCGGGAAACGTAGCTTTGGCCGTATCTGCATAGATTTTTAAACGTGGGTCATTATTATCTTGCAGATTATCTAATAGTGTTTTACCTATTAAGTTTTTTAAAAAATCCGAACCGTCTCCATATCTGGTAATATTTACAAATCTGGTATTTCTATTATCCGCTACATCATCAAGAGTGAATATGGAAGCGTCTTCATCTCTGCTTAAAATCAAATCAGATTCTTCCAAATCTTCAACGTTCTCTTTTGCCAAAGCTTCATCTGTATAATAGACCCTTAAAGCTAACCTAAGCCTCAGGGAATTTCCGAATTTCTTCCATTTGGCCGGGTCTCCTCCATAAATCAAGTCTGCAGGACCAAAGCTTTCCTTACCTGAATCCAGGTCAGCAACGGCCTCTTTTAGTTCTTTAAACAGATCTATGTAAATGTTCTCCTGAAGATCATAACCGGGATTGTATACGACCTCGTCAAAAGGCAGGGTTGCTTCGGAATATGGTGTATTCCCATAAGCATCAGTAATAATAGAGGAGTACCAAACCTTCATTATCCTTGCAATGGATCTCATATTGATCAGTTCAGGATCATCTTCAGTCAACCTGATAATTTCAGTTAAATTATTATTCACTTCTTTGTAGCCTTTATTCCAAACACCACTGTTTGGTGATTCTTCAAAAGGGCTACCTGCACCAGATACTATATACCCACACATGCGATCCATTTGGGCAGAAGACATATTGTTAACTATACCCCTATACTGTGCATATGTTAGAATCAATCCAATATCTACTACATCTTCTGTTACAAGATCTGTTGGTAAATTCATATTCACATAATCATCCGTACAGCCATTTGCAGTAAATAGTGCCAGGGTTAATGTGAAAATAATTTTAATTATTTTATATGTTTTCATCTTGCTTTATCTTTATTGTGTTATACAAAACCCGTTAAAACATAAGATTTATATTCAACCCAAAACTTCTTGTACTTGGCAATGATAAGGCTTCGATGCCTTGTGCCCCTGCCTGCGAATTGATTGAAGAAGACTCAGGTGAAATACCCATGTCCAGCGTGTGTTCTTTAAAGTAGAACAGGTTTCTTCCAATTAAAGATAACCTGACACTACTAAATGGGCTCTTTTTCAGTAAAGGCTTAAGAGTATAGCTTAAAGAAACTTCTCTTAAGCTGATATAACTGGCGTCTAAAACAAATTCTTCAGCAATTCTCCTCCATGCTCTCACTCCCCAGTAATATTCGGCGGGAACTTCATTTGTATTCTCCTCATAACCTGTAACATTACCTTCTGCATCCAGTACTTCTACAACCCCCTCTACCGCTCCAAACGGACTATTCGGGTCTTCTCGTCCTTCTAAAGTAAATTTACCGGTACCTTTAGCCGCCATTTCCGATCTTGTGTCAGATAACATTTCACCTCCCGTAACAATATCGATCAGGCAACTCAGGGCAAATCCTTTAAAGGAAAAAGTATTATTTAATCCACCTATCCAGTCAGGAGTTATGTTACCAACTACCTCAGTAAATTTTGCTTTCGGATATGCGCCATTGGAAGCTACGATTCTTCGCCCATCATCATTTCTTATATATGGCCTGCCAACTATATCTCCATAAGGATGGCCTACCCTTGCTTCGATAGTTCCTAATCCGCTATATAACCTGTAACTTTCCAAACCGGAAGCTAATTCTAAGATCATAGAATTATTCTTGGCATAGTTAAATGATACATCCCATCTAAAGCTATTGTTCAATCTGACAGGGTTAACATTAAGGATAATCTCGATCCCTTTGTTTTCAATTTTTCCGGCATTCACTACAACACTTCCATAACCAGTTGCACCTGATAGGTTAATAGGTAAAATTTGGTTTTCCGTAACGCCGTTATAGTAAGTTACATCCAACGATAACCTGTTCTTGAATAAACGCAGATCCATACCAAATTCATAGGATTTTGTCATCTCGTTTTGTAAATCTAATAATGGTATTGTACTGTTTACAGACGAGAATCCCTGGCCGCCAAATGTGTTGGTATAAGATCGATACCCGGCAACAGTCATATGGGGATCAGCATCATTACCTGCATGAGCATACGATGCCCTGATTTTACCAAAAGTCAGAATATCAGAATTAATATTCAAAGCATCAGTAATTATGAAGCTGGCACTTACAGAAGGATAAAAGAAAGAATAATTATTCTCACCTAAGGTTGATGACCAGTCATTACGGCCAGTCACATCAAGGAATAAAAAGTTACTATACCCAAATTGTCCCATAAAATAAACCGATTGTATCTCTTTTTTCCAAAAATGATAATCAGGCCTGACGTCTTCTGCATTGCTTACATCATAAACACCTTCAGATTTAAAGACTCTTGCATCCCATCCGGTTCTCTCATAGCTTTTGGTCAAACGGTTAGCGCCAACCGACAATGTTGTAGAAAAGTTGCTTGTAATTTCTTTGGATGCAGTAAGTAATATATCGGAATTGCTTTCCTGTACATTATAAGTATTATTCAATAATCTTCCATCTCTGTTATTACGGCCAAAAGAGCCGACAGGCCACCTTTTATTCATTGAAGTAGTATAAAAATCAGTTCCGCTCCTCGCCATGAGATTCAACCAATCATTGAACTGATATTTTAAAGAGAGAAAACCAATAAAACGATTCCTCACATCTTCATTGGTTAAATTTTCCACTATATAATAGGGGTTGGTTAGAGCACCTCCGATTCCGGTAGATATATCTGAATTCTCCTTTAACATATCTAAAGGTAAATGACGTCCTAAGACTGTAAGAAGGCGAACCGGGTTATCAAGACTTTGCCCCAAATTAGGTCTGTTCTCTCCTTTTGTTTGTATATAGTTTACCTTGGCATCAAAGGTAAATTTGTCTGTAATCCGGCCACTTGTTCTCAGGTTAAAAGTTTGCCGGTTAACTTTATGATTAGGTGTTATACCTTTAGCAGACATATCACTGATTGAAGCCCTTGCATTAAAAATTTCGTTGCCTCCGGCTATAGCTACCGTATTAGTGTTCGTGACTCCTGTTTCATAAAAATCCCTGAGATTATCCTCGGGCTGAGCCACCAATGGAATTACTGTTGACTGGGTTGGGTCAAAAGGATCAACTATCAACCTTCCATCGAGGGGTGGTCCATGGCTATCCTGCGCTCCGGAATTAAAAGCAGGATAAAAGGTCCCATCAATATCTACCCATTGTGCATCTAAATCTACACCTCCATATCCCAGTGCATACATATTCTGAACTTTTGGAAACATACTCAGCCTGTCGATAGTTATATTGGAATTAATCTCAACGCTGATCCTTTTTTTTGCTTCTCCCGACTTTGTAGTGATTAATATTACTCCGTTGGAACCCCTGGCACCGTAAAGAGCTGCTGCATTCGGACCTTTCAATACTGATATTGATTCTACATCGTCAGGGTTGATATTGCTTATACCATCACCAAAATCATTCCCTCCTCCACGGCTTGCTTCCTGTAAATGGGAGTTATCAATAGGAATCCCATCTACAACATATAAAGGTTGATTATTACCACCTCTTAGTGAACTGTTACCTCTGATACTGACATATGAAGATCCACCAACACCCCCGGCTGTACTTCTAATATGGACTCCCGCTACCTTACCAGTGAGATAATTAACAACGCTTATATCCCGGTTTTCAGCAAAATCTGGTTGTTGTAATTCCTGTGCAGAAAAACCCAGAGCTTTTGTTTCTCTTTCAATACCAAAAGCTGTAACAACAACCTCTTCCATGGCTTCCATAGCTATCTGCATGGAAATATCAATTACAGTAGAATTACCAATGGCTACCTCCTGGGTTTGCATTCCTACAAAAGAGAACTCAAGGGTTTGGGCATCCAACGGCACTGTAATGAAATAGTGTCCGTTAGCATCGGTAATTGTACCAATGCTGGTTCCTTTAGCCACCACGTTCACTCCGGGCAACGGATTCCCGTCTTCATCCGACACTACACCCTGAATACTTTTCTCCTGGACCTTGTTTTCAGGAATAATAACAGGTTCAGGTATTGGTGCAGGTATTTTCCGGATCAGAATTACTTCATTTTGGATTTTGTATGTGAATCCGTTGTCCAGTAAGATTTGATTCAGTACCTCGTCTAATCTTTCGTTGATCACATTCACAGATATGTTTTTTACCTTGTTGATATCCCTCCCGCTATAAAGAAATCCAACTCCTGTTTCATGCCTAATAGTTTTTAAGCATGTTTTCAACGAAACATCGTTTAGGTCAAGGCTTACAATATGCTGACTCAGCATATTGGCGGAAACGCTTAGGTTAAACAGAAAAAAAAGAAAAAAACAATTTCTCATAACCAAGTAAAATCTTCTCCATCTTCCTATGAAAAAGAAGAGGTAAAAGAGTCGTTCTTTTTTCATACTTTTGTTTAGTTTAGTTAATATGTACAGATACATCCGTATCTGTATTAAAAGGCAGGGAAATGGGCAAAATTTTCCTGCCTTACTTTACGCTGATCAATATTGTTTGGTCTTTAACAGTAAACTCCACTTCACTTATTGTTTCAAGCATGTTCAATATGACTTCAAAACTTTCAAGTCTTGGTAAGATCCCGGTAAATTCAAAATATCTTGCATCATTTTCAATGAAGAAAACATTGATGTTATACCATCTTTCTAATTTGTGAAAAATCTTTTCAAGGGACTCATTCTCAAAAATAAAACTACCCTCCGTCCAGCTACTATATGCTTTTGCATCAACCTTTTGTATTTTGATTGAACGGTTAAGCCGATTAAATATTAATTGGTCGTTTACCAAGAGATTAAACTCTTTATCCGGGGCACCTTTAATATTTGTAATTTCAACATTTCCTTTAACAAGTGTTGTAACTAATTCATCATCATCATCATAACAGGAAATATTAAAGCATGTACCCAGTACTCTTATGTCATAATCTCTATTTTTTACTACAAAGCGATGTTCAGGATCATGAGCCACCTCAAAATATGCTTCTCCGGTTAATTCAACAATCCTCTCTTCTCCGGAAAACTTTACAGGATATTTTAATGTGGATAAAGAGTTTAACCACACCCTGGTTCCGTCGCTTAGAATAAGAAAGTATTCCCCACCGCGAACAACGTGTAATTCATTGTGTAAATCAGGAAAGGATTTTTGCTTATTATCTTCCTCAATTTCTTCATATGATAACATTAGCGAGTCATTGGAAATGAAAGTTCCATCTACTTCTCTCAATTCCTTAAATAATCCAGGGGTAAGTTGTATACTTTTGCCATTACTTAATATTAACTCAGCCTTTTTCTCCCCGTGAGGTATTTCTAAGAAGACAATTTCGTTTGCATTATCTCTGTTTTTAAGAGAAACCCGCCAATACGTTAAGGTGGTTAATGACAATAAGATAATAATTGAAGCTGCATACTTAAATACTCGGAATATTGATATGTGCTTTTTATTATTCCTTTTTTGAAATATTTTCCATTCCTCGGATATATCAACACTAGCCAATTTGGCTTTTCGTTCCTCGTAATTCTTACTAGTATAAAAGAATTTATACGTTTTATGATTCTTCTCTTTCCACAAATCGAGTTCTTCTTGTCGTTCCGGGCTTAATTGTCCAAAAACTTCCTTTATTATTAGTTTGGCAATATAGAATTGCTTGAATATTTTTTCCATTTGTTAATGTGCTTTCATAGTTTAAACAAAAACAGGTGAGGCAGGGGTGACAGAATTGAAAAAAAATTATGGCTTAGCTCTCCATAATTTTCCTGATGGTCTTATAAGCTCTTAATTTATGTGTTTTTATCGTATTGACAGAAATATGAAGTTTTTCTGCAATTTCAAGATTTCCCAATCCTTTTAAAGTTAATTCAATTACTTTTTTACTTTGTGGAGGCAAATGTTGAATAGCGATATCCAGTAAGCGAAAAGTCTCTTCCCGAACTACTTCATCCAGATAATTATCCTCAATATAGATATGGTCAATAGGTGATTCATCTGCATGTTTGCCTTTGTTCTTTCGCAAATGATTTATGCATTGATTTCTGGCAGACAGATACAAATAGGCTCTTAAGGCATTCTCATTCTCAAAATCACTGGAAGATTCCCAGGTTTTAATAAATACTTCCTGGGCAATATCTTTGGCAAGCATTTCATCTTTAGTAAACTTCTCTGCAAAAATATATATCGACGGAAAATACTTCTTAAAAAAAGTTTCAAACTCTGTACTATCAATTGCAAGGATTTTCCCTTTTAACTTCATAGATATACTCAAATGAGAATGCTAATATAATCAGTTTTAGCTTTAATTTAAGGCAGTTTTAGCTTTGTTAAAAGCGATTGTATACAATTTCGATTCTTCAACTATTGAAATTTAGAAATAGTATTATCTTCAATCTCTACTACGAAAAAATAATTTAAGTCACTTCATTAGTAGAGGTTTACGAAAATTTAGAGTCTTATGAAAAAGCCCATTTTATACCTGATCAGGATTGCTGGTCCCGGCCACAGGATTTCAATTCCATGATGATATGTATCTGAGTAGTATCCCACACGATTACTTCCCTCATTTAAGGCTTTAACTGGAACTCGTGCGATGGAAAGAGCATAATTATGGTTTGCTCCACCTACTATCCCCTGCCAGGTGTTCACAGAGAGCGGATTGTCAATGGTTCCGCTTCCGGCACAACAATCCTGACCGTTCCATGTCCGGTGGATAAGTATGGCATTGGTTGCATCTGACAGGTCGTCGATGTTTATGTAGCAGAATTTTTGTTGTCCTGCCCTGACCCAGAATTTCCGGGGAACATCTTCAGCAGTAAACATTTTAACAGAAACGCCTTCGGGTCTTACCAGTGAAATATTGCCAACTATCTCTGTTACGCACCATACATTACTGCTGTCCTGGATGCGGGCCAGGAAAGAAACTGATTCCGGCGCCTGGTCAGGAATCCATTGATTATCCCATACAAATTTGTAAGGTGGATCTTTGGCAGATCCCATATGACCTTCCAGGGCAGGGGTATGGTAATTTCGGTGCCAATCCAGATATATTCCGTCACCATTCTCATCGTATCCCATGTATTTCCCAAGCAGATCAACTTGCTTTATTCCAACGGAACTGTATGCGTCAACCACTATCGTATCCTGTTCAATCACATCCGAACCTGAAGGGTGGGAGGTAATGCTCCCGGTTGGATGCAGCTTTTCCGGACCGTAATAAACTCTTACAACCATTACATACCATCCCCACTGGCCCCAGTCGAAATTAAAACAGGTCTGGCCTCCGGATGTACCTTCAAATTCATTACTTCCTGTGTGGAGGTAACTCAGGGGTAACTCAGTCATATAATTGAACTCAGAGTTATAGCACTCAGAATTTTCCGGTATAGTCGGATGATCCGGAATAGCGATCCAGGGGTTACCATTGAAACGGAATTTTTTTCCTGTTGTGCCGGTATGACCTCCCCAGATATCCATCAATGCTTCGGCTCGAATGGCTCCATCCAGGTCATCAATTTGAATTGTCATAACCGGGTTAGGAAGAAAATCCTGAGCCCCTGATGCAGCAGCATCCGGATCTGTCACACGCCAGTTGTTTCCGCTTTTCAGGTTCAGTACAAATTCTTTGTAGATATCGCCAGGTTGTGGTCCTGAAAGTTGGCAATAAGAACCTGAAATAATAATATTGCATAAAAGTAATCCGGAAAGAAACTTTCTTATAGTCATACTTATTAATCAGTAGTATCCAACTAAAAATAGAGAAATAAAATTTACTATTTTTAATTCACTAAAGTCTCTAAACCAATGAATATTTCTAAAAAAAATCATCTGCTGGTTTTCATGGTATTTTACTCCATTCTAACAATCATTCCGTTTTCCTGTACCAATACCAGGGATGGAGAAGATACCCTGGATGCACTTCTGAATTCCCGACGAATGCTACTCCCTAATGGCTGGTCTCTTTCTGTCCCCGGAGAATCGATTCCACTTGGTGACTTCCCTCTTAACCTGGTAGCATCAAAAGATGGTCAGCTGCTGGCTGTTACCAATAATGGACAGAGTGAACAATCTATCATGCTTATCGATCCCCATACATTTGAGATAATTAATATGGCGGTAATCCCCAAATCATGGTATGGACTGGCATTCAATGATGACCACTCGAGACTGTTTGCCTCTGGAGGGAATGACAACATGATCAGGATTTATGATACTTCAGACAATGGCCTTGTTGAAGTAGATTCTGTCGTGCTAGGGGAGGCATGGCCCAAAAGGATCTCCCCCACAGGACTGACATTAGATCAGAAAAATGAAAACCTGTATATCGCCACGAAGGAGGACAGCGCGCTCTATAAAGTCAACCTGGTGAGTCATGAAAGCAAACGGCTGTTTCTTGCTCATGAGGCGTATACCTGCACTTTTTCAAATGATGGATCTGTGTTATACGTCTCTCTTTGGGGAGGTAATGCCATTGCTGTAATCGATCCTGAAAGTCTCTCTGTTCTGGATACAATTCCTGTGGGAAGCCATCCGAATGAACTGATTCTGACCCATGATGGTAAATTCCTCTTTACCTCCTGTGCCAATGATAATTCGGTGCATATTATTGATACGGAATCAAGGAAAGTTATTGAGAAATTACATACTGCATGTTTCCCTGAGGCCCCGGCGGGAAGCACACCAAACGCTTTGGATATATCTGAAGATCGTAAAAGGCTCTACGTGGCTAATGCAGATAACAACAGTCTTGCTGTATTTGATATTTCGGAAATAGGAGAAAGCAGGAGCCTGGGGTTTATTCCTACTGGCTGGTACCCCACATCGGTCAAGGTGGTTGATCAGACGATATGGGTTACCAATGGCAAAGGCTCTTCCTCATTTGCTAACCCCAAAGGTCCCAATCCCTATATCCAATGAACGGATACCACACAATATATTGGTAACCTGTTCAAGGGAAGCCTGACCATGATAGACGAACCGGATGAAAGCGCATTGAAGGTTTACACAGAAGCCGTTTATAAGAACACCCCCTATTCCAAGGAATTGGAAATGCAGTATATTGGAGAGGAAGGAAATCCCATTCCTCAAAAAGTTGGTGACCCCAGCCCGATCAAGTATGTGTTTTACGTCATCAAGGAAAACAGAACCTATGATCAGGTTCTGGGTGATATGCCTGAAGGAAACGGTGATCCCGGACTTTGTCTATTCCCCGAAGTTGTTACGCCAAACCAACATAAGCTGGCGAGAAGTTTTGTACTGCTGGATAACTTTTATGTAAATGCGGAGGTAAGTGCTGACGGTCATAACTGGAGTACAGCAGCCTATGCAAACGATTACGTTGAAAAAACATGGCCAACAAGATATGGCAGCCGGGGTGGAACGTATGATTACGAAGGTTCAAGGGATATCGCTTTCCCATCAGAAGGGTTCATTTGGGATTACTGTCAGCGTGCAGGGGTCAGCTACCGGAGCTATGGGGAATTTGTCTCGAACAACCACACCGGGCTGGAGAGTCTCCGGGGACATTTTGATGCTGATTTTCCAAGCTATAACCTCTCCATTCCGGATATGGTGCGATTTGAAAAATGGAGAGAGGATTTTGATTCACTTATTGCTATCGATGCCGTCCCGCAGTTCAGTTCACTCAGGTTACCCAATGATCATACATCAGGTGCAAGAGTGGGCACACCCACCCCTAAGGCTATGGTAGCGGAAAATGATCTTGCCGTGGGAAAACTCATTGAGCACATTAGCAACAGTCCAATCTGGGGAGAGTCGGCCGTATTTGTATTGGAAGATGATGCCCAGAACGGCCCCGATCACGTGGATGCACACCGATCAACAGCATATATCGCCAGTCCTTACGTCAAACGAAATACCAGGGTAAGCACAATCTATTCCACCACTTCAATGCTCCGCACTATTGAGCTCATTCTGGGACTGCCTCCCATGAGTCAATACGATGCTGCTGCCACGCCGATGTGGGAGTGTTTTACCGCATCTCCGGATCTAACCCCTTTCGTTTCTCTCGATGCCAGTTACGATATCCATGAAATGAATTTGCATGAGAACGTAATTTCCAGGCTCTCCGACAGTTTCAATCTCGAGGTGATGGATGCAGCCCCTGATCATCTGTTTAGTCAGGTAATATGGAAATCCGTAAAAGGGCTGGAGAGTGAAATGCCAGCTCCGGTAAGGTCTGCGTTTATACTGCAGAAACCCGAAGAGGAATAGGCAGAAAAGGAGGTCAATTTAAAACAATTTAAATGACTAACTTGCTTTCATTACCTTTCGGCAGGTAATAAATGACAAAATAAAAAGAAAAACAAATGACTACAGAAAAGAAGAGTATCGGCAGGAGAGAATTTGTAAACAAAAGTGCGAAACTGGCTATGGGTATTTCGGCTTTAAGCATGTTTGCAAACCGTTCTCTGGCAGGAAATGAACCCGTTAAGAAA
>Ga0209013_10005474_pt1 | contig 10927 bp, 9 predicted proteins | sample Cruoilmetagenom2_FD_187291 | JGI IMG/M metagenome (GOLD analysis project Ga0209013, IMG submission 187291) | Oil polluted marine microbial communities from Coal Oil Point, Santa Barbara, California, USA - Sample 2 (SPAdes) (version 2) | ecosystem: Environmental > Aquatic > Marine > Oil seeps ...
TGATGGATGCTGGATGCTCGATACTCGATGCTCGATGCTCGATGCTCGATGCTCGATGCTCGATGCTCGATGCTCGATGCTCGATGCTCGATGCTCGATGCTCGATGCAACAAAACATAGATTCGCGATCCGGTTTGTCAAGGGGTAGATGAGCAGATCGAGTATCGAGTATCCAGTATCGAGCACGTGAAGTCCGCGCTATAGTCGTCCGAGACGGAGACGATGATAACCGACGACTCCCCGCGTAACCCGCGAGATCGGGCGGCCGACGCCGAACGGGTGCTTCAGCTGGCGGCGGAGCGCGGCGTTATTTCCGAAGCGGAGGCCGAGTCGACCATCGCCGAGGTTCGTTCGCGACTCGAGGCCGCCGGGCTGTACGACCTCGACGATTCGTCGATACACGTCGTGCTGCCTGATCACCTATTCGAAGACGACACCCTCGCCCAGCTCGCACGCGAACTCGGTCTCGACGATGATGACTGGCTGCCCGACGTCGCCGCCGACGGTGGAGGCGAGCCCGAGCGCCCCGTCACCGGCGATCCTTTCGAGGTCTTTCCGGTCTCGAATTGGGATCGTTACGAGTTCATCGAGTTCATCGGCCGCGGTGGGATGGGCGACGTGTTCAAGGCCCGCGACCCCCGCCTCGGCCGTCATGTAGCTCTCAAGTTTCTGCGCCGGGACAATCCCGAGCAGGTCGCCCGCTTCCTCCGCGAGGCTCAGGTTCAGGCCAGGGTGGACCACGAAAATCTGTGCCCGGTGTACGAGGTCGGCGAGATCGAGGGGCTCTCCTACATCGCCATGCAGTACATCGCCGGTGGTTCCATCAAGGAGATCGCCGATCTCCCGGATCTGCGCGAGAAAGCGTCGATCATGGTCGATGTGGCCGACGCGTTACACGCCGCCCATCAGGCCGGCCTCATCCACCGCGACATCAAGCCCGCCAACATCCTGGTCGAACGCAGTGCCGACGGGAGATGGCACCCCTACGTCGTCGATTTCGGAATCGCGCGTGAGGTGGACACACCCAACCAGCTCACGGTGTCCGGGATGGTCCTGGGTACGCCTGCGTTCTGCGCACCGGAGCAGGTGCGGGGCGAATCCTCCAAGCTCGACCGGCGAACCGACGTCTATGGACTGGGGGCGACCCTGTACTGGTTCCTGACGGGCCAGAGCCCCTATGCCGGCGGCTATCCCGAAATCGTGACTGGCATCGCCGAGAGGGACCCGATTCCACCCCACCGCATCGACAGGTCGATCCCGGTGGATCTCGAGACCATCGTCTTGAAGTGCCTCGAAAAGGAGCAGGACCGCCGCTATGCCACCGCCCGCGAGGCCTCCGAAGATCTCCGCCGGTTCCTTGACGGCGAGGCCATCGAGGCCAGGCGAGCCGGTCTCCTCTACAAGCTGGGAAAGAGGGTCCGCAAGCATCCCGGGCTGGTCGCCTCGGCGATCGTCGTCGTTATCGCCTTCACCGCGCTCGGTCTATGGAGCCTGCGCACAAACCTCCGTACCCGGCGCCAGGCCGTCATCGCGCAGCACCTGACCGAGCAGGCCAAGGAGATCGAGGGTATGGCCCGAGTGTCGGCGATGATGCCCCTGCACGACCGGATATCCGAACGGGAGGTCATCCGTGAACGGATGCGGCGGATCGAGGAGGAAATGGCGCGCCTCGGCGCTATCGGCGCCGGACCCGGCCACTATGCCCTTGGCCGCGGCTTCTTAGCCCTCCAGGACTCGGAGAACGCGCGGCACCATCTCGACGCAGCGATCGACGATGGATATACCGGACCGGGAGTATCCTTCGCCCTCGGAATGGTCCTTGGCCGCATGTATCAGCGTGCGCTCGACCTCGCGCGGCGGATGGAAAATCCCGAATTGCGCCGCGCTCGAATCGATGAAATCGAAAGCGAGCTGCGTGACCCGGCTCTGTCCTACCTTCGCTCCGGGAGTGGTTCGTCCATCGAGGGCGCCGGTTATGCCGAGGCCCTGATCGCTTTCTATGGCGGCCACCTCGATCAGGCCCTCACAGCAACCCAACAAGCCTTCGACGACGAGGAATGGCTGTATGAAGCCAAGCGCCTCGAGGGTAACATCCTGCTCGAGAAGGGGGTCAAAGAACGGATGCGCGGCGACGCCGACAAGGCCCTCGCTGTACTCGACGAGGCCGGTGAGGCCTTCTCCGTGGCCTCCACGATCGCGCGCTCCGATCCGAGCGTGCACGAGAGCGAGTGCGCGCGCTGGACGCAAATCCTCGAGATCAGGAGCCGGCGAGACGCCCCCGTCGTTGACGCATTTGAAAACGCCGTCGAGGCGTGCGGCCGTTCGCTGCGCATCGATCCGCGACGGGCCGCGGTCCATGAACGACTGTCCCATCTCTACTGGCGCTGGGCCGACATCGTCAACGATCGAGGCGGCAACGCCGGTATCTTTCTCGCCCACTCCATCGCCGCCGCCGATCGCGCCATCGCGCTCGATCCCGACAGCAGTGCGGCGTACGCCACCCGCGGCGGCGCCTTGACGGTTGCGGCGCTCGAAGAGCTCGCCAGCGGGAAGGACCCCCGGCCGACTCTCGAGCGCTCGGTGGCAAGCTTCGAGAAAGCCATCGCCATCGATCCCGGGGCGGTGCTCGCGCATGACGATCTCGGCTATGCATGGGAACGGCTCGCAAAATATGAGATGGGTATCGGCCTCGATCCGAGACCGGCCCTCGACCAAGCCGTCGCAGCATTCCGGCGCTCCATCGACCTCAACCCGGCCTATGCCAACGCTTACAACAACTCAGGCATCGCCCTGTGGCGACGCGCCGTGTATGAGATGCGCACCGGCGCCGATCCCGGCCCCACCCTCGACCAGGCCGTCGCGGCGTTTGACGATGCCATCGCCCGCAATGGGGATTACTCCTATGCCTGGGCCAACCGGGGTCTCGCCGGCCGGACCGCCTCCATGTACCGCCTCGATACCGGTGAGGATCCATCGCAAGATATCGAACGGGCACGCGCTGATCTCGGCCACGCCTTGTCGCTCAACTCGCAGATCTTCTGGGCCTATCCCGAAAAGGCGGCGGTCGAAATCCTCGCGGCACGCTGGGCCATGCACAACGGCGAATCACCCGGGCCTTACCTGACGGCGGCCGCCACAGCCGCTGAAAACGCCATCGCCGCAAACTCCCAAAACGCAGTCGCCTTCCAGAGCGCCGCCGAGGTCCACCGCTGGCGCGCTGAATGGCGCCTCGCGCAAGGCCGGTCGGTCCGGGCCGATCTCATCGAGGGACAGCGGCTGATCGAACGAGCGTTCAAGCGGAACCCAGGTTTCGCCAACGCCATGGTCACTGCCGCGGCGCTCAAGATCATCCAGGCCGAGTCCGAGCCGGACCCCCGCATCCGCAGCGCGTTGTCATCCGACGCCGCCACGAGCCTGCGAAAGGCACTCGACGCTAACCCCCTACTCGCGCATCAAACTGTTGAACTCAACCAACGAATCCGGAAGATTTCCGGGGGTGCCGGCCTTTAGGATCTCGGGAAGTTGCATGCTGAAAGTGCAGGAATGGAGAGTCTATGAGACCCTGGGCGCTGAATAATCATGGTACGGGCCGGGCAACTTCCCAAGATCCGAAAGCCCGGCACCGTGGAGGCATCTTGAAGAAACGAGTAAGGCTCATCGTAATCGCCCTCGCCATTGTGTCGTTTGCCGGCGCCCATATGAAGGCCTACGTTGGCTACGACCGCAACACTGACTTCAGCAAGATCAAGACCTTTGCCTACTATGAGTCCCTCAAGGACTCGGTTGCCGAATCGGCCCCTCCGGTGCACGAGATGATCAAGTATCTGGTCATCATCCGCTTCAAGGAGGGTGGTCTCGAACAGGTCGACAAAAACCCAGACGTCTACGTCACCTACCACACGACCACCAGCGAGGCGGCGCGGATGAACGTCACGATGTACCAATACCACTACAGCGCGGGCTGGTGGTGGAGCCCGCTGTGGGGCAGCGGCATGGACATCAGCGGCTACTCCCAGAGCACCCTGGTGGTCGACATATGGAGGCCCGACACCGAGGATCTGATCTGGCGCGGCGCCGTGGTCGGCGTGGTCCCCGACAACCCCAGCCCCAAGAAGACGCAGAAGACGATCGAGCAGGCGCTCAACGCCATCAGTAAGGAGTGGCGAAAGATGCGTTCAAAAGCTAAAGATTAGTGCCGGTGCCAGGTTCTAAGATCCTAAGATTCTGATTCATAGTTGATGGTTTGAAGATGTGCGAGATATGACGCAGAATCTTAGGATCTTGGAACCTGGCACTGCTCCACAAACTCCCTCAGCGCTTCAAAGTACCCCTCGCCACCGACCAGCGAGGTCTCGTTGTGACCGGCGCCGACGACCTCGTAGAAGCGCTTCGGTTCAGATGCCGCCTCAAAGAGCTTCCACCCGAGGGCGAAGGGCACCACTCGATCCGCCTTCGAATCGACCCGGCGGACCCACCAGCCATGCAATCGCACCTCGTCCGCGGCCTCAAAAAACCGATCCTCGACGACACAACCCAAACCACGAGCCACCGCCTCCGTATCCCAGAAACCGTCGGGATACCGGGTGTGAAAGAAGATCAGCGACCGTTCGAAAAACGCCATGAGCACCATCATGGTAGCGAAGATCGCCAGTCCGATGGCAATCCGTTTCATTCCCACGCCAACACATTCCTGGGCAATTGGCCCCCACCCATCCGTTTCACCACCAAGACACCAAGGAATGCCATTGTTTCCCGAATTCCAGGGGCGGCTGATTTCATTTTTCCTCGTCGTCAATGATTTCGCATCGCGGAAAGCGTGGATCAGACATAGAAAAACACCTTTGTGAAACCTTGGCGCCCTTGGTGTCTTGGTGGTTTACCTCCACCCTCCGGCGCGGGGCATCACTGCCCACACGTGAAGCTCTCGCGGTTCCGCTCGAACCACTTCTTCGGGCTCGTGACGTGGAGCGTTTCCTTCTTGTCGTGCAGCTCGGCCGCCACCGCGAGAATCCCGTATTTGGCGTGAACCAAGCCGTGGAGCTCGCCCCGCTGGATGCAGAAATCGGCCCTGACATACGCCTTACCCCCGTCGACCTCGAGGTCGGTCAATGCAATCAGCCCTTCTCCCAATTGGACGAGCCCGCCGCCTGAGAGGTCGTCGGTCTTGAGCCGGCGGTCCATCTTGTCCGCCTTTTCTTGAGTCTTGGCGAAGAGTGCGAAGACCGGCGCCGCGCTCTCCGCCTCGATACTGAAGTCCGCCTCGCCGGAAGTCGGGCGAGCGAGAGTGATCCGCCCCGCCGGGATCTCGACCACCCCCCACCATTCCGGGTTCTCGCCTTCGGCTTCGCCGACGAATGCGCCGGCGTTGCGCAGCTCGACCCGCGTTCCGGATGGATCGAAGACCTTCTTTTCCAGATCCAGAATCTTGACCCGGCCGATGGCCTTGATATCCCCCACCACCTCCTTGTCGTCGATCTCAACCACCAGGTCTTCAGCCGTGAGATGGACCTCGGCGTTGCCTCCCCCCGTCCTCTCGAGGATCTCCACGTGGCTCTTGACCCGCCCCTTCCCGGATACGATTCGAATACCTCCCGTGCTCGGGAAGTTCCGGTTGTAGACCGTCATGTCCGGCACCTGCGACTCCGGTAAGTCGATGATGACGTCAGACTGCAGACCCTTTTCCCCGAGTCGGAGTCCTTCATCCCCGCGCAGGCTCACCACCAGATCCTTGCCTTCGAGATAGGGGCGTTCGTCCCCGCGGACCGCCAGCGAGTAGCTCTCGAAATGGAAGTTGAGCAGCTCGTGCACCGTCGTGTCGGCGGCGCTGAATCCGAGGATCCGTCCGGTTCCCTCGGCGCGATACCCGAGGTAGTCGACGGTGTAGGTCGCCTCCTCGGTCACCAGCCGGCTCTCGGGCTCAACGACTCCCCGCGTCAGCCGCAGGTCGGCGTCGAGCCTCCCCGATCCGCCGCCGAACGACACCGATTTCGTGCTCTGGAGCAGGACGTTGAGGAAGGAGAGATCGCCAACCTCGCCACCAACCCGGATGCGGGCGACGAGAAACGGGAGCAGGCTCTCGCCTCGCTGCTCGCTTGGTACGAAGCGGTCAATCGATGCCCGTCCGTCTATTCGGAGGCCGGTCGCGAACGTCTCCTCGCCATATCGAATTGTCCCGGAATCGACCTTGATCCATGTGCCCTTCATCCTGAGGGGACCGCGGGCGCGAGTGGAGAAACTACCGCCCGCGCGCACCGAGCCTTCGAGCGCCATCTCGCCGATTCTCATCGTCCGGATCCCGACCGCCCGCGCAAAGTTGATGCGGATTTTCGTTCCCGGCTTTGTCTTCTTTTTGCGCGGCAGCACGGTGTCGGCGGTGCCGAGCACGAAGTCGATGCCCCGCGCCCGCGGCGCAACGATGTGAACCGTGTTGAATGGGAGGGCAAACAGATTGAAAAACGCCCGGCCGCGGTCGACATCCAGGGACCACACGGTCCCCCCGGTGTGCTTCCAGAGCTTGAATCCGCGAACGTGAATCAGCCCCGGCACCACCGTCCAGGCGCGCTCCCAGCTGATCTTCGTGCGTTCCGGGTGTGGCGTCGCGAGCCGTGGCACGAGGTCGGAGTTGATAAAGAGATTCACCCCGACCACGTACCCAAGCCAAAGCACGAGACACACCAATAACACTCTACGGGCGCGCGGCGTGCGAAGACGAACGGTGAAATCTCGAATGTTCATGTCTCCCCAGCTTTCCGTGACGGGCATGGAATCACCAGCGACATTATAAACTCGAACCAGGAACCTGATGAGCCACAAAGGCCGGAGCCCGATCGGCAGGCAGCCCAACGCCTGTGGCTCTCGCTCGGAGTTTCCGGATGGGAACGGGCGAGTGTTGAGTTGGCGGGGCTAGGAGGACTCGAACCTCCGACCTTGAGTTTAGGAAACTCCTGCTCTATCCACCTGAGCTATAACCCCGCACGGGGGCATTGATGCTATTTCGATGCATCGTCGGTGTCAATGAGCTCTCGCTGAACTCAGCCACCCAACCAGGAACAGTTTTGAGTTTTGAGTTTTGAGTTTTGAGTTACGGATCTCGCCCCGCTATGCCCACGGGCGGGTGGGCGACAACTCAAAACTCAAAACTTTCCTCAGCGCGGCACCGCCGGCCCATCCACCCACAGCGTCCCCGGCAGGCCGAGCACGAACCGAAGCGACTCCTCGCTAACGTTTGGAATCCATAGCGGCAGCCCCCGTCGCATCGCCTCATCGGCGAGGCGGGCGACCAGGAGACCTGCCGGGGCGCCGGACCGCAAGCCGCCGCACGCCCAACCCGGTATTCGAACCGCAGCCGCACCCTCAGCTTCCGCAACCTCGGCCGCGCTCAGGACCTCCTCGACAATCCGCCCACCACCCTCACCCTCGAGCGCCCACCGGCACCTCTCCGCCCTCACCTCGGAAGGTGTGGCTAACCATCCCCCTGCCGGCCTCTCACCGCCATCCCCCGCCCACCAACCCACCCGGCGTCCCAGCGGCAGCTCGTGGACCGGGTACGGTCCGAGCAAACCCGCCACACCAGCCTCCGCCGATCCCTGAAGGAGCACCTCGTATGCGGCATCTGGCATTCCCTTCTCCCTCATCGCGCTGACGGTCAGCGGCGCCACGGCCAGATTCGGGACCGCACCGCCGATCTCCGATGCCAGCTCCCACCACGCTTCGGAAACGCCGGCGGCCTCCCGATCAACCAGCAAGAGAGCGGGCCAGGGCAAAATCGCCGGCGGGGCGCCGACCGCTGCGGCCAGCTCAGCCAGCAGGACGGCGAGGGCGCGATCGCCAAGCTGCACGCGCCAGAACCCGCGGTCAGCAAAGCTGACAATCCGGATCGGCGCATCCGTACCCAGAGCCTCCACCACCGCGGGGTCAAGCTCGAACTCAGGAAGCGCCGCCGCCCCCGCAGCATCGAAGGCATCTAAGGCGGCGAGGTAGGACGGCGGCAGCCACAAGGCGCCGCCCACACCGAGCCGCTGTGCCATCGCCACCGCCTCCGCGGATGCCACGGCAACAACGCCCCGCGCACGTTCAGACCCGGATCGTGCCGCCACCTCGGCCGCCCAGGCCCCGGAACCGTCATCGGCGGCAACCCACGGCGGTTCCGGGGCGCCGCCGGCCAGCGCTCCGGCGATCACGCTGTCCAGCCCGCCATGGAAGGCTTTCGGAAGCCGCCCCAGCAGCTTCATCAGACTCCGCCTCCGCGAATCTCAAAACCGGGTGACACGCTTTCGCCGGGCTCGTCGACGGACTTCACAGCCCACACGCGGGAGAATCGCGGCCCCTCCTCGAGTCGGCGTCTGATCACGGCGTGATCCTCCTCGGAGCCGTCAAGCAGGGCTTCGACGGTCCCGTCGGCGCGGTTCCTCACCCACCCGTTGAGGCTCAGGGCCTGCGCCTCACGCCACACGTAGTATCGGTAGCCTACGCCCTGAACCTGCCCCGAGATGCGATATCGTTTGACGGTCATTCCTCACAACTGACAACACCGGTCGCTCAGGTCATGATTCCGGCTCACCCTCCGCGCTCCGGTGGGCGTGGCGCCCGAAGTGGTGAACCAGCCAGAACCCGCCCACCAGGAGGATCACGAACCCGATCGACACCCAGTTGAACCATTTGAAGATGAAGTCCCGGATCGCGGCGCCGTACGCCCACAGCAGCACACCTTCGACCATGAAACGCAGCGAACGCGAGACCAACGAGGCGAGCATGAAGATCTTGAAGTTGATCTTGAAGGCGCCGCCGGCGATGGTGAAGACCTTGTATGGGATCGGCGTCAGCCCCGCGATACCGGTCGCCCACGCGTTGTAGCGGTCGTACAGGCGCTCGACCGCGTGGATCTTCCGATCCGAGAAGAACTTGTAAAGCAGCGGGCGGCCGCCGTAAAGACCGAGGCCGTAGCCGAGCATGCCGCCGAGGACGCTGCCGGCTGAGCACACGAATCCGTACCAGATGGCACGTTCGGGCGAGGCCACCCCGAGAGTGACGAGGAGTACGTCAGGCGGAATCGGAAAGAACGAGCTCTCGGCGAAGGCGAGCAGGAACAGCCACCACCCCGGGTGGGGCATCATCGCCAGTGAATCGATCCAGGCAAAGAGCTTTTCTTTCAAGGGGATGTGTCCTCCCAACCGTGGCGCCCGATGAGTGGAACGAAACAGGCCCCCTTGAGCTCGTGGGCAAAGGTCCTTTCACCACGGCGCTCGACGATCTTGAGCACCTGGGTCTCGCGCGGTCCCACAGGAACCACCAACCGGCCGCCGTCCGCGAGCTGGTCGACCAGCGGTGCCGGCACCTCGGGTGCGCCGGCGGTCACGAGAATCGCTTGGAATGGCGCCTGCGCGCGCCACCCGAGAGTACCGTCCATCACCTTGACGCTGACATTTTCGACCCCGAGGCTGTCGAGCACCGATTTCGCCTGCCGGGCCAGCGAGGGCACCCGTTCGACGGTGAAGACAAAGCGGGCTAGCCGTGCCAGCACCGCGGCCTGGTAACCGGAGCCGGTCCCGATCTCGAGCACTCTGTCCATGTCTCCGATCTTCGCCGCAACGGTCATGAGGGCGACGATTCGCGGCTGTGAGATGGTCTGTCCTTCGCCAATGTGGATCGAAACATCGTCGGAGTACGCCTGGTGGCGAAGCGCCTCCGGTACGAAAACGTGGCGCGGAATCTCCGCCATCGCCGCCAACACCCGGTCGTTGTTGATGCCGCCCCGACGCAGCGACTCCACCATCTGCACCCTGCGGTAGTCGTATCCGTCCTTAACCCGCATTTCTCACCAATCGCCCGCTACGGCTACCGTTCCACCGAGTTGAGCCACGACGGATTCCGGTCGCTGAATTTTTCAAGCGACCGCCGATCCGTCATGTCGAGGTGGAGCGGCGTAACCGACACATAACCCGAGTGAGTCTCGTTAAAATCGGTGTCGGGGATCGGTTCCCAAACCGGTTGGCCGCCGCCGATCCAGTAGATTCTCCGCCCCCTCGGATCCGTACCCTCCACCACACCCTCGGTGTAACGGCGGACGCCGAGTCGGGTGAGCTTGACGCCGAGAGGCGTGCCAACCGGGACGTTGATGTTGAGCAGGGTGTTTCTCGGCAAACCGTGTTCGAGGATCCAATCAGAAACCTCGCACGCGAACTTGGCCGCGATGTGAAAGCTCAGACCCTCCCCCACTCCGAGCGACACCGCCATCGCCGGCACGCCCAGGATCACTCCCTCGAAGGCCGCCGAAACCGTCCCCGAGTAATGGACGTCGGCGCCCATGTTGTATCCGAAGTTGATTCCGGAGACCACGAGGTCCGGCAGGCCGCCGTTCATCAAATTGGAAATTGCAATCGCCACGCAGTCCGTCGGCGTTCCGTCCACCGCCACCCGCCGCTCGCCGAGCCGTTTGATCCGCAGCGGGCGGTCGAGGGTCAGCGCGTGCGAAACCCCGCTCTGCTCGCTGTCGGGCGCCACCACCCAGATCTCTCCCAACCTCTCGAGGGCGTCGGCCAGGACCTGGATACCCTCCGAAGTGTAACCGTCGTCGTTTGTCACAAGGATCCGTGGCTTCGCCATGCGGGGGATTCTATACGAATTCGGAATTTGGAATTCGGAATGTCGGACATCCGGGCCGGATCAATTTCGGATTTCGGATTTCGGATTTCGGATTTGACGTCCCCGAACCTCCATCCTGAACCGGGTAGCCCTGGTCGGCGTGGCGCTGCCGAATGCTGACCGGACGTGCCGTCTTTGACGATTTTGGGAGCACGGGGTTCGTCCCCAGAAGATGACTCTGGCCCACATCCGTCAAAGGGGGCACTCTCGGGCAATGCCGCCCCGGAGAATCGGGGTGTCCAGGCCGGAGGTACCTCTCTGGAACGCACCGTTTCCCCGCCCCGCC
>Ga0209013_10005475_pt1 | contig 10925 bp, 10 predicted proteins | sample Cruoilmetagenom2_FD_187291 | JGI IMG/M metagenome (GOLD analysis project Ga0209013, IMG submission 187291) | Oil polluted marine microbial communities from Coal Oil Point, Santa Barbara, California, USA - Sample 2 (SPAdes) (version 2) | ecosystem: Environmental > Aquatic > Marine > Oil seeps ...
CGAGGCTTCCGTTCTAAGCTGCTCGCCATCAGCCGGATCAGACTTTTGCGGTGTAGGTCAGTGACGGCTTCCATCTCATCTAGAAGCTGTCCCCGATCTTCTTTGTTGGCTTTGTTATATCGTTTTCTTACCATTCGTAGGTACTTTCTGCGTTCATTAATTGTCATCTTGTCTTCATCGGACATAGTTCCCTCGGTAACATTATCATTTGAGCGAACTATAACCTCTTGGTAACATTTTAGATGAACTAATACGTGTCCTTGCAAAAATAAGGGATAGCGATTATAGTTAAACAGTAGAGACCAGAGAGATCGTTTCTGGACAGTGATGCAATTCATCTAACAAATAACGCGATGACCGGGACGAGTAGCATGGTTAAGCGCTAGCAGAGATTGGAGACCATACGCTGAAAGTCTCCATCAAGTGCACCTTGCGAAAACCACCCGTGAGCTTGACCCTGAAATCTGCTCTGGCAGCAAATTAAGGTGAACGGTAGACCCCGTTATCGGTCCCAGGAGATAGGCAAGCGATATCTATCTGTACTTGTTTGCCTGAATCTGGGTGGAACCGCGTGAGAACACTCCCGTCCCAGTTGGCGGGAGATTATTTTTTAAGTACCTTCTTTCTCAACTATGTTGATATTGGAAGCAGGTGCAAGATAGATTTGGAGGTTGCGATGGCTGAAAATGAAAGATATGAAGATAGCCAGTTGTACAGCATCCGTCACTCGGCAGCCCATGTGATGGCCCAAGCGGTTGTCGAGATGTTCCCGGATGCAAAGTACACTATCGGCCCGCCCATCGAGGATGGCTTCTACTATGACTTTGACCTACCGCGCACGCTCACTCCCGAAGATCTAAAGTCGTTAGAAAAACGTATGCGGCAGATCATTGCAGGTAAATATCCATTTGAGAAACAGGTGCTATCGGCTGGTGAGGCGCGCGAGATTTTCGCTGACCAATCTTATAAACTAGAGCTGATCGATGGATTGGAACAAGGTGGTTTCGATGAATATGGGAATCCGCTCGATGAGGTTCCTGAGATTTCGATTTACAAGCATGACCATTTCATTGATCTCTGCCGCGGTCCGCATGTCGAGAACACCGGGAAAATCAACCCCTCGGCTTTGAAGCTGCTGAATGTAGCTGGGGCATATTGGCGCGGGGATGAGAAGCGCCCGATGCTGCAGCGCATCTATGGAACTGCATGGAAAACATCACAGGAGCTGGAAGAATACCTCTGGAAACTGGAAGAAGCCAAGAAGCGGGACCATCGTCGATTGGGAAAAGAGTTGGATTTGTTCAGCGTGAGCGATGATGTGGGCGCAGGCTTGATCCTTTGGCATCCTAAAGGCGGCATGGTCAGGAAACTCGCTGAAGATTACTGCCGGGAAGAGCATGAACGTGGCGAGTACGATTTTGTCTACTCACCCCACATTGGAAAGGCTGCCCTATGGGAGACGAGTGGGCATCTCGACTGGTATCAGGAGAACATGTATTCGCCTCTAGATATCGAAGGTCAGGAATACTACCTAAAACCGATGAACTGCCCATTCCACATTAAGATCTATCAGAGCAGCATGCGTTCCTATCGCGATCTACCGCTCCGCTATGCTGAGTGGGGTACGGTCTATCGCTATGAACGGAGTGGGGTTTTACATGGATTGTTACGGGTGCGTGGATTTACCCAAGATGACGCTCACTTATTCTGCCGTCCTGACCAAATGCCGGCGGAAATCGATCGGGTATTGCAGTTCAGCTTAAATATCTTACGCGCATTCGGTTTCGATCACTTTCAAGCCTACTTGTCAACTCGCAACCCGGAGAAAGCTGCTGGAGCACCGGAGCAATGGGAAGCGCCCACGGAGGCACTGCGGCAGGCTCTAATTCGGACCGAAGTCCCCTATCAAGTCGATGAAGGGGAAGCGACTTTTTATGGTCCGAAGATTGATATCAAAGTCAAGGATGCTCTTGGTCGTGAGTGGCAGTTGAGCACCATTCAATTTGACTTTACACTGCCTGAGCGTTTCGATTTAACTTTCATCGGTGATGATGGGCAAGAACACCGACCTTATATGATCCACCGGGCATTGCTGGGTTCAATGGAGCGGTTCATGGGCGTGTTGATCGAGCACCACGCCGGTGCATTTCCTGTATGGCTTATGCCGGTTCAGGCAGTGCTTATACCAATCGCAGATCGCCATATCCCCTATGCTGAGAAGGTCTTGGATCAGCTCAAAGATGAGGGTATACGCGCCGAAGTGGATGCCCGTGGTGAGCGGATGAACGCCAAGATCCGCGATGCCCAAAGACAGAAGATACCTTACATGCTTGTAGTTGGAGATCGCGAGGTCGAAAACGAGCAGGTAGCCCTGCGCTTGCGTTCTGGAGAAAATCCTGGTGCGATGTCAGTACCCGAATTTATTAACCGCTGCCAGAAGGATATTTCAGACCGTAAATAAGTCTAGGCGTTGATTCAGCTATCCTCAGGATGCCAGCAGAGAGTCCATCCTGCTGTTTAAGATAAATCATGCGCTAATGATGCTTGGCTATAAGCGTTTGTTAGTTGACGAATTGAATGCATGTATGGTATCATGCCATTCGCTGGTTTCCCGCCAGTAATAGGCTAGTTAAGTGTGTGAGAGGAGAGTAATATCAGCGCAAATGACTATCGTGTAAACAACGCCATCCGAAAACGCGAAGTGCGGTTGATCGGTCCTGATGGTGATAATATCGGGGTAGTTTCAATCGAAGATGCGATGCAGATGGCGCAGGAGGCGGACGTAGATCTGGTTGAAGTCGCCCCAAACGCAGACCCACCAGTGTGTAGGGTGATGGATTTTGGGAAATTTATTTACGAACGATCAAAGAAAGAACGTGAAGCTCGTCGAGCTCAGACAAAGATCGAAATCAAAGAGATCCGCCTTCGCCCGAAAACAAATGAGCACCATCGCAACTTGAAAGTGCGTCGCGCCCGCGGTTGGTTAGAATCCGGGATGAAAGTAAAAGTCCGCATCCGTTTTCGGGGTCGAGAGATCACCTATCCTGAGATTGCATTAAACGATCTAAAACAGATCGCCGAAGATTTATCTGATCTCGGAGTTGTTGAGCAGGCGCCAGCACTAGAAGGTCGCACCATGTTGATGGTACTTGCACCGAGCAAAGCGCCGAAAAAGAAGTAGTTACCGCTGATATCCCAAGCATTTATGAGTTAGCTCCGCGGTTCGTAGGGGCTTGACCTTTGAGCCTGTACGCCGCGGAATTTGTGTCAAATAGGAGTATAGCTGTGCCGCGTAAGAAGAAGACTACAAAATATAAATTGAAGACCCATAAAGCAACCGCCAAGAGGTTTCGCTTGACAGGCTCAGGTAAATTAGTGCGCACGAAAGGTGGCAAAAGCCATCTGCGTCGCCGCACCTCCAAGCGGACCAAGCGTCTGTTTGACGAAATGATCCCTGTAAAGGGCCGGGGTATCAAGAAGCGTGTTCGCAGATTAGCCCCTAATCTGAAGTAAGTACAGGCGGTAATCGGTAAAATCCACCATATTAGTTGCGGCTGTTGGGTGTTTAACGGGTAGTGGCAAAAACGTTCCACTATCGGCGCTTAGGGGCTCGCAGGAGAGCATAAAATGGCACGTGTAAAAACAGGTCCAGTTCGCAGAAAGCACCATAAGAAAGTATTGAAGTTAACAAAAGGGCAATATGGCACTCGCTCGAAACTTTTCCGCCGCGCGAATGAAGCCATGTTGAAAAGTCTCTGGTACGCCTACCGTGACCGGCGCGCTCGGAAGCGGGACTTACGCCGGTTGTGGATCGCACGCATCAATGCCGCCGCCCGGCAAAATGGAACAACGTACAGCCGCTTCATCCACAGCCTGAAGTCCAGCAATATCACGATTAACCGCAAAATGCTGGCCGATATGGCCGTGCGAGACCCTCAAGCTTTTACTGCTGTAGTAAACCAAGCCCAAACGCAATAACCCTTTTTGAACCGCAACCCTCAGCGGGATGACCATCGTCATCCCGCTTTCGCATTCTTTACACACCTCAGCTCATCGAGAGGGTTATAGTATAATGCCGATAGTTCGACGGAGGCCGAGATGAGTAACAAAGATGATCGAAAGATTACGGTTTCTAATAGCGGTGGATTCTTCCAGGATTTGGCTGTTAACATCAAGTTAGTCCTGAAGCTTCTTGTAGATTCACGCGTACCTTTCTGGCTGAAGTTTATCCCCATTGGCTCGATATTATATGTCCTTATCCCTGACATCATCCTTGGACCGATAGACGATGCGGCGATTCTCGGTTTGGGGATGTATCTTTTCATCGAACTTTGCCCAGAGGAAATTGTCCGCGAACACTTGGATAAATTAACTAGTGTTGTGCCGGGCGAATGGAATGACCCTTTGGATGATGAAGAGAATATTGTTGATGCAGAGTATACGGTGGATGAGTAAGTGGCTGCTGAATGGCCTGACATTTACATTGTTTATGGGGGCTTTTACTTCGTGTAGTCCACTAAGCCCTACCCGGGAACCCACAGCTTTACCTCCAACTTCATCAAGCACGCGCGCAGTGCCATCACCCGATCTGAGGGTAATTACGACTACACCACAGACTGAAAAGACACCACTCCAGGATGCTGAAACTGCGAATTCGACGAATAACGATGTTGTAGCTTCCGACACTACTACGCCGCTTTCACAGGCGGTGTCCGATTTCCCGGAAGCTCAAGATTTCGCTTGGCAGAGCGTGGCTTCGGGTATTCAAAATCCAGTCGGTATCGTAAATGCAGCCGACCGGACGGCACGTTTATTTATTTTGGAACAGCCTGGCTTGGTGCGTGCTCTTGAAGGTGGTGTTATTTCAAAACTGCCCTTTCTCGATATAAGATCGAAAGTGAGCTGTTGTGGTGAGCGGGGACTGTTAGGATTGGCTTTTCACCCAGATTACGTCGATAACGGCACAATTTACGTCAACTACACTGAAGTTGATGGCGATACTGTCATCGCTAGATTTTCTACAGCCGCAGATAATCCAGCGCAGATCGATCCAGAGAGTGAGGTCATCCTGCTCAATATCTCACAACCTTATGCTAATCACAATGGGGGCGGTATGGCGTTTGGACCTGATGGCTACCTTTATATTGGGCTAGGGGATGGCGGTTCTGCGAACGACCCGCACGGCAATGCTCAGGACACGAATGCCTTGCTGGGAAAGATCTTGCGGATTGACGTGAATGAAGGCGAGTATTATGCCATTCCACAGGATAACCCCTTCGTTACTGGCGGGGGTTTACCAGAAATCTGGGCTTATGGTTTGCGCAATCCATGGCGGTTGACTTTTGATAGCCACACCGGAGATTTGTATATAGGAGATGTAGGACAGAACGCCTGGGAAGAGATAGACTTCTGGCCAGCTATGGCTCCATCCGGAGCGAATTTTGGCTGGAACTTCAGGGAAGGCAGGCATGAGTTCGAAGGAGTCCCTCCTGTCGATGTGCAGTTAGTTGACCCCGTGTCAGAATATGCACACGACCACGGCTGTTCCGTAACTGGGGGAGTAGTTTATCGTGGCAAAGAATTACCAGAGTGGAATGGCGTCTATTTATATGGGGATTACTGCTCGGGAAAAATATGGGGCTTACTCCCGACATCTGGTGGTGCATGGCAGAACAAACTTCTCTTTGAAACCGGGTTCAATATTACTGCTTTTGGGCAGGGGGAAGACGGTGAAGTGTACCTGGTCGATTATTCTGGCGATCTGTACCAGCTGATCCATGCGCATTAACAAGACCAACTGCAAAGCACTGGCTGTCAGTCTGATATTTATGGTGTTGGTGGGATGCCAGCCGCTGACCACGCTGCCTACTCCTAGCACAACCCCAACCACTCATGGGTCTCAGACTCCCACTTCTCCAACCAGTACAGTTTATTTTCCAGAACCCAACCCCACGCTAAGCCCGACTGCGGTTAAAGCACTACATGACTCTGCAACCCTGACCCCCAGTCCAATACCGCAGGACACCCAGACACCAGAACCGCAAGTTATTCGTATTGCCGTGATTGGAGATTATGGCAGCGGAGAACAGGCAGAGCAGGATGTTGCCGACCTGGTTCTCAGCTGGAATCCGGATTTCATCATCACCACCGGGGATAATAATTATCCGGACGGTGCGACGGAAACGATTGATGAACATATCGGTAAGTACTACCATAGCTATATCCACCCGTATAAGGGGGCATATGGCGAGGGCGCAGACCAGAATCGCTTCTTTCCAACCTTGGGCAACCATGATTGGCGTTCGATTAATGCGGGTCCTTATTTGGAGTACTTTACCCTCCCTGGAAACGAACGTTACTATGATGTTGATTTAGGCTTCGTACACCTCTTTGCACTGGACTCTGACTCAAACGAACCTGACGGGGTTGGATCAAGCTCGCTGCAGGCGTTGTGGCTGCAGGAAAAGCTGCGTACTTCGGATGCACCTTGGAAGATTGTATACATGCACCACCCCCCGTATTCTTCTGGAACTCACGGACCGGTGGGGTGGACACGCTGGCCATATGCCCAGTGGGGAGCTTCCACTGTTATCTCTGGGCATGACCACACTTACGAGCGGCTCCAGGTAGATGGTATACCATTCTTTGTTAATGGATTGGGTGGCGGGGCAATATACCGTTTTGAAAATATCATGGCAGGTAGTCAGGTGCGGTATAACGGTGATTATGGGGCCATGCTGGTTGAAGCCGCTCCTCACAAACTCACATTCCAATTTATCAACCGCCATGGGGAGCTCATTGACTCATACTCGCTTGGAGATTCCCCCTGAAGTAGCAGCACTATATAGTAAACCCTGAACGTAATTTCCCCGGTAATCGTAGTTATCTAAAAGACAAACGTGTAGAGGTAGGTGCACTGATCATGAAGAAAACACATCCGTTTCGATTCATTGTGTTGTCCCTCAGTCTGATGCTGTCCTTTTTGATGGGCTGCAGCCGCTTGTCCATGCCCTGGTCCGCGGTCGATCAATCTGATCAAGGTGGACAAAGCCCGAAGTCGACTCTCACTGCAGCACTTTCTTTACCATCTGGGTCGGACACCGCAGTCGATCGAGCTGAAGTTTCTGCCCTTCTTCCTGCTTATCAAGCTGATGCAGTAACGCTTGGTGATATTCCCCATTATGACCTCAACCTCGAGATTGACTTCTCTCAAGCTAATTTTACTGGTCAGAGCCGAGTAAACTATACAAACATCGAAGCAGATGTGCTCGACAGTCTTTTCTTCCGCTTATACCCCAACGGCGGGAAAAGCTATGGCAACGGACATCTGCAGGTTGAAGATGTCCAGGTAGGCGGACAGGAAGTGGAGACGGATTTGTCACTGCAGGATTCCGTGATGGAAGTGCTCCTACCAGAAGCTCTAGAACCTGGTAAATCTGTACAGATTGATATGAATTTCTCTGGAGAAGTCCCCGTAGATTTCGGCGGTCAGGAGACTCCGGCCGGGTATGGGATCTACAACCTCAGCGATGATGTGATGGCTCTCAGCGGTTGGTACCCGCAGTTAGCAGTCTATGATGATGAAGGCTGGAACCTGGACCCAGTTTCGGCGATCGGGGATTCGGTCTACAGCGACACTGCAAATTACATAGTTGACGTGTCCGTTGACAGTGATGTCAAGCTTGCTGCGACTGGAGTCGAGGTCGAGCAGGTAAAATTTAATGGTCAAACAAAATATCACTACATCAGCGGTCCGGTACGAGATTTCTTTTTAGTTATGAGTCCAGATTTCTTGGTTGCGAGTCGCATGGTTGACGGTACGCTAGTAAATTCCTACTACCTCCCCGGGCATGAACAGGGTGGAAAGATCGGACTGCAAGTTGCTGCTGACTCACTAACGGTGTTCAACCAGCGGTTCGGTACCTATCCGTTCACTGAGCTTGACTTGGTCGAGGCGCCGATGCGGAATGCTTTAGGTGTGGAATATCCTGGCATTATGTTAGCTGTCACGAGTCTCTATGATGACCCCTCTCAACCCAGTTTTGCTGTGACGACGGCTCATGAAGTCGCTCACCAATGGTGGTACAGCGTGGTTGGGAATAATGTAATTGATGAGCCGTGGCTGGATGAAGCCCTAGCAACTTACTCCTCTGGTTTGTACATGCAGGATGTAATTGGGCAGCAAGCCTACGAAGGTATTACTGGTTACTGGGATGAACGGTATGCGGCAGTCGTTGCGGACGGTTTGGATGATTTGGTCACAGAAGACTTGAGGTATTTTGAGGGATCAACGGAGCATAAACCTTACGGAACAATCGTGTATTCGAAAGGTGCCTTGGCTCTCAAGGCGATTCGCGAAGAGATTGGGGACCAGGCTTTTTTTGAAGCCTTGCAGCACTACTTCCAGGCGAATAAGTACATGATTGCAGAGTCAGACGACCTCTTGGAGAGTTTTGAAGCATCAGCTGGTGTCCCACTCGACAACCTTTATGAGCAGTGGTTGTATACTCACCGATGAGGTTGCGAATTATTCCAATCAATTTTCCCTTGACACAGCTTGCAGGCACGTGGTATCCTTACGTCGCATTAATCCTACTCTAATATTGCTCTAATATTGAAAGGCAAGGCGTATTTCATGTTCATAGATATTGTAGATATTTTACGGAAACGACCAGCTGCAGATAGCAGCGGTCTCGTTTTACTGAAAAGGAGTGCGCCTGTTTGTCAGTAGTTTAATAACAGTCTGATTATCAGCCACGGGTGCGCTCCAGCCCCGTGGCTTTTTTTTGCCCACAAGATCTTTTTGTCTTCTTAAGGCCACGGGATGACCGTGGTCTTTATTTTTTGGAGGTTTTGAGATGTCGGATGCGATTATTGTGACAAAAGCATACAAGAAATTCGGTAAGAACGAGGATTCCTTCTGGACACGGTTGCCCTGGTTCAAATCCAGCAATAACCGGAATGGACATTCAGGTGAACAGCCTGAATCCAAACCAACACCAAATGGTAAGGGCAGGTTCATTGTAGCGTTGGACAGGGTTTCGTTTACCGTACATGAAGGGGAGATATTTGGGGTACTCGGGCCGAATGGTTCCGGGAAATCTACCTTGATCCGGTTGCTGGCTACACTGTTGCTGCCAGATGATGGCGACATCACCATTTTTGATCATGATGTCGTCCAAGAGCCAATGGCAGTCCAGCGGTTAATCAATCGAGTTTCCGTGGAAGCTAGTTTTTTCAAGAAGCTGTCGCCAATCGAGAATTTGGTGTATGGTGCTCGTTTATACGGTTTAGGAGGGCGTGAGACAAAACGTCGTTCGATAGAGATCTTAACTCGATTAGGACTAGAAGAAAGATCACTGTACAAACCGATGGAGGAGATGTCTAGAGGTATGCAGCAGAAGGTCGCTATTGCACGAGCATTGCTGTCAGAGCCGCGTGTCTTATTGCTAGATGAGCCAACCACCGGTCTCGACCCCCGCTCTAAACGTGAGGTACAGGCTGTTATCGAAGAACTCAATCGTGAGCATAATACAACAATGCTGCTTACGACACATGACATGGAAGAAGCAGACAGCCTGTGCCAGCGTGTCGCCATCATTGATAAAGGAAGGATTGTCGCCCTGGATACCCCTTTAGCACTCAAGAAACAAATTCCAGCGGCAGATAAAGAGCCTACCTTAGAAGATGTGTTCTTGGAACTGACTGGCGAAAAGCTGGTCAAAGACGAGGATCAGTAAAAGCTATGATTGGCAATTGGAAAGAATTCGCGCTAACAACACGACAAGGTGATGATTTGGAATACAGCCGGTCGCTGTATTCCGGGAGAATAATCTCGTTTGGTCCGATCATTTTAGCTTTACGGTATTCGCGTGAGGAGAAATAAAGATGTCAGCAGTTATCCTACATGAATTACAGGCCACTTATGCCTTCATGGAGCGTAATGCCAACCTGGTAAAACGCTACTGGACTTGGGAGCTAGTTTGGTTGACGTACTCAATCGCCAATAGTTTGTCAGTCAGTTTTATTGGGATGGGGATGGAACAGCTTAGCGGTGCCCAAGGTATCGATGTGCACTTCCTGGTGCTCTATCTCGTTATTGGCACTCTCGTCTGGCGTTATCTGTCATCCATATTTTATTGGATTACTGAGGTTATCAGTATCGAACGTTGGGAAGGGACGATTGAATACACATTGATGGCTCCGATCCACCGGTTAACCCACATGGCTGGGCAAACGTTCTTCGCCGTGATTTACAGCTTGTTGTTTACCGGTGTTATCCTCCTGGTCACTGTCGTGTTGTTTGAGATCGACATGAGCAAGGCGAATATGTTTGGGGGCACATTGATGCTGATTACCGGCAGCTTATCATTCATCGGGCTCGGCATCATGGGATCTGTCTTACCGCTGCTTTTCCCCGAGCGAGGTGCTCAGATGACACATGTGATCATCGCTGTGCTCCTGCTTATATCCGGGGTTTACTATCCGGTCGAGGTGCTGCCGCAGCTGCTTCAGAAGTTAGCTGTTTTTAGTCCAGCCACCTATGTGCTGGATGGCACTCGTCTAGCATTATTGGAGGGTGCTTCGACGGTGGATCTTTGGCCATTTATCTGGCCGACACTAGTGATGGGTTTCGTCGCCATACCTGCTGGCCTGTGGGTGTTTGGGCGTGCGGAGCGCTATGCCAAACGCGTTGGGAAACTGCACCGCAACGGGTAAAACTAGCATTTTGGTGATTAGATTTTCACGGGCAGCTAAGGAGGTGGAAGATGCGTAACACGATTGATGGTTTTGATGAGAACCACTTCAATAATAAACATACATCTATTGATGGGCTTGGAACAATCAGGAGATGTTATCGTTTATTGAATAAATTTGGTGTGATCATGATGAAGGTTCTTTCTGGCGGGAGCTCAATTCACTGT
>Ga0209013_10005477_pt1 | contig 10924 bp, 6 predicted proteins | sample Cruoilmetagenom2_FD_187291 | JGI IMG/M metagenome (GOLD analysis project Ga0209013, IMG submission 187291) | Oil polluted marine microbial communities from Coal Oil Point, Santa Barbara, California, USA - Sample 2 (SPAdes) (version 2) | ecosystem: Environmental > Aquatic > Marine > Oil seeps ...
GCAAGTGGAAAAGTTGCTTATGACATTGATATGAGCGACATAAAATTGGAGAAATTTATGACCACTGAAATTTTTGTAGTTAATGAAAATGATCTAGTTGATTTGGTAATAAAAATAATGGAATGGAAGAATATTCACCACCTGCCTGTTGTTAACAACAAAAATAAAGTAGTTGGTTTAATCACAAAAACTAATCTCGAGGAAATTAAAATTCTTAAAAAGAAGTCGCTTGTAGCAAAAGACATAATGATCAAAGATATTATTACAGTTAGTTCTGATATCTCTATTTTGGATGCAAAAGAAATAATGATAAAAAATAATATAGGTTGCCTACCAATTCTGGAAGAAGGTCATTTAATTGGTATCCTAACCAAACGTGATGTTGAAAAATTAGAAAAAATTCCGGATAAAAATGACTAAAAATAATAATACTTCAACCCCGGTTGATTCGAACCGTCTAATAGGAATAGTTGAAGGTTTTGTCCAATCACCAACAGTAATAATTTTTGCTGGCATTCATGGTAATGAAAAGGCCGGAGTAAAAGCTGCTAATCGGGTAATTCATAAAATTAGGGAGGATTGCGTTCCATTTGAAGGGAATTTATACATAATACTAGGAAATATCAATGCGTTAGAAAAAGGAATAAGGTATGAGACTTCGGATCTAAATCGAATATGGAACGAAGAGAATATTGATGCTATCATGGATGGGTCGATAATTTTGGATGCCGAGGCTAAGGAGCAAATAGAAATATTCGGATACATCAAAAAAATATTAAACAATAATAAAGGCCCTTTCTATTTCTTAGACTTGCACACTACTTCATCGGCAACGATACCATTTATTACAATAAGTGATTCATTAAATAACAGAAAATTCTCATCGAAATTTTCCATACCTATTGTACTTGGTATTGAAGAATATCTGGATGGACCTCTTCTTACCTATATTAATGAGTTTGGTCATGTAGCCCTTGGTTTTGAGGGTGGAGAACATCATGATACAGAATCCATTATAAAATGTGAGGCATTCATTTGGTTGTCTCTGGTTTATTCTAAATGTATCAAGAAAAAAAATATTCCGGATTTTTCAAAATTCAAAAATGAACTGTCCGAAAGATATTTTAAAAATGTGTTTTTTGAGATCGTATATAAATACACCATAAAAAAAACTGAAAATTTCAAAATGCACAAGGGTTTTAAAAATTTTGAACAAATATTTAAGCATCAAAGTTTGGCCCAAAGTAACGGTACAGAAATTACTGCAAATGAAAGTGGAAGAATTTTTATGCCTTTATATCAAAATCTTGGTGATGATGGGTATTTTATATTGAACAAAATTTCCATGTTTTGGTTAAAAGCATCTTTAGTTGCACGTAAGGTAAAAATCAATCATTTTTTGCGATTGATACCAGGGGTAAAAATAGATCCAATACATCGTCATGGCCTGATCGTAAATCCGAAAATAGCCAAATATATGGCCAAAGATATTTTTCATTTGTTTGGCTATAGGAAACAAGTATTTAAAAATGGAAAATTATATTACACAAAACGCGATAGAAGGGTCACCCCATTGTAATTCTATTCTATTTCTTTGAGTTTATAAACTAACGCAAACAATACAAAGACAACTGTTATTAAACATTGAGTATCTCTTCATTTTTAGTTTTATAATATGAAAAAAAAACATTCATTTTTTCTGAATTAACATGACTAAAATCAATTTTTTTATATCCATTAAAAGTATCTTTGTACAAATTTTTTAAAGATGAGTAAGGCAGTATATATAGCTACCAGCGAACCGGAAAGTGGGAAATCAATTATCGCATTAGGTTTGATGAGAATGTTATTGGGTAAAACAAAAAAAGTTGGGTATTTCAGACCAGTTATTGACGACTTTCCCGAAGATAAGAAAGATAACCATATAGATACTGTATTATCGCATTTTGAGTTGGATATGGACTATGAGGATTGTTTTGCAATTACCGGTTCTGAAGTAATTCAGAAGAAATCAAGCGGAAAAGAAGGGGAAATAGTTGATAAAATAATTGAAAAATACAAAAACTTAGAAGAAAAATTCGATTTCATATTAGTGGAAGGTACGGATTTTTCCGGTGAAGGTATATTCGTCGAATTGGATATCAATGTTCTAATTGCAAAAAATTTAGGAATTCCAACAATAATAGTTGGTAGTGGCAAGCATAAAACAGTTGATGAACTTGTTTCTAATTTACATTTGGCATATGAATCATTTATAGAAAAAGATGTGAAAGTTCTGGCTGTTGTTGCGAACAAAGTTGATGCCAATAAAATAGAAATCATTCAAGACAAGATTGAAAAAGAATTGTCAAATGAAGTTTTGGTAAATGTAATTCCAATGGTAAAAACTTTGAACAATCCAACCATTAAAGAAATTGTGGACGAATTGGATATTGAGGTTTTACTGGGAGAAGAACATATAAATAACCAAGTTGGAAGTTTTTCAGTTGGAGCGATGCAATTAAGAAATTTTTTAAGGAAGCTCAGTGAAAATAACCTGGTTATAACTCCTGGTGACAGAGCAGATATAATTTTAGGTGCTTTGCAAGCTAATATTTCAGATAATTACCCGAAAATTTCAGGTATAATCTTAACAGGAGGAATAACCCCTGAAGATCCTATTTTAAAACTGGTCGAAGGACTGAAGGAAATTGTACCACTACTTAGTATTAAATACGGAACATTTGAAACGGCTAATAAAATTGGAGCTATTCGATCAAATATCTATGCGAATAATAAAAATCGAATTTACACTTCACTTAGCACCTTTGAACAATATGTCAATATTGATACCTTATCCAATAAGTTTAGAGACTTTGAATCGGATGGAATAACCCCTAAAATGTTTCAATATAATTTAGTAAAGAGGGCCCAAAAAGTAAAGAAACGTATCGTTTTACCGGAAGGAAATGACGAAAGGATATTAAGAGCGGCTGCCAGACTCATCAATCTGAATATCGCAGATATCACTTTGCTTGGTATAAAACATGAGATTCAAAATGCAATTACAAAACTCGGTATTCCCTTGGACATGAATAAGGTAGATATTGTAAATCCCATAGAATCCATCCATTTCAAAAATTATGTAAAAACATTTTATGATCTAAGAAAACATAAGAATGTGAATATGGATATGGCAAGAGACCTAATGGCTGATGTTTCCTACTTTGGAACCATGATGGTTTACAAGGGACATGCAGACGGGATGGTTTCAGGAGCTGCTCATACAACGCAACATACGATTAGGCCGGCTTTACAATTTGTAAAAACCAAACCAGGTGTATCTGTGGTTTCATCTGTATTCTTTATGTGTTTGGAGGACCGTGTTTCAGTATTTGGTGATTGCGCTATCAACCCAAACCCAACGGCCGAACAGTTGGCGGAAATAGCTATTTCCTCTGCTAAATCCAGTTTGGCATTTGGAATAGAACCTAAAATTGCAATGCTCTCTTATTCCTCCGGCACATCAGGTGTAGGTGAAGATGTAGACAGGGTAAGAAAGGCTACTGAATTAGTAAAAAGATCTCACCCGGAACTAAAAATAGAAGGACCAATTCAATATGATGCCGCTGTTGACATGAATGTTGGGAAAAGTAAATTACCGGATTCTGAAGTGGCTGGACAGGCGAGCGTATTAATTTTTCCTGATCTAAATACAGGTAACAACACCTATAAAGCAATTCAACGAGAAACAGGAGCAATGGCAATTGGACCAATGTTGCAAGGTTTAAACAGACCAGTGAATGATTTAAGCAGAGGTTGCACTGTAGATGATGTGTTTAATACTGTGGTAATCACAGCCATTCAAGCCCAAAGTTAATTGATGAAAATTATTTAATAGCCTAGTGACAAAATAGGTGTTATGACCAAACAAGAGTGAATCATTCCTCACATTTGAAAGGCGTAAGGGTTATTTGGCAGAGATATCTTTTTGAAAATTATTACATTTTCTATTCCAGCATTTCAAAATAATTCTTTAATATACCGAGAGCATACTTACTGGCAACCTGTTTTGCAAATTTTTGAAATATGACATGAGCGTTATCATCTGCTTTATCTGATATGGTTCTAAAAATGCTAAATGGAACTTCATACTCAAAGCAAACTTGAGCAACTGCAGCCCCTTCCATCTCCACACATCCTACACTGGGAATTGTATTCTTAATGGTTTCAATTTGTTTTTTTGTAGAAATAAATTGATCTCCACTAGCTATATCTTCAACAAAAACCTTTGGCTTGTGTATATTAAATTTCTTAACCTCATTGGTTTCAATATGTTGTGAGAAATTCATTAGAAATTGTTGAGTTGCTATTTTTAAAATCTCCCTTTTGTGAGCATTAGTTTCAAAAAAAGTTCTTTCCAGCAATGGAATTTCTAACGGTTCGATCAACGGACTTGCATTCATATCGTATTGGTACATGTTTTTCCCAATAACTATATCACCAATATTGATATTTTTACTTACAGATCCAGCAACCCCGGTAAAAATAACTTCTCTTATGTTAAAATCATTAATCAATTGAGTTGTAGTTGTTGCAGAAGCAACTTTTCCCCAACGAGAAAAGGCCAGAACGATTTCTTTATCAAATAAACTCCCATAAAAATAGGTGCGCATACCTTTATTAATACTTCTCTTGTTTTCCAAATGATGCAATAAAGTTTGAATTTCTTCCTCCATTGCACTCACGATACCAATTACCATATTCTTTTAGGAATTTTAATTTGAAGAATTGAAACTATATTATTTTACCATCTTTCATTTCCAGTTTCCTATCGGCCATATTTGCTAATTCCATATTGTGAGTAACAATGACAAAAGTTTGTCCAAACTGATCTCTTAAAGTAAAAAACAATTCATGCAAACTCTTTGATGAAGTTGTATCCAAATTACCGCTGGGTTCATCGGCAAAAATAACATCAGGCTTATTTATCAAGGCTCTAGCTACGGCAACCCTTTGTTGCTCTCCTCCCGACAACTCACTTGGTTTATGATCCATACGATCTGCCAGTCCCAAAAAATCTAATATTTCCCTTGCTTCCTTTATTACAATCTGTTTTGGTCTATTGGCAATATAAGCCGGGATACAAACATTCTCTATAGCCGTAAATTCAGGTAATAATTGGTGAAATTGAAAAATGAAGCCGATATGGGTGTTTCTAAATTTCGATAAAACCCTGTCTTTTAATTTTGTAACATCTTGATCGTTAATAATAAGAATGTCCGAAGAAGATGGCTTATCCAAGGTGCCTAAAATTTGTAGCAACGTAGTTTTTCCTGCCCCACTGGGACCAACAATTGCAACAATTTCACTTTTTTTTATGTGCAGATCAACTCCTCTAAGAACCTCTAGATCCCCATACTTTTTATGTATATTTTTCGCCTTGATCACCTTGTAATAATATGGATGTGAAAATACATCTTTTTAAAAAAATGGCAATTTAATTTTAAAAAAATTATAGAATAGTATTAAACAAAAAGACTACTAACAGATCTATAATTTAATTTAGCCCTTTTGAAACCAAGTTTTGGCTCGATTATAATCCAGATAATAGACTAATTTTATCGAAAAACTTTGCCCCAACGGCTGATCAAATAAGTTGCCAATATTATCCTGAAATGACAGTTCAGATTCACTGTCAAAATTAATTATGGAATTTCTATATAAAGCAACTAACTCACTTCCTCTAGCGAATTGCCAAATATATCTAAGGTCTAGATTCCAACTATTGAAGTTTAGGTCATTATCGCCGGTATAATTACTATCTATTAGATTACCATCCTCCTCTAATTCGAAATACTGATCTTTATATATTACGGGCGACCAATAGTAACGAAATGTAAGGATTAGAGAAGATGTATCATTAAAACTAAATTTTGACGCCATCGAGTTTTCAATTTCTTGTACGTAACGCTGTCCAAAAATTATTGTTTCATCCTCTAAAGTAGTGACGTATCCAAATTCATTAAAATCTCTTTCTAAACCGTACGTATAACTAAATTGCAATTTGTCATTCACTCGATATTGAGGAGATATCATAACGGAAAAATCACTTTCATCATTCCCGCGGAATTTACCTTTCCTTGCACTAATCATTCCAGCTAGCTTCTTTCTAGAATCGGTTTGAAAATATGCCTCTATTTCTGTTTCAGGATTTTTTAACCAATATCTGCCTTCTGTTCTTGGTTCAAAATAATCTCTTCGTTTTCCAATATTGGTTCCAATCTCAAATCCAAAGGATAGTTCTTTTTTTGTAGTGGCAGAACCATAAAAATTGAAATAATTGCCAGTATATACACTTGGTTCAAATCTTCTAAAATACCCTGCAAATACACCAAATCGCAAGGAATTAAAAAGCTTGGTTGGTTTAAAAATCCTATAATTTACATTTGCAAAAACATTATTGTAATTATTAGTCCTTTGAAAACCCAGATCGTTCTTATCATATTTATCATCGGCAAAACGATGGCTTAAAGAATACCTGACCTTTCCCTCAGTTTTACTAAATCTCAAATTTGTGGCAAAGCCCGTTGTGTTTTCATCAGCTTCATTAATAGTACTCGTGCTACCATCCCCTGAAAGTTTATAGGAATTTGCTTTATTAGCTAAATTAAAAACTAAGGCTGTAACATTGGCATCTCTAAAACTACCTTCTCTTAAAACGTTGGTATTTGTTAATCCAATGGATGAATTTTTATTAAACTCCTGATCAATAACAAGAACATTGTAATTAGCCAGAGGCTCAGTAACAATATTATATTTTTCGCCAGTTAATGAATCTTTTATCGTTGCTTCTGTAGATTTGGTAATCGCATTTAAAACTGCTATTCCTAAACCTTTTTTTGTCCTTCCAGTAACCTTGATCGCATTTAATACGTCAACTTCAGTTGGGTTGTCTATAATTTCTAAATCTTCATTTTCTTCAACCATATCCTCTACTTCTTCATGCCCGACAGGTCTATTTCCAATTCTTCTTGAAAAAAATAAATTCCCCTTTTCTAACAGGTCGGCTCCTTCCACAAAGAACTGCCGTTGCTCTACAAATACCTGTTCAAAGGGTCCTAAGTTCAATCTAACATTATCGTAGCCAACCTGACTAAAATCAGGAATAAGAGTTGCTATTAAAGTAAAATTATCTGTTATTCCATATTTCAAATCTAATCCAAAAGCATAGTCAGTCTTGGTCTCTCCATCGTAGTTATCAACTATAAATGATGTAAACGGGGAAAAACCTAATCTTACAGGAGGCTTTATATCTTTAATACCTGTTAGAAGACCAGAATATTGCGGTGTTTTACCAACCGTTTTATCTATATAATTCCATGAATAAAGTTCATTCCTACTTGCTATATATCTATAAAAATTTACCCCCCATGTATATACACTTTCCTTTGAAAACCTCAAGGCAGAATATGGTAGCATAATCTCAGCATACCATCCCTTTTCATCAAAAGAAACCTTACTAAACCAAACTTCATTCCAATTATAATTATCTTCATTTGATGGAGATGCCTGAGCATCCAGCTGTACTCCCGCCGAAGTTACCATAAAAGAAAACTCATTTTGCCCATCATTATTTGAGTTTATGTTAATTCCAAATACATCAGAATTTCCAAAATTATCTCTATCAGTAAGTTGTCTTAATATCTTATCGGGAAAGGCATCATACATATAAGCAGCTATATAGATTCCCTTATCATCATAAAGAACTTTCACATTCGTTTTTTGACCCTCCGGTTCCTTATCTCCGTTACCGGGGTCATACATTAGAAAATCATTTCCAATATTCCCACTTTTCCAAACAGGATCATCTAATTCTCCATCAATTTTTGGTGCTTCATTTATTCTTACAGCTACTAGCTCCTTCTTACTTATTTGACTAAATATCAATGTAGTAAAAAATAATAAACTAACAATTACGACATTTTTCATAAAAATTTATAGTCCATGGTAATTTGAATTAATAGCACGTGTAAAACTATTTAATAGTTAGCAAGTCTTGTCTTAATAAACTGTTAAAAGGCCTAATAAAATACTAAGTAAAAGTAAAAATACTAAACGGTATTTTGCATGTTGATATTAGATCTAAATTCAATGAAATTAGATTAAATAATTTTTAAAATTAATCCAATCTGGTTTAGCTTTAAGAATTAAATAGTTACTTTTGTATACTAATAAATTTTAAATAAATGAATTTACACGAGTATCAAGGAAAGGATATTTTAAACAGCTTCGGAGTAAGAATACAAAGAGGTTTAGTTGCTGATAATCATATAAAAGCCGTGGAGGCTGCCAAACTTTTATCCACTGAAACTGGTACAAACTGGTGGGTCATTAAGGCCCAAATTCACGCAGGAGGGAGAGGAAAAGGTGGAGGAGTTAAACTTGCCAAAAGCCTGAAAGATGTTGAGAATATCTCTCAAGATATAATAGGGATGATGTTAAAAACTCCACAAACGCCACCACAGGGTAAAAAGGTAAATCAAGTGCTCATCGCTGAAGATGTATATTATCCCGGAGACAGTGAACCGGAAGAATATTACATGTCTGTTTTACTAAATCGTGGTACAGGTAGAAATATGATCATGTATTCAACTGAAGGTGGTATGGATATTGAATCTGTTGCAGAAAAAACACCACATCTTATTTTTACGGAAGAAATTGATGCTGCTACAGGATTGCTACCTTTTCAAGCTAGGAAAATCGCCTTCAATTTAGGTTTATCGGGAATGGCTTTTAAAGAAATGACAAGATTTGTTACTTCATTGTACACTGCCTATGTGAAATCGGATTCTTCCTTATTCGAAATCAACCCTGTCTTAAAAACATCTGATGACAAAATTATGGCAGTTGATGCAAAAGTTACATTAGATGACAATGCCTTATATCGTCATAAAGATTATGTTGATTTACGTGATCTTCGTGAGGAAAACCCTATTGAAGTTGAAGCTAATGCTGTTGGGTTAAATTATGTTGCTCTTGACGGGAATGTTGGTTGTATGGTAAATGGCGCTGGATTGGCAATGAGTACCATGGATTTGATCAAACAATCGGGCGGAGAGCCGGCAAATTTTTTAGATGTTGGTGGTACAGCAGATGCGGAACGTGTGGAAACCGGATTCAGAATTATACTTCGCGATAAAAATGTAAAGGCCATATTAGTAAATATCTTTGGTGGAATTGTTCGATGTGATAGGGTGGCACAAGGAATTGTAGATGCTTATAAAAATATGGGAGGTGAAATAAAAGTTCCTATTATTGTTAGATTACAAGGTACCAATGCCGTAGAAGCGAAAGAACTGTTAGATGAAAGCGGACTTGATGTGATCTCGGTTGTGGAATTTAAAGAAGCAGCTGAAAAAGTACAGGAAGTTCTTTCCTGATAAAACAAGTAAAATTAAAATTAAGAGACCTGATATTGCTTCAGGTCTTTTTTTGTATTTATGTGTTTTACAGGTCCAGTTTAACTATTATACAAAAAAATTTCAGCTACTAAATTATTCCTTCTTCAGACTTATAGATAAGTTTCCATGTTACTCATATTCTCAACCCTAATAAACAACAGTTGATCATCCTCAGAGTTACATACCGCTTGAAGCAATAGAATTACCAGGCATATAAAAAAATATAGTTAGTAAATCATCTTATAAATTGCATTCTAGCTTAATGAATTATGAACAATGACCTTATATCAACTTTACATCTGTATATACTTCTATAAGTCCCGGTCCCTTGTGGTTGAACAGTCTAATCATGGCTTTCTCCAAATCATTTTTATCTATAACCCTTATTCCCAGAGCACCACAATTTTCGGCGTATTCAGCAAAATTAGGATTCACCAAATCTGTGGCCCACTTATCCCATCCTCCTGCTCGTTGTTCCTTTGAAATTTTACCTAATTCATTGTTATTCAAGACAATGGTTTTGATTGGCATATTATATTTCACCGCTGTGGTTAGTTCTGCCAGATACTGACAAAAACCACCGTCACCTACAACGGCAATAATAGGTCTCTTTTCCCCTACCGCAGCCCAGGCACCCATAGCTGCCGGAAAAGCAAAACCTATAGAACCCAGATAACCCGACATTAAAAAAGTGTGATTTTTACTTTCAAAATATCGGCCAAAGGAATATGCATTATTACCCACATCAACACACATCACGGCATTTTCAGGTGCTGTTTTTGTAAGTGCATCAAAAACTGCAACAGAACTAACTCCTTTGCCTCTGCCTTCCAATAATCGTTTCTGTTTTTCTCCCTTCCAAATTTTCCATCTTTCGGCAATTTCGTTTTCTTGATTGATCTTATTTTGTTTAATCGAATGGATCTCTTCAGATAAAAGTCCCACAGTACGAGAAATTTCTCCATAAACCGCCACATCAATTTTGTTGAATTTGCTCAGAGCTAAAGGGTCAAAATCGATCTGAATCGTAGGCTTTTTTGGGGTGATTCCTGTATGATTAGAAAATGAAGCTCCAATAACCAACAATAGATCTGCTTCATTCATAAAATAAGAAGCAATTGGAGTTCCACTTCTTCCAAGCACACCACATCCCAATCTATGGCTATCAGAAATTTGCCCCTTGCCTTTGAATGTTGTCATCACCGGGCAATTCAACTGCTCTGCAAATAGTTCTATACTTTTCATGTGTAATCTAGCACCATGACCCACAATAATCACCGGACGTTCCGCAATTTTTAATAATTCTAAGGCTTCATCTAGACTTTCCTCAGGTGGAGCTATGTCTAATTGCGTTATTCTCCCCTGAGGAGTTTGCGCTTTTGCACCATTTGCCGGTAAAACCTGAACTTGATCCGGAAAAGTTAGATGTGCAACATCCCGTTGTAAGATAGCATGTTTTATTGCCAGAGTCATCAGTTCCG